>CHCFR05602__coassemble_696_pt1 | contig 17063 bp, 12 predicted proteins | sample CHCFR05602__metabat2_high_PE_010 | metagenome-assembled genome bin CHCFR05602
AAACACGCAAAAAACGCTCCGATTCGCACCGGAGCGTTTTTCTTTGGGGCGCCACTCCCGTTTCTTTGGGCAAGACCAAAGAAATGGGGTGGCAAATGGGTCGCAGGGACTTTCGTCCCTGCATCCTCCTCCCTGCGGGCGGGCCGCAGGCAATTGCATCCAAACGCAGTTTGGCGCAGCCTGGTCAGAGCATGTGGGCCGCGTCGACTATGATATCGACGCATTTTTCAATGCCCAGGCGGCTGGAATCGAGGCAGATGTGGAAATTATCCGCGGCGCCCCAGTTGTGGCCGGTGTAGTGGCGGTAATAGGCGCGGCGCTTGTCGTCCTTTTCCTTCAGGCGCTTCTCGGGCGAATCGGTGCGCTCGCCGTAAAGGCGCACGATGCGGTCCGCGCGGAAGGCCTTGTCGGCGTGGATGAAGGTGTGCAGGCAGTCGTCGCGGTCGCGCAGCGTGTAGTCCGAGCAGCGGCCGACGATGACGCAGTTGCCCTTGGCGGCCAGGTCGCGGATGATGTTGTTCTGGATGATGAACAGCTGGTCGGACATGGGCAGCGAGCCGTTGCGCCCGGCGGCGGCGTTCATCGCCCAGCTGAACAGGAAGCTGTTGGTGGAGCAGGCGTATTCGCCGCTCTCCAGTATGTAGCTCTCCGCCAGGCCGCTCTCGGCGGCGATCTTCCGCACCAGTTCCTTGTCGTAGAATTCCCAGCCCATGCGCTCGGCCACCAGGCGGCCCACCGTGCGGCCTCCGCTGCCGAACTGCCGGCTGATGGTTATCACTTTGACGCTCATCGCTGTCCCTCCTTGCTGCCGCCCGCGGACGGCGTTTTGTTCTTTACCACTGCCATTATATCACATCCGCGAGCGCTTTGCACGGCAAATCGCGGCAAAATTTCGCCAGCGCGCGAAAAAAGCCCTTACATTCCGGCCAAAATCGTGCTAAAATATAGATAAAGAAGATTTTTCGGCCAGTAAAGAAGGTATGAGGCGGTAAAATGTACAAAAATGGAGAATTGATATTTTATGGCGGCACCGGCGTCTGCCGCGTGGAGGGGACGGAAACGCGCCCGGACAAGGGCGGCGCAAGGGAGTACTACATCCTCAAGCCCATCTGCCAGTCCGGCACCATCTACATCCCCGTGGACACGCAGGTCTATATGCGCCCTGTCATCTCGCGGGAGGAGGCCGAGCGGCTGATCGACGCCATCCCCGGCGTCAAGGCTGAGGAGATACACGAGCGCAGCTTCACCCAGCTGGCCGCGCACTATGAGCAGCTCATCGCCCGGCACGACTGCGGTTCCCTGCTGCAGCTGCTGGTGTCCATCCGCGCCAAAAAGCGCTACGCCGAGAGCTGCGGCCGCAAATTCGGCCAGATCGACACGCGCTATCTCAAGCGCGCGGAGACGCTGTTCTTCGGCGAGCTCTCCGCCGCGCTGGACATCGACTACGACAGCGTCGAGCCCTACATAGCCAAGCGCCTGGCGGATAAGCAGTGAACGCGCAAAACGGCAAAGCCCGGCGGGACCTTTACGGTCCCGCCGGGCGCTTTTCATGCTTTTCAGACGTGCGAGGCGATGAGCTCCATCTTCCCCGCGAGCTTCAGTTCGCCATAGCCGGCCGGGACCACCAGGTGCGTCCCCGCCTTCACGGGCAGGCCGTCGATCTCGCCCTCGCCGGCGATGACGCTCACATCGACGAAGGGCTCGTCCCAGCCGAGCTCCGCCGCGCCGTCGAGCGCGACGTGATAGACGGCATAATACTTGCACCTCACCAGGCGCGTGACCTCGGCCCCGCCCACGCGGCGCACCTCGCGCTCCGGTGTGTGCGCAACGAAAGGCACGGTGGCCACGGCGATGCTCTGCTCGATGTGCAGCGGCCGCGGCTTGCCGTTTTCCAGCCGCCCGTAGTCGTAGAAGCGGTAGGTGACGTCGCTGCTCTGCTGCGTCTCCAGTATCATGGTGCCGCCCTTGATGGCATGTACGCAGCCGGGGTCTATCTGGAAGAAATCGCCCCTGTGCACGGGCACCTCGCGCAGCAGCTCGTCCCAGCGGCCCTGCTCCACCTTTTCGCGCAGTTCCTCGCGCGTGGCGCAGTTGTGGCCGATGATGATGGTCGTCCCCGGGTCGCAGTCGAGGACATACCAGCACTCCGTCTTGCCCAGGGAGCCGTTCTCGTGCTCGGCGGCGTATTTATCGTCCGGGTGCACCTGCACGCTGAGGTCGTCGCGGGCGTCGATGATCTTGATGAGCAGGGGGAACACATCCCCCTCCAGGCCGCCGAAGAGCTCGCGGTGCGTCCGCCAGAGGGAACCCATCGTCTGCCCCTCCCACTCGCCGAGCATCGGGCAGTCGCCGTTTTTGTGCGCGCTTATCGCCCAGCACTCGCCGGTGTGCGCGCTCGGTATGTCGTAACCGTAGACGGAGCGCATCCGCTCCCCGCCCCAGATCTTCTCGTGGAAAAGCGGCTGCGGCCGCAGAAGGCGTTCAGACTTCATGCCGCGCCTCCTTCCGGGCCTGCGCGCCCAGCACCAGGCAGCCGATGATGCCCTGCCTGCCGTCCAGCGCGCTGGGCACGATGTAGCTGTCCAGGTCGTTCAGCCCCTTGCCCTGGATGTAGCCGCAGAGCTGGCGGCTGACCTCCGCGCGTATCAGCGGCAGCAGCTGCTTCTGGTTCATCACGCCGCCGCCGAACACGATGCGCTCGGGGGAGATGGTGTAGATATAGCTGCACACCGCCTGGCCCAGGTAATAGGCCTCCAGCGCCCAGACGGCCTCGCAGTCGGCCAGCTCGGCGGGGCTGCGGCCCCAGCGGCTCTCGATGGCCGGCCCGCTGGCCAGGCCCTCCAGGCAGCTGCCGTGATAGGGGCAGATGCCGCGCACCATGGGGTCGTCCGCGCGGCGGTTGACGGGTATGTGCCCGCACTCGGGGTGGATCATGCCGTGGTGCGGCTTGCCGTCCACGATGATGCCCACGCCGATGCCCGTGCCGACGGTGATGTACATGCTGCAGTCGAGCCCCTGCGTGCAGCCGAGGGCGGCCTCGCCCAGGGCGGCGGCGTTCACGTCCGTGTCGATGCCCACGGGCACGCCCAGCTCCTCGCCCAGCACGCGCATGATGGGGTAGTTCCTCCAGCGCAGCTTGGGCGTGGTGGTGATGCTTCCGTAGGACGGCGAGGACCGGTCAAGGTCCAGCAGCCCGAAGCAGCCGACGCCCAGCGCGTCGATGTCCTTCCCGCGGAAGAATTCCAGTATCTGAGGCATGCAGCGGGACGGCTCCGTGGTCGGTATGCTCACCTGCTCCACGACGCTCCCGTCCTCGCGCCCCACGGCGCACACCATTTTTGTGCCGCCGGCCTCCAGTGCTCCCAAATAAGCCACGAGACATCCCCTGCCTTCTTTTTTTGTGCTTGCTTTTGACCCTAAGCTATCACAGCGGAGGGGGCGGCACAATTCCGTAAAGGAAACTTATAAGTATGGACAGGGTAGATTCTTACGTTTTAATACCTGTTTTAATCCTTTGCATACTGGTTTGTCTCCGCTAAGTTTCCAAAAAATAATATCGATTCTGCTCATTTAAGTATAGAAAGGATATATTTGTGTTGAGCATTCTTGTGTGCAACGGAAAATAATTGTATAATGTACGCAGAAATCGTTTGCCGCGCCGCTGTTTTTGAGCCGTCACCGCTCCTCCCGGCGCGTGTGTTCCGGGTATTTCGACCCGGGAAGGCGGCTTTTCCAGCCGGCGCCGGCCCAGGGGGGTGGCCGGGCTTGAGTGCGAGACCGAATCGCTATTTCCTCGATCTGCGGATATACCGGCGCACGTTCCTGGTATATCTCCTGATCGTGATGCTCCTGATAACGGGGGTCTTTGCCGCGCTCATCGTGGTGTCGCGCGGCATGGGGCTGCGCTTTTTTTCCTCGGAGGCCAACAGCTCCTACATGCTGCTCGAGCAGCAGCTGACGCACGTGTCGAGCTCCATCGACAGCCTGTTCGTGCGTTTATACGCCACGCCCTCCCTGCGGGAGGACTTCATGCAGTTTTTCATCTCCACGCCCAGCGAGTACACGGCCTACCGCCTGGAGCGCGGCGGCTCGGAGGACAGCTTCCTCGACGAGTGCTCCGCCCTGGTGTCGGAGACGGACTTCTGCATCACGCACATACTATATGACAGCGGGGAGCGCATCGCGGACATGGAGTACAGCCGCGAGGGCTACTCCCGCTGGCGCTCCGTCTCCGCGCAGGAGGCCGAGGGGTTCACAAAGGGCCGCCTGACGGTGGTACGGGACGTCGAATCCGCCGGCAGCGTCACCTTTGTCATCGACCCGGCGGGGCTGGTGTACGGCTACTACTGCGCCGGCGGCACGGCCGCGGCCGCGCTGGAAGTTGGCGGCGTGCTCACCGTGGTGGGGGACACGCTCTGGCAGCAGGATGTGGACTGGGACGGCCTGGTCCGCTCCGGCGCGCCGGAGCCGGGCTTCACGCGCGCCGGCGGCGGCGTGTTCTACTCCGCGCACAGCTCCTCGCTCTTCGGCTACACGCTGGTCTCCGCCGCGCCCTGGGGCGAGTATATGACCACGCCACTGCGCGCGGCGCTCATCATCGGCCTTGCCGTGGCGGCGGGCTTTGCGGTGGTCACCATCTTCTACGCGCGCAAGTTCTCCAAGGACTCCGTGTTCATCCAGGGCATATTGCAGAGCATGTCGCGCGCCGAGTCCAGTGATTTCACTCCCGTGGCGGTGGGCGGCCGCCGGGACGAGTACGCCATGATCGCCCAGCACCTGAACAGCCTCTATGAACACCTGCAAACGCTCATCGAGCAGCGCTATGTGCTCACCATCAGCCAGCAGCGGGCGGAGATACAGCGCCTGAGCGCGCAGCTCAACCCGCACTTCCTCTACAACACGCTGGAGAGCATCCGCCTGCGCGCGCTCAAGGAGGGCGACGCGCACCTGGCGGAGGCCACGGGCTCGCTGGGCTCGCTCTACCGCAGCATCGTCAAGACCGCCCCCGTCATCACCATCGGCGAGGAGCTGGAGATCGCGAAAAAGTACCTGGACCTGATGTGCTTCCTCGACGAGGACGGCTTTATCTACCACACGGACGTGCCGGAGGGCGCGCTCGGCCTGCCCACGCCGAAGATATGGATGCAGCCCATCATTGAGAACTTCTTCAAGCACGACTTCCACGGCACGGACGAGCTGAAGGTCGTGGTCATCAGCGGCACGGAGCTGGATAGCGACGAGGCGGCCGGCCGCGGGCCCGGCTGGGACCTGGAATTCATGAGCAACCTGGGCCACATCGGCAGCGGCGAGCTCGCCGAGCTGAACGCCGCCTTCGCCGGGGCGGCGGAGGAGCCGGAGGGCGGCGGCATCGGCCTGCGCAGCGTCTGGTACCGCCTGCGGCTCTTTTACGGCGGCCGCGTGGACATGAGGATGGAAAACTGCGAGCCCTCGGGCGTCGCCCTGCACATCAGCATTTACGGGGAGGTGACGGGCAAGGATGTACCGCCTGCTGATAGTTGACGACGAAAAGGACATCTGCGAAAACATCAAGTACCTCATCGACTGGGAGCGCTACGGCGTGGACTGCATCATGACGGCCAACACCTTTGAGTCCGCCATCGACATCGCCGTGGATTTCCAGCCGCACATGGCGCTGGTGGACATCAGCCTCAACGACGGCCACTGGGGCTACGACCTGGTGGAGCACCTGCGCAGCGTCTGCCGCAACACGGTCATCTGCATGATCAGCGGCTTTGACGACTTCTCCTATGTCCAGCGCAGCATGAAGGCCGGCGCCAAGGACTACCTGCTCAAGCCCATCGACGTGCGCGAGCTGACGGAATACCTCGAGCACACCATCGTCAACGACCTGCACGGCACGCTGCCCAACGCGGACGTGCCCAGCGCGGAGATCGACCCCGTGCTCTGCCGCGAATACTCGCAGTTCTCCAAGATAACGAACAAGATCATCCTCATCGTCAAGAGCAGCTACCGCAGCTCGCTCTCGCTGACGAACATCGCCGAGATCTTCCACATGAGCAGCAAGTACATCGGCCGCATCTTCCTGCGGGACACGGGGCTCAAGTTCTCCGAATACCTGATGGTGTACCGGATGCTGATGGCGCGCAACCTCATCGTCAACACCAAGGAGAAGATCTCCGCCATCGCCTCCAGCGTGGGCTATTCGCAGATCAACAACTTCTACGTCCACTTCAAGAGCTATTTCAACGTCTCCCCCAGCTCCCTGCGCCGCTATTCCAGCGCCGTCGGGGCCGATGAGCCGGAGGAGGCCGAAACGTGAAAAAGCGCGCCGCCATCGCCGCGGCCGCCGCTGCCGCGCTTTTCGCGGCGGCCGCGCTGGCGTGGTTTTTCCTCCGCCCCGGCTCCGAGCGCGGCGAGAGCCCCCAGGACGAGGCCGTGGAGCTCGTCTATTACACCATTGGCGACCCGGACGAGGACCTCGAGCTGGTGAACGAGGCCGTGAACGAGCTGCTGCTCGAGCGCTACGGCTTCACCGTCGATTACCGCAAAGTCGGCTGGAACGAGTACGAAAACCAGCTGACGGCCCTCATCAACACCCACTCGGGCTTCGACATCGCCTTCGCCTGGGCGCAGAACTACCAGTCCAACGCCGCCACCGGCCACTGGCTGGACCTGACGGAGCTGCTGGAGGATCACGCGGCGCTCTACGACGCGGTGGACGAGCGCTTCTGGCGCGGCGCCGCCGTGGGCGGGCGCATCTACGGCGTGCCCACGAACAAGGAGCTGGCCACGCCGCTGCACTTCCTCTACTCCGCGGAGCTGGTGGAAAAATACGATATCGACATCGAAAAATACGGCTCCATCGCCTCGCTCGAGCCGCTGCTGGCCATGATAGCGGAAAAAGAGCCGGACTGCATCCCCCTCTTTTTCGACTCCTCCCACGTGGGGCTGCTCTCCACCATCGGCTATGAGTACGCGGCCTACTCCGACCTGCCGCTCGTCGTGCGCACGGCGGACGGCGGCTGCGAGGTGCTCAACGCCTTCGCCCAGGAGGACGTGATGGAGCTGCTGCGGACGCTGCGCCGCTACTATCAGCTCGGCTATATCAACGAGGACGCCGCCATCCGCACCACGCTCTCGCGCTTCCCGGACGAGCGGGTGTTCCTGCGCGTGGCCAGCGGCGGGCCGGACAGCGCGGCCAGCTACAGCCAGACCTTCGGCTACCCCATCGTTGTCCACCAGGCCAGCGAGAGCATCGTCACCAGCGAGTCCACGCAGGGCGGCGTCATGGCCGTGAACGCCTATACGCAGCACCCGCAGGAGTGCCTCGCCTTCCTGCAGGCCCTGAACACAGACGCCGAGCTGCGCAACCTCTTCAATTATGGCATCGAGGGCGTCCACTACACGCTCACGGAGAACGGCCAGGTGCATACGATATCGGACGGCTACACGGGCGTGGAATACACCCAGGGCAACTGGTTCATCCTCCGCACGCGCGAGGGCGAGCGGGAGGACAAATGGGATGTCTACCGCGAATTCAACGATGCGGCCCGCGAGTCGCACCTGCTGGGCTTCATCCCCTCCTACGAGGGGCTGGAGACGGAGCGCGACGCCGTGGCCGCCGTCTATCAGCGGTACAGCGCCGCGCTCTTCACCGGCACGGTGGACCCGGACAAATACGTCCCGCGCCTGCTCGACGAGCTGGCGGAGGCGGGTATAGACACGCTGCGGGATGGCATCCAGCAGCAGGTGGACAGCTTCCTGCGTTCACAAAAGGGGGAATAGGTAAATGAAAAGACGGTTTGGCGACGGGCCCATTTCCCGCCTGCTCGCCGCGGTGTTCGACCTGGTGATGATAAACGTGCTCAGCCTCGTCTGCTCGCTGCCGCTCTTTACGGCGGGGGCCGCGCTCTCCTCCGGCTTCCTGGCCGCGCACGAGGTGCTGATAGACGGCGGCAAGGGCGCGGTGAAGGTCTTTTTCCGCGGCTTCAAGGAAAACTTCCGCCAGACGGCGGTCCTCACACTGGGCTCGCTGGTGGTGCTGGCGGCGCTCTTCTGCGACTTCCTGCTGCTGCGGCTCTATTTTGAGGGCACGCTCTACACGGTGATGCTCGTCATCCTCGCCGTCATCGCCTTTTTCTTCATCGCCATCATCTCCTACGCCCTGCCGCTCATCACGCGCTATGACAACAAGCTGCGCGAGCACCTGCACAACGCGGTCATCCTCAGCATCCTCTACCTGCCGCGCACGGTGCTGATGGTGTTCCTCAACACGCTGCCCTTCACGATGTTTTTCTTTTTGCCCTACGCCTTCATATACACGCTCCTCTTCTGGCTGCTGCTGGGCGTGGGCGTCGTGCAGCTGGTGGACGTGCTGCTCATGCGCGACGTGTTCGACCGCCTGGAGGGCAACGTCAGGCAGAAGTCCCGCCCAAGGTGAACTCGCCGGACGCCCAGTCCTCGCCGTTGTCGCCCAGGAACCACTCGATCTTCCCCGGCGGCGTGACCCAGGCCGCGCCGTCCCACTGCCGGAGGGCCTCCGGCGGTATACTGAGCTCCGTTTCCGCGCCCTCACCGGCGCGGAGGCGGAGCTTTTTCCAGTCCACGAGCTGCCGCGCGCGCGAGGTGGCGACGCCCTGCGTGCGGTGGATATAGAGCTGCGGCACGGCCGCGCCGTCGCGCCCGGAGGCGTTTCGCAGGGCGAGGCGCAGGCAGATCGCGCCGCCCGCCGCCAGCTCGCCCTCGGGGGCCGAGAGCAGCTCGTGCTCAAAGCGCGCATAGCCCATGCCGCTGCCGAAGCGCCAGCGCGGCGGCTTTTTGTCGTCGTAGTAGCGCATGGCGGCGTAGGAATCCTTGTAGTTGTAGTAGACGGGCAGCTGTCCCACGCTGTCGGGCAGCGAGGCGGGCAGCCGGCCGCTGGGCTCGAGTTCGCCGCAGAGGATGCGCGCGACGGCCTCCCCGCCCTGGGGGCCGGGGTAGAAGCAGTACAGTATGGCGTCCGAGAGCTCCGCGATCTCCGCCATGGCGTAGGGCCGCCCGGCGATGATGACGGTGATCACCGGCTTGCCGGCCGCGCGCAGGGCGCGCAGCAGCTCCATCTGCCCGCCGGGCAGGCGCAGTTCGGCGGCGTCCACGCCCTCGCCGCAGTCCATGGTGGCCCGGTGCTGGGCGAGCAGCGCGCCGTTGGCGTCAAACTCCCCGCCGGAAAAGCGGCTGGAGCTGCCGCCGAGCACGGCCACCACCGCGTCGCAGCGCGCGGCCGCCTCTCTTATGCGCACCAGCTCCTCCGCCGGCGCCGGCTCGAACATGCCGCAGCCGCGCTCATAGACGAGCTGCCCGCCGCCCGCCGCGACCAGGTGCTCCAGCGCCGCGCGCACCGTGCTGCCCGTGCCCGGGCGCTGCGGCGGCGTGTAGTCGCCGAGCTGGGCGTAGAGGTCGTCCGCCGCCGGCCCGGCGAGCAGTATCCGCCGCCCGGCGAGGGCCAGGGGCAGCGCGCCGCCCTCGTTTTTCAGCAGCACGGGCGTCTCCGCGGCCAGCTTCGCCGGCTCCGGGAAGCGCCCGGGGTCGGCGTAGAGCTGGTAGTGCGCCGTCTCCGGCACGAAGGGCTCGTCAAAGAGCCCGCGGCGGAATTTCAGCAGCAGCACGCGGTATGCGGCCTCGTCGATGCGCTCCGTGCTCACGGCCCCGGCCTCCGCCGCCTCTTCCAGCAGGGAGAAGGCCGTGTCCCAGAGGCCGATGTCCACGCCGGCGTTGAGCGCCAGCGCGCCGGACATCATGCGCGAGCCGGTGACGGCGTCCAGCTGGTCGATGGCGATGCCGTCGGACATGACGATGCCATTGAAGCCCAGCTCGCCGCGCAGGTAGCCCGTCAGCAGGCGCTTATTTGCGTGGCAGTAGATGCCGTCGATCTCGTTATAGGCAGCCATGAAGCCCTGCACACCCGCGCGCACGGCAGCTTCCGCCGGCGGCAGGTGTATCTCCCGCAGTTCCCGCTCGCCGATGCGCGCGGCGCTGGCGTTGACGCCGCCGGTGGTCTCCCCCTGGGCGCAGAGGTGCTTGGCCACCACGTCCACGCCCTGGCGCTGCATGGCGCTTATCACGGCCTCCGCCATGCGGGAGGCGAGCAGCGGGTCCTCCCCGAAGCACTCCTCGCTGCGCCCCCAGCGCGGGTCGCGCAGTACGTCCAGGCAGGACACCAGCGCCAGGTCCACGCCCAGCTCCGCGAGCTGGCGCGCGCTCACCGCCGCCGCGGCGGAGAGCAGCGCGGGGTCGAAGCAGGCGGCCGCCGCCAGGTTCACCGGCAGCAGGCAGCCGTCCAGCGCCTGGTGCCCGTGGGGGCACTCCGTGGCCATCAGCACGGGTATGCCGAGGCGCGAGTGCTCCATCACATAGCGCTGCACGGCGTTGCGCGCGCGCGGCGCCAGCTCGCCCACCAGGCCGTTGGTGAAATCCCGGCGCGACCAGGGGTCGGCGCGGTAGAGGCCATAGAGCGCGCCCATGCCGGAATAGCGCTCCACCTCGGCCCTGAAGCCCCCGCCGGGGACGAACTCGCCGTCCCTGATCTCATATTCGGCGAAGCCGTAGAGCCGCTGGTTAAGCTGGCCGACCTTTTCGCGCAGGGTCATGCGCCGCAGCAGGTCCTTCGCGCGCGCCTCCGGCGCGGCCTTTGCGTCTCGGTAGAGTTCCATGGTTACCTCCAGCTTAAAAAATATCGGGGAGAGCTCGCGCTCCCCCCGATGCGCGGGAAAAGGGCCGCGCGCCTTTTTTTATTCGCAGCGGATGGTGACGATCTCGAAGGGCTTGAAGGTGTACTCCACGCAGCCGTCGCAGATCTCCAGCTCGCGCTCGCGCTCCTCGAGCAGATCGCAGCTCCAGGCGCGCCTGGCGCCCGCCGGCAGGCGGATGGACGCTTTAGTCAGCGCGTCGTCGCACTCGTAGAGGCGCAGCACGGTCCCCTCGCCGTCCTCCGCGCACTTCACCGTCTCCATGATGATGTTGGCGGGCTGCACGCCGGCGAAGGAGAAGTCCAGCCCCTCGGCCGCGTTGGCCAGGGCGTAGGCAGGCTGGTTGAGCTTATAGCCCTCGCGCACCACGCCGCCCTCGCGCCAGCCGCCGCTGTGCGGCATGATGGAGTAGGTGAAGTGGTGCATTTCCACGTCCGCCATCGGGTTGGGCTCGATGCCGGACTTTATCAGCGTCAGGCTGAGCACGCCGTCATGGACGGAGTGGCCGTATTTGCAGTCGTTGAGCAGGGCGACGCCGTAGTGGCCCTCGGAGAAGTCCATCCACTTCTGGCCGCCGTACTCGAAGCGCGCCTTGTCCCAGCTGGTGTTCTTGTGCACCTTGCGCTTGAGGCTGCCGAACTGCACGTCGAAGGTGGCCTCGTCGCTGTGCACGGCCACGGGGAACTCCACCTTCAGCAGGTGCTGGTGCAGCGTCCAGTCAACGGCCGTCTCGAAGTCGATGCGGCGGCTATCGGCATAGAAGCGCACGTCCTGCCAGATGGCGACGCCCGCGATCTCGTACTCCAGGTGCAGCGTGGCGCGCACGGGGCCCGTTTCCGTCCACTCGAGCTTCGTGAGGTTGTCCACATCCCAGGACTTCTCGGTGTAATAGTCATCGATGTCCCAGTTGTCGTAGTATATCGGCTTGTCCTCGAACATGCGCAGCAGGTTGGCGCGGCGGCCGGCCTGCACGACCTCGCGGCCGTTCTCGCGGTCGTAGATGGAGCTGAAGTGCCCGTTTTCGTCCAGAGTGACACGGTAGAAGGGCGTTGTGAGCGTGCAGCCCTCCAGCGTGAAGGGGCTCTCCGCCGCCGCGCAGTCCGCGGGCAGCAGGGACTTGTAGCCCTTCGCCGGCAGGCCGCGGACATAGGCCACGGCGCCCTCCGCCGTGCGCTGCACGGGGAACACGCGGCCTTCGCCGTCGCTGAGGGCGGCGCAGCCCGTGTCGGGCAGGCGGACGATGTCGTCGCGCTCGAAGCCGAGCGTGTTGAACACGGCCACGGCCCGGCCCTCGCCGGCCAGGCTGCGCAGCCGCTCGCCGAGCAGCGCGTGGGCCTGTTCGCTCAGGGCCTCGTACTCCGCCTTCGTCACCTCGTACACCTCGTGTATCGAGCTGCCGGGCAGTATGTCGTGGAACTGGTTGGTGAGCATGGTCTTCCACATGCCGTCCAGCTCCTGCCCGGGATAAGCCAGCTTGTCCTGCGCCATCACGGAGGCCAGCTCCAAATCCATCAGCAGCAGCTCGTTCTTGCGGTTGGCGCGCTTGTTGCGGGCCATGGAGGTGAGCGTGCCGCGGTGGTACTCGAAATAGAGCTCGCCCTCCCAGGTGTCGAGCCTGGGGTTGTCCTTCACGCGCGCTTCCAGCTCGCGGAAATACTCGCCGGCGAACTCCTGGCGCACCTGCGGTATGCCCTTGACGCCGCGCTTCATGCGCCGCGCCACCTCGAGCATCTCCCTGGTCGGGCCGCCGCCGCCGTCGCCGTGGCCAAAGGCCACCAGGATGTCGTTGTTGATCTCCTTGTTCTGATAGCGCTCCCAGCCGCCCATGATGGCGTCCGGGTGCAGGCGGCCGTTGTAGGTGGTGAAGAAGTTCTTCTTCACGTCCTGCCCCACGTCAACAGTGGTGATGAGGTGTGTGAGCACCTCGCTGCCGTCGATGCCGCGCCAGATGAAGGTGTCGTTGGGGATCTTGTCGATCTGGTTCCAGGCCAGCTTGGTGGTCATGAAATAGTCAATGCCGCTGCGCTTCATGATCTGCGGCAGGGCGCCGGAATAGCCGAACACGTCCGGCAGCCAGAGTATGCGGCAGTCCACGCCGAACTCATCCTTGAAAAAGCGCTTGCCGTGCACGAACTGCCTGACGAGGGACTCGCCGGAGGTGAGGTTGGTATCGGACTCGACCCACATGCCGCCTTCGGGCTCCCAGCGGCCCTCGGCCACGCGCTCCTTCACGCGCGCGTATACCTCGGGGTAGCGCTGGCGCAGGAAGTCGTAGAGCACGCACTGGCTGGACATGAAGCGGTAGTCCGGGTACTCGTCCATCAGCTTGAGGACGGTGGCGAAGCTGCGCGCCACCTTCTCGCGCACCTGGGCCACGGTCCACCACCAGGCCACGTCGATGTGCGTGTGGCCGATGCAGGTGGCGACCACGTCGTGCCAGCCGCCCATGCCCTTATAGAGCCGCTCTTCCAGCAGAGCGCGCGCGGCGGCCACGCCGGCGTAGTACTCCGGCGAATAGGGCCGGCGCAGGTCGAGCCTGTTCACCGCGTCGTTGAGCACGGTCTGTATGTCGAGACGGTTCTTGTCGTCCTCGTCCATGCGGGGGAAGGCCCAGAGCGGCACCTGCAGGTCGTAATACAGCCCGTCCACCTCCTCGTCGAGCCAGTAGAGCTCCACGATCAGGTTGAACTCGCTGTACAGCGTGCCGGTGTAGGCCTGCATGTCGATGCGGAATGTCTCGCCGCCCGCGGCGCGCTCTGTGAGGCGCACTTCGCGGTGGTTCATGTCCAGGCCCTGCTCCACTTCCCCGTTCACGAAGAGGAGGAACTGCGGGTTTTTGCCGTCGTCGTATTCGTCTATCTGCGTGCGGACGTTCATCCACACGCTCCTGCCGGCGAACTCCTGCGGCACCGTGAGGTCGGCGCGGAACCAGTAGTGCTCGTCCGGGCCGTACCAGTGCATGTGGGCGCAGTCGAAATGCTCCCAGGGGTTGGCGGTGTCGGCCTCCGCCTCCTCGGGGCGGAAGTAAAGCCCCTTCTTATAGCTCCAGCAGCCCATGGCGGAGCGGTCGCGGATGCGCTCGCGGCGCAGCTCGTCGCATATCACCTGGATGCGCTTATCGATGAAGTACATATGGCCCTCCTCAAAGGCTGTTTTCTTTGATATAGGCGAGCAGGTCGTCCGCCGTGGTGAAGGCAAGGCCCGTCACGGTGTCGGCGCAGCCATAGTAGATGGCGATGCGGCCGGTGTCCGCATCGGTGAGCGCGGCGCAGGGGAAGGTGACGTTCGGCACGTCGCCCACGCACTCATAGAGCTCATAGGGCGCGAGGATGTAGTCCGCGCCGCGGCGGAGCACCTTCCAGGGCTCGTCGCGGTCCAGCAGGGCGGCGCCCATGCGGTAGACATAGCCGTTGCAGGTGGTAATGACGCCGTGGTAGATGAGCAGCCAGCCCTCGTCCGTCTCGATGGGTATCGGCCCCGCGCCGATCTTCGTGCTCTGCCAGGCGGAGCGGTCGCCGGGGACGGTGCTCATAACGTGGCGGTGCATGCCCCAGAAGGTCATGTCCGGGCTGCGGCTGATGAAGATGTCGCCGAAGGGGGTGTGCCCCGTGTCGCTCGGGCGGCTGAGCATGGCGTACATGCCGCCGATCTTGCGCGGGAAGAGCACGCCGTTGCGGTTATAGGGCAAAAATGCGTTCTCCAGCTGGTGGAAGGTGCGGAAATCCTCCGTCCAGCCCACGCCGATGGTGGGGCCGTGATAGCCGTTGCACCAGGTGATGTAATACTTGCCGTCCAGCAGGCAGACGCGCGGGTCGTAGCGGTATTCGCGCTTGACGATCTCCGCGTCACCGTCGGCGAAGGAGATGGGGTCGTCGTCGATCTTCCAGTGGACGCCGTCGTCACTGAAGCCGGCGAAGAGGTCCATGCTCACGGAGCGGCTGTCGCAGCGGAACAGCCCCGCGAAGCCGCCCTTATAGGGCACGACGGCGCTGTTGAACACGCTGTTGGACCGGCGGTTGCCGTCGCGGCCGATGATAGGATTGCCGCTGTAGCGCCACACCGGCAGCTTATAGCCGGCGGGCCTGTCCTCCCAGGGGATGTTGGGCAGGGAGGAGCCCAGGATCTTGGTCATGGTGGCACCTGCCTTTACAGTCTTGTAGGGGCTGCCGCGTTTTCAGGCGCGACAGCCCCTTTTTCATTGGTTTTTCTGCGCTTTAATAGTCAGCGGGCGCGCTCAGGCAGCCTGCCCGGCCATGAAAGCGTCGATCTGGGTCTGGGCCTCGGCGACCAGCTCGTCAAAGCCGGCGGCGCGGAGCTCTTCCATCATCTCGGGGACACCGGTGGCGGGGTCCATGGTGCCGGTCAGCAGCTCGGCCTTGTAGCGCTGCCAGATCTCCATGCAGGAGCTCAGCTCGTTGCTCAGGCTGCTGGTGTCGAACACGAAGCCCAGCAGCGGGGAGATAATGGCGGCGTCGTTCAGGGCGGCGACTTCGTCATACTGGTTGTAGTCGGTGTCGTCCAGCATGGTGACGTTGAAGAAGGAGCCCTGGGTGTAGCCGGCCATCGGCCAGTCGTTGTTCAGCTTGTGCACGCGCTGGCTGCCGTCCTCGGCCTCAACGTACTCGAAGTTCTCGCCCTCGAGGCCGTAGAACAGGGCGTCACGGACGTAGGAGTCGGTGTTCACCAGCTCGAGGAGCTGCAGGGCCTTGTCGGGGTGGGCGCAGGAAGCGGAGATGCAGCTGACGGAGCCCTGCACGGTGTCGTTGGACAGGTAGGTGTTGCCCCACTGCACGGCGGTGGCCTCAACGCCCATGTTCGGGCTCCAGGTGGTAACGGCGGCGTAGGGCCAGCCCTGCGCGACGTAGCAGGTGCGGTACATCGGAGCCTCGGCGAGGGTGGCGGCGTCGGCGTTGATGATGCCGGCCTGGTACCACTCGTGGAGGGTGGTGAGCATGCTCATGACATCTTCCTGCTCGAACACGGAGACGACCTGGGCATCGCCGTCGTTGTAGTTCACACCGATGGGGGGCAGGCCGGTGCCCATGGCGTCGTAGTCCATGGTCACAGCGGACAGGCCCTCGCGGCTGAGGATGAACGGGGTGACGTTCTCGCCGTCCTTGATGGCGGTGAGGAGGTCGGTCAGGGACTCAAGGGTGTTGAGGGACTCGTAGTTGGGGTCGTACTTCTCGGCCAGGGCCTTATCCCAGACGAAGTACTGGGTGACGGAGACGTCCTTCAGGGTGGGGACGCCGTAAATCTTGCCGTCGATGGAGACAGCGCGCCAGTAATCCTCGTCGACCAGGCTGTAGAGGTCGGGGGTGACGCTCTGCACGAGGTCGGTGATGTCGGCGAAGGCGCCGATCTTGACGTCGTTGCTGAAGGTGCCGAGGTTGGTGAAGATGATGTCGTAGGGCTCGTTGGTGCTGACGATGGTGCTGCGGCGGCCGTCCCAGTCGCCCCAGCCGACGACGTTCACGTTCAGGTGCACGCCGATCTTCTCTTCCAGGTAGGCGTCGAGGTTGGCCTTCCAGGCATCGTAGTTCTCGGGCTGGCCATTGCCGACCATGTACCAGGTCAGCTCAACGATCTCGCCGTCATCAGTCTCACCGCCGGGGGCGGCAGACTCAGCGGCGGGCTCCTCTCCGCAGCCGGCCACAAGGACCATCAGCATCAGGGCGGAGAGGAGCAGAGCAAGAATTTTCTTCTTCATATTGACCTCCAAAAATTTTTTTATTTCGGGGCCCGCTGGCTGCGGGCCCTTTAATACGCGGGTATCAGCCCTTCACCGCGCCGACCGTGAGGCCGGAGATGAAGTACTTCTGGAAGAACGGGTAGACGCAGGCGATAGGCACGGCGATGATGATCGCGATGGCCATTCGCACGGACTCCGTCGGCATCGCCAGCTTGTAATCCTGCAGCGACATGCCGGCCGTCGGGTTCTTGGTCAGGAACTCCATGTTCTTCTGCAGCTGGTTCAGCAGGGCCTGCAGGGAGAGCAGGTTGTCTTTGCTGATGTACAGCGAGGACTGGAACCAGTCGTTCCAGTAGCCGAAGGCGAGGAACAGTCCGATGGTGGCCAGCAGGGGCTTCGAGATGGGCGTGACGATCCTGACGAAGATGGTCAGCTGGGACGCGCCGTCGATCTTGGCCGACTCGATGACCGCATCGGGGATGTTGGTGCGGAAATAGGTGCGGCAGATGGTGACGTTGAAGGACGACACGCACAGCGGCAATATAAGCGACCATATCGTGTCCCTCAAGTTCAATATCTGCGCGATGACCACGTAGCTGGCGACCATGCCGCCGCTGAATATCATGGGGATGAAAACAACGGTGGAGAAGAAGCCGTTCAGCTTG
>CHCFR05602__coassemble_708_pt1 | contig 16806 bp, 15 predicted proteins | sample CHCFR05602__metabat2_high_PE_010 | metagenome-assembled genome bin CHCFR05602
GGGGGCGGGTTTTCTGACATCCATTACAAATGCACCTCTCGGCAAAAATTTGACGCCCGAAGGAATGTCTCCTCCGGGCGTAATTATTGCAAAGGTGCAAAATACGCATCTTCTCTCATCCAGACTGTAACTGTCGGTATCGGACTTGCACCGATTCATGCCGCTGCGCGGCTCGCGGACTTTACCGCCGATCGGGAATTTCACCCTGCCCTGAAGACATCGTGTTCGTTTGTCACGATTATGATAGCACTATAGCCGCGCAAATGCAAGAGGAAAATTGACTTTTCCCGCCGCAGGCGTTAGTATGGTAAAAATGGCCGGGAAAAGGGGGAATATGGACGTGCCGGAGCGGGAAAACAGCTGCTGTTTCACGGGCCACCGGGCGGCAAAGCTGCCCTGGGGCTTCAACGAGCGCGACGCGCGCTGCATAGAGCTCAAGCGCCGCATCGCCGACGCGGCGGAGGCCGTCTATGAGGCCGGCATCCGCCACTACATCTGCGGCATGGCCAACGGCTGCGACCTCTATTTCGCGGAGGCCGTGCTCGCGCTGCGCTCGCGCCGGCCGGACGTGACGCTGGAGGCCGCCGTGCCCTATGAGGCGCAGGCCGCGCGCTGGGAGGGCGCGCTGCGCGAGCGCTACGCGCGCATACTCGGCGAGTGCGACTACCACACGTTGGTGGCGCGGGAGTTCACCCCCGGCTGCTACCAACGGCGCAACCACTATATGGTGGACGCCTCCAGCGTGCTCATCGCCGCCTATGACGGGCGCGCCGGCGGCACCATGAGCACCATGCTCTACGCCATGCGCCAGGGGCTGGAGATCATCGAGATACAGATATAAAACACTTGACATTTCGCACAGATGTGGTAATATTATCACACTACCACATTAGCAGACTAAAGTTTCACGGAGGCCGCGATGGACGAGATCTTAACTCGGGAGGAGCGCACGGTGCTCGCGCTGCGCTCGCTCTACGCCGCCATGGGCTACCGGCCCTACAAGATGGGCAAATTTGAAGAATACGACTTCTACGCCGAGAACCGCCGCTTCCTGGAGCGGGGGAACATCGCCGCTTTCACGGACACGACGGGCCGCCTGATGGCCCTCAAGCCGGACGTGACGCTCTCCATCGCCAAGGGCGCGGCCGCCCGCGCGGACACGCTGAAGGTGTACTATGACGAGAGCGTCTACCGCGCGCCGGACCCGGACGCGGGCTTCCAGGAGATCACGCAGACGGGCCTGGAGTGCATCGGCACGGTGGACGCCTACGCCATGGGCGAGGTGCTCTATCTGGCGGCGGAGAGCCTGCGCGCCGTTTCGCCGCGCTTTGTGCTGGACGTGGCGCACATGGGCTATGTGGCCGCGCTGCTGCCGGAGCTGGGGCTGGAGGGCGAGGCCGCCGCGGCCGCGCTGAGGGCGCTCTCGGCGCGCAATGTGCCGGAGCTGCACGCCCTGCTGGAGCGCGCGCAGGCGCCGCGCGCCATGGCGGAGACGCTCTGCCGCTTCGCGCGGCTCTACGGCCCGCTCGGCGAGCTGCTGCCGCAGCTGGCCGCGGCGGCGGTGAACGAGGGCATGCGCGCTGCCTGCGCGGAGCTGGCCGGCGTAGCGGAGGCCCTGGGGGGCTTCGGCTGCCTGGGCGGCGTGATGCTCGACATCTCGCTCATGGGCGACATGGAGTATTATAACGGCCTGGTTTTCAAGGGCTATGTGGAGGGCGCGCCGCGCGCGGTGCTCTCCGGCGGGCGCTACGACGCGCTGATGCGCAAGCTGGGGCGCGAGGCGGGGGCCGTGGGCTTCGCCGTTTATCTGAACCTGCTCGAGCACCTCGGCGGGGAGCGGCAGGAGCCGCCAGAGTGCGAGGTACTGCTCTATGACGGCTCGGAGAGCCCCGCGGAGATCGCGGCGCGGGCGAAGGCCATAGCCGCGAAGGGCGACCGGGTGCTCGTCAGGCACCGGGAAGAGGAAGGAGGCGCGAAGGCGTGATAAATATTGCGCTGCCGAAGGGCAGGCTGGGCGAGCGGGCCTACGGCCTGTTTGAGCGCGCCGGGCGCGGCTGCGAAGAGATACGCTCGCCCGGGAGGAAGCTCGTTTTTGAAAACCCGGAGGCCGGGGTGCGGTTTTTCTGGGTGAAGCCCTCGGACGTGCCGATATACGTTGAGCGCGGGGCGGCGGACCTGGGCGTGGCCGGCAAGGACGTGCTGCTGGAGCACTCCCCGGACGTGTATGAGCTGCTCGACCTCGGGATAGGCCGCTGCGCGATGTGCGTGGCGGGGCCGCGGGGCTGGCGCGCGCCGGAGGGCGCCACGCTGCGCGTGGCCACCAAGTTCCCCGGCATCGCACGCCGGCACTACGCGCAGAGCGGGCGGGCCATCGACATCATAAAGCTGAACGGCTCGATAGAGCTCGCGCCCATCCTGGGGCTCTCGGACGTGATCGTGGACATCGTGGAGACCGGGACGACCCTGAAGGAAAACGACCTTGAGGTGATAGAACGCTTTTTGCCCATTTCGGCGCGGCTCATCGCCAACAAGGCGGGGTATAAATTCAAATACGAAGAGATAAGCGCCCTCACGGCGGACATGGCCGTGGCGGCCGGGGAGGCGGACTGACATGATAAGGATAATGAAACGCGGCGAGGTCAGCGAGAGCGAGCTCTTCGCCCGCAAGGTGAACGGCGCGGACGTGGCCGGCGCGGTGGCGGAGATAATAGCGGACGTGCGAGAGAACGGCGACGCGGCGCTGAGGAAGTACAACGAGAAGTTCGACAAGTGCACCTGCGAGAGCCTTGAGGTGAGCGAGGAGGAGTTCGCCGCGGCCATGGCGGCCGTGCCGGCGGAATACCTGCGCGTCCTTGAGCGCTCGGCGCGGAACATCCGCGAATACCACCTGCGCCAGGTGCGGCACGACTATATCGTCACGGCGGAGGACGGCTCCGTCCTCGGCCAGCGGGTGCTGCCGATGGCGCGCGTGGGGCTCTATGTCCCCGGCGGCACGGCGGCCTATCCCTCCTCCGTGCTGATGAACGCCATCCCGGCGAAGATCGCCGGCGTGGGGGAGATCGTCATGACCACGCCCGCCGGCGGCGGGGCCGTCAGCCCGGCCATACTGGCCGCGGCGCGGGTGGCCGGAGTGGACCGCGTGTTCAAGGTGGGCGGGGCGCAGGCCGTGGCCGCGCTGGCCTACGGCACGGAGAGCGTGCCGCGCGTGGACAAGATCGTCGGCCCGGGCAACGCCTTCGTCGCCGAGGCGAAGCGGCAGGTGTACGGCCAGGTGGCGATAGACATGATCGCCGGGCCGAGCGAGATCTTGATAGTCTCCGACGGGAAGACGAACGCGAAATGGCTCGCGGCGGACATGCTCAGCCAGGCCGAGCACGATAAATTGGCCACGGCGATACTCATAACGGACAGCGCGGCCCTCGCAGGGGAGGTGGCGGAGGAGATAGAGCGCCAGCTCGCCGCGCTGCCGCGCGAGGAGATAGCCCGCGCGTCCATCGAGAACAACGGCAAGATCATCGTGGCCGGGGATCTGGAGGACGCGGTCGCAATAGCCAACGAGATCGCCCCCGAGCACCTGGAGCTCTGCGTGGACGCGCCTTTCGACTATCTGGGGCGGGTGCGCAACGCCGGCTCCATCTTCCTCGGGCGCTACAGCCCGGAGCCGGTGGGCGATTACCTGGCCGGCACCAACCACACGCTGCCCACGATGGGCACGGCGCGCTTTTCGAGCCCGCTGAGCGTGGACGATTTCGTGAAAAAGAGCTGCTTTTCCTACTACACGCCCGCGGCGCTCGAGGCTGCGGCGGACGACATCGCCCTTTTTGCCGACGCCGAGGGCCTGCACGGCCACGCCGTCTCCGCCACCATCCGGCGGGAGGGCTGAGCCATGGGCGCGTACATCGACGAGAGGCTCGCCGCGCTCGCGGCCTATGTCCCCGGCGAGCAGCCGCGGGACCGGGAGTATATCAAGCTCAACGCCAACGAGTCGCCCTTCCCGCCCTCCCCGGGCGTGATAAGGGCCGTCAGCGAGGCTGCGGCGGGGCTGAACATGTACCCGGACGCGGCCTGCCGGGAGCTGAAGGCCGCCCTGGCCGCGCGCTACGGCGTGGAGAGCGCCAACGTCATGGTGGAGGACGGCTCGGACAACATACTCAACCTCTGCTTCATGGGCTTCTGCGGCCGCGGCGTGGCCTATCCGGCGGTGAGCTACGGCTTTTACAGCGTTTTCTCCGCGCTCTACGGCCTGGACGCGCTGGAAGTGCCCATGGGCCCGGGCCTCACCATCGAGCCGGAGCGCTTCCTGCGCCTGGGCCGGACGGTGGTCATCGCCAACCCCAACGCGCAGACGGGCATCGCCCTGCCGGTGGCGGACATCGAGCGCATCGTGGCGGAAAACAGCGGGCGGCTGGTCGTGGTGGACGAGGCCTACGTCGATTTCGGCGCGGAGAGCGCGCTGCCGCTGCTGGGGAAGTACGAAAACCTGCTCATCGTGCGCACGTACTCCAAATCCCGCTCGCTGGCGGGCGCGAGGCTGGGCTTTGCCATCGGCGGCGCGGAGCTGATCGCCGACCTCGAGCGGCTGAAGTACTCCGTCAACCCCTACAGCGTGAGCGCCATCGGCCTGGCGGCAGGGACGGCGGCGCTGGCGGAGGACGGCTATTACATGGAAAATTGCCGCATCATTGCCGAGGAGCGGGAAAAACTGCACGCTGAGCTGAAGGAAATGGGCTTTAAGTGCACCCCGTCGATGGCGAACTTCGTCCTGGCGGAGCCGCCGGAGGGCGCGGAGGCCGAGCGGCTTTTCCTCGCGCTCCGCGCGCGGGGGATACTCGTGCGCTATTTCGGCGGAGGCGCGCTCGCACGCTATTTGAGGATCACCATAGGCTCGCCGGAGCAGAACGCGGCGCTGCTCGCCGCGCTGCCCGGGGCGATTGAGGAGGTAGGAAGCCGGTGAGAAGGGCGGAAATATGCAGGAAAACCGCGGAGACGGAGATATACCTGACGCTGGACCTGGATGGCGCGGCGGAGGGCGGCATCAGCACGGGCGTCGGCTTCCTCGACCACATGCTGACGCTCTTTTCCCGCCACGCGGGCTTTGGCCTCAGCGTCCGCTGCCAGGGGGACACCTGGGTGGACGGCCACCACACGGTGGAGGACGTGGGCCTCGCGCTGGGCGAGGCGCTGAAGTCCGCCCTGGGGGACAAGCGCGGCATCCGCCGCTACGGGGACATCGTCCTGCCGATGGACGAGGCGCTCGTCCTCTGCGCAGTGGACCTCAGCGGCCGGCCCTGCCTGCGCTATACGGCGCAGATCCCGCGCGCGCGCGTGGGCGATTTCGACACCGAACTGGCGCGGGAATTCATGCAGGCCCTGGCCAACAGCGCCGGCATGGCGCTGCACATCCGCCAGCTGGACGGGGAGAACAGCCACCACATCATCGAGGCCATGTTCAAGGCCCTGGGCCGCGCGCTGAGCGAGGCCGCGGAGATCGTAGGCACGGAGGTGCCCAGCACCAAGGGGGTGCTGTGATGACGGCCATCGTCGATTACGGGGTGGGGAACCTCTTTTCCCTGAGCTCCTCCCTCGCTGCGATAGGCGAGGAGGCCGCGGTCACGCGCGACAGGGGCGAGATCGCAGCGGCGGACAGGGTTATCCTGCCCGGAGTGGGGGCCTTTGCCGACGCGCGGCGCAAGCTGGCCGAGACGGGCATGGACTCGGCCGTCCTCACCGCGGCAAATAGCGGCAAGCCGCTGCTCGGCATCTGCCTGGGGATGCAGCTCCTCTTTGAGCGCAGCCATGAGTACGGCGAGCACGCCGGGCTGGGGCTGCTGCGCGGGGAGGTCGTGGGAATGGCGGGGCGCATCCCGGCGGGGCTGCCCATCCCGCACATCGGCTGGAACGCGCTGGACATCGTGCGCCCGGGCGGGATATTGAAGTACGTGAAGGGCGGGGACTGCGTCTATTTCGTGCACAGCTACTGCGCCGAGGGCTGCGAAGAGAGCCTGACGGCCACGGCGGAGTACGGACTGCCGGTGACGGCCGCCGTCTCGCTGGGGAATGTACACGGCTGCCAGTTCCACCCGGAAAAGAGCGGCCGGGTGGGGCTCTCGATACTGAGGGCCTTCTGCGAACTGAGGTGACATATGCTTATTTTTCCGGCGATAGACCTGTATGAAGGCAGGGCCGTGCGGCTATATAAGGGCGACTATGAGCAGATGACCGTTTACAGCGGCGAGCCCGCGGCCGTGGCGCGCGATTTTGCCGCGGCGGGGGCCGTCTGGGTCCACGTGGTGGACCTGGAGGGGGCGCGCGACGGCGGCACGCCCAACCTCGGCACCGTGCGCGAGATAGCGCGCTCGGGGCTGAAAGTCGAGCTGGGGGGCGGGCTGCGCTCCATGGCGGCCATCGACGCGGCCTTTGACGCCGGGGCGGAGCGCGTGGTGCTGGGCACGGCGGCGGTGAGCGACAGCGCGCTGCTGCGCGCGGCCGCGGCGAAGTACGCCGGGCGCATCGCCGCCGGCTGCGACCTGAAAAACGGCGAGGTGGCCGTCCGCGGCTGGACGGAGGGCTCGGGCGTTTCCGGCATGGATTTCCTCGGGCAGATGCTCGCGCTGGGCATAGACACGGCCATCTGCACGGACATAGACCGCGACGGGGCAATGCGCGGCGCGAACGCGGCGCTCTACGGCGCCATAATGGACGCATATCCGGCGCTGAGGCTCATAGCCTCCGGCGGCGTGTCCTCGATGGAGGACGTGCGGAGGCTGAAGGCGCTGGGGCTCTACGGGGCCATCGTGGGCAAAGCCTATTACACCGGCGCGATCGACCTGGCGGAAGCGGTGGAGGCGGCAAAATGATAACTAAGCGTATAATCCCCTGCCTGGACGTGCGCGACGGACGCGTGGTGAAGGGTGTGAATTTCGAAGGTCTGCGGGACGTCTCCGCCCCGGCGGAGCTGGCGCGCTATTACTCCGAAAACGGGGCGGACGAGCTGGTTTTTTACGACATCACGGCCAGCGCCGAGGGCCGCAGGCTCTTCGCGGACGCGCTGCGCGAGGTGGCGCGGACCATCTTCATCCCGCTGACCGTGGGCGGGGGCATAAGCTCGATGGAGGACTTCGACCGCGTCCTCAAATGCGGGGCGGACAAGGTGAGCGTGAACACCGGGGCGATACGCGACCCGGAGCTCGTGCGCGCCGCGGCGAGGAGATACGGCGACCAGTGCGTCGTGCTCTCGGCGGACGTGAAGCGCGTGGACGGCGCCTTCCGGGTGTTTGCCCGCGGCGGGCGCGATGACACCGGGCTCGAGGCGATAAGCTGGATTAAAAAATGCGTCTCCCTCGGCGCGGGGGAGGTAGTCGTCAACAGCATAGACACCGACGGGGTGAAGGGCGGTTTCGACATCGAGATGCTCTCCGCCGTCTGCGAGGCGGTGGACGTGCCGGTGATCGCCTCCGGCGGCGCGGGCTGCGCGGAGGACTTCGTGCAGCTCTTCCGGGAGGTGCCGCGCGTGAGCGCCGGGCTGGCGGCGAGCATTTTCCACTTCGGCGAGGTGGAGATAGGCGCGCTGAAGCGCACTCTCGATGAAAACGGCATAAATGTGAGGTTGTGAGATGTTTGACATTGAAAAGCTGAAATTCGACTCCCGCGGGCTCATCCCCGCCGTCGTGACGGACGCGGAGACGGGCAAGGTGCTGATGGTGGCCTATATGAACCGCGAGAGCCTGGAGATATCCCTGCGGGAGGGCTACACCTGCTTCTGGAGCCGCAGCCGGCAGCAGCTCTGGCGCAAGGGGGAGACGAGCGGCAACAAGCAGCGCATCGTCTCGATAACCGCGGACTGCGACGCGGACACGCTGCTTGTGAGCGTTGTGAAATCCGGCCCCGCCTGCCACACGGGGGCGGAGAGCTGCTTTTTCAACCCGGTTTACGAGAGCGGGGAGCAGCCGTTTTCCGTGGACGGGCTCTATGAGCTGCTGCTGGGCAGGAAGCGCGAGCGGCCCGAGGGCTCGTACACGACCTATCTCTTTGAGAAGGGGCGCGACAAGATACTGAAAAAAGTGGGCGAGGAGAGCACGGAGGTCATCATCGCCGGCAAGGCCGACGACCGGGCGGAGACGGTGTACGAGCTGGCGGACCTTGCCTATCACGCGCTGGTGCTGATGGCGGACATGGGCATCACGCCCGACGACGTGCGCCGCGAGCTGGCGGGCAGGCACGTCATCGACCACAAGGTGAAGCAGGAGAAAATGGCCTGAGCGGGCGGCAGGTACTTGAAAAATTTTAATTAATCAACTATAATGCCCTTATCAAAGCGAGAGAAGGGCTGAGAAGATGCCGGAAAAGCTGACAGAGCAGGAAAAACTGGAAAAACGCACGCTCAAGCCGGTGAACAAGACCGCGTTCAGGGCGCTCGTACACGTGGCCAACGCGCTGTTCAAGAAGAAATACGGCGTGAACTTTACATATGCCGACGATATCAAGCCCTATCTGGGCAAGAGCTACGTGGTGGTGTCCAACCACGCCTCGCGCATCGACTATGTGTTCACGGCGCCGGCTTTCTGGCCCGACACCTTCAATTTCGTCGTCGGCTACAACGAGTTCTTCCGAAGCCACCTGGCCGCCGTACTGCGCATCATGCAGGTGGTGCCGAAGAAGAACTTCGTCCAGCAGCCCTATTCCATCCGCCAGATGATACGCATCATCCGCGCCGGCGGGCGGCTCATCATCCTTCCGGAGGGCATGAGCTCCATCTCCGGCGCCAACCAGCCCTGCGCGCTGGGCAGCGGCCACCTGCTCAAGCACCTGGGCGTGCCCGTGCTGTACACGAAGATCGCCGGCGGCTATCTGACCGCGCCCAAGTACAATTTGAACGACCGCCCCGGGCGCGTGGACGTCACCGTGGGCGTGCTGCTGACGGCGGAGCAGATCGCCCAGATGTCCGCGGACGAGATCCAGGCGTATCTGGACGAGAAGCTCTGGCACGACGACTATGAGTGGAACAAGACGGCGAGGGTGAAGTTCGAGGCGAATGGGAACATCGCGCAGAACCTGCACCAGCTGCTGTTCTGGTGCCCGCGCTGCGGCGCCGACCTGGCCATGGAGAGCAGCGGGGACACGATACGCTGCCGCAAGTGCGGGAACACGGCGCGCGTGAACGAGTATTACGACCTGCTGCCCGAGCCGGGCAGCGAATTCCCGGCCACGCAGCGGCTGTGGTTCGACGCGCAGCGCGCGCACGTGCGGGAGATGGTGGCGAAAGAGGGCTTCGAGCTGCGCGAGCACGTGAAGCTCGGCACGCTGCCGAAATACCGCTTCCTCAAAAACCAGGCGACCTCCGAGATAACCGGCGAGGGTGAGCTGCTGCTCGACCGCGAGGGGCTGCACTTCGAAGGCGTGAACGATGGGCAGCCGTACAGGTTCTTCGTGCCGATAAGGCACCTGCCGACCTACGGCATGTGTACGGACGTGTCGCGCTTTTACACCTTCGTGGACGGGGAGTTCAACGAGTTCTACCCCGAGCGCGAGAGCGCCGAGCTCTGGATGATGGCCACGGAGGAGATGCACCGCGCGCAGGGCGGGCTTTGGAAGGATTTTCCTGTACAGAGGTAAAAAAGTCGCCCGTCCGCCCGCCAAAGCGGCGCTTGACAGGCGACAGGGCGAGTGATATATTATACACAAGAGGGGCGCTTACCCGTCGCACCGGGTAACGGCTCACCTCCATCAAGTTTATAGCTTGAGAAATGGCCGTTCTCTTTGCTGGGGGGCGGCTATCTCTTTGTCGCGTTAATGACGCCGAAGATAACAACGGCTAACAGGTTGAGAAGCCCGATGACTTCCAGAGCTGTCATGGCGTCACCTCCTCTTATGTAAGGAGGCCGAGCCGTTCCCCTCTTGCTTGGTACTAAAGATATCATCGGACACCGGCGGTGTCAACCGAACTGGTAAGTGAAAATGTGAAATGCCCCGCGGCGGATCTATCCGCCGCGGGGCCGTTTATCATGCCGCTCACTCCAGCATGGCGCGGAACTCGTCCTCATCGATGATGCGGATGCCGAGCTCCTGGGCCTTCGTGAGCTTGCTGCCGGCGTTTTCGCCGGCCAGGACGACGCTCGTCTTTTTGCTCACGCTGCCGGAGGTGCGCCCGCCGCGCGCTTCGATGAGGGCGGCGGCCTCGTCGCGCGTGAGCGTGGGCAGCGTGCCCGTGAGGACGAAGGTCATGCCGCGGAAGCGCTCGTCCGTCACCGTCTCCGTGCTCTCGAAGCTGACGCCCGCCTCGCGCAGGAGGCGTATCTGGTGCTGCGACTGCTCGAGCGAGAACCACTCGCGGATGAAGAGCGCCGTCACCGCGCCGATGTCCGGGATGGACTGCAGCTCCTCCTCGCTGGCGGCCATGAGCTCGTCGAGCGTGCCGAAGTGCTGGGCGAGGACCTTGCCCGCCTTGGAGCCCACCTGGCGGATGCCGAAGGCGCAGAGCAGCCGCGCGAGGCCGGCGGACTTGCTTTTTTCAATGGCGTTCATCAGGTTCTCGGCGGACTTTTTGCCCATGCGGTCGAGCTTCGCCACATCCTCCGCGCGCAGGTAGTAGATGCCGGCGGGCGAGGTGAGCAGCCCGGCGGCGATCAGCGACTCGGCCACCGCCGTGCCCAGGCCCTCGATGTCCATCGCCTCGCGCGAGGCGAAGTGGACGATGTTGCGCAGGCGCTGGGCGGGGCATTCGGCACCGGTGCAGCGCATCGCGACGCCGTCCTCGTCCCGCACTATGGGCGAGCCGCACTCCGGGCAGCGGTCGGGCAGGTGGAAGGGGACGGCGCCCTCGGGGCGCTTGGATTTCACGACCTCCAGCACCTCGGGGATGATCTCGCCGGCCTTGCGGACGAGCACGGTGTCGCCGATGCGGACGTCGAGCTTGTCGATGAAGTCCTGGTTGTGCAGCGTGGCGTTGGTGACGGTGGTCCCGGCGAGGCGGACGGGCTCTATCACGGCCTTGGGCGTGAGCACGCCGGTGCGGCCGACCTGCACGGTGATACCGCGCACGACGCTCTCCTTCACCTCGGGGGGATATTTATAGGCCACGGCCCAGCGCGGCGCCTTGGCCGTGCTGCCGAGCTGCTCGCGCTGGGCGAGGGAGTCGATCTTGATGACCGCGCCGTCGATGCTGTAGGGGAAGGCGTCCCGCCCCTGGCCGATGGCCTCTATCCGCGCGCGGCACTCGGCCATGCTGCGGCAGGGCGTGTGCGGCACGACGTCGAAGCCGTAGCTCTCCAGGGCGTCCAGCGACTCGATGTGCGAGGCGAATTCGCGGCCCTCGGCGCGCTGGACGTTGAAGACGATGATGTCGAGCCTGCGCGAGGCGGCGACCTTCGGGTCCTGCTGGCGCATGGAGCCGGCGGCGGCGTTGCGCGGGTTGGCGAGGAGCTGCTCGCCGCGCTCCGCGCGCTTTTCGTTCAGTTCGTTGAACACGGCGTGGGACATGTACACCTCGCCGCGGACGATGAGGCGCGCCGGGAAATCGCCATGCAGCTGCTTCGGCAGGCTGCGCACGGTGCGCAGGTTTTCGGTGACATCCTCGCCGGTGACGCCGTCCCCGCGCGTCGCGCCGCGGACGAAAACGCCGTTTTCGTATTCAAGGGACATGGAGAGGCCGTCGATCTTCGGCTCCACGCAGTAAAGGCGGCCCTCCGGCAGGGCGGCGGCCATGCGCTCGTCGAAGGCGGCGAGCTCCTCGAAGGAGAACACGTCCGTCAAGCTCTCGAGCGGCACCTCGTGATGCACGGGGGCGAAGCTGCTCTTCGCCGTGCCGCCGACGCGCTGGGTGGGGGAGTCCGGGTCGTAGAACTCGGGGTGCGCGGCCTCGAGCTCCTCGAGCCGGCGCATGAGCGCGTCGTACTCGAAGTCCGAGATGACCGGCGCGTCCTCGTCGTAATAATGGCGGTTGTGTTCAAGTATTTCGGCCCGGAGGGCCTCTATCTCGCGTTTTGCGTCCATGTTATCGCTCCAAGTCTAAATAAGTCTGCGGCACCTCGCCGACGATCACGGTCTCCGCTATCAGTATCTCCGTCACCACCTGGGTGGAGACGGTGCGCCAGGGGAGCACGACGTCTATGTCCACTACGACGTCGAGCTTCATCTCGTGCTTCGTCTGGTTTATGCCGGCGGCGGAGAGCTCGTTTTTGAAGTCCACGCGGGAGGAGGTGAGCAGCGTGATGTCCACGGGGATGTCCGGCCCCTTGCCCAGCAGCAGGCTGGAGCCGAGGATGTTGCCTATCGGTATCGAGAGGCTGAGCTCCCCGCGGTCGGCGGCCTCCACGATGTCGGAGAGCAGCTCCGAGGAGAGGGCGTTGATGCGCGCCATATTGGCCTTGATGGCCGTCACCGCGCCGCTCTCGTCGCGGTCGATGGTGACGAAGTAGTCATAGCCGTAGTCGCGCCCGGCGAGCGTGCGGTTTATCGTGTCGTTTACGCAGAGTGTCATCAGGTCCACCGCGTCCGACAGCACCATGTCGCAGGAGAGCTCGCGCAGGTACATGACGCTGCGCACGGCCACCCAGCCGAAAAACAGCAGCAGGCAGAGCACTATCAGCGCCCAGCGCGTGGCCCGGCGCATGGGCGGCAGGTGCAGGTCCAGATAGACAGGCCTCCTCGGCCTGCGGCGGAAACGCATGGCTGTCACCCCCTATTGGGAGCATATGCGCCAAACTGCGTTTGGATGCCCAGTCTGCGCCTGGAGGGCGGCCAACGGCCGCGGGTACTTGCCTGCGGCTCGCCCGCAGGGAGGGGGATGCAGGGACGAAAGTCCCTGCGGCCCATTTCTGAGAGATTTCTTTTGCTTGCGCCAAAAGAAACCCCTCAGACTCCAAAGAAAAGCGCTTTGGTGCTTGTCGGTAGGTGAAATCTGCCCGTCAGTTCGGGTGGTGACTGAATTTCGGGTGGTCATCCCGGTATCGGATAGCCCTGCTCACCGACGACCGCGGAAGGCTTCGCTTCGCTCGCGCCGCTAACTGGTGAAAACTTGCAAGGTAGTGCCGCGACCGCAGGGAGCAACGCACGGTCGGCCAAGCTGCGCTTGGATGCAAAGAAGCGCGCCTCACCAACGGATAGCCTCCGTTAGTGAGGCGCGCAGCGCATCTGCCTCCAGGCGCAGCCTGGGCGTTTTTCTTTGGGGCGCCACACCCGTTTCTTTGGGCAAGACCAAAGAAATGGGGTGGCAAAAGCGCTCAGGCCAGCATTTCGGCTATGCCGGCCATGACGCCGAGGCGGCCGGCTTCGTAGGTGAGGCCGCCCTGGAGGAAGGCCAGGTAGGGCTCGCGCATGGGGCCGTCGCAGCTGAGCTCGATGGACGAGCCCTGGATGAACGCGCCGGCGGCCATCACCACCTGGTCCTCATAGCCGGGCATCTGCCAGGCCTCCGGCGTGACGAAGGAGTCCACCGGGGAGCCGGACTGGATGCCGCGGCAGAATTTCAGCAGGTTTTCGCCCGAGCGGAGCACGACGGTCTGTATGATGTCCGAGCGGAACTCGCCGCTGGCGGGGAAGGTCTCGTAGCCCAGCGCTTCCAGCATGGCGGCGCAGAGGGCCGCCGTTTTCAGCGCCTGGGCCGTCGTGTGCGGGGCGAGGAACAGCCCCTGGTACAGACTGCGGTTCAGGCCGAAGGTGGCGCCGCACTCACCGCCGATGCCGGGGACGGTGAGCCGGCAGGCGGCGTTTTCAACAAGATCCGCGCGGCCGGCGATGTAGCCGCCGGAGGGCGCGAGGCCACCGCCGGGGTTCTTTATCAGCGAGCCGGCGATGAGGTCGGCGCCGACCATGGTGGGCTCGGCGGTGTCCGTGAACTCGCCGTAGCAGTTGTCCACCACGACGGCCGTCTCCGGCGAGGCGGACTTTATGACGCGGATTATTTCGCCGATCTCCGGCACGGTGAGCGCGCGGCGGGAGTCGTAGCCCCGGGAGCGCTGCACGAGGGCGGCGGCGGGGCGTATCTCCCGCGCGGCGCGCACGATGGCCTCGAGGTCCGGCCCGCCGGAGAGCGTTTCCACCTGCGCGTAGCCCACGCCGTATTCGCGCAGCGAGCCGTGCGCGCTGCCGCTGATGCCGATGGCGGTGCGCAGCGTGTCGTACGGTGCGCCCATCACGGAGAGCAGCGTGTCCCCCGGCTTCAGGGCGGCGAAGAGGGCGGAGGCGATGGCGTGCGTGCCGTTGACGAAATTCACGCGCACCAGCGCGCTCTCCGCGCCGAAAACGCGCGCCCAGACCTTGTCGAGCGTTTCGCGGCCGAGGTCGTCGTAGCCGTAGCCCGTGGTGCCGGCGAAGCAGGGCTCCGAGACGCGCTGCTCCTGGAACGCCTCCAACACCCGGCGGGTGTTTTCCCGCGCGACGGCGTCTATCTCCTCAAAGCGCCCCGCCAGGCCGCGCTCGCACTCGGCGGCAAGGCGCTCAACGTTTTCCGGTATTTCACTCAGCTTCATTTTCCTTGAACTCCATTACTATATCTCTGAATTTGTCGCCGCGCTCGGCGAAGTTGTTGAAGCGGTCGAAGGACGAGCAGGCGGGGGAGAGCAGCACGATGTCCCCCGGGATGGAGGCGGCGCGCGCGGCCTCCACGGCGCTGCGCAGGTCGGGCAGGATGTGTATGGGCAGGCGCGACGGGTCATAGAACACGCTGTGCCGCACGGCGGCGGCGATCTGCTCCGCCGTGTCGCCCGTCAGGTAGAGGGACTTCACACGCTCGGATATCTCGTCGCCCAGCGTGTCGAAGGAGATGTGCTTGTCGTGCCCGCCGGCGATGAGTATGGGCTTGGCGCGCATAGCGCGCAGCCCTGCTATCGTGCGCGTGGGGCTGGTGGCGATGGAGTCGTTGATGTACGTCACGCCGTTCAGCTCGCGTATGTGCTCCAGGCGGTGGCGCACGCCGCCGTAGCTGCGCGCCACGTCGCGGCAGATGCCGGCGCCCACCATACCGTCCACCGCCGCGAAGGCGGCCATGTAGTTTTCCACATTGTGCACGCCGGGAATGCGTATCTCCGTCACCGGGATGATGGGCTCCACCTCGTAGCCGCGGGAGCGGTAAATCGTGCCGTCGCGGCAGAAAACGCCGTCCCGCACCGTCTCGCGGCGGGAGAAGAGCCGCACGCGGCTCTTGGCCTCCTCCGCGAAGCGGGCGGTGTAGGCGTTGTCGGCGTTCACGACGAGCACGTCCTGCGGCGTCTGCAGGGCGAAGATGCGGCGCTTGGCGTTTACGTAGTCGTCAAAGTCCGGGTGCTTGTCGAGGTGGTTGGGGGAGACGTTGGTGACCACGGCCACGTCCGGGCGGATGTTTATGCTGTGGAGCTGGAAGCTCGAGAGCTCGAGCACCGCGATGTCGTCCGGGCGCATCTCCGGCACCGAGGCGAGCAGGGGCTGGCCGATGTTGCCGCCCAGATAGACGTTGCGGCCGGCGGCGCGCAGCAGCTCGGCGATGATGGAGGACGTGGTGGTCTTGCCGTCCGAGCCCGTGATGCCGATGGTCAGGCAGGGGCAGAGGCGGAAAAAGGCCTCCATCTCGCTGGTGATCTCCGCGCCGTGGGCGGCGGCGGAGACGAGAGCCGGCTCCGTGGGCAGGACGCCGGGCGTGCGGAAGATGACGTCATAGCCGTCAAGGCCGGAGAGATAGCCCGCGCCGAGCGTCACCTCGGCGCCGCGCTTCCGGTAATCCTCCGCCTCGGCGCCCAGCTTTTCCTCGCCGCGCTGGTCGCGGACGGAGATGGGGAGGCCGGCGGAGAGCAGCAGCTCGATGAGCGGGCGGTTGCTGACGCCGACGCCCACCACGGCCACGCGCTTATCTTTAAGGGAAGAAATGTACTCTTCAAGGGTCATGGGAAATCACCTCACCGCCTGATTATATCCCGACCCGGCGGCAAATACAATAATTTTATTGACTTTGGGCGGCAAGGAGGGGTAAAATACTCGGCAGCGGGCCGGGCGGCCGCGCGTACACGGCGAAAGCCCGTGCGTGAGGAAAGTCCGGGCTCCACAGGGCAAGGATAACGGGTAACGCCCGCCAGGGGAAACCCTCGGACAAGTGCAACAGAGATATACCGCGTCGATCCTCCGCCAGGAGAGAAATCAAATGGGGTCCCCACGAAAGCCCTGCGCTTTCGTGGGGAAAGGAGGAGCAAGGGAGCGAACGCAGTTTTCGGCGAAAGCCGCTGGCTTTTGCCGGAAACGGAGGTGAGCGCACTTTGCGACGACGTAAGGGTGGAAAGGCGGAGATAAGCGCCCGCCCGCCGCATGGAGACATGCCGGCGCTGTAAACTCTATCCGGAGCAACACCGTGGAAAGGGACATGAAGGCCGGCCCGGCCGTCCCGATGGAGGTGGCTTGAGGCGCGCGGCAACGCGCGTTCGAGATAGATGGCCGTCCACGACAGAACCCGGCTTACAGGCCCGCGCATAAAGCCGCGCCCCTATGGGGCGCGGCTTTTTGTAAAGGCCCAAACTGCGTTTGGAGGCATTTGCCTGCGGCCTGCCCGCAGGGAGGGAGATGCAGGGGCGAAGGCCCCTGCGACCCAATTCTGAGAGATTTCTTTTTGTCTTGTCAAAAAGAAACCCCTCAGACTCCAAAGAGAAAACCGCTTTGGTGCGTGTCGATACGTAAAATCTGCTCGTCAGTCCGGGTCGTGACTGACTTTCGGGTGGTCATCCCGTAATCGGATGGCCTTGCACAACGCCGACCGCGGTTGGCTTCGCTTCGCTCGCGCCGCTGACGAGATGATGATCGGCAGTGCCGCGACTGCAGGGAGCAACGCACGGCCGGCCAAGCTGCGCTTGG
>CHCFR05602__coassemble_796_pt1 | contig 15578 bp, 14 predicted proteins | sample CHCFR05602__metabat2_high_PE_010 | metagenome-assembled genome bin CHCFR05602
ACCCCGATTGTTCCACATATTAACAATCCAACTCCAATAATCGTTTTTTCAAACCCAATCCCCGCCTTTCAAATACCTAAAAAAGATTATCGAATAATGTTATATTTGAATTTTAGCATATAGGGAAGAAATGCACAAGGGCAGGAATTCGATCCCTGCCCTTGTTTTACTAAAGCACATTTTCAATAGAAATGATAAATCCGAACACATTACCCACTTGGATAATGTAGTTCGGATTATCATTGTTTGGTCCGAGTGGCGAGACTCGAACTCGCGGCCTCCAGCTCCCAAAGCTGGCGCGCTACCAACTGCGCAACACCCGGATATGCGGAATCGGGAAATAATTATACTATACGGCAATATTTTATGCAAGCTTTTCTTCATTGATGTTTTGCGCGGAATGTGGTATCATCACGGGAGGGAGCGTGAAAAATGTGAGAATGAGAAAGAAACCCAACCTGCAGCCGCGCATGGAGCGCTGCGCCTCCGTCCTGGAGACGGCGCCGGAGCAGCACAGGGGCCGCTGGCTGGATGATATGAGCCGCCTCACAGGCCGCGAGCGGCCGTTTTCCGAGCTGCACATCGAGCTCGGCTGCGGAAAGGGGCGCTTCACCGCCGGGATGGCGGAGGCGAACCCCTCGGTCCTCTTCGCCGCAATTGAAAAGGTGCCGGACGCGATGGTCGTGGCAATGGAGCGCGTCTGCGCCGCCTCTCTCGGCAACGTGCGCTTCCTCGACAGGGACGCCGCGCAGCTTGGCGAATTCTTCGCGGAGGGCGAAGCGCGGCGCATATACATAAATTTCCCCGACCCCTGGCCGAAGAAGAAGCAGTTCAAGCGCCGGCTCACCGCGCCCAGCTTCCAGAAGCTCTGCGCCGCCGCGCTCGCGCCGGGTGGGGAAATCTGGTTCAAGACCGACAACGCCCCGCTCTTCGAGTGGAGCGTGGAGCAGCTGGCCGCCGGCGGCTGGGAACTGCGCGAGGTGACGCGCGACCTGCACGAAAACGGCCCCGTGGGCGTGATGACGGACTACGAGGCCAAGTTCCACGCCCAGGGCGTGAAGATAAACCGCCTGGTGGCGGTGAAGGGGGAGCATACGCTGTGCGGCTGATATCCTGGAACGTAAACGGCCTGCGGGCCGTTATGAAAAAGGGCTTTGAGGACGCATTCTGGGGACTGAACGCCGACATGTTCTGCCTGCAGGAGACGAAGCTGCAGGCCGGGCAGCTCTCGCTCGACCTGCCGGGCTACGAGCAGTTCTGGTGCTACGCCGAGCGCAAGGGCTATTCCGGCACGGCCATCTTCACCCGCCGGGAGCCGCTGAGCGCGAGCTATAACCTCGGCCTGCCCGAGCACGACGCCGAGGGCAGGGTGATAACGCTCGAGTTCGACGAGTTCTACCTTGTGTGCGTGTACACGCCGAACTCCCAGGACGAGCTGAAGCGGCTTCCCTACCGCATGGAGTGGGAGGACGCCTTCCGCGCGCACCTGGTGGCGCTGGACCGCAAGAAACCCGTCATCGTCTGCGGGGACATGAACGTCGCGCACGAGGAGATAGACCTCAAGAACCCCAAGACCAACCACTTCAACCCCGGCTTCTCCGATGAGGAGCGCGGCAAGATGACGGAGCTGCTCGCCGCCGGCTTCACGGACACCTTCCGCTACCTCTACCCCGACCTCGAGGGGGCCTACTCCTGGTGGAGCTACCGCGCCAACTCGCGCGAGCGGAACGTGGGCTGGCGTATCGACTATTTCCTCTGCTCGGACCGCATCGCGCCCAACATCCGCCAGGCCTTCATCTGCCCGGAGATACAGGGCAGCGACCACTGCCCGGTGGGGCTGGACATAGTATGGTGAGCATAGGCGGCGTCCGCCTTTCGGGCCGGGCCGTGCTGGCGCCGATGGCGGGCGTGACGGACGCGGCCTTCCGCGCCGAGTGCCTGCGGCAGGGCGCGGCGCTCGTATACACGGAGATGGTCAGCGCCAAGGCCCTCTGCTACGAGGACAAAAAGACCGCCGCGCTGCTCTACATCCCGCCGGAGGACGGCCGCCCCGTGGCGGCGCAGATTTTCGGCCACGAGCCGGCGGTGATGGCCGAGGGCGCGCGCCGCGCGCGGGAGATATCCGGCGCGGACATCATCGACATCAACATGGGCTGCCCCGTGGGCAAAATTGTCAAGAGCGGGGACGGCAGCGCCCTGATGCGCACGCCGGAGCTGGCCGCGGAGATCGTCTCCGCCGTCGCTGCGGCGGTGGACGTGCCGGTGACGGTGAAATTCCGCAAGGGCTGGGACGGCGGCGAGGTGAACGCCGTGCAGTTCGCGGCAATGTGCGAGCGCAGCGGGGCCGCGGCGGTGGCCGTGCACGGGCGGACGCGCGTGCAGATGTACGCCGGGCGGGCGGACTGGGACATCATCCGCGAAGTGAAGCGCGCCGTGTCCATCCCCGTCATCGCCAACGGCGACGTGGCCTCCGGGGAGGACGCGGAGCACATACTGCGCTACACGGGCGCGGACCTGTGCATGGTCGGCCGCGGCGCGTTCGGCGACCCGTGGATTTTTGCGGCGGCGAACGCGGCTATATCGCACTCCCCGCCCCCGGAGCGGCCCGCGCTCGGCGAGCGGCTGGACAGCGCGCTGCGCACGGTGCGCGAGGCGGCGGAGTACAAGGGCGAGCGCCTCGCCTGCATAGAGGCGCGGGGGCATCTGCCGTGGTACCTGCACGGCGTGCCGCACTCCGCGGAGTATAAGCGCGCGCTGACGCAGGTGAGCACGCTCGCGGAGATCGAAAAGGAGCTCTCAAGGATAAAGCGGGAGCTCGCAGGATAGACAGAATCAGGAACGGCGGTGAGGCTTGTGACGAGGGACGAGGAGCTTGAAATAATTGAAAAAGTCCGCTCCGGCGACACGGACGCCTTCGGCGAGCTTGTGACGGAGCACCAGAACCGGGTCTTCAGCCTTGCTCTGCGCATGGTGGGCAACGAGGAGGACGCCCACGACCTCGCGCAGGAGGCCTTTATACGGGCGTACACCTCGCTGGCCGGCTTCCGGGGGGACAGCAAGTTCTCCGTATGGCTCTACCGCCTGACGAGCAACATCTGCATAGACTTCCTCCGCAGCCGCTCAAGGCGGCAGACGGTTTCGCTTACATACGACAGCGACGAGGCCGAGGGCGGGGAGATGGAGATCCCCGACGACCGCTTTTCGCCCGAGGCAGGGCTCGACCGCGCGGAGCTGCGCGGCGCCGTCCGCCGCGGGCTGGACGCGCTGAGCCCCGAGTTCCGCGACATACTGCTGCTGCGGGAGATCGACGGGCTGAGCTACGCGGAGATCGGCGAGGCGCTTCAGCTCGAGGAGGGGACGGTCAAGTCCCGAATTTTCCGGGCCAGAAAAAAGCTCACGGAATTTTTGATCAGGGACGGGAACATTCCCGACGGGCTTGCGTCACAAGGGCGAAAGGGAGGTGTGGACACGTGAAAGACTGCGGCGAATATCAGCGGGAGATCAGCCTGCTGATCGACGGGGAGCTGGCAGAGCCTCAGAAGACCGGGCTGCTCCGTCATATCGGGCAATGCGACGAGTGCCGCAGGGTCTACGACGCGTTCAACGCCATCTCCCTTTCACTTCCTGAGGAAGCGGCCCCGGCGGGCTTCGCGGAGGACGTGATGAGCGCCATAAAGGGCCTCAACGTCACGCCCATGCCCGTGCCGGAGAAAAAGCGCCCCTTCAGGTGGAAGCGCGCCGCGGCGCTGGCGGCCTGCCTGGCCGTGGTCGTCGCCGCGGCGGCCGCGCTGCCGCGCCTGGCCCCCGCCGGCGCCGCGCCGGAGGCCGCGGAGCCCGCCGTATTTGGCATGATGGGCGAGGACGCTCGCAGCGGCGACGCCGCCGGGACGGAAACGGAACCGGCCGGCGCCGAGCCCGCAGACGAGCCCGCGGAGGCCGCGCCGGAGGGCACGCTCTTTGACGCCGAGGGCGGAACGCCGTCAAACGCCCTGCCCGAGGAGGAGGGCGCCGCCGCGGGAGCGGAGTCCCTCGCCACCGAGCCGCCGCGCCTGCGCGAGTGTGAGGTGACGGGGGCGGAGGTGTACGAATCCGGCGAGCTGCTGAACACGCTCTCCGGCGAGGATGCGCCCGAGCTGGCCGCGCTGCTCAAATACGCCGGGCCCTACGGCGGCGAAGCGCCGGCCGGCGGCGGCTACTGCGTCAGCCTCAGCATGGAGGGCGCGCCGGAACTGACGGTGGAGGTGTACATCGTCGGCGGCGGGCTGGCCTGCCTCTGCAACGGCGAAGCCTACACGGCGGAGGGCAGCGCCGGCGATTTCCTGGACGCCGTCGGCGGATGAAAAACCAAAAGCATGTTATCCCCCCTTTTTGCGCCCAGGCGGTGCAAAAAGGGGGTTTTTACCGTTAAAAATGCCTGAAAGCGCACTTGAAACCGCCCGCTTCACGTGTTATAATATTCTACCGCGGTGTGCGGCGCGCTTTGCGCGTCCGGATATCATCCATTTTTTAGCATCAGGAACAGGTGAGATCGACCATGAAACAGGCAAGGGTGTCCAATAACGTTATCCGCCGGCTGCCAAGATATCTGCGCAAGCTCGACGAGCTCCGCGGCGCGGGGGTGGACCGCATATCCTCCGGGGAGCTGGGCCGGCAGATGGGACTCACTTCCTCTCAGATACGCCAGGACTTCAGCTGCTTCGGCGAGTTCGGCCAGCAGGGCTACGGCTATAACGTCACCGCCCTGCGGGGCGAGATAGCCTCCATCCTCGGCATGGACCGGCACTTTTCCGCCGTGCTCGTGGGCGTGGGCAACATCGGCCGCGCGCTGATCGAGAACTTCTGCTTCGAGCAGTACGGCTTCCACATCGCCTCTGCCTACGACGTGCGGCCCGACCTGGTGGGCGCCAGCATCGGCGGCATCATGGTGCACGACATCTCCGAGCTGCCCAACGCCTTCGCCCAGGGCCCGGTGGACGTGGCCGTCCTCTCCGTGCCGAAGATGATGGCCAACCGCGCCGCCCATCAGCTGCAGGAGCTGGGCGTGCGCTCCATCTGGAACTTCACCAATGTGGAGCTGGACGTGGGCCCGGGCGTAATCGTGGAGAACATACATTTTTCCGACAGCCTGCTCGCTCTCGGCTACTACCTGGCCGAGAGCATCGACGCCAAGGCGGCCGCCGCGGCGGGAGGGGGCAAATAATGAGCGCGGCGCTCAAACGCGCATCGGCCCTTCTGCTGGCCGCGGCGCTGCTGGCCATCCCGGCCTCCGCCGCCGGCTCGGCGGGCGACCCGCTCGTCTCCCGCTCCTATGCCGAGAGCTGGGGCGAGGCCCTGGCCGGCGAAGCGGCGGAGGCCGCCGCGCAGGAGCTGCGCGAGGTGTACGACGCGGCCCTGGCCGCCGGCAGCGTGGGCACGCGCACGGTATCCCTCTCGGACGGGGACGCCGTCCGCCTGCGCGAAGGCGCCTCCGCCGTGCTCACGGCGGGCTCCGCCCGCGTTGCGCTCCACGCCGGCGCGCTGGTGAACGCCACCGTCGGCGGCGAGGCCGGCAACGGCCGCTTCAACGCGGGCCAGCTCTACATCGCCTGCGAGGGCTGCGACGCCACCATAACCTCCAGCGGCAGCAGCGTGCTCGCCGTCAGCGGCGGCTATGAGCTGGTGGAATACGTGCCCGAATTCACGGACGTGCCGCAGGGCGAGTGGTACAGCAGCTATGTTTACGAGGCCGTGCGCCTGGGCCTGGTGGACGGCATGAGCGCCACCGTGTTCAGCCCGGAGGGCAGCTTCACCGCCGCCCAGGCCGTGAAGATCGCCGCCTGCATGCACCAGCTCTACCACGAGGGCGAGGTGACGCTCGCCAACGGCGCGGACCCGGAGTGGTACTCGACTTACCTGCAATACGCCCTGGACAAGGGCGTGGCCGGCGCGGAGTACGGCCAGATGACGGCCGAGCAGCTGAACGCGCCCATCAGCCGGCGCGACTATGTCTCGCTCTTCTATAACGCCCTGCCCGCGGCGGAGTACACGCTGTCCAACAGCGTGGCCGACGGGGCCATCCCGGATGTTGGCGCCCAGGACGAGGGCGCGCAGGCCATCTACGCCTTCTACCGCGCGGGCATCCTCAACGGCTCCAACGAGGAGGGCTATTTCCTGCCGGAGAGCGGCATCAGGCGCTCCGAGGTGGCGGCCATCGTCGTGCGCATGTTCGAGCCGGACGAGCGCGTGTCCGTCAGCCTCGGCTGAGAGATAAGATCACCGGGAGCCGGCCTGTGCCGGCTCCCTTTTGCCATCAGGAGGGAAATATGAACGACACTATCGCGGCCATCGCCACCGGCATGGCCGTCACGGCCATCGGCATCGTGCGCGTCTCCGGCCCGCGGGCCGTGCAGGCGGCGGAGGCCGTGTTCACCCCGGCGGACGGCCGCCCACTGGGCGCGCATGCGGACCGCCAGCTCGTCTATGGCCGCCTGCGCGGGCGCGACGGGGCGGACATCGACCTCTGCCTGGCCACCGTCAGCCGCGCGCCGCACAGCTACACGGGCGAGGACACGGCGGAGCTGCAGTGCCACGGCTCGCCCGCCGTGCTGCTGGAGGCGCTCGGGGCCCTCTTTTCCCAGGGCGCGCGGCAGGCGCTGCCCGGCGAATTCACGCGCCGGGCCTTCCTCAACGGGCGCATGGACCTGGTGCAGGCCGAGGCCGTCATAGACATCATCGAAGCGGAGACCGCCGAGGGGGCGAAAAACGCCGTCGGCCAGCTGGGCGGCGCGCTCAGCCGGCGCATCGGCGCCGTCTACTCCGCCCTGCTGGACGAGGAGGCGCACTTCGGCGCGCTGCTGGACTATCCCGACGAGGACATCGAGCCCTTTGAGCTGGAAAAGTGCCGCGCCGCCCTGGACGGCGCGCGAGCGGAGCTGCGCGCCATACTTGGCACCTTCGAGCGCGGGCGCATACTGCGCGAGGGAGTGCCGGCGGCGCTCATCGGCCGGCCCAACGCCGGCAAGAGCTCGCTGATGAACGCCCTGCTGGGCTATGAGCGGGCCATCGTCACCGCCGCGCCCGGCACCACCCGCGACACCATCGAGGAGAAGGCCGTGCTGGGCGGCGTGGCCGTGCGGCTGACGGACACCGCCGGGCTGCGCGAGGCCCGGGGCGAGGCCGAGCGCCTGGGCGTGGAGCGCGCGCGCTCGGCAGCGGAGAGCGCCGAGCTGGTGCTGGCCGTTTTCGACGGCTCCCAGCCGCTCACCGCGGCCGATGAGGAGACGCTCGCCGCCGCCCGCGCGGCCCGCCGCGCCGTGGCCGTGGTGAACAAGCGCGACCTGCCGCCGGCGCTGGACCTCTCGCGCCTGGCGGGCTTCGAGGCCGTGGTGGAGCTGAGCGCCAAAACGCGCATGGGCCTCGACGGCCTGTGCGCGGCCATCGCGCGGCTCTTCCCCGCGGTCCCGGCCCCCGCGGGGGAGATACTGACCAACATCCGCCAGGCGGAGGCCGCGCAGCGCGCGCTCGCGGCACTGGACGCCGCCGTGTCCGCCCTCGACGGCGGGCTCACGCCGGACGCCGTGCTGACGGAGGCGGAGGGGGCCCTGTCCGCGCTGGGCGAGCTCACGGGCCGCACCGTGCGCGAGGACGTGGTGGACCGGATATTCGAGAGGTACTGCGTTGGCAAGTGACGTGCGCGCGCTCTTCGGCGCGTTCGGCGGCGTGATGGCCGTCGCCTGCCTGGAAGGGCGCATGGGCCGGGTGCTGGCGGCGCGCGGAGGGCGCTCCGCGGCGGCGGAGCTCGGCGACTTTGCCTTTTTCGCCGGGGAGCCGGCGGAGGAGCTGCTGCGCGCCACATGCGCGGAGATCGTCGTGGCGCAAAACGCGCTCTGGAGAGCGCTGCGCCCGCAGTGGAGGGCGTTCCCGCGCTGGGCCTTCGGCGAGGCCCCGGCGGATGTGGGGCGGCTGCGTGAGCGCGCCGCCGTGCCGGCGGGCTATGAGCTGCGCGCGCTGGACGCGGAGACGGCCGCCCTCTGCCGCGCGCAGGAGTGGAGCCGCGACCTGGCGGCGGCGCACATGGGCAAGGGCTGCGAGGGCTTTGTGCTGCTGCGCGGCGGGGAGGTCTGCGCCGGCGCGGCGGCCTATGCCCGCAGCAGCCGCGGCGCCAGCATCCAGGTGGACACGCGCGCGGACCTGCGCCGGCGCGGCCTCGCCGGCTGCTGCGCGGCCAACTATATCCTCCGCTGCCTGGAGCGCGGCGTCTATCCCGAGTGGGACGCGCACACGCGTGCCTCCGCCGCGCTGGCGGAGAGCCTGGGCTACGGCGGGCGCAGGGAATACACGGCCCTCTGGCGCGGGGAATAAAACGGCCCCCGCATCCGGGGCGTCAGAACAGCGGAAAGGGGCGTATGGCGTGAAAAGGGAGATATTCGCATCGACGAGCGCGGAGGAGAGCGCGCGGGAGCGCGCCCACCGCGCGCTGGCGCGGCGCATGGCCGCGGAGGGCATGGTGCTGCTGAAAAACAACGGCGCACTGCCGCTCTCCGGCGGCCGGGCGGCGCTCTACGGCGCGGGCGTGAGGCACACGAGCTTCGGCGGCACGGGCAGCGGCGACACGCACCCCCGCCGGCGCGTCACCGCCGAAGAGGGCTTCCTCGCCGGCGGCTGGACGGTGTGCACGGGCCTCTGGCTCGACGACTATGACGAGCGCATGGCCGCCGCGCGCGGCCGCTGGCAGCGGGAGGTGGCGGAGCTCATCCGCGGCGTGCCGCTGACGCGGCAGTCGGAGGTGGCCTGGCAGCACCCCTTCGTCCCGCCGGAGGGGCGGGAGATCGCGGCGGAGGATGTGGCGGAGGGCGTGGGCACCGCCGTCTATGTCCTCATGCGGCAGGCCGGCGAGAGCGCCGACCGCGCGCCGGAAGAAGGCTCCTACTACATATCCGGCGCCGAGCTGGGCCACCTGCGCGCGCTGAAGGCGCTGTACCCGAAAGTGGTGCTGGTCATCAACTCCGGCGCGCCCATCGACATGGGCTTTGACGATGAGCTGGAGCTGGACGCCGTGCTCTACGCCTCCCAGGGCGGGATGGAGATGGGCAGCGCCCTCTTCGACGTGCTCACGGGCGTATCGGAGCCCGGCGGGCGGCTGACGGACAGCTGGGCCGGGCGCCTTGCCGACTTCCCGCCGCGCTTCGGCGGCGGGCGGGAGGTGGAATACCGCGAGGGCATCTACATGGGCTACCGCTGGTTCGACAGCTTCGGCATAGAGCCGCGCTGGCCCTTCGGCTTCGGCCTGGGCTACACCGCCTTCGCCATCGAGTGCCTGGGCGCGGAGGCCGCGGGGACGGAGGTGCGCGTCCGCGCGCGGGTAACGAACACCGGCGCGCGCGCCGGGCGAGAGGTGGCGCAGCTCTATCTGAGCGCGCCGGGCGGCGCTCTGCGGCGCGAATACCAGTCCCTGGCCGCCTTCGCCAAGACGCCGCCGCTCGCGCCGGGCGAGGGCTGCGACCTCACGCTCGCGTTCGACCTGCGCGAGCACGCGGCCTATGACGAGGGCCGCTCGGCCTTCGTGCTGGAGCCGGGCGACTACCTCCTGCGCCTGGGGCGCGATTCGCGCTCCACGGCCGTGGCGGCGTGCGTACATCTGGACGGCGAGGCCGTGACGGAGCGCTGCCGGCGCCTTTGCGCGCCGCGGCATCCGCTGGAGGAGCTCGCGCCGCCGGAGCGCGCGCCGGGCTCTCCGCCGCCGGGCGTGCCGCGGCTGGACATCGCCGCCGGGGACATCGCCGCGCTCACGCATGATTACAGCGAGCCGCCGCTCTACCGCTCCGCGCGCGTGGACGCCGCGGCGGCGCAGCTCTCCGATCTGGAGCTCGCGGAGCTCATCACCGGCTCCACCTACACGCCGCCCTTCCACGCCACGGTGTTCGGCTCCTGCGGGCGCACGAGCGCCACACTGCTGAAAAAGGGCGCGCGCGACCTCGTAATGGCGGACGGGCCGCAGGGGCTCAATCTCAAGCGCACGTCGCAGCTGGAGCCCTACACCCTGCCGGCCATCCCCCACGCGCTGGACGGCTCGCGCGCCGTGAAGCTGCTGCGGGGCGCCCTGCGCGCGCTGAGCCCGAAGAGGACGTATTACCAGTTCACCACCTCCTGGCCCTGCGCGACCGCGATGGCCCAGAGCTGGGACACGGAGCTGCTCCGGCGGCAGGGCGAGGCCGTCGCCGCGGAGATGGAGGAGTACGGCGTCAATTTCTACCTCGCGCCGGCGATGAACCTGCACCGGCAGCCGCTCTGCGGGCGGAACTTCGAGTATTTTTCCGAGGACCCGCTGCTGAGCGGGGAGATGGCCGCCGCCGTCTGCCGCGGCGTGCAGTCGCGCCCCGGGCGCTACGCCGTTATCAAGCACTTCGCCTGCAACAACACGGAGACGGAGCGCACGCGCTCGGACAGCCGCCTCGGCGAGCGCGCGCTGAGGGAGCTCTATCTGAAGGGCTTCCGCATCGCCATCCGGCGCGGCGGGGCGAAGGCGCTGATGAGCAGCTACAACCTGATAAACGGCGTCTATGCGCCGAACGACCGCGAGCTGCTGACGGGCATATTGCGCTGCGAATGGGGCTTCGAGGGCCTGGTGATGACGGACTGGTTCGCCACCGGCCACGACGGCAGCCGCCACGAGCTCTGCTGCGCCGCGGGCAACGACCTGATCATGCCCGGGACGCCCGCGGCGGTAAGGGACGTGTACCTCGCCCTGCGCGCGGGGCGCATCTCGCGCCTGGCGGCGGAGGCCGCGGCCCGGCGGGTGCTGCGCTTCGCCTTCGGGGAGATATGAAACAAAACGGGCCCCCCGCGCGTCTCATGGACGCGCGGGGGGCCTTTATCATCCTCTTATAAAAGCGGCAAGCTTCCCCGCCAGCAGCCTGTGGGCCTCCTCCGTGAAGTGTACGCCGTCATATTGCAGCGGCAGCGCGCCGGCGTCAAGGAAGGATATCCCCAGCCGCGCGGCCACGCGCCCATAGAGCCCGGCCAGGCGGCGGGACTCCGACACCAGGCGGTCCGTGCCCACCCAGGCCCCGCGCACGAAGGGCGGCGGGGCGATGAGCAGCGTCCTGGCCTGCTCAAGGGCCGGCAGGGCGCGAGGGCGCGGCAGGAAGAGCTCCATGCGCGCCGCGGGCGTCTCCGCCAGCGGCTCGTCGGCCGTGAGCAGGTCGTTGCCGCCGAGCATCACCAGCAGCCAGTCCGCCGGGGCGGCGCGGCGCAGCTCAGCGAGCGCGCGGGAATGCTCCGCCGCCGTGTGCGGCACGCAGCGGCCGTTTTCGCCCAGCTCGCGCACCTCCGCGCCCAGGGCGGAGGAGAGCAGGCAGGGCCAGCGCGTGCCCTCGTCATAGCGCCCGCCGAGATACGAGCGGCTGTCATAGCCCCAGGTGTTGGAGTCGCCGAAGCAGATGAGCGTCATATGTAAATGATCATCAGCCCCACGAGCAGGCCGACGACGGAGGCCAGGGCGGGCATCTTCGAGCGCCACATCAGTATCGCCTCCGGCAGCAGCTCGCCGAACACCACGTACAGCATGGCGCCCGAGGCGAAGCTGAGCGAGAGCGAGAGCCAGAAGGGCGAGAGCGTGCCCAGCGCGAAGCCGGCGAGCGCGCCGATGATGGTGGGCGCGCCGGAGAGGGCGGTGATCAGTATCGCCTTGGCGCGCCCCATGCCGCCGGTGATCAGCGGCACGGCCACGGCCATGCCCTCCGGGATGTTGTGCAGCCCGATGACCACGGCCATCACCAGGCCCATGCCGCCGGCGGCGCCCGCGGCGCTGTCGCTGGCGTAGCTGGCGCCGATGACCATGCCCTCCGGCATGTTGTGCAGAGCGATGGCGCAGGCCATCACCACGCCGGCGATGAAAAGCTGATAGGCCGAAGCGGGGCCGCCATCCTCGCTCTCGCGCTCGTGGCGCGCATAGTGATCCGAGTGGATGAGCTCGTCCAGGTCGTCGGCAGTCTTGGGGTGGTCGGCGTCGATGTGCTCGATCTCGTGGTTGGTCTTGGAGTCTATCCACAGGTTGAGCAGCCAGATGACGACATAGCCCAGCATCACGCCGAACATGACGAAGAACACGCTCACGCCCCCTTCCGCGCCCTCCGGCGCCAGGGCCTCGCTGATCATGTCGAAACACACCACGCCGGTCATGATGCCGCCGGCAAAGGCCAGCAGCAGGCTCACGAGGCGGCTGGAATCGCGCCGGAACAGCGCGGCGATCACGCCGCCGAGCCCCGTGCCGCCCACTCCGGCGATGGCGGTCACAAGGATTATCATACCAAGCATCTTACGTATCTTCCCTCTTTACTTCCATTTCGGACGTCCATATCGGCGCACACTATTTTATTGCAAGGCCGCGCGGTTGTCAACGGGGAGCTTGGATGGTATAATGATAGAATCTGCAAAATGAGGCGCGGGAACGGCGCGGCCACTGGAGGTATCGGATGGAAAACCTGCCGGACATGAGCATATACATCATGCAGGGGACGAAATATATACTGCCGCTGCTCGCGCTGTGGATACTGCTCCGCTGCGTGCGCTCCATGCTGCGCGGGCGCTATGAGCCGGAGACCTGGGCCTATATCGTGGACCTCAACGGCACGGAACACCCGGTGAACCACTGGGAGTGCATCGTCGGCCGGGCGCGCTCGGCGGACATCGTGCTCACGGACCCCACCGTCTCGCGGATGCACGCCTCTCTGCAGCGCGACGGGGCCGGGGACTGGACGCTGACCGACCTGCGCAGCAAGGGCGGCACGTTCGTGAACGGCGAGGAGGCCGGCAGCTGGGAGGACGTGGGCGACGGCGACGAGATCGACTTCGCCGGCTGTGCCACCGCCTTCCGCGGCATCTCCGACGCCGAGCGCGAGCGCCTTGAGCGCTGCCGCACCGCCCCCGGGCGCTATGTGGGCCCGGGCGTGACGCTCTTCATCCTCTCGCTCTTCCAGGGCTTCCTGGCGCTGGAGTTCACGGTGACGGCGGCGGACGAGCACGTATATATAATCTGCCTTTCCTTCCTTGCGCTGATGGCGGCGGAGTGGTTCTGCTACCTCTTCATGCGCACGCTGGGGCGCTCGGGCTTCGAGCCGGAGACGCTGGCCTTCTTCCTCACCACGCTGGGCGTGGAGGTCTGCGCCACCAGCACGCCGGACGACATGCTCAAGGAAGTGATACTGATAATCGCCGGGGTGGCGCTCTATTTCTTTCTCGGCTGGTGGCTGCGCGACCTGGACCGCGTGAAAAAGACCCGCTGGCTGGCCGCGGCCGCGGCCCTCGGGCTGCTCGCGCTGAACCTTGTGATGGGCGAGGTGCGCGGCGGCTCGATGAACTGGCTGGAGATAGGCGGCTTTACCATACAGCCCTCCGAACTCGTCAAAGTCTGCTATATCTACGCCGGGGCGGCCACGCTCGACCGGCTGTTCGCGCGGCGGAACCTGTTCGGCTACATCGTGTTTTCCGCCGTATGCGTCTGCGCGCTCGCGCTGATGGGCGACTTCGGCACGGCGGTCATCTTCTTTGCGACCTTCCTCGTGGTGTCCTTCATGCGCTCGGGCAGCTTTGCCACGGTGCTGCTGGCCGTCTCCGGCGCGGGCCTGGCCGGCTTCCTGGTGCTCAGCGTGAAGCCCTATATCGCCCAGCGCTTCGCCACCTGGGGCCACGCCTGGGAGGACGTGTGGGACGCCGGCTTCCAGCAGACGCGCGCCATGAGCGCCGCCGCCTCCGGCGGGCTCTTCGGCCAGGGCGCGGGCGAGGGCTGGCTGAAGGACATCGTGGCTGCCAACACGGACATGGTGTTCGCCGTGCTCAGCGAGGAGCTGGGGCTGATCGTGGCCGTGACGGCCCTGCTGGCCGTGATCGCGCTGGCGCTTTTCACCGTGCGCAACGCCTCGCAGGGGCGCAGCACCTTCTATGTCATCGCCGGCTGCGCCGCGGTGAGCCTGATGATGGTGCAGATGGGGCTGAACGTGTTCGGCTCGCTGGACATCCTGCCCTTCACGGGCGTAACCTTCCCCTTTGTCTCCAAGGGCGGCACCTCTCTGCTCTCCTGCTGGATGCTGCTGGCCTTCGTCAAGGCCACGGACACGCGGCGCAACGCCAGCTTCGTCGTGCGCCGGGAGCGCAGCGCGCCGCTGAGGGCCGAGCCGCGGGAGGCCTATCCAGAATATGATGACGGCGGCGAATACCCGGACGAGGAGGCGGAAGCATGAAAAAAGTACAGCGCAGGGCCGCTTCCGCCCTGCTCATCGCCCTGGCCCTGGTCGTGGGGCTGGCCGTCTACCTCGTGCGCCTGGCGGACGATGGCGGCGCCTGGGCCACGTATTTCTCCGGCGGCGCGCCCGCCGGCTCCATACTTGACCGCAACGGCGTCACGCTCTACACCTCCGACGGCGAGAGCTATTCCTTCGCCGCGGACGAGACCGTGCGCCGCGCCTGCTACCAGCTTATCGGCGACACGCGCGGGAACGTCGCCACCGGCGCGCTACGGCAGTTCCGCGACCGGCTGACGGGCTACAGCTTCGTCAGCGGCGCTTCCAGCGGCAAGACCGTGCAGCTGACGGTTGATTCCGCGCTCAACGCCGCGGCTTACAGCGCCCTGGCGGGGCGCAGCGGCGCCGTGATGCTGATGGACTACACCACGGGCGAGATACTGTGCATGGTGTCCACCCCGGCGGACGACCCGGCCAGCCCCTCCGAGAGCCCGGCCGAGGGCACGTATATCAACAAGGCCATCGGCGCGAGCTTCGTCCCCGGCTCGGTCTACAAGCTGGTGACGCTGGCGGCGGCCATCGACAACATGCCCGACCTCTTCGAGCGCAGCTTCTGGTGCGGCGGCAGCGTGGAGCTGCAGGGCATCACGCTCAACTGCACGGGCTCGCACGGCCAGCAAAATATCGAGCAGGCCCTGGCCAACTCCTGCAACTGTGCCTTCGGCGAGATCGCGCTGGAGCTGGGCTACGGCACGCTGAAGGACTACGCCGGCCGCCTGGGCTTCACCGCGGCGCTCACGCTCGACGGCATGGACGTCAAGCGCGGGAGCATCGACTGGGAGCAGGAGGACATGGACATCGGCCTCGCCTGGACGGGCATCGGCCAGCACAACGACCTCGTCTGCCCCTACGCAATGCTGCGCTATGTGGCGGCCATCGCCAACGGCGGCAGCGTCTATGAGCCCACGCTGCTGGGCCACGGCGAGCTCGACCGGCCCACGAGCGTCCTCGGCGCGGAGACGGCGCGGCTGATCGCCGGCATGATGGACCACAACGTGGAGGCCGCCTACGGCGGCGAGTGGACCTTCCCCGGCCTCGACGTGGCCGCCAAGACCGGCACCGCCGAAGTGGGCGACGGCACCTCCCACGCCTGGATGACCGGCTTTTTGAACGACCCGCAGCACCCCTACGCCTTCGTAGTGCTCATAGAACACGCCGGCGGCGGCCTCACCAACGCCGGCCCCGTGGCCAATGCCGTACTGCAGGCCGCTGTCGGGTGATCGCAGGGGCGAGAGCCCCTGCAAGGCCTTTCTGAGAGATTTCTTTTTGTCTTGTCAAAAAGAAACCCCTCAGACTCCAAAG
>CHCFR05602__coassemble_811_pt1 | contig 15389 bp, 14 predicted proteins | sample CHCFR05602__metabat2_high_PE_010 | metagenome-assembled genome bin CHCFR05602
CCGGGGGATCATTGTCTGTTTCCCGCTTTTTATTTTGCGCCTTGCAAGTTTTTGACGGGCTGTATATAATATGGCTGATATTTTGCAGGGCGTACGCCCTTGCCGCGCTTGTGTTCCACACAAGCGCGGCTGCCGCAGGAATGGGGGGCGGGAGCATGACAGATGAAGAACTTTACCGCCTCTATCTGGCGGGGGACGACGCCGGGCTCGAGGGGCTGATGGAGCGCTATGGCGACGCGCTGACGCTGTACATAGACGGTTACCTCGGCGACGTACACGAATCCGAGGACCTGATGATAGAGGCGTTCGCCTATCTGCTGGCGAAAAAGCCGGACATACGCCCCGGGGCCTTCAAGGCCTATATCTACAAGGCGGCGCGGCACATGGCGCTGCGCTGCAAGAGCCGCCGGCGGGCGGTATTCAGCCTTGATGAGCTGGCGGAGGAACCGGAGGCGGAGCAGCTGGTGGAGGAGGCCGCCGGCGGGCGCGAGCGGGCGCGGGTGCTGCATTTGTGCATGGCGCGGATAAACCCGGACTACCGCGAAGCGCTCTACCTCACCTATTTCGAGGGCCTGAGCTATGCCGAGGCCGCCGGGGTGATGAAAAAGAACGTCAAACAGGTGACCAACATGGTCTACCGCGGCAAGCAGAGCCTGCGCGCGCTGCTGGAGAAGGAGGGTATCACCAATGCGGAGCAATATTGAGCGCGTTGAGGCGGCAAAGCGCCGCGCCGCGGAGATAGAGCGCCGCCGCGCGATGAGGGCAAAGCTCGCCGTGTGCGGCAGCGCGGCGGCGAGCCTCGCCGCGATCGTCGCCCTCGCCTTCGCCATGCCCGCGCTGGACGGCTCCGCCGTGATAGAGGGAGCGCATGGCGCGGGCAGCGTTTTTGCCTCCGGCGCGGCGGGGTATATAGTGATAGGCGTCCTGGCCTTTGCGCTGGGCGTCGCCGTGACGCTGCTGGGCGTGAAGCTGCGCGCGTACTGGAAGCCGGAGGGCGGCGATGATAGAGACGATCGATAACTCCGTCCAGTTCGCCGCGACGCTCGTCTGCTGCGCCATATCGGCGGCGCTCCACTTCAAGCACCGGAGCGCGGAGCACTTCCTGCTCGCAGCCTTCTACGGCTGCTTCGCGCTGGGGCTTTTGTACTGGACGCTCTACCTGGTGCTGTTCGAGTCCACGCCGGGGACGTTTTACGTATCGGAGATCGTCTGGATATCGAGCTGCATCTTCCTCTGCCTGCTGCAATACACGCTCGCAAGCCCGGCCGAGCGGGCGCACCGCCGCCCGGTGATGTACATTGCGCCCGTCTCGGGCGTTGTCCTCTTTGCCGTATTCTTCTTCGTTGACGGCGGCGACCTGTTCTCGGACATAATGCGCTGCTGCGTTATGAGCGCGCTGGTGTGGGGCGCTGTGCGCGGCCTCGCCTTCGAGGGGCACAGGCGCTTTCACATCGCCATGCTCTGCTTTGTCTGCGCCGAGTATTCCCTCTGGCTCTCGTCCATAACCTGGCTGGGGGACACGCTGGCAAACCCATATTTCTGGATAGATTTCGCGCTCACGGGCATCCTCGTCTCCCTGCTGCCCGCGGCCGGAAAGGGGGCGGGGGCGTGACATACATCGAGAACGTCTTTGCCTGCATCGCCGCGCCGCTGCTCGTGGCGGCGCTGTGCGCGGGGAGGGGGCACGCGCGGTTTTTTATCTTCGCCATCGCGGGGATGTTCGCCTGCCTGCTGTCGGCCTACGTGAACACCTTTTTCGCCGCGCTGCTGGACGCCTCGCTGCTGGAGGCGACGGCGGAGATCGCGCCGGTGGTGGAGGAGATAATGAAGCTCCTCCCGCTCGTGTTCTACCTGCTGGTATTTGAGCCGGAGGGGGACAGGATACGCGCCGCCATACTGGTGACCGCCGTGGGCTTCGCCACCTTCGAGAACGTCTGCTACCTCATCGAAAACGACGCGGAGGACCTCGGCTTCCTGCTCATACGCGGCTTCGGCACGGGCGCGATGCACATCGTCTGCGGCGTTATAGTCGGTTACGGCATGGTCTATGTCTGGCCGCGCGGGGCCCTGCGCGCGGCGGGGAGCTGCGCGCTGCTGGGCACGGCGGTGGTGTTCCACGGGGTGTACAACCTGCTCGCCTCCTACGGCGGGCAGGCGCAGTACGTGGCCTACGCGCTGCCGCTCATGTTGCTGGCGGCCGCCTTCGTGGCGCGGCAGCTCTACGCCGGAAGGGCGAAAAGCAAATAAAGCGGGCCTGTTTTGGCCGCCCTGCGGGGCGGCCAAAATTTTTTGCGCATCTGGTGAGAGTTTTCCGCCGCCCGTGTACCTATACAGGTAGAGAACGTGTCGAAAGGAGGAGGCTGTATGCGCGGCAACGCTGAGCGCGCGCGGCTGGCGCGGCGGCGCGCGGCGATACTGGCCCGGCGGGTGCAGCGAAGGAGCATAGGCGCGCTGGGCGCGGCGAGCTGTGCGCTGTTCGCGGCGCTGATGGCCGCCCTGGGCGCGGCCACGGGGCTGGACAGCGCCGCGGTGACCGGCACAGGCGGCGCCATGCTGCTGTATGAGGACGCGGGCGGCTATGTGCTGGTGGGCGTTGCGTCCTTCACGGCGGCGGTGGTTATCACGGCGCTGTGCATGAAGTACCGAAACAGGGAAAAAAAGCGGGACACTGAGGAGGAAGAGAAATGATGAAGCGGTTTTTCGCATCGCTCGCGTGCGTGTTCCTGTTCGCGGCGGCGCTGGCCGGCAGCGTGCTGGCGTCGTCCAGCCAGCGGTCGATAGCTGTCGGAGGCACGTATCTAACCGGCGGTGCGGGCAGCACGGCGTATGCCAGGATAAACGAGCACGGCTACGTCGTAACGGGTGGTGAGTACATCAACGAGAACAATTACGATGTCAGCTGGGACGGCAGCACGCTGACACTCAAAAACGCAACAATCGATGGGAGCATCAAACAGGCCAGCGGCATTAGCTTCTTGAATGGCAGCTTTACAATAGAGCTAATCGGCGATAACAAAGTCATCGGGGTTTCCGGCACCGCTGGAGGCAGCAGTCCGGGTATAGGCGTCTGGAACGGCGGACTCACCATAACCGGCGAAGGCTCTTTGGACGTCACCGGCGGCGGAATCGAAGGCACATATACTGTTAACCGTAGCCACGGCATCTACGCCCGTGACAATATAGACATCAACAGCGGCACCATCACAGCCACCGGCGGCGCCGTGGCGCAAGGCAGTGATTTTTCCTACCCTATCAGCTATGGCATTTGCTCCTGGAACGGCAGCGTCAATATCTCAGGCGGCCGCGTCACCGCCAACGGAGGTACCAGCGAGGACCACAGCTACGGCATTTTCGCCGATGAAGATGTCATCGTCACCGGAGGCACGGTCACCGCCAACGGCGGTAAAAGCAACTCCGACAGCCACGGCATTCGCGCCGACAGCGTCAGCGTCATAGGCGGTACAGTTAATGCCAACGGCGGTGTAACCACCGGCTCAAGCCACGGCATTCGCGCCGACAGCGTCAGCGTCAGAGGCGGTACAGTTAATGCCAACGGCGGTGTAACCACCGGCTCAAGCTGCGGCATTTATGCCGGCAGCGTCGACGTCAGCGATGGCTTCGTCAATGCCAACATCAACAACAGCATCGCCACCAGCGGCAACAGCTATGGCATCTACGCCACGGGCACGGTCAGCGCCAGCGGCGGTACGATCTTCGCCGACGGCGCAACAGTCACAGGCGGAGGCAGCGACAGTTGTGGCATTTACGCGAGCGGCATCAGCATCACCAGTGGCAACGTCACGGCAAATGGCGGCAGGGCCGACGGCGACAGTTACGGCATAAGTACCTCGGGCGGCGTCACCATAAGCGAATCCGGCAATGTCATGGCAAACGGCGGCTTGGCCGGAGACATCAGCTGCGGCATATACTCCGGGGGTGACGTCGAAATTGACGCTTCATACGGCGGCAAAGTGACTGCTACCGGCGGCAGCCGCGGCATCGAGGCCGAGGGAAGCGTCATGATAACCGACGGAGAAGTCACCGCCACCGCCACCGCCACGGACGGCACGAGCTACACTGACAGCTATGGCATCTACAGCGGGAACGGTGGCGTAATCATCCGCGACGGCCATGTCAAGGCCTCGGGCGGAGCGGTTACGGGCGAAAATGGCAGCAGCTATGGTATTTACGCCAATTCCGGCGACATCAGCATAATCGGCGGCACAGTCGATGCCACCGGTGGCATGGTTACGGGCGAAAATGGCAGCAGCTATGGCCTCGCCGTTGGCGACGGCAACATCGTCAGTCTGGCCGGCGGCAAAACCACGGCGTCCGGCAACACCGCGGCCATTGGCGGGAATTACTTTGTCGGGAAAGATGCCGAGGGCACAGCCGTCGATAGTGCGGGTGAGGAAATTGATATTACAACTGATACCAATCTGAATGATTCCAAATACATAAATATACAGCTTAAAACCGCTGAGACGCCGCTGAAATCCAACATCCACGTCGGCGGGGTGGGGCTGTACGGCGCGTCGGGCGCCCCGGCGTATGCCACGACGGACGCTGAGACCGGCACGGTCACTAAGATTACCGACGAGAATTTTGTGCCCGGCGATAATAATTGGAATGTCATGTGGGACGGCACGACCCTGACGCTCAGGAATGCGACGATCAAAGCCAAGACGGTTACGAACAATAACACCCACGGCATTAGCAGGGAGCACGGCAACCTGAAAATCGAGCTGGTTGGCACGAATACCATCAACATGACAGCCGGGCAAGGCAGCCCCCCGGGTGTCAGCTATGGAATATCAGTTTCCGCCGGCGACCTTGAGATAGGCGGCACGGGCTCTTTGACTATCAACGGAGCCGAAACTTCCGGCGACAGCTACGGAATTTACGCTCAGTATGGCGTCACTATCCAGAATGGCATGATAATGGCCAACGGCGGTAACATCGACGATGACATTGGCAACTACAGCAGTTACGGCATTTACACTCAGTTTGGCGGTGTTAAAGTCACAGGCGGCACGGTCAATGCAACCGGCGGCGTGACATCATCCAGCGGCAATTATGGCATTTACGCCCAGCATGGCGGTATCGAAGTCACCGGCGGCACCGTCACGGCTAACGGCGGCGAGGTCACTGAGTTAGGTTACAGCTACGGCATTTACACTCAGTATGGCGGCGTCAGCGTCACCGACGGCGAGGTCAATGCCACGGGCGGCGACACTGGCAGCGGCGATCCCACTACAGGCCTCAGCAGCTACGGCATTTACACCGAGAATGGCGACGTCAGCGTCACCGGCGGCACCGTCACGGCCACTGGCGGCAACACCGGCCTCTACAGCAGTTACGGCATTTACACCGCGAATGGCGGCGTCAGCGTCACCAGTGGCAACGTCACGGCTAACGGCGGCGAGTCCACTGGCGGCGACAGTTACGGCATCTACACCACGAGTGGCAACGTCACCGTCGACGGCGGTGAGGTCGAGGCCACGGGCGGCGCGGCGGTCTCCAATAATGGGGCGACAAGCGCCGGGATTTACGCCGCCGTAAACTTCACCGTCAATGAAGGCGACGTCACGGCAAAGGGCGGCGCGACCGCGGCCGCAGCTGAGGGAAACACCGCCAGAAGCTATGGAATATTTGCAGGCTTCACAACTGCCATCAACGGCGGCACGGTCAATGCGGCCGGCGGGCAGGCCGATGGCGGCCACGCTTACGGCATATATTCGGATACGGTGAACATCTCCGGCGGGGCGGTCAACGCCCTCGGGTCGGATATCGACCCTGACACCATAGAAGAGAATGCTGAAACTGGCACGCCTCACGATTCCTATGGCGTTTGCACTTCCGGCGCCGACGGCATCACGATCTCCGGCGGCACTGTGCGCGCCGGCGGCGGCGAGGTCGCCGAGGGCGGCGTGAGCTACGGCCTCTGCGCCCTTTTCGACGTCGCGATCTCCGGCGGGGACGTCGCGGCGGCGGGGCATACAAGCGCCCTCGACTACGTCTCCCTGACCGCGCAGCCGCAGGAAGGCCGCGTGATCAGCATCAAGGTGCTCGGCACGGCCGAAACCACGGCGGACGGGAGCGGCTGGGACTGGGACGCCATGTCCGCCGAAGCAACGGAAATCGATGGCTCGCCCTTCAGCGCGGCGAAGGATTTTATCAGCTCTTCGTTCGTCGAGCAGTATTTTGAGAGCTCGGACGGCGAGCCCGCCGAGCCCGAACCGGAGCCGGAGCCCGAACCCGAACCCGAACCGGAGCCGGAACCCGAACCCGAGCCCGAACCCGAGCCCGACCCGGGGCCGGTCATCCCCGACACGCACGAGATCGAGCTCACCGTGTCCGGCAGCGGCACGGCGAGCACGAACTTCACCAACGCCTCGCGCGGCAGCGTGATAACCGTCACGGCGACGCCCGACGCGGGCCATGAGCTGGCGTACATCACGGTGGACGGAGAGCGGATCAGCGGCACGAGCTTCACGATGCCGGATCACGACGTGACCGTGCGCGTCCACTTCCGCGCGCAGTCGCTGCCGTTTGCGGACGTTGCGCCCGGCGACTGGTTCTATGAGGCGGTCAGCTATGCCTACGCGAACGGCCTGATGGACGGCGTGGGCGACGGGCTGTTCGACCCCAACGGCGAGGTCACCCGCGCGCAGCTCGTGACCATCCTCTGGCGGCTCGAGGGCGAGCCGGTGGTCAACTACGCGATGCCGTTTAACGACGTCGCGTCCGGCGAGTGGTACACCGGGGCCGTCCGCTGGGCGGCCGGCGAGGGCATCGTGAACGGCGTGAGCGAGACGGAATTCGCGCCGGACGACCCCATCACCCGCGAGCAGTTCGCGGCCATACTCTGGCGCTACGCCCAGAGCAAGGGCTATGACGTCAGCGCCTCCGCGGACCTGACGGGCTTCCTCGACTACGGCCAGATAAGCGAATACGCCCTGCCGGCCCTGCAGTGGGCCGTGGGCGCGGGCGTGATGTCCGGCCGCGGCGACGGCATCCTCGCCCCGCAGGGCACCGCCACCCGCGCCGAAGCGGCGGCGATGCTGATGCGCTTCGTGGAGAACGTAAAGTAAGCAAACAGACGCGGCAACAGCCCCGGCTCGCATGAGCCGGGGCTGTTTTTTCGTGCGGTGCTGTATCTTATCCTACCGCGCCGTCGATTCGCGCTCGATCAGGTTGAACGTTGTGATATACGTCTGCACCTGCTTGTTGGGGTGGCGCAGGACGCTCAGGAGCAGCTCGGCGGCCTGGGCGCCCATGTCGCGGACGTCGATGTTGACGGTGGTCAGCGGCGGCACCGTCTGCTGGGAGAAGGGGTAGTCGTCAAAGGTCATGACGGCGATATCTGCGGGTATGTGCAGCCCGGCCTCCCGCACGGCGGTCACGCAGCCGAGCGCGAGGTAGTTGTTGGCGCAGACGATGGCGTCCGGCGCGGGGCTCTGCGCGAGCAGGCGGCGCGTCATGCGCGCGCCGTCGGCAAGAGTGGAGTCGCCCAGCCAGATGCGGTTCTCGCTCAGGGCGCAGCCCATGTCGTCAAGCGCGCGGCGCACGCCCTCGAGCCGGCAGGTGGAGCTCAGGTCGTAGTCGCGCCCGCCGATGAAGGCCACGCGGCGGCAGCCGCGCCGGTGCAGGTGTTCGGCGGCCAGCACGCCGGCGTAGACGTGGTTGATATCCACCCAGCAGACCTGGCTGGCGAAGCCGGGGACGCCGAGGATCATGTGCGGGAAGCGCTTTTCCGTCAGCAGCGCGGCGAGCTCATGGGACATGACGGAGACATGCGCCATGATGGCGTCCGCGCCGCGGCGGGCGATGACGTCCCGCGCGGCCTCGCCGGCGTCGGTCTTGTCCGTGCCGCGCAGCTCGAGCGTGTAGCCGCGGCGGCGCAGCGTCTCCTCCGCGCCGGCGATGATCTCGAACATGTGCGGGTTCTCAAAGGCGATGTTGCGGTAGAGGTCGGTGAGCAGGACGACGCGCCGCGTTGCGCCGCGGGCGAAGCTCTGGGCGCTGGCGTTGGGGTAATAGCCGAGCGCGCGCATCGTCTCGCGGACGTGCGCCGCCGTGGCCTCGGATATGCTGTAATGGCCGTTTATGACCTTGGACACCGTGGAGACGGATACGCCCGCCTCGCGCGCCACATCCTTTATCGTTATCGGCATGTTTATCACCTGAAACGATTATACCATCCCGGCGCGCGGGATGGTATAACTTTTATCCCCAGACGGCAAAACCCCAGGGGGCCAGGGCGCTATCGCCGAGGCCCTCCGCCCACAGCGGCGGGCCAGCGGCGCCGGGCAGCGGCTCCGCCCTGTCCGAGGCGTTGAGGGCGACGGCCACCCGCTCCGCGCCCAGCCGGCGCTCGTAGACCAGGAGGCCGCCGCAGGCGCGCTTTACGCGGAAGTCCCCGCGGCGCAGCGCGGCGTGCCCGCGGCGCAGCGCGGCCAGGCGGCAGATGAAGCCGCACAGCTCGCGGTCCCCGCAGCCCCAGGGCATGGGCGCGCGGTAGTCGAGCTCCTCAAGGCCCTCCATGCCCAGCTCGTCGCCATAGAAGAGCATCGGCATCCCAACAAAGCTGAACATGAAGAGCAACGCGAGCTTATAGCGCCGCCTGTCACCGCCGCAGAGCGTGAGGAAGCGCGGCACGTCGTGGCTGTCGAGCAGGTTGAGCTGCACGCCGGACATCTGCTTTTTGTAGCGCATGAGCATATCGCCGCAGCGCGCGGCAAAGCCGGCGGCGTCGAGTTCGCCGCGGGCGAAAAAGCGCAGGCAGTGGCGGCGGAAGTCGTAGTTCATGGTGGAGTCGAACATGTCGCCCGCGAGCCAGTGGGGCGCGGTCTCCCAGACTTCGCCTATCAGCAGGGCGTCCGGCTTCGCGGCCTTGCAGGCGGCGCGGAAAGCCCGCCAGAAGCCGTCGTCCACCTCGCTCGCCACGTCCAGCCGCCAGCCGTCCACGCCGAACTCCTCTATCCAGTAGCGGCCCACGTTGCAGAGGTATTCGCGCAGCCCGGGGTCGGCCGTGTTCAGCTTCGGCATCATCCGCTCGTAGGCGTAGGTCGCGTATGTGGGGTAGGCTTCAGGGCCGGCCGGGCGCTCCACGGGGAACTCGAGGCCGTAGAACCAGCTGCAGTATTTCGACTTTTCCTGGTTGCGCACGACGTCCTCAAAGGCCCAGAAGCGCCAGCCGCAGTGGTTGAACACGCCGTCGATGATGACGCGCAGGCCCTCGCGGTGCAGCGTTTCCACCATGCGCTTGAAGGCCGCGTCCCCGCCGAAGCAGGGGTCGGCGTGCATATAGTCGAGCGTGTCATACTTGTGGTACTCGCCGGCGGCAAAGACGGGGTTCAGGTACACGCAGTTGAAGCCCAGCGCTTTTATGTACCTCGCGTTCGCCGCCACGCCGTCCAGCGTGCCGCCGAGGCGCGAGCGCGAGCGCTCTCCGTTGTACTCGAGCTCCGCGCCCGTGCCGGGGACGAAGCCATCCGCCGAGGCGAAGCTGTCGGGGAAGATGTTGTACACCAGCGCGTCGCGCGCCCAGTCCGGGACGTGGGCGATGTCCGCGCGGTGGTTATAGGGCAGCTTGAAGTACTCCGAGCGCTCGTCCACCAGCGTCCGGGTGAGCTCGCCGCCGTAGTAGTGCGTCCACTCGCCGTCCTGCGCGTAGAGCGTGAAGTAGTAGTAGACGCGGCTGTATTTGCTCTCCGCCGTCACCTCCCAGTAGTCGTGGAATTCGTCCGAGGCGGCTTTTTCCATCTCCAGCGTGGTGAAGATGATCGGCGTTACGCGGCAGGCGGTGTCGCCGTAGGAGAGCGTCACGCGCTCGAGGTCGCCCTTCGCGCAGCGCAGGCGGTAGACTATGTGGCCCTCGTCGAGGCCGTGGCAGTATTCGCTCATTGGCCGGTGGTATATGGCGGCGCGGTTCATCCCTTGACACCCCCTGCCGTGAGGCCGGAAGCCATGTGCTTCTGGCAGAGGAAGAAGATTATCAGCACGGGCAGGGAGACGACGATGCTCGCCGCGGCGAACACCGGCCAGCTGCCGCTCATCTCGGTGGCCTGCAGGGCGTAGAGCCCGGCGGCGAGGGTGTAGTTCTGCTCGCCGGTCATGAAAGTGGTGGCGTAGATGTACTCGTTCCAGACGTAGATGAGCACCATCAGCGCCGTCACCACCACGCTGGGCTTGGCCAGCGGCATGACGATGCGCGTCACCACCTGGATGTCGGTGGCGCCGTCGATGCGCGCGGCCTCCTCGATGTCGAGGGGGATGGTGTCAAAATAGCCCTTCATGTTCCAGAGCGAGAACACGGCCATGGTGCCGGTGTAGACGATGATGAGCCCCAGGCGGTGGTTCACCAGCCCCAGCGGCTGCAAAAGGCGGTAAACGGCGAACATGCTGAGTATGGCGGGGAAGGAGTTCAGCAGCACCAGCCAGCGCAGCACCAGCCGCCGACCCGGGAAGCGCCGGCGCGAAAAGCAGTAGGCCGCCGGCACGCTGACCGCGAGCGAGATGGACACCGTGGCCGCGGCCAGCAGTATGCTGTTGCCAAACCAGGTCATGATATCCTCGCCGGTGAAAACCTCTACGTAGTTGGCTAGCGTGAAATCCTTCGGTATGAAGGAAAAATCCGAGCTCAAAAGCGAGTTCGTGCCCGAGAACGACACGCTCAGCGCGTAGAGGATGGGTATCAGCGTCACGAAGCAGAGCGCGATGAAAAAGACATTCAGCGCCGTGAGGCCGAGGCGCTCGCGCGTTTTCTTTTTCACAGTTCTCCCTCCCCCGCGAGCTTGAAGCGCGCTGAAAATACCAGCATCAGCGCGAAGATGATGATCGATATGGCCGAGCTGTAGCCGTAATTGTTGGTCACGAAGGCGTTTTCATAGGCGTAGGTCAATATCGTGTGGAAATTTGAGCCCGTGCGCGCGCCCATCTGCTGGGTGAGCAGATAGACGACGTCGAACTGCTTGAAGGTGGTGAACACCGTGATGATGACCGCCGGCGCGATGATGGGCTTTATCGAGGGGATGGTGATGTACCGCGTGCGCTCCAGCCAGCTGGCGCCGTCGAGTATCGCGCTCTCGTAATAGCTCGCGTCGATGCTCTGCAGCGCGCCGTCCATGATCATTATCATGAAGGGGAGGGCCAGCCAGAGGTTGACCACCGTGCAGCAGATGAAGGCGGAGACGTCCGTCGAGAGCCAGCGCACGGCCTCGTGCCCCAGGGCCTCCATCCACTGGTTGAGCAGGCCGAACTCGCTGTTGAACATGCCCGTTTTCCAGAGCAGGATGGACACATAGCCCGGCATCGCCCAGGGGAACATCAGAAGCGTCTTGTACACCTTGCGCAGGCGCAGCTTCTTTACGTTCAGCGCGCTTGCCAGCAGGAAGGCTATCACCAGCTGCAGCGCCATATTCACCGCCGTCCACAGCACCGTCGCCAGCAGCGCGGAGAGGAAGCCGGAGTCGAACACGAAGAGCGCGCGCCAGTAGTTGTCGAGCCCGATGAGCGTGTAGTCGAACCAGTGGTAGACGCTCATGTTGGTGAGCGAGATGTAGAACGTGTAGAGGATGGGGAAGACGACGATGAGGGCTATCAGCAGCAGGGAAGGGCCGGATACGAGGTAGCTCCGGAGGATGCTTTTGCGGCGCTTGTCCATATCACTTCATGTTGGCGATGAGGTTCTCCGCCTCCGCCAGGGCCTCGTCAAAGCTCTCGTCCACATCGCGGCCGGACATGTTGACGTCCGTGAGCAGGTTGCTCATCACCGTCCACATCACGTCCATCTCGGGGATGTTGGGCATCGGTATGGCTATCTCCGCCGTGGCGCGCATGGCCTGCACCAGCTCGTCGTTGGCGACGGCCTCGTCATCATAGCATTCCGTCCGCGCCGGGGCGCAGCCGCTGGCCAGGGCGAGCTCCACGCCGACCTCCGGCGCGCAGAGCGCCGCCAGCACGGCGCGCACGGCCTCGCTTTTGCTTTCCGCCGCATGGGTGAGCACATGCACGCCCTGCACGCCGGAATAGGGCGCGAGCGGCATGCCCGTCTCATCCACCACCGGCATGGGCGCGATGCCGAGCTCGATGCCCGCCTCGCGGGCGCTGGGCACCATCCATGGGCCGCCTATGGTCGAGTCCGCCTTGCCCTCAAGGAAGAGCGTGTTGACGGTGGAATACTCCGTTTCGCCCGGCATCAGCTGCACGAACTTGAGGTGGTAGGCGAGCGCGTCCTTCACGGCCTGCGGCTCGGGGAAGGGCACGCCGTCGGCGCTGATGATCTCGCCGCCGAAGCCGTGTATCCAGGCGGCGGAGTAATAGGCCGTGGAGTGCTGCTCGACGAAGCCGAAGCGGTCGCGGCCGGTGTTGGCCTCCATGTAGGCATAGAGCTCCTCGGTGGTCTCCGGCACCATTTCGGCCGTCATGTACTTGCTGTTGTACATGAAGAGCAGCGTTTCAAAATAGAGCGGCAGCTGATAGGCCGTGCCCTTGTACGTCGCGGCCTCGGTGGTCATCGGCAGGTAGCTTGCCAGCTCGCCCTCCGGCAGCAGTCCCTCGATGGGCGCGAGTATGCCCATCTCGGCAAAAAGGCCGATCTTGTCGTGGGCAAAGATGAACATGTCCGGCGCGCTGGAGGGGTCGTTGCCCACCAGCTTGAGCGAATCGGTGAGGCTGGTCTTTTTCTCCAGCGTTATCGTGTAGTCCGGCAGCGCCTCGCTGAGGTAGCTTTGCAGCACCTCGGCCACGGCGTCCTCCTTGTCGTGCCAGATGACGATGCTGTCCGCGTCCGTTTCCTGTGCGCCGCAGGCGGCCAGGGCAAATACCATCGCCGCCGCCAGGAGCAGCGAAATGAGTTTTTTCATCGTTCCCTCCTTATATCCCGCGGGGCGGGCACGCCGAGACGCGCCCGCCCTCTCTGATAGGAAATGTAAAAATGCGGCTTTACTTCTTTTTCTTCTTCGACACCACGACGGCGACGGCGATGACGGCCACCACGACGACGGCGATCACGATCCACAGTGTGGCGCTGCTGCCGCCCTCGCCGGCGCTCTCGCTCTCCTCAGCGGGCGCGGCGCTCTCCTCTGGCTCGGCAGAGGGCTCGGCAGAGGGCTCGGCGGCCTCGCCGGCCGGCTGCTCATAGGCGACCGCGGCGTTCTCCGCGTCCGTCACGGTTATCCACACGTCCTTGCCCGTCTCAACGGAGAGGTCGGTGGTCTGTATGCCGCCCTCGTTGGCGTTGATGATGATGGAGTTCACCCAGCCGGGCACTTCGATGCTGTACCAGCCGTCCTCGCCCCCGGCCATGGCCTCGCCCGGCCAGGCGGCAAAGGCGTTGGTGCCGTCCGGGGCCGACCAGGCCCAGCAGCAGGGACCGGCCCAGTCCGCGGGCACCTGCGCATGGACGGTGATGGGCGGTGCGTCGGGGGCTTCGGGGTCCTCATAGACGGCCTCGGTGCTGAGGTCGTTGTACACCGTCACCCAGACCTCCTGCGGCTCCACGGCGACGGCCTCCGTCTGCGCCGCGCCGCCGTTGCCGATGAAGGTCAGGCTCGTGGCGGTCACCGGCACGTCGGCCGTGAACCAGCCCTCCTCGCCGCCGGACATGGCCTTTTCCGCCTCCCCGGCGAGTACGCTGACGCTCTCCCACTCCAGGGGGACGTAGGCGTGGACGGTGTAGGTCTCCACATAGGCGGGGATCTCAACGTCCGCCTGGGCCTCGTAGCTCACCGTGGTCGTGAGGTCGTCCGCGACGGCGATCCACACCTCGCGCCCGGCCTCCACCACGTCGCCGGCGGTCTGCACCGCCGCCTCGTTGGCGCTGATTATCACGTTCTGCACGAAGGCCGGCACATAGATGTAGTACCAGCCGCTGTCGCCCAGCGGCTCCATCGCCCCGCCGGGCCAGGCCGCAAAGGCGTTGGTGCCGTCGTCGGCCCAGGCCCAGCAGCAGGGGCCTGCCCAGTCCGCCGGCACCTGCGCCAGCACGGGCACCATCTCCGCCTCCGCCGAGTCCGCCAGCGCCGCCGTCGACAGGCAGGCGATGAGCAGCAGGCAGAGCAGCATTGCCGTAAACTTCTTCATTTTTATGCCTCCAATCCGTATTGTTTTATACGTCCCTGAGGCCATATTAGCATTGTAAATCGGCATGGTCAATGCGAAATTGCGAAAACAATACACTTATCATCATGTCTATTTCGTACAATGTAAACGCCAGAGATATATAAATATTGCACAGAAATTTTGCCAAATGGCGGCGTTTTACCGGCTAAAATTGAGCCTGCTTCAGGCGCTTTGAGAAAATAGTTTCTCATATTTTCACGGCCCGTCCTGCCTGGCCGCCGGGGGCGGCGCGGAACGATGGATATACCCCAGTTCACAAATCAGGTATAGAATATGCTCATCACACACAGCGGAGGCGATGCAATGAACGACAGATACGTTACGGAAAAGCTGCTTGAGGATTTTTCCTCCCAGCTGCGGGCGGCGGGATGCGCGCAGGGGACGGCGGAGAACTACCTTCGCCATGTGCGCGCCTTCGCGCGCTGGCTGGAGGGCGGCGAGGCGACGGGCGAAGCGGCGGCGGGATGGCGCTGCTGGCTGTTCGAGCAGGGCTATGGCCCGCCGAGCGTCAACGGTATGCTGGTCGCGCTGAACCGCTTCTTCAAGTTCGCCGGCTGGGACTGCCGCGCGGAGCTGCTGCGAATACAGCGGCGCGCGTTCCGCGACCGGGGCCGCGAGCTGACGCGCGGGGAGTATGAGCGGCTCGTAAAGGCGGCGCGCGGCCAGGGCCGCGGGCGGCTCGCGCTGGTGATGTAGACCATCTGCGCCACCGGCATCCGCGTCAGCGAGCTGCGCTATGTCACCGTCGAGGCGGCCAGGCGGGGACAGGCCGAGATCGCCCTCAAGGGCAAGATACGCACCATACTGATACCGGCCCGGCTGCGGCGCAAGCTCCTGGACTACGCAAGGAAAAACAAAACCGCCTCCGGCGAGATATTCCTCACCAGAAGCGGCAGGAGCCTGGGGCGAAAACAGATATGGGCGGAGATGAAGGCGGCCTGCAGGTCGGCGCACGTCGCGCCGGGGAAGGTGTTCCCGCACAACCTGCGGCACCTGTTCGCGCGCGTTTTTTACCGCGAGTGCCCCGATATCGTAAAACTGGCGGACGTGCTGGGCCATTCCAGCATCGATACTGCCAGGATCTATCTTGTGGCCAGCGGCGAGGAGCACGCCCGGGTGCTCGACCGGCTGCGGTTGGTGACGTAGGACAATATACATAGTTTGACCCATATCGTGATGCCATTCGTATGATATTACGCAAATTTTAACACAGGTTTCGGCATAATGCAAGATGGTTCTTGCATTATGGGCGCGTAAAAGCA
>CHCFR05602__coassemble_819_pt1 | contig 15257 bp, 15 predicted proteins | sample CHCFR05602__metabat2_high_PE_010 | metagenome-assembled genome bin CHCFR05602
AACAACATCGAAACGCACGTGGCGATGAAGACCAACACGGCCTATAACGTGCTCGACATGCTCTACGGCGCGGCCAGCAGCGGCACCGGCACGGAGGCCAACTTCTGGACCATGCCCGTGGCCGGTAAGACCGGTACGTCGTCCTTCAACTGGAACCGCTGGTTCTGCGGCACCACGCCCTATTACACGGCCGCCGTCTGGACCGGCTACGACATGCCCGAGCAGATGTATTTCTACGGCAACCCCGCCGCGCAGATCTGGCGCAGCGTGATGTCCGCCGTCCACGAGGGCCTGGAGTGGAAGAGCTTCCCCAGCCCCACATATGTCGGCGGGGACACGATGATCTTCGGCGACCTCAGCTCGCCCTCCCCCTCCCCCACGCCCAGCGAGGAGCCGCAGGAGAGCGCCGAGCCCGGCGGGGACATCGAGCCCACCGAGCCCGTGGAGCCCGCGGAGAGCACGCCGCCCGATGATGACGGCGGCAACGCCTCCACCGAGGACGACGACCCCGGCTACTATTTTGAAGAGTAGCAAAATGTGCAGAATACGGGCAAATACAGCCAAAACAAACGCGAATACAGCGCCGGAAATACTTTCCGGCGCTGTAATTCTGGAAAAACTGTTGACAAATCTGACGCTATGAGTTACAATACGGTTACAACGTTGTAGGGAAACGTGTTTCCGCCATATGGAGGTTTTATAAAATGGCAGCACCCAAAGAGCTCGTCTACAAGGGCCATCCCCTTCGCAGGAAGGACAACATCATCTACTTCGGCAGCATGGCCGACAAGTATATCATCATGATGCAGATCCTCGAGACCAAAAAGATACAGGACCTCGAGGTGGCCACCCGCGTCTCCGTCCAGCTGCAGCTGACGGACCCGGACCTCAAGAGCCGCGACCGCGTGGTGAAAAAGAGCGAGAAGAACAGCCTTTACGCCGCGATGGACGTGGCGTCCGTCTGGCTCGACCGGGCCCTTGCCTCCAAATAAAGAAAAAGTCAGGTCTCTTACATGAAGAAAGCACTGCTCCGCGCGCTGCTCACTGCGGCGCTGGGCGCGTGCGCCCTTGTGTGCACGGCCCGGGCCGATTGTGTGGGCGGCGCGGTCACTTCTACGGACGTCAACCTGCGCTCCGGCGCGGGGACGGACACCGCCATCCTTGACACCCTGCCCGCCGGCAGCGCGGTCATCGTCACCGGCGAGGCCGCCGGCGGCTGGTACCCGGTGCATCACGCCGGGCTGAACGGCTACATGAGCGCCGAATACCTTGAATTCTCCGCCGAGATGGACGTCGCCGCCTCCGGCGCCGTCTCCGGCACGGACGTCAATCTGCGCTCCGGCCCGGGCACGGACACGGCCATCGTGCGCGTGACGGCGGAGGGCGAGGACGTGAGCGTCCTCGGCGTCAGCGGCAACTGGTACCGCGTCTCCGTGGGCGGGGACGCCGGCTATATCCGCAGCGACTACGTGGCCCTCGCCTCCGCGAGCGGGGAGGCGGCCGTTGAAGATGCGCCGGCGCCCTCCGGCAGCGGCACGGGCGCGCAGGTCGCCGCCTTTGCGCAGCAGTTCCTGGGCACGCCCTACGTCTGGTCGGAGGAGAGCCCGGAGAGGGGCTTCGACTGCTCCGGGCTCGTCAGCTACTGCTTCCAGTCCTTCGGCTATCAGACCAACCGCACGGCCGCCGCGATCTTTGAAAACGGCGTGGCCGTGGAGAAGGCGGACCTGCAGCCCGGCGACGCGGTGTTCTTCTGCAGCGACAGCTCGAGCGCCATCAGCCATGTGGGCATCTACATAGGCAACGGCAAGATGGTACACGCCAGCTCCAGCGCCGGCGAGGTCATCATCACGGACATGGACGCCAGCGGCTACTACACCCGCAACTACGTCGGCGCCAGGCGCATAGCGGAATAACGTCAGGGAGGGCTTCGGCCCTCCCTCTTTTTTCGCGGCACAGCCGCGCAGACAAGCCCCAGGCGGCTTATTCGGCAGACATTATATGGGGGTGCTGCATATGGAGATACGGCTTGTGCCCATAAACAGTGCAAACATGGACGAGTGCCTGGCGCTTGGGGTCGCGCGTGGACAGAAAAAGTACATATGCCCCAATTCGGAGTCTATCAGGGCGGCGGCCGAAAACCGCGATATAGCCAGGCCCTTTGCCATCTACGCCGGAGATACGATGGTGGGTTTTACGATGTTCGCCTTCGACTCAGCTTATGACGACCCGGATGACAGGTACTGGCTGTGGCGCTTCATGATAGGCGCCGGCTACCAGGGGCAGGGTTACGGCAGCCTCGCGCTGAAGGAGATAATCGGCTACTTCAGGCAAAACGGGGCCGGGCACATCCGCCTTTCCACAAAGGCGGACAACGCCGCGGCCATCTCACTGTACAGAAAATACGGCTTCAGGGAGAGCGGCGGGATGAACGGCGATGAGACGGTGTTCTATCTGAAACTGTGAAGTCACCCGCCGCTGCGCGCAGAGATGCCCCCGGGGCCATGGCCCCGGGGGCATCTCGTCAATTCGATCATTCCGCGCCGCGGCTCACCCGATGGCCGCCCTCAGCTGCGGCAGCGAGTACTCGAACATCCTCCGGTGTCCCGCCGGGCTCGGGTGGATGCCGTCGCGGCTGAAAAGCCCCGTGAAGTCGCGCGCGGAGAGGAAGGCGCTGCGCACGTCGATGAAGGGTATGTCGCGCCGTGCCGCCGCCTTTATCACCTCGAGGTTGTACATCTCGTTCCAGTGCTCGATGCTGTCCGTGGTGCCGAGGAAGCGCATCAGCGCCGCGCCGTCCAGCTTGCGGGAAAACCACTCGTAATAGCGGCGGCCCCAGACGGGGATGAGGCTTATCACCACCGGCCGGCTGCCCAGGGCGATGATGCGGTCGAGCACCGCGTTGTAGCACTCGCGGAAGCGCTTGACGGGCGTGTTGCAGTCGTGGGACGCCTCCGGCGTGCCCGCCACGGCGGCCCAGTCGAAGTCCGAATCGTTCCCGCCCAGCATCACCAGCGTGTGCGGGCACTGGGCGATGTCGGATTCAAAACGGCCCAGCTTGCGCAGCGCGGCCTCGCTCGTGAGGCCGAATTTGGAGTGGTTGCGCATCTCCGTGCCCAGCGCCCCGCCGAGCAGGTCCACAAAGGACTCCTTGCAGCGGGCATAGCGCTCGCGGTCCTCCAGATAGACGACGCCGCCGGTGATGGAGTCGCCGACGATGCAGATGGGCTCAGACATGTCCGTCCCTCCTCAGCTGTGTTTCTGGACAGATTATAACGCCGGTGTGCGTTAATGTCAATACCGAAGAAACAATAATTTTAATAGTAGCTTTAGTTACTCGCGGCCATCCTGTATGTGAAGGTGCTGCCCCGGCCCGGCGCGCTCTTCACGTCCAGGCGGCCGCCGTGGGCCTCGGCGATCTGCTTGACCATCGAGAGGCCGAGGCCGCTGCCGCGGTCCGCGCCGCGGGAGGCGTCCGCCTGCCAGAAGCGGTCGTAGATATGGGGCAGGTCCTTTTTGGCGATGCCGATGCCGTCGTCGGCCACGGCCAGGGCCAGAGCGTCGCCCTCGCGGCGCAGGGAGACGGTGACATGCCCGCCCTCGGGCGTGTATTTGATGGCGTTCTCCACCAGGTTCTGCACCAGGCGGGTCATCAGCCCCACGTCGATGTTGGCGTAGACGCCGCCCTCTATCTCCTTTTTCAGCTCCACGGCCTTGCCGGCGGCCATGGCCGTCTCGTCCGTGACGATCTCCGCCAGCTCGGAGAGGTTGGCGCGCTCGAAGGCCGCCTGGTGCGTGCCCTGGTCCATGCGCGTGATGTTCAGCAGCTTGCTGATGAGCTCGGACATGCGCCGCGCCTGCCGCTCGATGACCTCGATGGACTCGGCGTAGTCCTCCGTGCTTTTGGCGTTCTGCTTTGCGTACTCGCACTCGGCGAGGATGACGGCCGTGGGCGTGCGCAGCTCGTGCGAGGCGTCGGAGGCGAAGCGCTTTTCGCTGTTGAAGGACTGCTCCAGGCGGTCGAACATGCGGTCGAAGGTGGCGGCCAGCTTGTGTATCTCGTCGCGCCCGCGGCGCAGCCCGATGCGGGCCGTGAGGTCCTCGCCGTCTGATATGGCGTCCACGGTGTCCGTTATCTGCCGCACGGGCAGGAAGGCCCGGCGGGCGATCAGCCAGCCCACCACGGCCGTTATCAGCACCAGGACGGGCAGCAGTATCAGCGCGAGGATGGTTATCACGCGGGCGGCGGAAAAGTCGTTGTCCGCGCTGGTCACGCCCCGCAGCCAGACGCCGCCGTGGTCGTCGGGCACGAAGAGATCATAGACCAGGAACGGGTCGCCCTCCACGCTCACCTGGCGTATCTCCCCGTTGTGGAACTCGCCGGAGCCCTCGAAATCGGCCGCCCCCGCGCCGGCCAGCAGTTCGCCCGCCGGGCTGTAGACCTGGATGTAGACATTGTGGCGGTAAAAGTCAAGGTCGTCGAGCTCGAGATAGCCGTCGTCGTACTCCACGTCGTCGATCTCGTCGTGGACGGCATCCAGCAGCGTGCCCTCCGCGCTGTCGGACATCACGCCGCGCCCGGCGATGAGGATGGTGCCCATCACCAGGCAGACGACGAGCAGCATCATCAGCGTGAAATAGATGGTGACGCGGGCCTTGATGGAGATGAACCTCATGGCTCGTCCCTCAGCACCCAGCCCACGCCGCGCACGGTGTGGATGAGCTTTTTGTCAAAGTCGGCGTCGATCTTGCGCCGCAGGTAGCTGACGTAAACGTCCACGACGTTCGTCCCGCCCTCCCAGTCATAGCTCCAGACGTTGTTCTCGATGCTCTCGCGGGAGAGGACGGAGCCCTTGTTGCGTATCAGGTACTCGAGCACGGCGAACTCCTTGGCCGACAGGTCCACCGGCCTGCCCGCGCGCTCCACGCTGTGCTTTGCCGTGTCCAGCATTAGGTCACCGCAGGTGAAAACGTTGGTCGTGCTGCCCGCCGAGCGCCTGGTCATAGCGCGTATGCGCGCCAGCAGTTCGTCGAAGGCGAAGGGCTTGACGAGATAGTCGTTTGCCCCGAGGTCGAGCCCCTCCACGCGGTCGCTCACGGCGTCCCTGGCCGTCAGGAAGAGCACGGGCGTCGCGTCGCCCCTCGCGCGCATCCGGCGTACGGCAGTGAAGCCGTCCGTCACCGGCATCATCACGTCGAAGATCGCGGCGTCGTACTCCGCCGACTCGAGGTAGTCCAGCGCGTCCGCCCCGTTGAAGCAGGAGTCCACTGTGTAGCCCGCGGCGGCGAGGCGCTTTGATATAATGCGGTTCAGGTCCCGCTCGTCCTCCACGACAAGGATCCTCATGCAATCACGCTCCCTTGCGATAAGTTTCTCACCGTTTCCTTAAGACAGTATTAAATATAGCACGCCTGCGGCGCCGCGCACAAAATTTTTTCTGCGTTTTAACATTCCTCTAATCATCGCCGTGCTAATATGGAGCCGTCAACAAGTTCAAGGAGGATCTGTATGAAAAAGTTCAGCGCCAAAAAGGCAATTATCATCGCCGTGATTATCGTGGCTGTCATAATCGCCGCCGTGGCAGTCTGGTATTTCGGGTTCTACACTGCCGGGACCATCGGCGGCAGCGCCGCCAAAGCCGCCGCGCTCAACGACGCGGGCCTCACCGCCGCGCAGGTCACGGGCCTGGAGAGCGACTTTGAGAACGAGGACGGTTTCAAGTACTACGAGGTCAGCTTCATCTATAACGCCATGGAGTACGAGTACGCCATCGACGCCGCCAGCGGCCAGGTGCTGCACATGAAGAGCGAGTCCGTATTCGACTGACCAAACTGCGACAAGCTGCGCTTGGATGCAGATGCGCTGCGCGCCGCGCTGACGAGAGGCCCCCGCAAGGGGGGGCAGTGCCACCCCATTTCTTTGGTCTTGCCCAAAGAAACGGGAGTTGCACCCCAAAGAAAAACGCCCAGGCTGCGCCTGGAGGCAGATGCGCTGCGCGCCTCACTAACGGAGGTCATCCGTTGGTGAGGCGCGCTTCTTTGCATCCAAGCGCAGCTTGGCCGGCCGTGCGTTGCTCCCTGCGGTCGCGGCACTAACGGGTAGTTGACTGACCGCCAGCGGCGCGAGCGAAGCGAAGCCAACCGCGGTCGGCGTTGTGCAAGGCTATCCGATTACGGGATGACCACCCGAAATCCAGTCACCACCCGAACTAACGGGCAGATTTTACCTACCGACCCGCACCAAAGCGCTTTTCTTTGGAGTATGAGGGGTTTCTTTTGGCGCAGGCAAAAGAAATCTCTCAGGAAAAGGGTCGCAGGGACTTTCGTCCCAGCATCCCCCTGCCTGCGGGCGGGCCGCAGGCAAATACCGGCGGCCGTTGGCCGCCCTCCACACGCAGTGTGGCTACATGGAGCCGATGAGGCCGGTGAGGACGTTGCCGACGGCGTCGGCGAACTGCTCGATGGAGCGGATGCGCACCAGGTCGCGGCCGTAGATGCGGCGGGCGTTGGGCAGGTCCTCTTCCTCGCCGGTGAAGACGCACATCACGGAGACGCCCTGGCGGCGGAGCTTTTCCACCTCCGCGGCCGTGTCCATCACGCCGGGGAGGCCGTTGTAGTCCTCCTTTTTGCCGGCGCTGACCAGCTTGCGGTCGTCGTTCGGGCTGGCGTCGGAGAGTATCATCAGGATACGGCGCTCCCCGCGCGAGCCGCGCATCATGTAGCCCGCCGCGCGGATGGCCAGCCCGTCGCGGTTCCAGCCGGCGGAGCAGTATTCAAATACCGCCTCGTTTTTGCGGTCCTCGTCATAGTCGCGGTAGATGCGCAGCACAGTGCAGCCGTTTATCGTGCAGAAGGAGTACACGCGCGTGGGTATGCCGCAGCGCGTGAGGCTCTCGGCGATGATGTACGCCTGCGAGGCCACGCTCTCCTGCCGCTGTATCTGCGAGGCGGAGGCGTCGAGCAGGATGTCCACCGTCAGCTCCGTGTCCGTGCCGCGCTCGGGGCGGGTGAACACCGTGTCCTCGTTCAGGTATATGGCGCGCCAGAGCCAGCCCGGACGCAGCTCGCCCGCGCGGGACTTGATGCGCGCGTCGTCCAGGTGGACGAGGATGCAGTTGCGGATCTTTTCGGCCAGGCGGGCGATGGTCAGCCGGTTGCGGATGACGTCGTCCATGTAGTATTTGCGGTTTGCCTCCGCCTGGCGGCGCGCGGCGCTGCGCTGCACCAGCGCCTCGCGGTTCTTCAGCTTCCCGGCCGTGACGCCGCCGCGCGTGAAGTGCAGCATGCAGTCCCAGTGGTTGCCCGTGCACAGCCGCTCCTCGATGCGGTGCAGGTCCCCCGTGCCGTACATCGAGGGGCCGAAAAACTCCTCCAGGTACTCGCGCATCTCCGGCTCCGTGCGCTCGCCGCTCATGCGGCCGCGGACGCGCTTGTCGCCCTTCGAGCCCTCCTCGTCGTCCTCGCTGCGCACGGTGGCGCCCAGCGTGTTCCGCCGGCGGCCCAGGCGGATGTGCCGCAGCCAGCTGCGCGAGCCGCGGGCCGTCACCGTGGGGACGAAGGAATAGTAGACGCTGAAAAAGTCTCGCAGCCGCTCGACGACCTCCGCCTCCGTCAGCTCCGGCGGCAGCTCCAGCGCGTCGAGCATCTTTTTTTCGCGCTCCGTGAGGGCCATGCCCTCCCCCAGCGCGCGGCGGTAGTGGCCCAGCTTCAGCCGCTCCGTCTCCTCCATGTCGCGCTCCTGGCGCGCCGCGCCGTCCACCAGCTCGCGGGCGTACTGCCGCCGCAGGCCGGGCAGGGCCGGGCGCTCGGCCTTCGAGCGCTCATAGGCGTAGTTCTCCAGCGCGATCCACACCAGTTCCTCGTATTCCGGCCCCTTCGCCGTGCGCGTGAAGGACTGGAACAGCTCCTTCAGCTTGCCGAAGTCGCAGCACTGGTAGGCCGCGCCGATGATGCTGTTCATATATACGTCCGCGGTGCCGTCGCCGTTATAGGCGTGGTACTCCGAGTGCAGCGAGTAGTCGCGCGCCGCGGTCCATATCTGGTTGTTCGCCCGGCGCTCTTCGCGCTCGGCCTCGCGTTCGCTGAGCATATCAGTCAAAGAGCCCGCCGCGGCCGAGGTCGGCGGGGATGCGCGCGGTGATCACGTCCTCCACCAGCTTGCGCTCGAAGGGGTCGAAGGCCTTGTTGACGATGCCCATGCGCAGGGCGTCCACGGCCTTCAGCCCGCGGTCCATCAGCCCCACGGCGCTCATCAGTCCGCGCAGGTCGAGCGCTTTCGTGCTGATCTCCGCGCTGTCGCACTTTTTCCGCAGGTCCTGGAAGAGGCCCGCGAACTGCTCGGCCCAGGCGTCCTTCAGCGCGGGGTGCTCGCGCTTGAGCAGCTTTTTCAGGTTTTCCGGGGAAATGGGCGGCATCTCGATGACGGAAAAGCGGCTGACGAGGGCCTCGTTCAGCTCGCGCGTGCCGGCGTAGCCGTAGTTCATGGTGGCGATGAAGCGCGTGGCGCCGTCCATCTCGATGCGGTCGTAGCCGGGCACGTCGATCACGCGGCGGAAGTCCAGCGTGGCGTGCAGCACGGCCAGGGACTCGTTCTTGGCCATGTTGATCTCGTCCAGGATGCCGAAGCCGCCCAGCAGGGCGCACTTGGTGATGGGCCCCTGGCGGAAGCTGACTTCCCCGCCGGTGAAGGTATCCGTGCCGATGAGGGAGGCGGCGTCCGTATTTATGTAGAAGCTCACGTCCCAGCTGGGGCGGCCGAAGGCCGCGGCCAGGTTCTCGGCCAGGACGTTCTTGCCCGTGGCCTTGGGGCCCACGAGCAGCAGGTTCTCCCCGCAGAGCAGGGCGGTGGCCGCCTGCTCCCAGATCTCCCGGCCGTAATACTCGAACCGGGGCCGCTCCGTCACGCGGCGGCCGGCCTCCGCGGCCACGGGGTGCTCGCTGCGGAATTCTTCAATGGCGGAAATGATGGCGCCGTCCACGCCCTCGCGCTTGAGCAGGTCTAACATATGGGCTGCCTCCCGGTCGTTGATTTTGTCGATTAAACGCCTGTTAAATCGAAAGCCGTCAATATTCTATCACGCTTTTGCGGTATGTCAAGCGCCTATCAGCCGAGGATGATGAGCTCCTTGGGCGCTTTGGTGATGTCCACGTTGCCCTCGCCGGTGAGGTAGAGCACGTCCTCGATGCGGACGCCGAAGCGGCCCGGCAGGTAGATGCCCGGCTCGGCGGAGATGACGGCGCCCTCCGGCATGGGCTGCGTGTTGGAAGGCGCGGCGTTGGGGGCTTCGTGGATGTAGAGGCCCACGCCGTGGCCGAAGCCGTGGCCGAAGTACGCGCCGTAGCCGGCGGCGGCGATGACGTCCGCGGCGGCCTTGTGGATGTCCGCGCCGGGGACGCCGGGCCTGGCTGCGGCGATGCCGGCCAGCTGCGCGCGCAGCACGGTGTCGTAGACGTTCTTCATCTCGTCCGTCACGCTGCCCACGGCCACGGTGCGCGTCATGTCCGAGCAGTAGCCGTTCTTGATGCAGCCGAAGTCCATGGTGACGAAGTCGCCCTCGCATATGAGCTCGTCGCCGGGCACGCCGTGGGGCATGCTGCCCTTCGCGCCGGCGACCACGATGGGGTCGAAGGAGTTGCCCTCGCCGCCGTGGCGCAGCATGCGGTAGGTGATCTCGGCGGCGATCTCGCGCTCGCTGACGCCCGGGCGGATGAGCGGCAGCACCTCTTCAAGGGCCTTTTCGGCGATGCGCTGGGCGGCGATGAGGCTTTCCAGCTCCGCGGCGGTCTTGCGCTGGCGGAGGGCGGTCACGATGGCCTGGGAGGGGCGGAAGGCGAGGCCCAGCCGCTCCTCCAGGCGCAGGTAGAGCCCGTGGGTGAGGTACTCCTCCTCCGCGCCCAGCTCGCGCACGCCCAGCTTGCCCGTGAGCTCCGCGAGCGTGGCGGCCATGGGCTTTTCGCGCGTGGTGAGGACGCACTCCACGCCGGCGGCGCACTCCTTCTCCGCCGCCTCGATGTAGCGCGAGTCGGTGACGACGAAGGCTTTGTCCGGCGTGATCAGCGCCGCGCTGTCCTGCGGCATGAAATCCGTGGCGTAGTAGATGTTCCTGTCGTCCATCAGCAGCAGGGCGTCGAGCCCGGCTTCCTTCACCGCGGACTGTACTCTCTCAAGGTTTGCCATTTTTGTTTACCTCCATAGCTGTCTTCTTTATTGCGTGCCGCCGCTGGAGGCGGCGTCGTAAAGCAAAAGGTCTTCCGGCGAGAGCGGCGGCGTCACCGGCTCCCCCGCCACCTCCACGGCCACGGCATCAACCCACTCCACGGAGCAGAGCGTGAGCGCCAGGCAGCCGTCGCAGAGCGTCTTTTCAAGCCCCTCCAGCTCCGCGTAGGCCTCCCCTGCCTCCACGGTCAGCAGCCCGCCCTCAAGGCTGTACGAGAGGATTTCGGCCCCTTCCGGCAGCGGGTTGCTCAGCACGGCGTCACCCGGCGGCGAATTCAGCGCCGCTATCAGCGCGTCAATCAGCTCCGACGCGTCCTCCGTGCGCACAGTGAGCGTCTCCGCCCGGAGCAGCTCCCCGCTGTCGCGGTACGCGCTGTCCACCACGCGGTAAACGGGGTACTCCCCAACGCCCTGCCCGCAGCCCGAAGCGCACAGCAGGGCAAGCGCGAGCAATAGCAGGGCGCATTTTTTCATACGCTGCCGCCTCCTTCCTCCTCCGGCGCGGCCGGGAACGAGACGGCGAAGCGCGTGCCGCCTCCCTCGCGGGCGGAGACGTCGATCTCCCCGCCGAGGGACACTACGGCGTCATGCACTATCGAAAGGCCGAGGCCGCTGCCGCCCTTTTCGCGTGAGCGGGCCTTGTCCACGCGGTAGAAGCGCTCAAAAATGTGCGGCATGTCCTCCTCCGGTATGCCGATGCCCGTGTCCTCAACGGTGAGCAGCACCCGCGCGCCGCGGCGCTCGACATCCAGCGACACCGAGCCGCCCTCGACGTTGTATTTGACGGCGTTCTCCGCCAGGTTGAAAACGATGCGGTAGAGCTCGTCCTCCGAGGCGAGGACGAAGCAGCCCTCCCCCGCCGCGCAGCTGACGGCGACGGACATGTCCCCCGCCAGCGGCGCGATCAGCCGCGCCGTGGCCGCCGCCGCCTCGCCCAGGTCCACGCGCGTGAGCTCTCGCGGCGCGCCGGCGTCCCGGCGGGAGAGGTCGAGCAGCTTTTCCGACGTGCGCTGCAGCCGCTCGGCCTCGGAGGCGATGTCGGAGACGAATTCGCGCACGGTGGCGGCGTCCATGCCCTCGCTCTGGGTGATGCTGTCCGCCAGCAGGCGGATGGCCGCCAGCGGCGTTTTCAGCTCGTGCGAGGCGTCGGAGACGAATCTCCGGCGCTCGGCCTCCGTCGTTTGCAGCCGCTCCGTGAGGTCGTTGAACTCCTCGGAGAGCTCGGTCAGCTCGTCGTTGCCCTCCGGCTTGATGCGGTGGGCGTAGTCGCCGCCGCGCACCACGCGCATGGCCTCCGCCAGGCGCGTTATGCGCGATGTCAGCGCGCGGGAGAACACCACGGTGAGGGCCATCGCCGCCATCAGGCAGACGAGGGATATCATCCACAGCCGGCTCTGGACGGAGAGGATGAGCTCCGCCTGCGCCGTGTCCTGCTCGCAGATGTACACCGCGCCGGAGAGCCCCGCGCCGGAATATACGGGCAGGGCGGCGCGGGAGGTGAAGGCCCCGTCCCCAAAGCGCGACCAGAACACGCTCTCGCCCTCGAGCGCGAGCGCGATCTCCGAGAGCAGGGCGTACTGCCCCACCGCGGAGGGCGAGGCGCTGTCGTACACCGTGCGCGCGTTCTCGTCCGTGACCAGGATGCGCTCCAGCCCGGAGACGTCCAGCAGGGCCATCACCTGGCCCACGCTGTCGCCCGTGAGGGTGTCCAGCGAGGACAGCGAGGAGGCGATGACCGCCGTCTGGCCCGTCAGGCTGCTGCGCTTTTCCGAAAACACCAGGTCGCGGGAGGCGATGATGGGATAGGTGTCCATCACCGCCAGCAGCGCCGCTATGAGCGTGAAGAAGGCCAGCATGAACTTGAACTGTACGCGCTGGGTGAGCCTTCTGCGCTTTTTTTCGCTGCCGGCGCTATTCCGCAAAGTAGTAGCCTACCCCCCACTTGGTGATGATGAGCTCCGGCGAGGCGCTGTTGCGCTCCACCTTTTCCCGCAGGCGGCGGACGTGCACGTCCACCGTGCGCGCGTCGCCCTGGTAGTCGTAGCCCCAGATGAGGTCGAGCAGGTTGTCGCGGCTGTAGACGCGCCCGGGGTTGCGCATGAAGAGCTCGAGAAGGTCGAACTCCTTGGCCGTCAGCTCCACGCTCTGCCCCTCGCGCTTGACGCTGCGCTTGACGGGGTCGAGCTCCAGGTGCGCGCGGCGCAGCACGGCCTCCGGCCCCGCCTCTCCCGCCGCGGGCATCGAGGCCCGCCGCAGCAGCGCGCGGATGCGCGCTTTCAGCTCGAGGATGTTGAAGGGCTTGGTGATATAGTCGTCCGCGCCGGACTCGAAGCCCAGCAGCTTGTCGGAATCCTCGCTGCGGGCGGTGAGCATGATGATGGGCACGGTGGAAAAGCCGCGTATCTGCTGGCAGGCCTCCAGCCCGTCCAGGCCCGGCATCATCAGGTCGAGGATGATGAGCCCGTAGCCGCCCGTGCGCGCGAGCTGCACGGCGGTCTCGCCGTCGTAGCAGCACTCCACCTGGTAGCCCTCGTTCTCAAGGTTGAATTTGATGCCCTTTACGAGCAGTTTTTCGTCGTCCACGACGAGTATCTTCATGGCATATCCTCCACAGTGACATAGTCCTTGAAGCCGGCGAGGATGCGCGGGCCGATGCCCTCGATCTCCAGCAGCTCGCTCACGCTGCCGAAGCCGCCGTGCGCTTCACGATAGGCGATGATGGCCGCGGCGCGCACCTCGCCGATGCCGGGCAGCAGCATCAGCGTCTCCGCCGAGGCGCTGTTGATGTCGATCTTCCCCGCCGCGGTCTCGCGCTCCATCAGCTGCTGCGTATAGCCGGCGCGGCTGTTTTCCGTGCTGACGCCCGGCGGCGCCGCGGCCTCCCGCTGCCGCACATGCAGGCAGCCGGCGGCGAACAGCGCCGCGCAGAGCAGGCACAGCGCCGGCATCAGCCACCGTCTTTTCACCGCTTACGCCCCCCTTTGCGCGGCCTGAGCCAAACTTTGCTGTTGCTTTTCGGCAGGATCGACGGTATAATCAACTGGATAATGTACCCCCGCGGGAACGAAACGCCACCGCGGGCCGTCCAGATATATAATAACACAGAGTTGCGGAGATTGATATGAGAAAATTCACGTTGCTGCCGATAGCCCTGATATTCTGCCTGTTCGCCGTCTGCCTGGCCCCCTCGGCCGCCGCGCTGGACGACCCCGAGATATCCGCCCGCGCCGCCCTGCTCGCGGACCCGGAGACAGGCCGCGTATATTACTCGCTGAACGCGGACGAGCGGGCCTATCCCGCCTCCCTCACCAAGGTGATGACCGTGCTGCTGGCCGTGGAGGCCGTGGAGCGCGGCGAGGTCTCGCAGGACGACCAGGTGACGGCCAGCGAGAGCGCCATGGAGGGCATGGTGGAGGACGGGAGCACCGCCGGCATCGTCCCCGGCGAGACCATGAGCTTCGGCGACCTGCTCTACTGCGCCATGCTCTCCTCCGCCAACGAGGCCTGCAACATCATCGCCGAGCATGTCTCCGGCTCGGTCGGGGCCTTCGTGGAGCTGATGAACGAGCGCGCATCCGAGCTCGGCTGCACCGGCACGCGCTTTGCGAACACGCATGGCCTGCCCGATGAAGACCACTACACTACGGCCGCAGACCTCGCGCTCATCGCCGCCGAGGCGCTCCAGCACGACCTCTTCACCACCATCTGCAACACCGTCACCTGGACCGTGCCGGCCACCAACGTCAGCGAGCAGCGCACGCTCTCCAACTCCAACGCCCTCATCAACCCCAATTCCGGCTACGGCAGCGGCTATTATTACGAATACGCCCACGGCGTCAAGACCGGGCACACCAACGACGCCGGCTACTGCCTCATCTCCACCGCGGAGAAGGACGGCATCCGCCTGATGGCCATCGTCCTCGGCTGCCCGGCCATGGAGCTCGCGGACGGCTCCGGGGTCGATCTGCGGAGCTTTTCCGACTCCATCGTGCTCTACGACTGGGTGTTCGACAACTTCAGCATGCAGGAGATCGTCAGCTCCGCCGAACAGGTGGCGGAGGCCCCCGTGGAGCTGGGCCAGGGCGTGGACCGCGTGTCCCTGCGCCCGGCCAACGTCGTCACCGCCGTGGTGGCGGACGACACGGACCTCTCCACCGTCCAGCGGGACGTCGTCGTCTACTCCGAGCGGGACGGCGAGACGCTGGTGGCCCCCATCTCCGCCGGCACGGTGCTCGGCGAGCTGACGCTGACGCTGGACGGGCAGGTGCTCGGCCGCAGCGAGCTGGTGGCCAGCACCTCCGTCGAGCTCTCCCGCGCCGAGTACATGAAGGGCCGCCTGGCCGAGACCTTTGCCAGCCCCTGGGTGATCGGCGGGCTCGTGTTCATCGTCATTTTCGCCGCCGGGTACATATTCCTCGTCGTGCGCTACCGCTCGCTGCACAAGCGCCACCTGCGCTCCGTGCGCCAGGCGGAGGCCGAACGCCGCGCGCACAACGCGTACTCAGAGCCCCGCCAGCAGGCCGCCCACGCCCCGGAGCAGCGCCGCGCCTCCGCTCCGGCGGAGAAAAAGCCCGCCGCCGCGCCGAAGCCGTCCGCGCCCGGGCGCGCCGCGGCCAAGGACAGCAAGTCCTCCCCCGACCTCGGCTTCTTCTCCGTGCAGGACGTGCAGAGCCGCGAGACGGTGAAGATCGCCTCCAACCTCCCCTCCGCGGACAACAAGAACCGCCGCGACTACTTCGAGGAGTTCTTCCGCACCCAGCACGAGGAGGAAAAAGCCTCCGCCGAAAAGGACGGCAGCGGCGGCAGCACGGAATAAAAAAACGCCCCCGGGCTTAAGCGCGGTGAGATAAGAAAACAAGCAAAAAGCCTTAAATCATCGTGTTTTAAGGACAGCGGGCAAACAGGTTACAACTAAATAACCGAGCAAAAGGGGCGTTATCGCAAGATAGCGTCCCTTTCTGCATATTGCCACGCCACAGATCAAAAGTCTGTGGCGTTTTTTTATGCCCGCAGGAAAGGAGGCGCAGCCGGAATGTATTTCACA
>CHCFR05602__coassemble_828_pt1 | contig 15080 bp, 15 predicted proteins | sample CHCFR05602__metabat2_high_PE_010 | metagenome-assembled genome bin CHCFR05602
TGATACTCGTCTCCTTTGCCGACACGACGACGATGTATATCAAGTGGGAAGACGTCGATCTCCTCGACTTTTCCAACTATATCTACCTCTTTGAAAACCGCGAATTCGGCCGGCCCATACTCAACAGCCTGATCGTGGTGGTGATAAGCGTCATCGTGGTGGACATCGTCAGCTGCACCATGGCCTATGGCTTTGAGAAAAAGCCGGTGCCCGGAAAAGGGCCGCTTTTTAACCTGGTGCTGGCGACGATGATGATACCCACGCAGGTCGTGTTCATCTCGCTCTACGTGATGATGCGCAAGTGGGGCATGCTCAACACCTATATCGCGCTGGTGATACCGCTGGTGGGCGCTTTCGGCATCTTCATGATGAGGCAGTTCGTCCGCGGCGTGCCCAACGACTTTATCGAGGCCGCCCAGATCGACGGCTGCAGCGAGCTGCGCATCTACCTGCGCGTGGTGCTGCCTATGGTCAAGCCCGCGCGTGTGACGCTGGCCGTGTTCACCTTCAACTCCGCCTGGAACGCCCTGCTGTGGCCGCTTATCGCCGTCACCAGGGAGGAGATGAACACCCTCACTGTGGCCACCAGCTCCCTGACCAGCTATTTTGCCACCAACTACGGCCCGGAGATGGCGGCGGCGACGCTTTCGTTCGTGCTGCCGTTCCTGCTCTATTGCTTCATGCAGAAGCAGTTCGTGGAGGGCATCGCCCTCGGCGGCGTCAAAGGCTGAGCAATGGGCCTTTCTCTCGTACCTTGCCCGGAGGGCAGGATAGATGAGTGCGTTGGCGTTTTTGCCAACAGTTCCATATGGGACCGCTATTTTGCCGGCGGCGACAGTTTGCAGCGCTCTCTGCAAACGGCCGCCGGCCGCGGCGAGCTCTGGTGCGCGCTAGACGCCGATGATAACATCGCCGGCGTCATGCGCATCGTGCCGCGGGGCTTTTGCGGGCTCTATCACTACCTGGCGCTCATCGGCGTGGCTCCCGGCGCGCGCGGGCAGGGCGTTGGGCGGTATATGATGGGCGAATTTGAGCGCATGGCCGCCGCGGACGGCTGCCGGCGCGCCAGCCTGCTCGTCAGCGGCTTCAATGAGGGCGCGCGGCGCTTTTACCGCTCGCTCGGCTACTGGGAGCTGGGCGTGATACCCAGTGCGAGCCGCGAAGGCATTGACGAACACGTCATGCTCAAAGACCTTGTACCCAAGGGGGCGGAACAGTGAAGGAACTTGACGCCGCGGCTGTCAGGCGGCTCCTCTCGCGCTGGGACTATGCGCCGGAGGCCATAGAGGCCTATGGCCGTGCGATGGAACGCGCGATGCGCAATGCAGGCGCGCATGAAGCCCTGGAGCGCGCAGTTGACGGATATGAGGCCGGCGGGGACATGGATATCCGCGCCCTGCTCACACAGATGGGCGGCTTTGCCGCGCCCTGCGGGGAAAGCCCGTATACGATGCGCATGCTGCCGTATATCGCCATGCTCGACGGCGCGGCTGCGCGGTATGACAGCGCCGGGATAGGGGAGAAGGTCTATCATGACTCCTTCGCCGACCTGCTTTGGAAAACGCGCGAGTGCTACCGCGTGTACGGCGTCTGGGGCAGCTTTGTGGCACCCTGGTTTTACCGCTTTTTCGAGCTCAAATGCTTCGCCCTGGGACGGCTGCAATTTGAATTTACCTCATTCAATGCGGACGGCCCGCTGGAGAGCGGCGAACGCGTGATAAACGTGCACATCCCCTCCTGCGGCCCGCTGAAGCGGGAGGAATATCAGGAGTCTTACGCGCAGGCCACGGAGTTTTTCGGCTACGCGCATGAGCGCGAGACGCCCTTTGTCTGCGACTCCTGGATACTGCACCCGCTCTGCCGGGAACTGCCGGAGGATTCCGGCATACGGCGCTTTGCCGCCGACTATGAGCTGCTGCGCGTCATAGACGACGGGCAATGCTCGGACATGTGGATCATTTTTGGCCGCCCCTGGGACGGCGACGCCGCCTCGCTGCCGGAGGATACGGCGCTGCGGCGCATTTTCAAGCGCCGGCTGCTGGAAGGCGGCAGCGTTGGACGCGGATACGGGCTGTATCTGCGCACAAAATAGACGGTAAAAGGGGATGCCCGCCAAGGTATCCCCTGTTTTGATAGCGATGGAGGGGCAAGATGACAGATATTGAGATCAGGACGCGGAGCGTTTACGACTCACTTAGCCCGGCGGAACAGAAAGTGGCGCGCTACTTTCTGCACAACATGAGTTCGGTGTTTGACGACCCCATATCCGCGCTGGCGGAAAAGAGCGGCGTCAGCCAGGTCGTCTGGGTGCGTTTCTGCAAATCGCTCGGTTACACGGGGCTGAAAGACATGAAAAAAAACCTTGTCAGCCAGCTTCGCGAACCGCGCGCCGACAGCGCCGCGCCCAGCATGGATTTCCTCGATACGCGTGTCTATTCGAGCACGGAGGACATCATACACGGCGTGGAGGCCGGGGCGCTGGACGCACTGCGCAGCACCGCGCGCATACTTGAGCCGCGGACGCTGGAAGAGGTGGCCGCGCGCATGGCCACCGCCAAGAGCGTACGGCTTTTCGGCGTGGGCGCCTCCGCGCTGGTGGCGGAGGACATGTATCACAAGCTGCTGCGCATCGACCAGAAGGTGATATTCAGCTCCGATTTGCATGTACAGCTGAGTTATATCACCTCCATGAAGCACGACGATGTGGCGCTGCTCTTCTCAAACTCCGGCAATACGTCGGAGATACTGGAACTGGCAGAAGCGGCGCGCGAGCGGCATGCCTGCACGGTGGCAGTGACGAAATACGGCCCCAACAAGCTGGCGGACATCGTCGATCACGTGCTGCCGACCTCCTCGCCTGAGCTGGAGTTCCGCAGCGGGGCCATGAGCAGCCGTATGTCTGCATTGTTCGTGGTGGATGTCCTGTTCACAACGCTCTGCAACAAGAACTATAACACGGTGGCGCGCCCGCTGGCAGAGAGTTATTCCCAGTGCAGCAAGCACCATCTGTGCTGATGGAGGTAGTTATGAAAATAACGCAAATGAAATTAGCGCTCCTGTCCGCACCGCTGCGCGTACCTTTCCGCACGGCGCTGCGCGAGGTATCGGCAGTAGAGGATGTTGTCGTGGAGCTCACAGACGCCGAAGGGCGCGTCGGCAGGGGGGAGGCCCCGCCAACGGCAGCAGTGACGGGCGAAACGCTCGGCTCCATCACGGCCGCGCTGCGCGGCCACATCGGCCCGGCGCTCGCGGGGCGGGAATTCAACGGCTTGGACGAGATTTTTGCTGCCATCGCGGGCAGCATCAAGGGCAACAGCAGCGCCAAAGCGGCGGCTGAGATCGCTGTCTGGGATCTTTACGCCCAGCAGTGCGATTTGCCGCTTTACAAGCTGCTCGGCGGCGGTAAAACGTCTATTGTCACAGATTTAACGATTAGTGTCAACGAGCCTGACGTCATGGAACGCGACGCCGCTTATGCCGTTGCACAGGGATATGATACATTAAAAATAAAGGTCGGGGAGTCGCCCGAGCTGGATATTGCCCGGCTGCGCGCTGTGCGCCGTGCGGCGCCGGACGCGGTCGTCCGGCTTGACGCCAACCAGGCCTGGACCCCGCGGCAGGCCGTGCGGATACTTGAACAGACGCAGTCCGAAGGGCTTGATATCGAGCTTGTGGAGCAGCCGGTCAAGGCGCATGACATCGACGGCCTGCAATTCGTCACGGTAAACTCGCCGGTGCCCGTGATGGCCGATGAGAGCGTGTTCTCGCCGGCTGACGCTTTTGCGATAATGCAGCGCCATGCGGCTGACTACATCAATATAAAGCTGATGAAATGCGGCGGCCTGTCCAATGCGCTGAAGATCGTCTCCGCGGCTGAGGTGTACGGCGTGGAGTGTATGCTGGGCTGCATGCTGGAGGCCAAAGTCAGCGTCACGGCGGCGGTGCATTTGGCCTGTGCCAAACGCGCCATTACGCGCATTGACCTTGACGGCCCGGCGCTGTGCAGCGCGGACCCGGTCACCGGAGGCGCTGTGTTCAATGGCAGGCACATCTCCGTAACGGATGCGCCGGGGCTTGGCATCAGCGCCATTGAGGGCCTGCGATACCTTGAAGATGCGATTTAACTATAATATGTTGGAATCCTGTGACGGGTCTCCTCCAAATTCAACAAAATTTTTATTTTGTTGAATTTTATGTATCTAAGCCCTTTACTTTTAAATGCTCTTCCCTTACAATATAAATCGAGGTGATGAGCAATGGCGGACTACCGGACAGAAGCGCCGCGCGTGCTGCGCGATTTCCTGGTGTATCATGAGACCATCAAAGGCCATTCGCGCGCCACAGTCGATGAGTATTTCCTCGACCTGCGGAATTTTTTCCGTTATCTGAAGATCGAGCGCGGGCTCGTGCCGCGCAGCACGGAGCTTGACGACATTTCCATCATGGATGTAGACCTGTCCTTCGTTGGCTCCGTAACGCTTGAGGAAGTCTATGATTACCTGAGCTATCTCGCGCGCGACCGCGTTAAAAACGAAAACAGCCGCGAAAAAAGCTATGGACTCTCCGCCACCACACGCGCGCGCAAGATCGCCACTATCAGGAGTTTTTATAAATACCTGACGCTGAAAACAAAGCAGCTTGAGGTCAACCCGGTGGCCGACCTGGACTCCCCCAAGACGACCAAGGCCCTCCCCCGCTATCTGACGCTTGAGGAGAGCAAACGCCTGCTGGAAGCCGTGGACGGCGTCAACAGAGAACGCGATTACTGCATCCTGTGCCTGTTTCTGAACTGCGGGCTGCGCATCTCGGAGCTTGTGGGGCTTGATCTTGGCGATGTGCGCGCGGACTGCCTGCGCGTCCTCGGCAAGGGCAATAAAGAGCGCATGGTATATCTGAACGACGCTGCGCGCGCAGCTATAGACGCCTGGCTGCCCGTCCGGCGGGCAATGGCAGCCCCGGGCTGCGACGCGCTGTTCGTCTCCACGCGCAGGCGGCGCATGAGCACGGATTCCGTGCACGTAATGGTGAAAAAAACGCTGCTCAAAGCCGGCCTCGACCCGGACAAATATTCCTCCCATAAGCTGCGCCACACGGCAGCCACACTGATGATACAGCATGGCGTGGACGTGCGCACCGTGCAGGAAGTGCTGGGGCACGAGCACCTGAACACTACGGAGATCTATACCCACGTCGATAACGCCGAACTGCGCGTGGCGGCGGAGGCAAATCCCCTTTCGGGATTCACGCCGGATAGCCAAAAATAACTACTGGACAATTTCTTTATTTATGGTATAGTCTTTTGGAAAGATCGTAACCACTAAAGGAGAGAGACAAAATGTCTAAAAGGATCACCTCCCTTCTTCTCATAGCCGTCATGCTGCTCTGTCTCGCCGCCTGCGGCAACGAGGCAGAAGAGCCAAGCGCGCCAGCGGACGATATCGGCGATATCGCCAGCACTGTCGCGCCCACCTCCACCCCCACTCCGGAACCCGAGGAAACGGTGGAGCCCAGCCCTTCGGCCACGCCCGAGGCAAGCCCCACGCCTGCTATCACGCCGATGCCGTCGCCCACCCCTGCCCCCACGCCTGAGGCGACCCCAACTCCCCTGCCTCCCTCCGAGGCTCCCGCAGAGACGGAACAGCCCGCTGAGAGCGCGCCTCCGGCGGAGAGCTCCGAGCCCGCGCCCGATGAGAGCGCAGAGCCTTCCGTTGAACCGGAAGTTGGCGGCGACGGGATAAATTTGCAGAACTTTTACGATTCCATTTCGTCTACATACGAGTTCTCCTCCATGATGGACATGGATACGGAGATCATGGACGCCTATTATCCCGGCCTCTCTGCTGTTTCTACGGCCCAGTTTGTGGGTAAAATAGCCATGATCACTGCCTCGGCCAACGAGCTGGTGCTCATCGAGTGCGCCAGCAGCGACGATGTGGCCGCCGTGCAGGCCATACTTGAGACCCGCAAGCAGACGCAGGTGGACGGCGGGGCCTGGTATCCCGAGAGCATATCCATGTGGGAGAGCGCGCAGATATGCGTCAACGGCAACTATCTGATGCTCGTCTCCCATGCCAACGCCGCCGATATCGCGGCGGAATTCAATGCGCTGTTCAGCGAGTAATTTTTCGCCGGAGGCAAACCGTTAATGGTCTTTTCCAGCATCCTTTTCATGTTCATATACCTGCCAGTCGTGCTGGCAGTGTACTATATCTCCCCGGTCAAGTGGAGGAACCCGGTGCTCTTCGTGGCAAACCTGGTCTTTTACGGCTGGGGAGAGCCCGTCTATATCCTGCTGATGATGCTCTCCATCACCGTGAACTATGTGAATGGCCTGCTCATCGGCAAATACAAAGCGGCCGGCGACATGAAGCGCGCCAAGGCCGTGCTCATTGTCAATGTCGTCATCAATCTCAGCCTGCTGGGCTTCTTCAAGTACTACGACCTCATCGTCACCACGCTCAGCGCCCTGCCCTTCATCGACATCGCGCCGCTGGGGCTGACGCTGCCGATAGGCATCTCTTTCTACACTTTCCAGACGATGAGCTATCCCATCGATGTCTACCGCGGGGATGCGGATGTGCAGCGGAACTATATCAGCTTCGGCACATTCGTGGCGCTGTTCCCGCAGCTCATAGCCGGCCCCATCGTGCGCTACAAAGATGTGGCCGATCAGCTGGGCTTCCGCGCATCGAGCATCGACCAGTTCTCCTCCGGCGTGGAACGCTTTATCGGCGGCCTGGCAAAAAAGGTGCTCATCGCCAACAATATCGGCGCGCTGTGGGACGTCTACGCCGCCGACCCCGGCAATTTAACAACGCTGGGCGCGTGGCTGGGCATACTCGCCTTCTCTTTGCAGATATACTTTGATTTCTCCGGCTACTCCGACATGGCCGTGGGCCTGGGGCGTATGATAGGCTTCGAATTCAAGGAGAACTTCAACTATCCCTACATCTCGCGCAGCGTCACCGAGTTCTGGCGCCGCTGGCATATCTCGCTCGGCACCTGGTTCAGGGACTATGTCTACATCCCCCTGGGCGGCAACCGGCGCGGCCTTGGGCGCCAGCTCTTCAACATCACGGTCGTTTGGGCACTGACGGGCATCTGGCATGGCGCCAACTGGACGTTCCTCTTCTGGGGCCTTTACTACGCCGTATTCCTGATCCTGGAGAAATCCTTCCTCCTGCGCTGGCTGGACCGCGCCCCGCGGGCCGTTGGGCATATCTATACGCTGTTCGTGGTCGTCTGCGGCTGGGTGCTGTTCCAGCTGGAGGACATGACGGCGGTCAGCCAGTATTTTTCCGCCATGTTCGGCGGCGGAGCCGGCCTTGTCGTGGCGCGCGACCTCTTCTATCTTGTCTCTTACGCGGCCATTTTCGTCATCGGCGCCGTGTCCGCCACGCCGCTGGGGGCGAAAGCCTACCGGTCCCTCCCGCCGAAGGTGAAAGCGGTGGCGGGCCCGGCGCTGATCGTTGCCGTGCTCGTGCTGGCCACGGCCTATCTGGTCGATTCTACCTACAACCCCTTCCTCTACTGGAACTTTTAGGAGGTAACCGTGAGCAAAAAAGCGCTTTGGATAGAAGCGATCGTGTTTTTAGCGTTCATCTTCGCCTTCTTCATCCTCAATACGGCCCTGCCCGACCGCGAGTTCTCCGAGCAGGAAAACCGCTCTCTGCAGCAGCGGCCGCCATTCAGCTTTGACGAACTGTTCTCCGGGCAGTATACGAAGGATTTTGAGGCCTACACCACCGACCAGTTCACGCTGCGCGACGAGTGGATAACGCTCAAGGCCGCGAGCGAACTGGCGCTCGGCAAGCGGCAGAATAACGGCATGTTCCTCTGCGACGGCGGCACCATCATTGAGCCCTACGAAGCGCCGGAGGACGGCAAGCTGGAAGCCAACATGGAGGCCCTCAACAAGCTCGTCGCCAACACGGACGCTGATGTTTATTTCGCCCTTATCCCCGGCAAGAGCGACATCTGGGCGCACATGCTGCCGCAGAACGCGCCCAGGGACAGTGAAAAGGCCGCCATCGACTACTGCTATTCACTCTCCGACGCCGTGAACGTGGACATTTATGGCAAGCTGGAGGAACACAGCGGCGAATACATCTATTACCGCACCGACCACCACTGGACGACGCTGGGCGCCTACTACGGCTTTTCCGCCCTGGCGGAGAGCATGGGTCTCGACTGCCCGGATATCAGCGAGTACAGCGGACGCGAGACCGTCTCCGAAGAGTTTTACGGGACTTCCTGGTCGTCCTCCGGCTTCTCCTGGGTCGAGCCTGACAGCATGGAGATCTTCGTCACGGAGCCCGAGGGGCTGGAGATCACGAACTACCCGCAGGGCAGCCCGGTTGAGGGCCAGCTTTACGACTGGAGCCGGCTGGAGGTCAAGGACAAGTACAGCTTTTTCTACGGCGGCAACACGCCGCTGCTGGAGATCGAAACGGGCGTGGAGGACGCCCCTTCCCTGCTGATACTGCGCGATTCGTACATGGACAGCCTCTCCCCCTTCCTGCTGGCGAGCTATTCGCGCATACACATCCTCGACCTGCGTTACTATCGCGCAAGCCTGTCCGACTATATCGCACAGAACGGCTTTGACGACGTTCTTGTCTGCTACAGCATCGACAATTTCTCCACCGACAGCAACATTTTCCTGCTGGGGAGGTAAAACATGAAAAGCTGCTACGACAACCTGCCGGACGGCTACCACGAGCTGCTCACGGTCGATCTGCAGAAAAACAAGCGCCTGGCCCTGTTCGTAAACGGGCTCGCGCTGCTCATCGCCATCCTGATGGTGCTCCTTGGCGCATATCTTGTGCCGTTTGGCATGGCTTTGCGGGATATACACCCCCTTTCCCTCCTGGCGCTTTTTGCCGCCATCGTTGTCTACATGCTCCTGCATGAGCTGACGCATGGCATATGCATGAAGCTGTATGGCTCCGGCAAGGTGCGCTACGGCTTCACGGGCCTTTATGCTTTTGCCGGCAGCGGAAGCTATTTTGCCCGCGGGCCGTATATCGTCATCGCGCTTGCACCGGTGATCGTGCTGGGCGCAGTTTTGCTGGCGCTGAATTTCGTCTTCAGCTCCGGCGCGGCGTTCTGGTGCGTATACATCGTGCAGATAACCAACATCTCCGGCGCGGCGGGCGACATGTACGTCACAGGCAAGTTCCTCAGGCTGCCCCGGGACATACTGGTACACGACAGCGGCGTTTCCATGACCGTGTACGCGAAGTGATACATAAAAAATATCCCGCCCCCTGGGGCGGGATTTTTTTATTTGTTGCGTATTATTTGCCGTAGCTCTCGCCGTTGAAGGCGAGGATGGACGCCAGCGACGCGCCAACGGCGGCGCAGGCATCGATGAACACGGCAAACCAGAGCGTGGCGATGCCAAAGAAACCAAGAAGCAGCAAAACCAGCTTCACAAGTAGGGCAAAGGCCATGCAGGCAGCCATCAGCCGCCCTGAATAGCGCGAAATGGCGATGGCCAGAGGAAGGCGCTCGACTTTTCCGCCGATGATGGTGATATCGGCGCCAACGGGCGCGGCCAGCGTGTCCAGCCCGGCCATTGCCACGTCCGAATCGGCATCCGTGTGGCCGGCGGTGAAGCATTCAGGAGCGCCCACAAATACAAGGTTCTCGCCCGTGGCGCAGCCGCGCTTGACCTCTCCTATCGCCTCTCGCGTGCGCTTGACGCCGTGCTCGGAATAGTACTCTACGATGCCGAGCGAGGCGGCGGCGCGCGCAGCGCTGTCGCGGCTCTCGTCCGTGAACATCACGACCTTGCCCACGCCGCAGCGCGCAAGCTCGGAGACGCCTGTAGCAGCGTCCGGCCGCACGTTGTCACTGAGGACGATGCGCCCGGCGTACTCGTCGCCGATAGCGGCATAGACGGCATATTCCTCCGTCAGGTCCCCGTCTGGCACGGAGACGTGCTTGACGGTCATCAGGTCGCGCGTGCCGGCGCAGATGCGGATACCGTCCACCGTCACCTCCACCCCGCTGCCGGGGATGTCGGTGAAATTCTGCACAAGGTCTATGTATATCGTGCCGCCGTAAGCGGCGATAACGGCCCGGGCCTGTGGCGTGTTGGAGTAGGCCATGGCATGGGCCACTATCTTCAGCAGCACATCCTTGTTCATCCGGGCGCTGGGCTTGATAGAGACCACACGCAGTTCCCCGTCCGTCAACGTGCCGGGCTTGGAGAAAGCCACCGCGCCGGCGTCCGCCAGCGTGTCCATGGCCGAGCAGTCCTTGCAGAGCACGCCGCTGCGGGCAGCGCCGCTAACGGAGCAGAGCCGTATCAGCGGCACGGCTATCAGCAGCGCGCAGGGGTTGGCAACAATGAGGAACACGGCGGCGCGGCGCACAGACTCGGCCACGCTGATATGCAGCGCGAGCGGCAGCAGCGCGGCGATGAGCACAGCGATCACGCATACGACAGGCGTGAAATAACCGGCCGCCTTTTCCAGCGATGCGGGGCAAACGCCCCCGGAGGCGGACGCCCGGGCTACGCTGTTATAAAACAGCGCGGCCGTGGACTCCGCCGACGTGCCGGTGACCTCGCACACGAGTTCATCCCCGGTGTTGAGGCTGCCGGAGAGCAGCTCGTCCCCGGGCTTGACGGCGACTTCGCCTTCGCTCCCGCCCATATCGGAGAGGTCGAGGCTTGACTCGCCCTCCACGACCAGGCAGTCGCAGGGCACGCGCTCGCCGGCGCGCAGGCGTATACGCTCGCCCGGCTGCACGTCCCCTGCGGGGACGCGGTCCTCGCCGCCGTCGTGGATGACGGTGGCGTATTCGTTCTGGAAGTTCACGGCGCTGAGGGCCGTCATCCGCGTGCGCACGACGGCGTAGCTGATGAATATGCCGCCGAGCTGGAAAAGCAGCACCAGCGCCGCCCCCTCCACCGCCGCGCCAAAAATGAAGGCGATGACGGTGCTGAGCAGCACGAGCACGGACTTGTCCAGGAACCGGCCGTTCATCACTGCCAGTATGGCGCCGGCCAGCAGGTCGGCCCCGGCGATCAGTGCGCTGACGATGAGCATTACAGACGGCCACGGGGCGGGTATCCGTCTTATCAGAAGTGCGCCGGAAAAGATGATGCAGGAAATAACGAGCCGCACCACCAGCGCGATATCAAAGCTGAGATCGGCCTTAGCGCCGCCTGTGCCGTCGGGCCAGGCGGGACGGCCGCCGGTCAGATTCTCAAGTATCTCCTTGAAGGTCATCTGACACCTCCTTAGGGAAAATGCAGCAGCCTTGGAGGCTGGTCAGTTAAGCTCAGGCCTTGCCGTCGCAGCCGAGGACGTCCACGATCTTGTGCATGACCATCTTCTTGATGGCCTCACGGGCGGGCTTCAGGTACTGGCGGGGGTCAAAGTCCGCCGGATGCTCGGCAAAGTACTTGCGGATGCTGGCGGTCATGGCCAGGCGCAGGTCGGAGTCGATGTTGATCTTGCAGACGGCGCTCTTGGCGGCCTGGCGCAGCTGGTCCTCGGGGACGCCGATAGCGCCGGGCATGTTGCCGCCGTACTTATTTATCTCATCGACGAACTCCTGGGGCACGCTGGAAGATCCGTGCAGGACGATGGGGAAGCCGGGCAGGTTCTTCTCCACGGCCTCGAGCACGTCGAAACGGAGCTGGGGCTTGGTGCCGGGCTTGAACTTGTACGCGCCGTGGCTGGTGCCGATAGCGATGGCCAGGGAATCGCAGCCCGTGCGCTCGACGAATTCCTGCACTTCCTCGGGGCGGGTGTAGCTGGCGCAGCCCTCCTCGACTTTGACCTCGTCCTCGATGCCGGCGAGGGTGCCAAGCTCGGCTTCGACCACGACGCCATGGTCGTGCGCATACTCGACGACCTTGCGGGTGATGGCAATGTTCTCGTCGAAGGGCTTGCTGGAAGCGTCGATCATGACAGAGGTGAAGCCGCCGTCGATGCAGCTCTTGCAGAGCTCAAAGCTGTCGCCATGGTCAAGATGCAGGCAGATGGGCAGGCCGGTCTCGATGACGGCGGCCTCCACGAGCTTCATCAGGTAGGTGTGGTTGGCGTAAGCGCGGGCGCCCTTGGATACCTGGAGGATCAGCGGGGCGCGCAGCTCGCTGGCCGCCTCTGTGATGCCCTGGACGATCTCCATGTTGTTGACGTTGAACGCGCCGATGGCGTATCCGCCGTCGTAGGCTTTCCTGAACATTTCCTTGGAAGTAACAAGGCTCATTGAAAAGATCTCCTTTTGCGGACAAATTTTGTTTTGCTTGCTTATTTATTATATCTCAAACATGTGATATAATCAATATCACCTTTTAGATTTTGGAGGTACAAAGATGGAAAATACGCTTCGTGGGGCCTGCGTCATAGGTCAATCCGGCGGGCCGACTTCGGTCATCAATGCCAGCGCTTACGGTGTGATACGCACTGCGCTGGACGCCGGGTGCATCACGAAGGTCTATGGCGCGGCTCACGGGATAAGGGGCGTGCTGGAGGACAAGCTCTATGACATGGGCGAAGAGGACGCTTACGAGCTCTCCCTGCTGATGAACACTCCCAGCTCCGAGCTGGGCTCCTGCCGCTATAAGATGGCGGCCCCGGAGGTGGACGACAGCGATTACCGGCGCATACTTGAGATCTTCAAGAAGTACGACGTGCGCTACTTCTTTTATAACGGCGGCAACGACTCCATGGACACCTGCGACAAGATAAGCCGCTTCATGGAAAACAGCGGCTATGAGTGCCGCATCATGGGCGTGCCCAAGACGATAGACAACGACCTGGCCAGCACAGACCACTGCCCCGGCTTCGGCAGCGCGGCGAAGTATATAGCCACCAGCTGCGCCGAGGTATACAAGGACGCCCATGTTTACGACACCGGCATGGTCGTCATCATCGAGATCATGGGCCGCCACGCGGGCTGGCTGGCGGCCAGTTCCGCCCTCGCTTCCATCGTGGGCTGCGGGCCGGATCTCATCTACCTCCCCGAGCGCGACTTTGATATGGACGACTTCGTCGCCCGCGCTGGGCAGATCTATCACGACAAGGGCAACTGCATCGTCGCCGTCTCCGAGGGCATCCACTACGCCGACGGGCGTTTTGTCTCCGAGGCCAAGGTGAGCGCGACTGACGGCTTTGGCCACGCGCAGCTCGGCGGCCTGGCCGGTATGCTGGCGCAGGTCGTCCATGAGCGCACCGGCGCCAAGGTACGCGGCATTGAGCTCAGCCTGCTGCAGCGCTGCGGGGCGCACATCGCCTCCGCTACCGATGTGGAAGAAGCTTTCCTCGCCGGAAAGACGGCCGTCGAGGCCGCCGTCGCCGGCGAAAGCGGCAAGATGGTCGCCTTCCGGCGCGAGAGCTCAAACGGCAAGTATGTATGCGTCCCCACGCTGGTGCCGCTGACCGATGTCGCCAACTTCGAGAAAAAAGTGCCTCAGGAGTGGATAACCGCCGACGGCACGGGCGTGACGCAGGACTTCATAGACTACGCCCTGCCCCTGATCGCCGGCGAGCCGGAGCGCCCGACGGAGAACTCCCTCCCCCGCTACGCCCGGCTGAAAAAAGTCCTGGCAAAATAAATAAGCAAACGGAACGCCCCTTTTCCCGCTGGAAAAGGGGCGTTTTTGCGCCGTGCGCAGCTCTTTATGCCTCCGGCGAAGCCGAGGGCCGCTGGTGGTCAGGGCTGGCCGAGGGCAGCATGCTCTCGATGGGCTCCACGATGTCTTCCTCCACGGTATGCGTGGGCGTGGGGCTGTCTTTGACGATGCCATCCTCCTTGCGGCCGCAGGCCGAAAGGGATGCGGCAAGCAGGACGGCGCTGAGTATCAATGCGGCTATCCTTTTCATTTCTCTACCTCCGCAGGTCTTTTTCTGTGGCGCATATGGCGCGCGGGTATATTATCTGCACAGGCAGAAAAAATATGTTGCTTTTTTTTGAAATTGGTATAGTATAGATGTACCTACGGGTAATGAAATGTAACAGGAGGTAACACATGGAACTCAAGGACAGCAAGACGTTCGAGAATCTTCAGACAGCGTTCGCCGGCGAATCCCAGGCCCGCGTGAAATACGAATTCTACGCCTCTCAGGCCAAGAAGGACGGCTATGAGCAGATCGCCGCCTTCTTCTCCGAAACTTCCGCAAACGAGAAGGAGCATGCCAAGCTCTGGTACAAGGCTATGCACGGCGGCAAGGTCGGCCCCACAACTGAGAACCTCAAGCTCGCCGCCGAGGGCGAAAACTACGAGTGGACGGACATGTATGCCGGCTTCGCCAAGACCGCCGAGGAAGAGGGCTTTGAGCAGATAGCGGCCCAGATGCGCGGCGTAGCCGCCATCGAGAAGGAGCACGAGGAGCGCTACCTTGCCCTGCTGAAAAATATCGAGCAGGCCCAGGTGTTCAGCCGCGTCGGCGAGCAGGTGTGGATCTGCCGCAACTGCGGCCACGTGCATGTCGGCCCCACCGCCCCTGTCGTATGCCCCGTCTGCGCCCACCCGCAGGCCTATTTTGAACTGCGGGCCAAGAATTATTGATTTCCTGCCCATAAAAATGCCTGCGCTCATGCGCAGGCATTTTTTATACCTACAGCCGCTTGAAAACGATGAGCTCCGCGTCCTCGCCCCGCGGGCCGCTCTCTGCCGCCAGCAGGTACTCCCCGTCCGAGGCCAGGCCGTAAAACCTGCCCGTACCTGCCTTTGGCAGGAATGTCCCCAGGTATATGGCGTCGTCATCCCAGAATTTTGCGCGCGCCCCGCCGGGCAGCTCATACTCAAGGTTTATGTAGGAGCCTTTCAGGGCGTTCAGCTCTTTCACTTCGTCCAACCCCTCAAGGCCGAGCGCATTGGCTGCGGCGATGATCCTGCCCTTTAGCCGTTCGAGCTCTCCCGCCCCCCTTTTGCAGGCCCCGGCGACGGCGCACTCCCTGCCAAAAGGCCGGCCGCCGCTCTCCGCGCAGCCGCGGCAACCTGAGCTCAGCGGGCAGGCCGAGCAGTCGACCCCGCATATCGATTGCAGCATTTGTAGTTTCCCCTTTCCTGAATGTGCTTAGGCCCACAGAAGTTTGATCTAAAACTCATATCT
>CHCFR05602__coassemble_877_pt1 | contig 14463 bp, 19 predicted proteins | sample CHCFR05602__metabat2_high_PE_010 | metagenome-assembled genome bin CHCFR05602
ATAAAGTTGTGCATCTATGTAAACGGAGGGATGGGGATGGAGCTTTCGCTTGCTGCCACCTGCCTTTTCGGCGTGGAGGGCCCCCTCGCCGCCGAGCTGAGGCGGCTGGGAATGATGGACGTTGCGGCGGCGGACGGCCGCGTGCGCTTCGTCACGGACGAGCGCGGCCTGGCGCGCGCTAACATATGCTCCCGCTTTGCCGAACGCATACTGCTCGAGCTCGGCTCCTTCCCCGCCCGCAGCTTCGACGAGCTGTTCGAGGGCGTGAAGGCCCTGCCGCTGGAGCGCTGGATACCCTCCGGCGCGGCCTTCCCCGTCAAGGGATGGTCGGTGGACAGCGCGCTGCACTCCGTGGTTGACTGCCAGCGCATCGTCAAAAAGGCCGCCGCCGTGCGCCTGGCCTCCGCGCGGGGGAAACAGGGCATGCTGCGCGAAGACGGGCCCGTGCATCAGCTCCGTTTCGCCATCATGCGCGACGAGGTCACCATCTACCTTGACACCAGCGGCGCTTCGCTGCACAAACGCGGCTACCGCCCCGGGCGGCTGGCCGCCCCGCTGCGCGAGACAATCGCCGCAACGATGGTCGATCTTGCCCGCTACCGCGGCCGCGGCGACTTCTGCGACCCCTTCTGCGGCAGCGGCACCATCGCCATCGAGGCCGCCTTTGCCGCCCTCAACCGCGCCCCGGGCCTGATGCGGCGCTTTGCCGCCGAGGAATGGCCGCTGCTGGAGAGGGACATCTGGCGCGCGGAGCGCGAGGCCGCCCGCGCTCGCGAATACCGCGGGGACTACCGCATCTTTGCTTCCGACATCGACCCCGAGGCCGTGGCGCTCGCGCGGCAGAACGCCGAGCGCACCGGCGTGGCGCAGTACATCGAGTTCTCCGTGGCGGACGCCCTCGCCTTCCGCCGCAAAACGGACGGCGGCGTCATCGTCACCAACCCGCCCTACGGCGAGCGGCTGCTGGAGCGCGAGGAGGCCGGCCGGCTCTATGAGCGCTTCGGCGAGGCCTGGCGCGGCACAGAAAACTGGCAGCTCTACCTGCTCTCCGGGCACCCGGAGTTCGAGCAGCACTTCGGGCAGAAGGCCGCCAAGCGCCGCAAGCTATACAATGGCCCCATCATCTGCTGCCTCTACAGCTACGGCCACTGAGCGCGCGTCCAGTATGATATCATATAGCGAAAGTGGGATAGATATTAAATGAAGCACCTGTTCGTCGTCAACCCCGTGGCCGGGAAACAGAAGCCGGAGGAAAAAATAAAGCTCATCCACGACTCGGCCGACCGCGTGCCGGGCGGCCTTGCCGGCGGCTTTGAGATATACGTCACCCGCGCGCCGATGGACGCCGTGGAAAAGATCCGCTCCGCCGCCGAGGGCGAGGATGACCTGCGCGTCTACGCCTGCGGCGGGGACGGCACGCTCAACGAGTGCGTGAACGGTGCCGCCGGGCTGAAAAACGTGGCCGTGACGCACTTCCCCTGCGGCACCGGCAACGACTTCATCAAAATGTTCGGCGCCGACAAGTCCCGCTTCTTCGACCTGGCCGAGCTCGCGAACGGCGAGGTGCGTCCCCTTGACCTCATCAAATGCAACGGGCGCTACAGCATCAACATCTGCTCCATGGGCCTTGACGCCCGCGTTGGCACGGACGTGCACAAGTACAGCGGACTGCCCCTGCTGGGCGGGCCGGCGGGCTATGTCGCCAGCCTGGCCGTGAACTTCGTCAAGGGCGTCTCCCAGCCGATGACCGTCACCGCCGAGGGCCTCACCTGCGGCCCCCGCCTCAACCTGGTGTGCATCTGCAACGGGCGCTTCTACGGCGGCGGCTTCAACCCAACGAACGACGCGCGGCCCGACGACGGCCTGCTGGACGTGCTCATCGTCTCCGGCGTCCGCCGCCCGACGATACTGCGCGCCATCTCGGCCTACGCCTCCGGGCGCTACCGCGAGTACCCGCAGTACATCACCTTCCTGCGCACCACGCACGTGGAGGTGCAGACGCCCACAGCGCAGGTCATCAACGAGGACGGCGAGGCGGAATATTCCGACCGCGCGGTGTTCGACGTGGCGCCCGGCGGCGTGAACTTCCTGGTCCCGCGCGGCATGGCTTTTTTCAGCGGCAAATAAAATAAAAGACAGGCGGCACAGGGGATTTCTCCCTGCGCCGCCTGCGCTTTTGATTCGCCTGGAGCCTTTAGCGAAGCTCCTGCTCGAGATTATTAAAGCAGTCTGCATTGAAGAAGTCCGCGAGGCTCATGCCGAGACCGTCGCAGAGCTTCTTGATGGTGGACACCGTCGAGCTGTTGTTTCTGCCGTTGACGATGTTGTTCACCGTAGACTGAGTGACACCGCTCATGTTGGCGAGCTTGTTCACTGTTATCCCGCGCTCCTTGCATAGCTCAAGTATGCGAATCCTAACTGCTCCTCCAGCCGTCATATCTTCTCTTCTTCCTCCGTTAAGAGTATATTAAGAGTGTATCCCATTATTGCTGAATAAACTACTCCTTTTGAGGTTAAATTGCATGTAAGTCTACACAAAATACTAAACCGCAACGGTTTTTGTTTCAGTAACGGTGCATAGGACTTAAATACTGATGAAAATTTTTCTTTTTCCGGAGCTTGACTACGGCCCCGCGGGATGCTACGCTAAAAGCGGGTGATGCCCATGAGCGTAAAACATTTGCCCGTGCCGGACGGCTCGGCCGCCTCTTTCGCCGTGAAAATGAGCGACGGCAGCATGGCTCCATATTTCCCCGCCGGCTCCCTTGCGTACATAGAAAGGGGCGGAAAACTGCACGATGGCGACGTTGGGCTGTTCTATTTCCGGGGAAAAGTCCTGCTCCGGCAGTACTGCGAGGACTATGCCGGCAACGTCTATCTCTTCGTGCTCGACCGCCGGCGGCGTGCGCTGGATATCGCCGTACCGCGCACGGAAACGCCCGTCTGCTGCTTTGGCCGGGCGGTGATGGACGTTCCGGCGCCGCTGCCCGGCTATGAAAAGATATGAATATATTTATGTATAGGAGGTAAGCACATGGAAGCAATGGAAAATCTGCTCACGCGCAGGAGCATCCGCAAATTCAAGCCCCAGCAGATAACGGACGCCGAGCTGGAGGCCGTGCTCAACGCCGGCAAGTACGCCCCCACGGCCAAGGGCACGCAGTCGCCGCTGATGGTGGCCGTGCAGAACGCGGAGGACATCGCCGTCATGAGCCGCGTGAACGCCCGCGTCTGGGGCAAGCAGGAGTTTGACCCCTTCTTCGGCGCGCCCACGGTGGTGGTCGTGTTCGCCGAGGGCGGCAATCCCAATGGCGTGCAGGACGCCTCATTGGTGCTGGGCAACCTGCTGAACGCCGCGCACGCCATCGGACTCGGCGGCTGCTGGATCAACCGCGCGAAGGAGACCTTTGAGCTGCCCGAGGGCCGCGCCCTGATGGAGAAATGGGGCCTCAAAGGCGACTGGGTCGGCGTCGGCAACTGCATCCTCGGCTACGCCGACTGCGACCAGCCCAAGCCCGCCCCGCGCAAGGACGGCTACGCCATCGTCATCAAGTGAGGCAGAAAACATGCCCTATCCCCTCGCCATCGCCGCCCTTTCCATCCTCCTGCTGCTCGCCTGCGGAGCAGCCTGGGGCGTGGGAGGGCTCATCCGGTTGACGCGTCGGCACGATGGCACATAGTTAAAAAACCCCGCCGGTCACGACCGGCGGGGTTTTTAACTGTTAACGGCCATATTGCCCCCGGCGCAGCCCTCTCTGCCGCCGGACGCTGTGTTCTGCCTCCAGGCGCAGCCATATCTGCCTCCAGGCGCAGCCTGGTCACATTTGGGTGGGGGCGTGGACGCCGAGGATGCCCAGGCAGTTGGCGATGACGCTGCGGACACAGTCGGCCAGCAGCAGCCGCGCGTTGAGCACATCCTCCTGCTCGCCCTTGATGCGGCAGGTGTTGTAGAAGCGGTGGAAGCGGGCCGCCAGCTCGGTGACATAGCGGTTGATGCGGCTGGGGTCCAGCGTGCGCGCGGCGCGCAGTATCTCCTCCGGCAGCTCGGCCAGCTGCTGGACGACCTCCCGCTCCTGCGGCGTGGAGAGCAGCGCCGCGTCGATGAGCGCGGCATCAGGGACGCTGTGCCCGTCCTCGGCCAGGTTGCGGAGGATGGAGCAGATGCGCGCGTGGGCGTACTGGACATAATAGACGGGGTTTTCGCTGTCCTCGCGCACGGCCAGTCCCAGGTCAAAGTCCATCTGCGTCTCCGGCCGGGCGTTGAAGAACCAGCGCGCGGCGTCCACGGGTATCTCGTCCAGCAGGTCGCCAAGGCTGATGGCCTTGCCCGTGCGCTTGGACATGCGCACCACCTCGCCGTCGCGCATCAGCTTCACCAGCTGCATGAGGACGATGTCCAGCCTGTCCGGGTCGATGCCCAGCGCGTCCAGCGCGCCCTTCAGGCGGGCCACATGCCCGTGGTGGTCGGCGCCCCAGATGTTTATCACGCGGTCAAAGCCGCGCACGGCGAATTTGTTGCGGTGATAGGCGATGTCCGCCGCGAAATAGGTGTAAATGCCGTTGGCGCGGCGCAGTACGTCGTCCTTCAGCGAGAGCTTCTCGATGTCCGCCTCGCTCTTGCCCGCGCGGCGCAGCTCGTCGGCCATGATACGCGAGCTGGCCAGCCACAGCGCGCCCTCGCTCTCGTATGTCCAGCCGCGCGCCGTCAGCTCGTCCACCGTGGCGGCCACATAGCCGCTCTTGTGCAGCGCGGACTCGAAGAACCACTGGTCGTACTGTATGCCGTAACGCGCCAGGTCGGACTTCATTTTCGGCAGGTTGATGTCCAGCCCGAAGCGCGCCAGCTCCGCGCGGCGCTCGCCGTCGGGCCTATTAAGCCAGCCGTCGCCCCGCTCCTCGCGGAAGCGGCGGGCGATCTCGCGGATATCGTCCCCGTGGTAGCCGTCCTCCGGGAACTCCACAGCCTCCTCGCCGAGGATGAGCTGCTTATAGCGCGCGTCGAGGCTGTTGGCGAACTTCTCGATCTGGTTGCCGGCGTCGTTCACATAGAACTCGCGCCAGACCTGCGCGCCCGCGCGGTCGAGCACGGAGGCGAGCGTATCGCCAAGCACGCCGCCACGGGCGTTGCCCATGTGCATGGGCCCCGTGGGGTTGGCGGAGACGAACTCCACCATCACCTTCTGCCCGGCGAATTCGTCGGAGCGCCCGTAGTCAGCCCCGGCGGACTGCACGGCGCGGAGCACGTCCGCATACCAGGCCGGGGAGAGGCGGAAGTTGATAAATCCCGGCCCCGCCGCCTCCGCGGAGGCGAACCAGCTGCCCGCGAGATCCAGGTTCTCCACCAGCGCGTCGGCTATCTTGCGCGGCGCCATGCGCAGCGCCCGCGCGCCGGACATGGCGTGGTTGGCGGCGAAGTCCCCGTTCGTGGGGTCCTTCGGCACCTCCACCGTGCCGCTCAGTTCCGCGCCCGCCGGCAGCTGTCCCTTTTCGGCCGCGCGCCGGCAGCTCTCATCCAGCAGCGTCTCTATGCTCTTTTTCGCCGCATCGATCAAATCAGGCATTTGCCTCTGCCCCGCCTTTCTGTTCCCTTACGTTTATTTTGAACTTGTTGCGCCCAACGACGGCGTGGTCGAGATCCACCACATAGTCGATCTCCATGTCCCCGCCGCGCTCCCCGAGCGTCGAGCTTATCCTGTGCGTATCCAGTCCCATGGTGGCCGAGCCGTAGGGCGTGTCATAGAGGAAGGTGTTTTTTATGCCCTCCCTGAAGATCATGCGGCTGGTCATGGTCCCCTCGCGCGCGAGCACCACCTGCTCCGGCGAGATGATGAAAGAGGTGCGCGTGCCCTTCATGCCCGTGAGCTCGCTCTCCATGTAGCTCAGCTCTCCATGGCCGTCGCGGAAGGAATACTTGCCCTCCGTCACCAGTTCTATGGCGTCGCTCTCGCCCTGGCCCAGGCTCTGCGTCCCCTTGATGGAAATAATTACATCCTTCATCGAGTCTTTCATGTCAAAACCCCATTCCAGAGTATTCATGGCGAGGTATTATACACCATCCTCCGCCTCCTGTAAAGCCCCCAGCTACAGCGCGCCGAACACTTCCGCCAGGGCCCGCACGGCCTCGTCCGTGCGCCCGCGGCCGAGCCCGGCGTAGCTGACGACCAGCGTGTGCTCCGCCTCCGGCCGCGGCGCCGCGCAGTAGTCGGAAAGGAAACCCAGCCTGACGCCCAGGCCCTCAGCGCGCCGGCGCAGCTCGCCGTCGCCAATGTCCGTGTGCAGCCGCAGCAGGAAATGCAGCCCCGAGCCGCGCTCGTCTATCTCGATGCGCCCGGCAAACGGCGCGCAGCGGAAAGCGTCGAGCACCTCCGCGCGCCGCGCGCGGTACTCTTTGCGCAGGCGCGAGACATGCCGCTCATATTCCCCGCCGGCCAGGAAACGCGCCAGCACCTGCTGCTCCAGCGCCGGCACGGCGCAGGAGTAAAAACCCAGCTCCCGCCGCCAGCGCTCCATCAGCCCCTCCGGCAGGGCCATATAGGCCAGGCGCATGGAGGGCGAGATGGTCTGCGAAAAGGTATTCATATATATGACGCTGCCCGCGCCGTCGATGCTTTGCAGCGTGGGCAGCGGCTTGCCCGTGAAGCGCAGCTCACTGTCGTAGTCGTCCTCTATGATATATCCGCCCGTCTCGCGCGCCCAGCGCAGCAGCGCCTGCCTGCGCGGCATGGGGGTGATGATGCCCGTGGGGAACTGGTGCGAGGGCGAGATGTGCACGGCCTGCGCGCCGCTCGCGTACAGCAGCCGCGGCTCGACTCCGCCCTCCCCCAGCGGCAGCGGCAGGCAGCACGCGCCCGAGCGGGCGTATACCTGCCTGATCTTAGGATATCCCGGGTCCTCCACGGCGATGCGCGCGCCCGCTCCCAGCAGCTGCGCGAGCAGGATGTACATGAACTCCGCCCCGGCCCCGATGACGATGCGCTCCGGCGGCACGTCCATGCCCTTGTTGCCCGCCAGATATCCGGCGATGGCCCGCCGCAGTTCCGGCAATCCCTCGTGCGGGACGCCGCTCAGGAACGCGCCCCCGCCCTCCCTCAGCGTCTGGCGCACCAGGCGCGCCCAGGCGGCCGCCGGCAGGCAGGCGGGGTCGACTCCGCTCCCGCGCAGGTCGAGCCGCCAGCGCTCATCCTGCGGCCTCTGGGGGCTTTCCTGCGCCGGACGGCGGGCCGCCGGCCGCGCCGCCTCCGCGGCCACGAAATAGCCCCTCCGCGGGCGCGAGACCAGGCAGCCCTCCGCCTCCAGCTGGGCATAAGCGCCCTCCACTGTGATGACGGAGACCCCCAGGTGCTCGGCCAGGGCGCGGCGGGAGGGCAGCTTCTCCCCCGCCGGCAGCACGCCGGAGAGCACATCCTCGCGGATGCGCTGCGCCAGGTATTCGTACATCGGCAGCGCGCCCCGCGCGCCGAGGTCATAGGTCAGCATACGCCACCTCTGGTCATATCAAAAAATAAGAATTTGGCTATTTCAATAATACCATATCCGACGTAGAATTCAAGGCGAAGTTTTTTGCAAAGAGGTGCCGGAAATGAGAACTTCCCCCCGCACGCGCATGCTCGTGATGTCCGCGCTGCTCGCCGCGCTGGGCTGCGCCGCCACGCTGGCCGTGCGCACCCCCTCGCCCACCGGCGGGTACATGAATCTGGGCGACACTGTGGTCATCCTCTCGGCCTATCTGCTGGGCCCTGCCTGGGGCGCGGCGGCGGGCGGGCTGGGGCCCGCGCTGGCGGACCTCTTTTCCGGCTACGCCGCCTATGTCCCCGCCACGCTGGCCATAAAGGCGCTGATGGCCGCCTGCGCGGCCTGGATATACGCCGCCCTGAAAAGGCGTCCCGCCGCCCTGCTGGTCGCGCCGCTGGCCGCGGAGGCCATCATGGTCGTAGGCTACTGGCTCTATGACGCGCTGCTGGCCGGCAGCCTGCTGGGCGCCGCGGCGGGCATACCCTCCAACCTTGTGCAGTCCGCGCTGGGCATCGCCGCCTCCGCCCTGCTGGCCGCGGCGCTGCGCCGCTCCCCGGCCGTGCGGCGGGAATTCCCGCGCCTCTGAGCCACACATGGAAAATTTGCCGCCCGCGGGCGGCAAATTTTTTTACGCAGGGCGCTTGACAAACTGTGATTACTGTGTATAATGAACATACACACTATATAGGGTGATAGGCATGGAAATAATCATCAGCAACGCAGCGGGGACGCCCATCTACGAGCAGATCGTCTCGCAGATAAAGGGCAAGATCATCTCCGGCGAACTGGCGGAGGGGGACGCCCTTCCGTCCATCCGCCTCCTGGCGAAGGAGCTGCGCATCAGCGTCATCACGACAAAGCGGGCCTACGAAGAGCTGGAGCGCGATGGCTTTATCGTCACTCAGCCCGGCCGGGGCAGCTTCGTCGCCGGCAAAAATCTTGAACTGATAAGGGAGGAGCACCTCAGGCAGCTCGAGGAGCTGCTGGCCCAGTCGTGCCGCCTGGCGGCGGACTGCGGCCTGGGCCTCGAGGAGCTGGAGGAGATGCTCCGCCTCGTCTACGAGGGAGACTGACAAAATGCAAAACGCAATAGAAGTGCGCTCGCTCACCAAGCGCTACAGCGCCTTTGCGCTCGACGGCGTGAGCTTTACGCTGCCGCGCGGCTGCATAATGGGCCTGATAGGCGAAAACGGCGCCGGCAAAAGCACCACCATCCGCCTGCTGCTGGGCCTCGCCCGGCGGGACGGAGGGGACATATCCGTCCTTGGCGAGGACCCGCAGGGCGCTTCGCGCGAGCTGCGCGAGCGCATCGGCGTCGTGTTCGATGACTGCCCCTTTCCGGAGTCAATGACGCTCCGGGACGTGCGCAGGCTGCTCTCCGCCGCGTATAAGCACTTCAACGCCGCCAAGTTCGATTCGCTCGGCCTGAGATTCGCCCTGCCGGAGCGGCAGAAGATAAAGGATTATTCCCGCGGCATGAAAATGAAGCTCTCCATCGCCGCCGCGCTGAGCCACGGCGCGGAGCTGCTCATCCTCGACGAGCCTACCAGCGGCCTCGACCCCGTGGCGCGCGACGAGCTGCTCGACATCCTGCTGGATTTCATCCAGGACGAGAGCCACAGCGTGCTCATCTCGTCGCACATCCTCTCCGACCTTGAAAAGGCCTGCGACTACATCACGTTTATCCACACCGGGCACGTTATTTTCAGCAAGGAGAAGGACGAACTGCTTGAAAAATACGTGATCGCCAAGGGCTCCGAGCGCGAGATCGCCGCGCTCGACCAGGACGCCGTTGTGGGCGTGCGGCGCAGCGCGTTCGGCTGCGAGGCGCTGGTGGAGCGCGCGGCCGGCGAGCGGCTCACACACGAGCGCGCGAGCATCGAGGACATCATGCTCTATTATATCAAGGGGGACGCGAAATGAAAGCGCTGCTCATAAAAGATTTCCTGAACGTCAAGGCGCAGGGGAAAGCCATACTGCTCGTACTCGCCGTCTGGTTCATCATCAGCGTCATAAACGGCAGCGGCTCCTTCTTCGCCGCGCTCAGCGTCGTGTACGCCATACTCCTGCCGCTCACCAGCGTCACCGCCGACGACAAGTGCGGCTTTGAGCGCTACGCCATGACCATGCCGCTCTCGCGCACGGTTATGGCGCTGAGCAAGTACGTCTTTGCGCTCGCCTGCTCGCTCGTCATGGCGGTCATAGGCTTCGCGGCCTGCGTTGTCATCGACCGCTCGGCGATAAACGAGGCGCTGGCCACCTGCGCGGCCTGCTTCTGCGTCGCGGTGGTGCTCGTGAGCCTGCTGCTCCCGCTCGTGTACAAATACGGCCCGGAGAAGGCGCGGCTGGTCATGATGGCGGTGTTTGTGGTCGGCTTCCTCGTCTTTGGCTTCGTTTTGGGTAAGCTCGACGTGGGGCTTGAATTGAACGCCATTTTCATCGCCATGCCCGTGATCGCCCTCGTGCTGCTCGCCGCCAGCGCGGCCGTCAGCGTCGGCATATACAAGAATAAGGAATTCTGAGTCCGCCCGGTGCATGATATGAAAAACACCCTTACCTGCCCCAAATGCGGCTGTAAGCGCATCATCCGCGCTCCCGACGACGCGCACCGTTACCTGGCCAACAGCATATGTATGACCAAAGCGCTCACCGTGGAGCGCGTGCCGGTGGCGAGATATGTCTGCGCCGGCTGCGGCTACGTTGAGAACTATGTCGAATGGGAAAGAGACCTCTCCCGTCTGGAGGAATTCTACGGCCTCCAATGACCGGCGCCCCTCCGGCTGAGCGCTATGCTCAGCCGGAGGGGCGTTTTGCTGCGCGCCGCGCTCAGGCCGCGCGGGACTTTATCAGCCGGCTGACGCCGAAGGCGCCCAGGGCGAGGACGGCCGCCGTCCCGGCGATGGTAAGTAGCTTTTTCATAAAAACACGCTCCTCTATGTCTGTATCCACCGGCCACCCGGTATGCTTACAGTATAGAGGAGCTTTGTTTCCCTGATATTAACAGTCCATAAACCTTTTGTGTACGTCTCAGCGCTCGCAGAGCCAGTAGCGCACGCTGCGCGGAGCCAGCTCGCTGCCGCCGCCGAAGTCGTGCTCCTCCCCCGTTATCAGGTCCACGGCCCGGCCGCAGCCGGCGTTGAAGTGGGCCATATATGGCTCGCTGTCCGCGTTGAAGGCGCAGAGCACGCGCTCATCGCCGCAGCGCCGCTGGAAGATGTACTGGCGATTGGTGAGCAGCACCTCCGTGTAGTCGCCGTTTTTCAGCGCCTCGCTCCTGTTCCTCGCGCCGGCCATGGCGGCGATGCTGTCCGTCAGGCCGTTCCACTGCGGCAGCTCTATCTCCGGCCGCAGCGCCCAGTCGCCCTGGTGCTTCTCGCCGCGGACGCCCCACTCGCTGCCGTAATAGACGCAGGGTATGCCCGGCATGGCGAAGAGCAGGCCGTAGAGCACGCTCAGCAGCGCCGGCTCTTTGAGTATGCTCGCCGCGCGCGTCACGTCGTGGTTGTCCACGAAGGAAAAGAGGTGCTTGCCCTTATAGAGCGTCCAGTATTCCGGCCCAAACTGCCGCTTGATGCTGTGGCCGATCTCAAACAGGTTCATGTCGTTAAGGCTTGAATAGAGCCCCTTGTAGCACTCGTAGTTCGTGCAGCTGTGCAGCATCTCGTCGTTGACCCACTGGTTGTAATCGCCGTGCAGCGTCTCACCCAGGAGGAAAAAGTCCGGCGATATCTCCCCCGCCAGCGCCCGCAGGCGGCGCAGGAAGTCCTTATCCAGGCAGTAGGCCACGTCGAGCCGGAGCCCGTCTATTCCGAATTCCCCGCGCCATTGGCGCACGGCGCCGAGTATGTAGTCCACGACCTCCGGGTTACGCAGGTTGAGCTTGACCAGCTCGTAGTGCCCCTCCCAGCCCTCGTACCAGAAGCCGTCGTTATATCCCGAATTCCCGCCGAAATCTATGTGGAACCAGTCCTTATAGCGGGAGTCCCATTTCCGCTCCTGCACGTCGCGGAAGGCCCGGAAACCGCGCCCCACGTGGTTGAACACGCCGTCGAATATGACGCGCAGCCCCGCATCGTGAAACGCGCGGCAGACCTCCGCCAGGTCTTCGTTCGTGCCCAGGCGGCAGTCCACGCGCAGGTAGTCGCGCGTATCATAGCCGTGCGCGTCGCTCTCGAACACCGGGCCCAGGTAGACGCCCTGCGCCCCCAGGCGGGCGATGTGCCCCGCCCAGTCCTTCAGGCGCAGGATTCGGTGCGCCTGGACGCCGTCGTTCTCCCGCGGCGCGCCGCAGAGCCCCAGCGGGTATATGTGATAGAACACGCTGTCAAATGCCCACATACCGTCCTCCAAAAATCATGCCCTCCGCCGCGGCGGAGGGCGAGCTTGCCGACATTATATCTCATTTCTGTCGGATAATCAAGCGGCAAGTTGAGAACAGGCCCAGAGGATGAGGCCGTAGATCACGCTGGCCGCCGTGCCGTAGACGATAACCGGCCCGGCGATACTGAACATCTTTGCCGCCGTGCCCACGATCAGCCCCTCGCTGCGCGACTCTATGGCCGGGCTGGCCACGGCGTTGGCAAAGCCCGTGATGGGCACCAGCGAGCCCGCGCCGCCGAATTTGGCGATGCGGTCGTAGACGCCGAAGCCCGTCAGCAGCGCGCTGAGGGCGATGAGCGAAACGGAGCAGAGCGTGCCCGCCGCGTCCTTCTCCGCGCCCAGGTAGAGGTACAGCTCCGTCAGCAGCTGCCCCAGCGTACAGATGGCCCCGCCCACCAGGAAAGCGCGCAGCAGGTCCGGCCCCAGCTTCGATCGCGGGGACTTTTTCTTCACATATTCGCCGTACTGCTCATTGGACATTTTCAAAAAAACCAGCTCCCGCTTCTATCATGCGCGGGAGCCGTGATTTTATACGTTTTCAGATGTCGATGGTCAGGTTGTCGATCCCGTTGGCCTCAAACTCGCTGATGTATTCGTCCATGCGGTGGTTGAGCTCCGTCATGTCCTCGGGGTCCGTGTCCTCCAGGTGCATATCCCGCCGCGCCAGCTCCTCGGCCAGGATGTCGAAGAAAACGGCGTCCTCATAGTCCGCGATGGCCTCGTGTATGCCGCCCTCCTCGTAGGCCCGGGATGGGAATGTGTGGCCGTACCAGGTCGTATACAGGTCCTTCATGCCGTTCTGGGCACAGAGCGCGAACATCTTTTCCTGCAGGTCGTCGTAGTCCTCGAAGCGGTCGCTGCCGCGCGCGGAGTTGAGCACCCAGTTGCCGACATAGACCAGATCCAGCAGGCGCCGGAACTCCTTATCGCTGAGCTCAATATTCATCATTCCAGACCTCCTGTCTGCGAGTGCTTTCATTATAGCAGTATATGCTGAAAAATCCAAGCTGCCAAATGTAAAAGTTTTCCCCCGCCCGTTGCGGGCGGGGGACTTTTGCGGAAAATCAATAATAGCGCTTGTTCTTGTTCTTGCGCGCGGCCTCGGACTTCTTGCGGCGCTTGACGCTGGGGCTCTGATAGTACTCCTTCTTCCTCAGGTCAGCCATGACGCCAGCCTTGGCGCAGCTCCTCTTGAAGCGCTTAAGAGCGTTATCAAGCGATTCGTTCTCCTTGACATAGATCTCCGACATTTTATTCCCTCCCTCCAAAGACGCCTTTGCAGGGGCTTGATGACCCTTATGCAGCGGCGGGTGAACTACCGCCTCTATGCATTATAAGTTTTCTTTGGCCAGATGTCAAGTAAAAGTCACTTCGCGGGCTTGACAATAATATTGACCAGCTTGTTTTTGACAACGATGGTCTTGACGACCTGCATCCCATCGGTAAACTTTTTCACCTTCTGGTCGGCCAGCGCCGTCTCCACCGCCACGCTGTCCTCGCAGTCCACGGGCACTGTGACCGTGCTGCGCAGCTTGCCGTTCACCTGCACGGCGATCTCCTTCTCGTCGTCGAGCGTCTTGGCCAGGTCGTACTGCGGCCAGGCGGCCGTGGAGGCGATGCCCTCGAAGCCCTGGATCTCCCAAAGCTCCTCCACCATGTGCGGCGCAAAGGGGCTCAGCAGCGCGAGCAGGGCCTTGATGTCCCCGCGGGAGGGCGCGTTTTCGGAGAACTTGTTCACCAGCGTCATCATGCAGGCGATGGCGGTGTTGAACTTCATGCCCTCGATGTCCTCGCCCACCTTCTTGATGGTGCGGTGGATTTCCTTCTCGTTGGCAGCAGAGTAGCTCTCGTCGCCCTCGATGCGGTTTTCGGCCAGCGCCCAGACGCGGTCAAGGAAGCGCTTGCAGCCCTTGACGGCGCTGGGGTTCCATGGGGCGGCCTTTTCAAAGTCGCCGAGGAACATGATATACAGCCGCAGCGTGTCCGCGCCGAACTCTTTGACGACGTTGTCCGGGTTGACAACGTTGCCCAGGCTCTTGCTCATCTTGACGATGGGGTGCTCGGCCATCTCGCCGTATTTTTCCACCAGGTGCTTCTTCACGGCCGCTTCGCTGCCATATTCGGCGAGCAGCGCGTCGCGCTCCTCGTCGGAGAGGTTGGCGTAGTTGTGCGGGTTGAGGCCGAGTATCATGCCGTGGCTGGTGCGCTTGGCATAGGGCTCCTTGGTGGGCACCACGCCGATGTCGTAGAGGAACTTGTGCCAGAAGCGGCTGTAGAGCAGGTGCAGCGTGGTGTGCTCCATGCCGCCGTTGTACCAGTCAACAGGGCTCCAGTAGTCGAGGGCCTCCCTGCTGGCCAGCGCCTCGCCGTTCTTCGGATCCATGTAGCGCAGGAAGTACCAGCTGGAGCCGGCCCAGTTGGGCATGGTGTCCGTCTCGTGCTCGGCGGGGCCGCCGCACTTGGGGCAGGTGCACTTCACCCAGTCCTGCATATGGGCCAGCGGGCTCTCGCCGCTGTCCGTGGGCTCGTAGCTCTTCACATCCGGCAGAAGGAGCGGCAGGTCCTCCTCGT
>CHCFR05602__coassemble_890_pt1 | contig 14278 bp, 10 predicted proteins | sample CHCFR05602__metabat2_high_PE_010 | metagenome-assembled genome bin CHCFR05602
GGACTCGAACCCCCGACCTGCTGATTACAAATCAGCTGCTCTACCGACTGAGCTATACCAGCATGACACCGGCTCGACTATAATAGCAGACCGGGCAGGGTTTGTCAATAAGAAATATGGGCCTTCATAAAAAAGTTTTTTGCCGCGGCCAGACAAAATTTTCACGTGCTTCAGGCGAAAATTTATGCGCGGCTATTGCATTGGAGCGGCGCATGGAGTAAAATGGAGGCAGGAATTGGGCAATGAGTACAATATAAAATTAACAATGTGGAGGGTTTTAGCAAATGCTTACAAACGCTTATCTCAAGAGGGTGTACGAGACCGTGCTGGCGCGCAACCCGGGCGAGAGCGAGTTCCATCAGGCCGTGATGGAGGTGCTGGAGAGCCTGGAGAGCGTGGTGGAGCAGCACCCGGAGTATGAGAAGAACGGCATCATGGAGCGTTTCGTGGAGCCGGAGCGTTTCATCCAGTTCTCCGTCCCCTGGGTGGACGACAAGGGCAAGGTGCAGGTGAACCGCGGCTTCCGCGTGCAGTTCAACAGCGCCATCGGCCCCTACAAGGGCGGGCTGCGCTTCCACCCCAGCGTGACGGCCTCGGTCATCAAGTTCCTCGGATTTGAGCAGGTGCTGAAAAACAGCCTCACCACCCTGCCCATGGGCGGCGGCAAGGGCGGCAGCGACTTCGACCCGAAGGGGAAGAGCGATGGGGAAGTCATGCGCTTCTGCCAGAGCTTCATGACGGAGCTGTATAAGCACATCGGCCAGTTCACGGACGTGCCTGCGGGCGACATCGGCGTCGGCGCGCGGGAGATAGGCTATATGTTCGGCCAGTACAAGCGCATCACGGGCACCTTCCAGGGCGGCGTGCTCACCGGCAAGGGCATCCCCTTCGGCGGCAGCCTGGCGAGGACGCAGGCCACGGGCTACGGGCTGTGCTACTTCGCGGAGGAGGCCCTCAGGTGCATGAAGGGCGATAGCTTCGCCGGGAAGACGGTCGTGGTCTCCGGCAGCGGCAACGTTGCGACGTACGCGGCGGAGAAGGCGACACAGCTTGGCGGCAAGGTGGTCGCGATGTGCGACTCAAACGGATATATATACGACGCGAGCGGGGTTGACCTGAAGAAAATAATCGACATCAAGCAGAAGCGCCGCGCGCGCATCAAGGTCTATGCCGACGAAGTGCCCGGCAGCGAGTACCACGAGGGCTGCCACGGCATCTGGAACGTCAAGTGCGACATCGCCCTGCCCTGCGCCACGCAGAACGAGATGGACCTCGAGGGCGCGAAGGCCCTCATCGCCAACGGCTGCATGGGCGTTTTCGAGGGCGCCAACATGCCGCTGACGCCTGAGGCGATAGCGGCAGTGCAGGCTGCGGGCCTGATGTACAGCCCGGGCAAGGCGTCCAATGCCGGCGGCGTCGCCACCAGCGGCCTGGAGATGACGCAGAACTCCATGCGTCTGAGCTGGAGCTTCGAGGAAGTGGACGAGAAGCTGCAGGGCATCATGAAGAACATCTTCCACGCGGCCTATGACGCTTCCGTCGAGGTCGGCAAGCCCGGCGACCTGATGGTCGGCGCGAACGTCGCCGGCTTCCTCAAGGTGGCCAGCGCCATGCTCGCCCAGGGCGTCTGCTAAATAAAAAAGGCAAAAAGCCCGGCAACAGCCGGGCTTTTTTGCGCATTTATTCGCCCAAAGCGGCGAAAAGCCTTGCAAAACGCGGAGGATAGGGTATAATCGGTCATGCGCTATATCCGCCGGGAGCGGAACAGCAGCAGGAGGTAATTTAATAATGTCAAACAGCACAGAGAAGACGAAAAGGCTCGTGGGCCTGTCCATCTTCACCGCGCTGGTGGTCGTGCTGCAGCTCGTGGCCACCTTCGTGAAGATAGGGGCCTTCCCCGTGACGCTGACGCTGGTGCCCATCGTGGTGGGCGCGGCGATCTACGGGACGAAGGCCGGGGCCTGGCTGGGCGCGGTGTTCGGCGCGGTGGTGGCCATTGCCTGCGCCACCGGCGCGGACCCCAGCGGCTCCATACTTTGGAACCTTGACCCGCTCGTGACGGCGCTCCTTTGCCTGGTGAAGGGCGCGGCCGCCGGCTGGGCGGCGGGGGCGATCTACAACCTCGTCGCCAGGAGCGGCGCGGCGGACCAGCAGAGCGCGCTGGTGCTGCGCTCCGAGCGCGCCGCCGAGCGCTCCGTGAAGCGCTCCAACGTGGGCGTCGCCTGCGCGGCGGTGGCCAGCCCCGTGGTAAATACGGGCATCTTCTGCGCGGGGCTTTATTTCTTCTTCAACGATACTTTCAACGAGTGGATGTCCGCCTGGGTGGCGGACAGCGGCAACGCCGCCAACCCGCTGCTCTATGTTTTCCTCGGGCTGGCGGGCGTGAATTTCGTCATCGAGCTCGCCCTCAACCTTGTCCTCTCGCCGGTGATAAGCCGCGTCATCTACGCGCGTCGCAGGGGGGTCATCTGATATGCTGCTCGCGCTGAACGCCGGCACGGCGGAGATCCGCCTGGGCTGCCTGGAGCGGGGGGAGGTGCTCTGCGCCGCCTCGCTGGAGACGCGCGCGACGCGCACGGCGGACGAATACGCCGTGCTGCTGGAGCGGATGCTGGCCCTGCACGGGGTGGACGCCGGCGGCTTCGAGGGCGCGGCGCTGGCCAGCGTGGTGCCGCCGCTGACGGCCACGCTCGCCGCCGCCGCGGAGCTCGTCACGGGCTGCCGGGCGCTTGTCGTGGGCGCGGGCGTGAAAACGGGGCTCAACATCGGCATAGACGACCCCTCGCAGCTGGGGGCGGACCTGGTGGCCGCCGCCGTGGGCGCGCTGGAGCGCCACGACCCGCCCGCCATCGTGGTGGACGTGGGCACGGCCACCACCTTCAGCGTCCTCGGCGCGGACGGGCGGCTGCTGGGCGGCTGCATCATGCCGGGGCCCGTGCTGGCGGCGGACGCGCTGAGCGCCGCGGCCTCGCTGCTGCCGCGCGTGCCCTTCGAGGCGCCGCGCAAATGCGTTGGCACCAACACGGCGGACTGCATGCGCTCCGGCGCCGTGTTCGGCGCGGCGGCGGCCATCGACGGCATGGTGTCGCGCATCGAGCGGGAGCTGGGCGTGCGCGCCGCGCTCATCGCCACCGGCGCGCACGCGGCCAGGGTGATACCGCACTGCGAGCGCGCGTTCGAGCTGGACGGGCACGCCGCGCTGCGCGGCCTGGCGCTCATCTGGGAGAGAAACCGCCGCCAGCGGCGGCAGTAACGTGGGAGGTACATATGAAAGCAGTGAGGACCTTCGCATACGGCGTCATGGCGGGCTTTTTCGTCTCCATCGGCGGGACGGCCTTCCTCTCCATCGAAAACCGCGTGGTGGCCGCGCTGTTCTTCACCACCGGGCTCTTCGCCATCAGCAACTACGGCTTCAACCTGTTCACCGGCAAGGTCTGCTACCTGCTGGACAACGGGCCCGGGTATCTCTGGGACCTGGCGCTCATATGGCTGGGCAACCTGGGCGGCACGCTCATCGCCACCGCCCTGCTGGGGCTGACGCGCGTACACCCCGCCCTGGCGGAGACCGCCGCGCCGCTGGTGGCCGCCAAGCTGGGCGACGGGCTGCTGAGCGTTTTCGTCCTCTCGGTATTCTGCAACGTGCTCATCTTCATCGCCGTGGACGGCTACCGCATCATCCCGGACGCGCTGGGCAAGTACCTGGCGCTGTTCCTGGGCGTGGCCGTATTCGCCATCAGCGGCTTTGAGCACTGCGTGGCGAATATGTACTTCATCTCCCTCACCGGCAGCTGGAGCGCCGACGCCGTCCTCTTCATCATCGTCAACACGGTGGGCAACTCGCTCGGCGGCCTGCTCGTGCCGGCAGTGAAAAAGATATTCAAATGACCGGCCAATAGCCGGGCGGGGAGCAGGGACTTAACGTCCCTGCATGGCTCCTCTGAGAGGTTTCTTTTGCTTGCGCCAAAAGAAACCCCTCAGACTCCAAAGAAAAGCGCTCCGGCGGTAGTCGGAGCGTTTTTTGCGTGTTTTTACGGGTTTTTAGTTGTCAAAAGTAGTCATCCCGTCGGTGAATAAGTTTATTGCATCGCCGACCGTGCACTGCTTCGCTTACGCTCGCGGCACTGCCGATCATGATCCCGTTAGCGGCGCGAGCGAAGCGAAGCCTTCCGCGGATGGCGGTGTGCAAAGTTATCCGACACCGGGACGACCACCTGAAAGTCAGTCACCACCCGAACTAACGGGCAGATTTTACGTATCGACCCGCACCAAAGCGGTTTTCTCTTTGGAGTCTGAGGGGTTTCTTTTTGACAAGACAAAAAGAAACCTCTCAGAAATGGGCCGCAGGGACTTTAAGTCCCTGCATCCCCATCCCGGCGCTTCTTTTTGCCCTCATGGCGGAGGAAGGACAGTGCCGCGGGGAGGCTGCCGGAGCCGCCTTTTTTGATGATGCGCCCGAGCACGATCTCGTCCAGCATCCCGCCGATGAAGGGGGCGATGGGCAGCAGCTCGGCGGGGTCGCCGCCGCGGTCGAGATATGCGCGCGCGATGCGCCCCAGCTCGTCGTTGTCTATGAACGGAGCGATGGGCGCGAGCTCGCCGGGCTTGCCGCCGCCGTCGATATACTTGCCCGCCAGGCGGCCCAGCACAGACTCGTCCATGAACGGGGCCAGCGCGGCCAGGTCGCCGGGCACGCCGCCGCCCTCCATCAGCGCCTCCGCCGCCCGGCCCAGGGCCTCCTCGGGCAGGAAGGGCGCCAGCGCCGGCAGGGAGTCGGGCGCGCCGCCCAGCTCCAGCGCGCGGCTGACGGCCCGGCCAAGGTCGCTTTCATCCAGGAATGGCGCCAGCGGCACCAGTTCTTCCAGCTCGCAGCCGTCCTCGATGGCGGCAAGCACCAGCCGCGAGATGTCCGCGTCGTCCAGGAATGGCGCCAGCGGCACCAGCTCTTCCAGGCTGATGCGCCCGCCGCGCTGCTCGGCCTCGTCCTTCGTGCGCTCAAAGTTGCGCTTGGCCTCCGCCGGCGGCAGCAGCGGCGCCACCTCGGCCAGTTCGTGTACGGTGAGCGGCGCTTCGCCCTCGGCCATCGCGCGCTCTACCACACGCGCTTCGTCCGAGCCCAGCAGCTCGTCCACGCTGACTCCGAGAATGGCGGCCAGCTGGGGCAGCTTGGCGATGTCGGGCATCGTCTGGCCCCGCTCCCAGTTGCTGACGGCCTGGAAGCTGATGCCCATGGCGTCAGCCAGGCCCATCTGCGTGAGCCCCGCGTCCTTGCGCAGCCGCGCGATGGTGCGGCCGATCTTTGACATGTCGAACATATTATCGTACTCCCCTTTGCTGTCATTATAGCTCAGCTCCTTCCGGCTTACAAGCACAGTGTAACGCCCGGCGGCGGCAAATGACAGCAAGCGGCAGTTGAATACGCGCGATTCAACCGCCGCTTGACCAGGCTGCGCCTGGAGGCGGTTGCCTGCGGCCCGGTCTACGGGGAAGTTTGCAGATACTTATAACAGAAAACCCGCGAGGCTCTCGCCTCGCGGGTTTTGCTTTACGCGACGTAAAAGCCTCCCCTGCCGTGCAGGGGAGGTGGCCGCACTTTAGTGCGGCCGGAGGGGTGCCGGAAGTCTGCGGTTCTTTGGTAAGATGCGCAAACCTTCAACACCCCTCCGTCGCCTGCTACGCAGGCGCCACCTCCCCTGCGCGGCAGGGGAGGCTTTGAGTTTCTGCTTACTCAGCGGCGCGAGCGTAAGCGAAGCCAACCGCGGCCGGCGATGGGCAAAGTCATCCGACTACGGGATGACCACCTGAAAGTCAGTCACGACCCGAACTGACGGGCAGATTTTACCTGCCGACCCGCACCAAAGCGGTTTTCTCTTTGGAGTCTGAGGGGTTTCTTTTTGACAAGACAAAAAGAAACCTCTCAGAAATGGGTCGCAGGGACGTTCGTTCCTGCATCTCCCGCCTGCGCGCGGAGGCGCGCCGTATCCTGCACGGCGCGGGGCAGCCATTCCGCCGAGGCGTAGTCGAGGGGGACGACGTATTCCTGTATCCTGTCGCCGGGGGCCGGGCGGCGGATGTCCGGCGGGATGTAGTCCAGCCCCGCCTCGCGCAGGGAGAGCGCGCCGCCGCTTATCCAGCCGACGGCCTGCCCGTCGCAGTAGAGGCAGTAGCAGCCGAACATCTTTTTCGCGCGCACGTCAAGGCCGCGCAGGGCGTCGAGCCAGGTGCGGACCTCGCCGCTCATGTTGTCTGCCATGTGTACCTCCTTCCCGGCCATGCCGGTATAAGCAAAAGCCCCCTCCGGGGAGGGGGCTGGATATGTCAGTCCTTGCTGTCCACGATCAGGCCGTAGCCGCCGTTCTTGCGGCGGTAGACGACGCTGAAGGCGTCGCGCTCGTCCGTGTTGCGGAACACGAAGAACTCGTGCTCGAGGAGGTTCATCTGCAAAATGGCCTCCTCCACGCTCATCGGCGCGATGTAGAACTTCTTGTTGCGGACGATCTTGAATTCCTCTTCCCCGGCGTCCTCCGCGGGGACGTTGAAAGGTTTGATCTCACGCTCTATCGCACCGTCGCGCAGCCGTTTTTCCAGGCGCGTCTTGTTCTTGCGGATCTGCCTCTCGATGCTGGCGACAGCCGAATCGACGGAGGCGTACATGTCGCTGGTGAGCTCGCTTACACGGTAGAACATCCCGCTGTTCTTGATGGTGACCTCGGCCAGGAAGCGGCCCCGCTCGGTGCTGAACGTCACATAGGCGTCGCTCTCCGTGCGGAACAGGCGGTCGATCTTGCCGATCTTCTTTTCGGCGTAGGCCCGCAGGTCCTCCGAGGCGTCCATCTTCTTTTCCGTGAACGTGAACTTCATTGGTTTCAGCTCCTTCCGGCATATGATGGGTATTGCCGATTACATAATAACACATCCCGAGCGAAAAAAGAAGGGGTTTTCGTAAACTTTATGTGTATATCGTGCAACCCGGCAGGGCGGTGCTCAGCCAGAGCAGCTCCGTGCGTGAAATGCCCGTGTCGGAAAGGTCAAGATAGTCGAGGCCGTGGAAGTCCTCCAGCACGCTGAAATCCTCTATCTCGCAGCCGGTGAGGATGAGCGTGTTCAGCCGCGGCAGGCCCTCCAGGACGGACACGTCTGTCACGCCCGTGCCGCTCAGGTCAAGCGTTTGCAGCCGCTCGAGCGAGGCGAGGGCGCTGATGTCCGTTATGTCCGCGTTGCCGCCGAGGTCCAGCGCCAGCAGGCGCGTGAGCGAGGAGAGCTCGCCGATGTCGCCAAGGCCGCAGTTGGAGAGGATGAGCTCCGTGAGGCCCGTCATCTGGCCCAGTCCCGCGATGTCAAGGCCGGGGTTATCCGAGAGGTCGAGCTGCGTGAGGCCCGTCAGGCGCTCGATGCCGTCCAGGCTCTGCACATTCTGGCCGGAGGCGTCCACCGCCGTGGCGGCGGGGTCGTAGAGGCCGTCGCCCAGGGCCACCTGCAGCAGCTCCTCGGTGACGAGTATCTCGCAGTCCGGCAGGGCCTCGCGCAGGGCGTTCACGCCGGAGAGCGTGAGGCCGGCGTTTTCCTCGATGTCCAGCCGGCGCAGGGAGGCAAGGCCGTGCAGGGCGCTGAGCGCGCCGTCGCCGATGCCCGTGGAGCGCAGGCCGAGCTCCTCCAGCGCCGTGAGGCCGGCGAGGGCGTCCGCCCCGCCGAGGGCGTTTTCAGAGAGGTCGAGATATTTGAGCGAAGCGAGGCCGGAGAGGGCGGCGATGGAGCTGACGCTGTTGGCGGAGACGTCCAGCCGCTCAAGGGCGCTGAGCCCCATCAGCGGCGAGAGGCTCGCCACCTTATTGCCGGAGACGTTGAGCTCGCGCAGTGCGGAGAGCCCCACGAGAGGGGAGAGGTCGCTGATCTCATTGCCGGAGAGGTCGAGCGACTCCAGCTGCTCGCAGACGGCGAGCTGGGAGATGTCGTCGACGCCGCGGCCGGAGAGGTCGAGCTCCGTCACGTCGGAGGTGAAAGTGACGCCGCCGAGCGTGATCTCCACCAGCTCCACCGTGGGCTCGTCGGAGATTACGGCGCAGCTGGGCAGGGCCTCCTGCAGCTCGTCGAGCTGCTCTTCCGTGATCTCCATGCCGGAGATGTCGAGCGTGGTGAGGTTCGTGAGCGCGTGCAGCGGCGTGTAGTCCGTCACGCGGTTGCCGGAGAGGTAGAGCGTGCGCAATCCGGTGAGCGCGCGCAGGGGGGAGATGTCCTCGATGTTGTTGTCCTTCAATGTGAGGGAGGTGAGGCCGGTGAGGCGCGAGAGGGCGGAGATATCGCTGATGGCGCAGTCGCTGAGGCTGAGCACGCGCAGTTTTTCCAGCGAGGCCACGGCCTCCAGGTCGGCGTGCGTGAGGGCGGCGCCGGAGATGGCGAGGCTCTCGCTCTCGGGGTCCACGCTCTGGCCGCCGATGGTCAGCTCCCCGCTGTCCCCGCCGGCGGACTGGTACTGCTCGAGCAGGGCGGAGGCGTCCGCGCCCTCGTGCGTCAGCAGCCAGCCGGAGAGCACGCTTTCGGCGGCGGGCTGGTCGCCCAGCGCGGCGTGGCAGCGGGCCAGGAGCACGACGGCCTCCTCCGTGTCGTCTATCCGGCGCGCGGCCTCCAGCGCGTCGATGGCGGCGGCGTAGTCGCCGTCGATGTAGAGCTCCATCGCGCGGCTGTAGCTCTTGTCGTAGTCGCCGCCGCCTCCGCTGAGGAGTATTACCAGCGCCACGACGATGATGGCCACCGCGGCCAGCGAGGCGAGGGCGATGTAGGCGTATTTGCGCCGGCTCTGGCGGCGCTCGTCGCCCTCGTCGCGCCCGCGGGGAGGGGGAGCGGACGCGCCGGTGCGCGCCGGGGCCGTGCGCTCGCCGCCGCGCTGCTGATAGCCGCCCTGGGGCTCGCGCCGGGGCTGCTGCTGATCCTGCACCGGCCGGCGCTGGGGCTGCTGGGGGGCCTGCGAGGGCCGGCGCTGCTCCGCCGCCGGGCGGGAGGGCTCCTGTACGCCGCGCCGCGCCGCGCCGGGTTCCTGCACGGGCCGCCGGGGGGCCTGCTCGCCCGGGCGGGCGGCATAGGCCGCGCCGCGGCGCGGCAGGGGCTCGGCGTCCTTGTGGACGGGCGTGTCGGCCGGCTCATTTGCCGCCATGAAGCTGCGTGTCTCCTCGCCCGCGCCCTCCGGCGCCGCGCTTTCGCTAACGGCGGGGCGGTCGGCCGTGGCCTCCATGTCCTGCTCGATGAACCTGCGCAGCTCCTCGGCGATGGAACCGCCGCCGGCGGTCTTGAATTCGCCCATGTGCTCGGCCATGTAGCGCCGGGTCTCCGCGCCCAGGTCCTCGAACTCGTTGAAGGCGCCGCCGGGGGCGTTGCTGGCGCTGTTATTGATGTTGTTGCCGTTGTTCTCCATCTTGTCCTCCGCGCCGGGCCTTAAAAGGCCCAGCCGCCGTTCCTGAATATTTCCACGCGCTCCCCGGAGGCCGTCACGCCGGTGACGCTCAGGTCCTCGGAGCCGATCATGAAGTCCTCGTGCACCATGGAGTCGTTCACGCCGAGGGCGCGCAGCTCCTCGAGCGAATACCTGTCAAAATCGCGGATGTTGCTGGAATAGCCGCGGCCGAGGGCCAGGTGGCAGGCCGCGTTCTCGTCAAAGAGCGTGTTGAAGAACATCACGCCGCTGTTGCGGATGGGGCTGTCGTAGGGCACGAGCGCGCACTCGCCGAGCATCGCCGAGCCCTCGTCCATACTGATGAGCTGCTTCAGCGCGGCCTCGTTCTTCGCCGCGTGTACTTCTACGGCGCGGCCGTTTTCAAAGCGGACGCTGAAGTCCTCTATCAGCACGCCCTGGAAGGAGAGCGGGCGCGTGGAATAGACGATGCCCTCCGCCTCGCCGGCCTTCGGCGTGATGAACACCTCCTCGCTGGGGATGTTGGGGTTGGTGAGGACGCCGTTTATCTTTATGCGCTCGCCGCCGCCGATGAACTGCGCCTGCGGTATCAGGCCCACGCGCAGGTCCGTGCCGTTGGCGGAGCTGTACTCGAGCGCCACGAGGCCGAGGGAGTTGAGGTGCTCGCAGCGGGAGGCGAGATAGGCGTCGTGCTCCACCCAATTCTGTATGGGGTCGCCCTCCAGCGCGCGGGAGCAGGAGAGTATGGCCTCCCACAGGGCCTCGACCGCGCGGCCCTTCGGCAGGGAGGGGAAGACCTTCTTCGCCCACCTGACGCCGGGCACGGCGGCGATGCACCACTGCTCGCGGTTCTCGCGCGCGTCTATGAAGGGCTTGAGCACGGCGTAGCGCGCCTGCATGCCCTTGGCGTACTTGGCCTGGTTGATGCCGGCCAGGCCGTCCGGGTCGTCGCTTATGATGTGTATGCGGGCGGGGAGGGTGTCCGCCTGCCAGCGCTGCTTGGCTATCTCCCAGTCCTTCACCTCGCCGAGGCGCTTCACGCTCTTGTGCCGGACGTTCAGCTTCGTGAGCGGCTGGTGCTGCCAGACGACCTCCACCTCGGCCGCGCCGGCCTTATATGCCTCGTCGGCCACCATCTCCACGAATTCGGGCTGGTCCAGCCCGGCGTAGACCATGACGCTCTGCCCCTTCTGCACATTGGCGCCCGTGCGGACTATGAGCCTGGCGTAATTCCTGAGTATTGTCTTTTTCATTTTTATCACCGTTACCTTAAATTAATCTAAAGTTTAACTTATGTTGATATGGCTCGGAATTTGTGATAAGATATTCGTCGCGCCGGGGAGCGCGCCGTATCGGATATAATATCACACTTTCCGGCCCGTGTAAATCTCCGCAGAAGCCATCTGCGGGAAAGGAAGTCATAGACAATGCAAAATACGGAAAAGACCATGGAGAAGCTTGTCGCCCTCTGCAAGAACCGCGGCTTCATCTACGCCGGCAGCGAAATCTACGGCGGCCTTGCCAACAGCTGGGATTACGGCCCGCTCGGCGTGGAGCTCAAGAACAACATCAAGAGGGCCTGGTGGAAGAAATTCGTGCAGGAAAACCCCTACAACGTGGGGCTCGACAGTGCGATACTCATGAACCCGCAGGTCTGGGTGGCATCCGGCCACGTCACGACCTTCAACGACCCGCTCATAGACTGCAAAAGCTGCAAGAGCCGCCACCGCGCGGATAAGCTCATCGAGGACTGGCTGGCCGAAAACCCGATGGAGGGCGTCTCCGCCGAGGCGATGTCCAATGAGGAAATGGTCGCCTTCATCCGCGAGCACAATATCCCCTGCCCGGTCTGCGGCAAGTGCGATTTCACCGATATACGCAAGTTCAACCTGATGTTCAAAACCCACCAGGGCGTCACCGAGGACACGGCCAGCGAGGTCTATCTCCGCCCGGAGACCGCCCAGGGCATATTTGTCAACTTCAAGAACATCCAGCGCACCACCCGCAGGAAGATACCCTTCGGCGTCTGCCAGATAGGCAAGAGCTTCCGCAACGAGATAACCCCGGGCAACTTCATCTTCCGCATCCGCGAATTTGAGCAGATGGAGCTCGAATTCTTCTGCGAGCCGGGCACGGACCTGGAGTGGTTCGCCTACTGGCGCGGCTTCTGCCGCGACTGGCTCACCGGCCTGGGCATGGACGAGAACAACCTGCGCCTGCGCGACCACGACCCGGCCGAGCTGGCCTTCTATTCCAAAGCGACGACGGACTTCGAGTATTTGTTCCCCTTCGGCTGGGGCGAGCTCTGGGGCGTGGCGGACCGCACGGACTACGACCTCACCCAGCACCAGACCCACTCCGGGCAGGACCTCACCTATTTCGACCAGGAGAAGGGCGAGCACTATGTGCCCTACGTCGTCGAGCCCAGCCTCGGCGCCGACCGCGTCACCCTCGCCTTCCTTGTGGACGCCTACGACGAGGAGGTCGTGGACGAGGCGAAGAAGGACACGCGTGTCGTGCTGCGCCTGCACCCCGCGCTCGCGCCAATAAAGGTTGCCGTGCTGCCGCTCTCCAAGAAGGAAGTGCTCTCCGGCCCGGCGCGCGAGCTGTACGCCGAGCTCTCGAAGGACTTCATGTGCGAATATGACGACACCGGCTCCATCGGCAAGCGCTACCGCCGCCAGGACGAGATCGGCACGCCCTACTGCGTGACGCTCGACTTCACCACCGTCGGCGACGACAAGACCGAGGCCGACCACTGCGTGACCGTGCGCGAGCGCGACAGCATGCAGCAGGTGCGCCTGCCCATCGACCAGCTGAAGGACTACCTCGCGGAAAAACTCGCCTACTGATAAAAAATGGACTCACTGCGCATGGCGGCGGGGCGGCTGCGGGAGCACATCCCGCTGCTCTCCGCCGCGGCGAGCTTTGCCTTCGCGCTCGTGCTCGCCTTCGCCGCCGCCCTCATCGAGGAACAGGACATCGCCGCGGCGACGCTCTACGCCTTCGGCTGCTCGCCGCAGGCGCTGGCGACGGAGATATTCCTCGCCCTTCTGATCTGCGCGCTCGGCTGTTTGGTGAAGAGCCTCTTCGCCGCCGGCGTGTTGACGGCCCTGGCCGCGCTCGCGCTGGTCACGGCCAACTATTATAAGACGCTCATCACCTCCACGCCGCTGTACCTGTCCGACCTGAACCTCGTGACGCGCCTCGGCGGGATAGTGGAGCTCAACAGCGCGTCCATCACCGTCTCCGGACTCACGGTGCTGGCCTTCGCGCTCACCGCAGCGGCGCTCATCGGGCTCTTTTTCGCCTCCCGCGCGCTGAAAATGCCCTACCGGCGCTCGCTGATGACGGCGCTGGCGGCCTCGGCGCTCTTTATCTGCCTCTACGGCGTGCCCGCCTGGGCGGAGGGCTGGTTCTACGCCCCCATGGGCGCGGCGCGCACCTCCGGCACAGCCTATTCGCAGGCCTATGTCAACGCCCGCTGCGGGACGCTGCTGGGCCTCTGGCGCTCGGTAGTGCTCAGCGGCGAGGCCCCGGGGGAGGAAAAGCCGCAGGACGTCACGGACGACCGCACGCCGGAGGAGCGGCTGATCGACGACGCGGAGGCCTTCGCCCTCGGCTATGAGCCGGAGACGGGCGCGGAGGAGCAGCCGAACGTCATCTTCGTGCTCTCGGAGTCCTTCTTCGACGTTACGGAGCTGCCGGGTGTCGAGTTTGAAAACGACCCGGTGGCGGACTTCCACGCCGTGCAGGAGCAGGGCGTATCCGGGAAGTTCTATACCCACACGCTGGGCTACGGCACCTCCAACATCGAGATGGAGGTGTTCACCGGCATAAACAGCCGCTTTTTCGGCTCGGACGAGAACATCTACCAGTGGGACGCCGCACGGCTGCTGGAAACGCCGCCGCTGCAGGCGCTATTCCAGGACGCCGGCTACTACACGGCGTATATCCACACCTTCAACGACGGGATATACGAGCGCGAGGGGCTTTATTCGCAGCTCGGATTCGACGAGATATTCTTCTCCGACGACTTCGCGGCCATAGACCCGGACGCGGCCGCCGCGCCGGATTACTGGGGCTACATGTCGGGCAAGATAGCGGGGGAGTTCTACTCCGACGACTATATGGCCGACCTCATCATAGACCTCTATGAGCGCGAGACGGAGAATTCGCCCGTGTTCATCTGGGGCATAACCATGGAAAACCACACGCCCTACACGGCGGACAAGTACGATGAGTACAGCTGGCCCTTCGAGAGCCCGCTGGATGAAGAGGGCGAGGGCATACTGGCCTCCGTGGTGGAGGGCGCGGCGGACGCCTCGGCCTCGCTGGGGAAGCTTGTGGAGTATTTCTCGCAGTGCGCGGAGCCCACGGTGATAATCTTTTTCGGCGACCACAAGCCGGGCCTGCCGCTCTCGGACAGCGAGACGGTCTACAGCGCGCTCGGCATGTGCCCCGCCAACGCCGCGGACTGGACGGCTGAGGACTATGCGGAAATGTACTGTACCGACTATGTCATATGGTCGAACGATGTGCGCTACCTGCCCGCGGAGCCGGGCAGCCGGCTCGACAGCTCCAGCACCACGCTGGGACTGGCGGCGCTGAACGCCGCCTCCATCGAGCTCAACAGCTGGTGGCGGCTCTGCGGCGCGCTCAGCGAGGCGTACACCGCCTGGCAGTGGCCCTATTTCATCTCCGCGGACGGCCAGGTGGCCGACGTGCCGGACGCGCTGCTGGACGGCGATGGCATGAGGCTGATCGAGGTCGTGCGCGAGCTGGTGGAGAACGGGTTTTTCGACGGGGAGGGGCCGGACTTTTCGGACGTCCTCCCGCAATACGGCGTAAACGACACGCCTGAGTGCGTGATATATG
>CHCFR05602__coassemble_900_pt1 | contig 14153 bp, 14 predicted proteins | sample CHCFR05602__metabat2_high_PE_010 | metagenome-assembled genome bin CHCFR05602
CGGTGGTATTTGAAATACTGTTCTCTATATTCCTGACAACATTATTTGTAACAATGCTCTCTTGACTTACACAGATTGCAAAAGACGGTATGCACATTGTGGACAACACAGCGATGGCAACAAGCAACGATACGATTTGTTTTTTAACTTTCACGTTTTTTCTCCTTTCTTTTCACGCAGATGCTGAACAATATTCCCGGTATTGCGCAGAGCTCCGGGTGCTCGGTTATACGCAAATAGGTCCACACCGATATATCCAGATCGACTGACCCCAAGGCCTGTCCCCAAGTGACAAAAACGCTGAACAGAAAAACCGCGGTCACGGCAAAACCCACGATTATGAACACCAGCTTCAGAGGACACTTGAGAGGCATCGGGCGGGCAAAGAAGCTGTATATCAGCGCGACGGCGCTCCAGCATCCGGCAAACCACAGTGCCGGCTGGGCTACTATAGCTCCCCAAGTCCAGGCCGGATACCTGTACTCGTATGAAAAGCGCCTGTCGGCCTCGTCCAAATTTATCCCGCAGAGCATGGCTATTAACGACGCGGCGGCGAGGGACAGCATCAGCCAGTCAAACCAGGCGAGTTTGACGCGGCGGGCGGCGCGGGGCTCCGGCGTGCCGGCAGCGTTTTCGTCGAGCAGCCACTCGGAGTCTATGTCAAAGACACGGGCAAGGCCGGTCAGGCCCACGGCGTCCGGCAGGCACTCGCCGCGCTCCCAGCGCCCCACCGCCTGCCGCGTGACGCCGAGCTCTTTCGCCAGCCGCTCCTGCGACCACCCGCGCCCCGCGCGGAGGGTTATCAGCTTTTCGGGAAACGTCATTTCTTCCCCCACCTCCTTTTCTCGAGTTTAGCATGGGCGCGGCGCGATGTAAACGCAATACTTGTTGCCCCCGCCCCCGGCGCTATTTGGCAGCGTCCGGTCGCAGCGTTTGGTTGATTTCCGCGGCGCTTTGTGGTAGCATAGGGCGAACCCTGTCGAAAGGACCGTACCCATGAAAGCTGAACGGATATTCGCAGCGCTGCTCGCCGCGGCGCTCTGCCTGCTGCCCCTGGCCGCCTGCGGCGGCGAGCCGGAGAGCAGCCCCACGCCCGACCCGCACGAGGGCATGGTGTACATCAACATCGGCGACTACTACGACTGGATAACCCCCGCGGAGGGGCTGGAGCTCTCCGGCTTCACGGAGGACGACTTCACGCTGCGCGAGGACGGCATCGTCGAATATAAGGGCGACGAATACGACACACGCCTGGGCATAGACGTCTCCTTCTATCAGGGGGAGATCGACTGGCAGGCCGTGGCGGACGCCGGAGTGGAGTTCGCCATGATACGCTGCGGCTACCGCGGCTACGGCGAGGAGGGCAACATGGCCGAGGACACCATGTTCCGCCAGAACATGGAGGGCGCGCTGGCCGCCGGGCTCGACGTGGGCGTCTATTTCTTCTCCCAGTCACTGGGCGCCATCGAGGCCGCCGAGGAGGCGCTGTACGTGCTCGAGCTCATCGAGGGCTATGACATCACGATGCCCGTGGCCTTCGACTGGGAGCCCGTGGCGGAGGCCGAGCGCTATGAGGAAGTGGACGGCGAGGCCCTCACCTCCTCTGCGCTGGTGTTCTGCGAGATGATAAAGGACGCCGGCTACACGCCCTGCCTCTACACCTACCGCCACCTGGCCTATTATGAGTACGACCTCTCCCGCCTGGCGGACTACCCCATCTGGATAGGCGCGCCCGGCATGTGGGACGACTTCTACTATGAGCACGACATCTGGCAGTTCTCCTTCACGGGGCAGATACCGGGCATCCCCGCCGACGTGGACCTCGACCTGCAGTTCATCCCCCGCGCGGAGAGCAGCCCCTCCCCCTCCCCCGCCGCTGGCGTCGAGGGATGAACGCAACAAGCAAAAAAACATCCCCCGCCGCGGCGGGGGATGTTTTTCCTTTTATATCTGCGGCAGTTTGGCGAAGCTCGAGCGCAGCTCTTCATCGGTGGGGATGTAGTCGCCCATCTCGCCGTTGTGGAACTTCTCATAGGCCACCATGTCGAAGTAGCCCGTGCCCGTGAGGCCGAAGAGGATGGTCTTTTCCTCGCCCGTCTCGCGGCACTTCACGGCCTCGTCCATGGCCGCGCAGATGGCGTGGCTGCTCTCCGGCGCGGGGAGGATGCCCTCGCAGCGGGCGAAGGCCTCCGCCGCCTCGAAAACGCGCGTCTGCGGCAGGGACACGGCGCGCATCAGCCCCTCGTGGTAGAGCTCGCTGAGCACGGGGCTCATGCCGTGGTAGCGCAGCCCGCCGGCGTGGTTGGCGGAGGGGATGAAGCCGCTGCCGAGCGTGTACATCTTCGCCAGGGGGCAGACCTTGCCGGTGTCGCAGAAGTCGTAGGCGAACACGCCGCGCGTGAGGCTGGGGCAGGAGGCCGGCTCCACGGCCAGGAAGTCATATTTGCGCTCGCCGCGCAGCATCTCGCCCATGAAGGGGCTGATCAGGCCGCCGAGGTTGCTGCCGCCGCCGGCGCAGCCGATTATCATGTCGGGCACGACGCCGTATTTGTCCAGCGCGGCCTTGGCCTCGAGCCCGATGACGCTCTGGTGCAGCAGCACCTGGTTGAGCACGCTGCCGAGCACGTAGCGGTAGCCCTCGTGGCTGGTGGCGTCCTCCACGGCCTCGCTTATCGCGCAGCCGAGCGAGCCGGTGGTGCCGGGGTTCTCGGCCAGTATCTTGCGCCCCACCGCGGTGCTCGTGCTGGGGCTGGGGGTGACGGAGGCGCCGTAAGTTCGCATCACCTCGCGGCGGAAGGGCTTCTGCTCATAGGAGCACTTCACCATGTACACCCGGCAGTCGAGGCCCAGATAGCCGCAGGCCATGGCCAGGGCCGTGCCCCACTGGCCCGCGCCCGTCTCGGTGGTGACGCCCTTCAATCCCTGGTTCTTGGCGTAATAGGCCTGGGCGATGGCGCTGTTGAGCTTGTGCGAGCCGGAGGTATTGTTGCCCTCGAACTTGTAGTATATCTTCGCCGGCGTTTGCAGCTTTTCCTCCAGGCAGTAGGCCCTCACCAGCGGGCTCGGACGGTACATCTTGTAAAAGTCGCGTATCTCCTGCGGGATGGGGATGTAGCGCGTGTCGTTGTCCAGCTCCTGCGCCACCAGCTCGTCGCAGAACACGTGGCCCAGGGCCTCCGCCGTGACGGGCCGGCCCGTGGCGGGGTCCAGCAGCGGCGCGGGCTTGGCCGGCATGTCGGCGCGGACATTATACCAGGCCATGGGCAGCTCATCTTCGGTGAGGTAAGTCTTGTAGGGGATCTTTTCGCTGGTCATGGCAATTTCTCCTTTGCATAAAAATAAAAAAACTGCCCCGTATGGCCGAATACGGTCATACGGGACAGGATTGAACGTTTCCTGCGGTGCCACCCGGATTGGCGCTGTGCGCGCCCGCTTTGCCCGCGCTGTCACGCGGCCGGCGCTGTAACGGGCGCTCACCCGGGAGTTAGCTTCGCTCCCCTCATGAGTCCATTCCCCGCGCCTTTGCGCTGCGGCGCTCACAGCATACGCGCCGCTCTCTGAAAGCCTCCGATGCGGGTACTCTTCTCAATCGTCGGTTTGGTTTGATTTAGTGATTCACAGTATAGGCCGCGGACGGCAGTTTGTCAAACCGGCAAAATAGACAAAAATCTATGCCTGATTTTGTACACCATCCCCGGACGTGGCCGGGGCAGAGCCGATATTGTCCACTATTTCGTCCAGCAGGGCGGAGAGCTCGGAGACTTCCGAGGGGCTGTGGCGCTCCTCGACGCGGCGCACGGCCTCGCACATGTCGCGCTCGAGAGTGCCAACGTAGCCGTAGTATTTGGGCGTGAGCACGAGATAGTACTCGCGGCGGTCGGCGCCGGAATTTTCCTTTTCGAGATAGCCCTTGTGTATCAGGTTTGCGACCTTATACGTCGCGTTCGACTGTGAGATGTTCAAAAACGCGGCGAACTGGCTCACCGTGGGCCGCCCGAGCTGGCGGATGACTTCCAGCGAGAAGGCCTCCATCGCCGAGAGCGAGCCGCGGCGCTCGCGCACAAGCGCGAACACCTGGCGGCAGAACTCGCTCTTGAGCTTCTCATAGACCCTCAGAAAGCTCTCCTGAAGCATTGTTATTCACTCCCGGCAAATAAATATACGTTACTTGTTCAGTATGAGGCCGATGAGGACAAGCGGCTCGGTGCCCTTGTTTATAATGCCGTGCTGCTCGCCGCTGTCGGTGAAGCTGACGTCGCCCGCGCGGAGCGTGGTGACGGTGCCGTTGTCGTTCAGCTCTCCCTCGCCGGAGAGGATGAAATAGGTCTCGCAGTCGCCCTCGTGCTTGTGCAGGCCGACGCCGCAGCCGGGCTCGAGCGTGATGACGCTGTACAGCTTGCCCATGCCGCCCAGCTGCTCGGGGCCGATGATGGAGAGGAGCTGCGCCTGGCCCGGGCCGTCGCGCATGCCCTCCCAGATCCTTTCCTGACGGTTTTCCGCTCTGATGACCATGTTCTTTACCTCCTGATCTTATTTGCAGATGTCGTGCGCGGCCAGGGCGAAGATCTTCACCGCAGTCAGCGCATCCTGTATATTTATCCGTTCGTTGGCGCCGTGCAGGTTGCTCTCGAAGCCGGGCATGGAGATGCCGAAGCCGACGCCGCCCTCGATGTCGTGCACATAGGTGCCGCCGCCCGTGCGCAGGCACTCGCCGCGGCGGCCGGAATAGGTCTCGTAGCAGCGCAGCAGCGTCTGTACGAACTCGCCGTCGCCCGGCGTGTGGTGCGGGGCGGTGAGCTCGCCGCTGGCGCTGATGCCGGCGGCGGCCATGGCCTTCATCGCCACGGCGCAGCAGTTTTCATAGGTGGCGCAGATGGGCACGCGGCAGTCGAGCTTGCCCGTCAGGCCCTCTTCGCCGAGGTCGATGACGTTCAGCGAGGCCGTGAGGGGGCCGGAGAGCTCGTCCGCCTGGTCGATGCCCAGTCCCTCGCCGCCGTAGGCCCCGTGGGGGAAGATGTCGGCGAGCGCGCGCACGGCGGCGTTCGCCGGCGCGTCCGGGGACAGCGGCAGCGCGGCCACGATGCCCAGCAGGGCCGTGAGCGCGTTGTTGGCCCCATCGGGATAGGCCGCGTGGCCCTGCGTGCCGTGTACGCTCAGGCGCACGCCGTCCCCGGCGGGCTCGCAGAGGAGGTCGACGCCGTATTTGCCGGCGGCCTCGTGCGCCGCCCAGAGGGCCGTGTCAGCGTCCAGGCCCAGCACCAGCGCCGTGGCGTCCCCGGGGATGACGTTAACGCGGAAGCCGCCGTTGAGCGCGGCCACGCGCGGCAGGGCGTCCGATCTGGCCCAGGCGGCGGAGAGGGAGGGCGCCCAGCGGCCCTTTTCGGTGTTATAGACCGGGAAGCCGGTGTCCGGCGTCACGGTGTTGGGCGCGGGGGCGTTCGTGTTGTAAAAATACGGCAGGTCGCCGGAGCCGGACTCCTCGTCCGTGCCCATGATGAGGCGGATGCCGTGGCTGAGCTCCACGCCCAGCTCCTTCAGGCAGCGCAGGGCGTAGAGGGCGATCACCACCGGGCCCTTGTCGTCGTCCGTGCCGCGGCCATAGAGGCAGCCGTCGTCCTTTTCCGTGGCGGTGTAGGGGTCGGTGTCCCAGCCCTCGCCCTCGCCCACCACGTCCAGGTGGCCGAGGATGTCCAGCGCGCTGGGCTTTTCGCTGAAGAAGGCCGCACCCACGGCGCCGCCGTACATTTTCGTCTCAAAGCCGTACTCCCCGCAGAGGGCCAGGGCCTCGTCCAGCGCCCTGCGCGGCCCAGGGCCGAAGGGCGCGCCCTCCGCCGGCTCGCCGCGGACGCTCTTCACCGCCACCAGGCGGCCGATGTCGCGCAGAAGCTCCGCGCGGTGGGAGTCCACCCACTGCGATATCATGTCTTTAATTTCCATCGTTTATCAGCTCCTTTGTCTGCCTTTCGGCCTCGGCGCAGATGCGCGCCGGGTCGTCGCCGACGAAAAACTCGCCGTTTTCATAGAGTATGCGCCCCGCCACCATCGTCAGGCGCACGTTGTCCTTCGAGCCGCTGTAGACCAGGTTCTTGGCCGGGGCGTGGATGGGCCGCATGTTGGGCCGGCCGAGGTCGATGACGGCGATGTCCGCCTGCTTGCCGGCGGCCAGGCAGTCGCAGTCCGCCAGGCCCATGGCCCGCGCGCCGCCCGTGCAGGCGGCCAGCAGGATGTCCTCCGCCGGGCAGGCGGCGGCGTCATGCTCGCGGAGCTTTTGCAGCACGCAGGCGAGGTACATCTCACGGAACATGTCGAGCGCGTTGTTGGAGGCCGGGCCGTCCGTGCCCACGGCCAGGCGGATGCCGCGCCGCTTGAGCTCCGTCAGCGGGGCGATGCCGCTGGCCAGCTTGGCGTTGGAGGCCGGGCAGGTGACGGCGGTGAGGCCGCGCTCGGCGAATATCTCCATGTCGCGCTCGGAGAGCCACACGCAGTGGTAGCCGCCGCCGCCGTAGTCGAAGAGGCCCAGGGAGTCGAAATACTCGGTGGGCGACATGCCGCGGCGCTCATACGCGCCCTTCGTCTCGCTCTCCGTCTCCGAGTCATGCGTCCAGAATGGGGCGCGCAGCTCATGCACGAGCTCGGAGAGCTCCCTGCCCAGCACGTCCCCCGCCGTGTACTCGGCGTGCATCCCGGGCAGGTAGCTGATGAGCGGGTGCAGCTTGTTGAACTTTGCGTAGTCGTCCGCCGCCACCTGCACGCTGTCCCCGTCCGAGAGCGCGCCGCACATGACCGTGCGGAAGCCCATGTCGATGTTGGCCTGGGCGTAGGCGTCGCGGTGGAAGTACATGTCAAAGCTGGCGGTGATGCCGCTGCTCAGGTACTCGAGCACGGCCAGTCGCGTGAAGGCATAGACGCGCTCGGGCGTCAGCCTGTCCTCCAGCGGGAACACCTTCTCGTTCAGCCAGCGCAGCAGCGGCAGGTCGTCGGCGTAGGAGCGCAGGAAGGTCATGGCCGAGTGGGTATGCGCGTTCTTGAAGCCGGGGATGACGAGCGAGCCACCGAGGTCGATCTCCCGCTCGAAGGCGGGCCGTTCCCCGCCGCGCTCCGGGCCCACATAGGCGATCCTGTCGGCGTCCGTCCACACCTCGCCGCGGAAGTACGAGCAGTCGGCGCCCATCGGCATCACGAGGGCGTTATAGAGGCGAATCATCTGATCACTCCTTCAAAAATACCGGCGCGTCCGGCGTAACAAGGTTATCACCGGCGCGCGTAAAAGTCAATTTGCAAAAGCGGCCGCGCTGTGCTATGCTCATGGCCAGGAGGCGATGAAAAATGCAGCCGCAGGAGTTCATGGACTTCGTCCACACCCTTGAGCGCATGAAGTGCAACACCCGCCACAGCTATACGAGCACGCTCCGGCACGAGAGCGTGGCCGAGCACACCTTCCGCATCGCCGCCATGGCGCTGCTGCTGGAGGGGGAATTCCCGCAGCTCGACATGGCGCGGGTGATAAAGATGTGCCTGGTGCACGACTGGGGCGAGGCCGTCACGGGAGACATCCCCTCGTTCCTCAAGACGGACAGCGACGAAGCGCGCGAAGCAGATGCGGTGGACGCGCTGCTCTCCCGCCTGCCGGAGCGCCGCGGGGAGCTTGCCGCGCTTTTCGCCGAGCTCAACGCCCTGGAGACGCCGGAGGCGCAGCTCTTCAAGGCCCTCGACCGCATCGAGGCCGTGATACAGCACAACGAAGCGCCGCTCTCCACCTGGATCGAGCGCGAGCGCACGCTCAACCTTGAATACGGCGTCGAGGACTGCGCGCGCTTCCCCTTCATGGCGCAGCTGCGGGAGATAGCCGCCGAAGAGACGCGCCAGAAGCTCGCGCGCGGGGAATGAGCTCCGCTATCCCCTCCAGCCGGCGCGGCGCAGCAGCGCGAGCGAGCGCGCGTCCGCGCGCCTGACGAAGGCGGCCAGGAAGTCCTCGCCGCTGTCGTAGGCGGGGATCAGCTTCATCCCCGGCGGGGCGGCCTCGGCCTCCGGCGCGGGCGTGACGAGCACGCCGCCGGCCTCGGCCTCCTTCATGGCCACGGAGCCGGCGCGGTAGAAGTGGTCGCGGCGGATGTGCTCCAGCTCGTGCTCGAGCTTCGCGCGCCGCCGCTCCTCGCCCATGCGGGAGTTGAGGTAGATGTCAAAGCTGCCGTCGTCATTGGGGACGGTGACGCCCTCCACGGCGGCGGGCAGCTCCACCAGTCGGACGAAATAGTCCGGCGTCCACACAGGCCGTCAGCCCCCTTCGCGGGCCCGGCGCAGCGCTTCGATGATGGCCACGGCCTGCTCCACGTCCGCCTTCGTGGCGTCTTTGGAGACGGAGAAGAGCATCCGCAGCTCCGGCCGCGCGGAGAGCTGCTCAAGATATCCCGTCAGCTCCTCGTCGCCGTTGACGGCCGACTTCGGCATCTGCTCGGCGCAGAGCTCCTCGGTGGTGACGCCGAAATAGTCGGCGATCTTGGCGCGGGTGGCGTCCGTCGGCTGGCAGCCGTGCTTCCAGCGCGTGACAGCGGATTTCTGAAATCCCAGCTCCGTCGCCACGGCGGTGGGCGCCTTGCCCACGCCATTGCACAGCCGCAGGTAGTTCTCGTAAAACATGCTCCGGCCTCCCAAAGTTTTCTGTAAAGACGATATCACACTTTGTGAACTTTTGCAACCCTTAATCGCGGCAAAAACAGCGCCCTGGGCGCTGTTTTTGTTTTTTGCCCTATACGGCGGCGTAGATGAGCGCCGCGGCGATGAGCACGGCCTCGAAAAAGCAGATGAGCGGCATCCCGACGGTGAATGAGGTGTGCCGCGTCTTGTGACGGAGGGTGTACATCGCGAGCATTATCCCGGGGCTGCCGCCGAGGAAGGCGATGAAGAACAGCGCCGCCTCCGAAACCCTCCGTCCGCCGCGCCGGGCGCGGGATTTGTCGACGGCCATCATGACAAAGCCGTCGATGTTGATAAAAAGCAGATACTCCCCCAAAAGGCAATAGAGCACTATCATGCCTCGTCCTCCAGTTCGCCGAAATACCAGCCGCTCACGCCGTTGTGCTTGCAGAGGAAGCCGCGGCTTGTCGTTTCCACAACGCCGACCTCGTCGCCGGGGGAGAGGGGGAGGACGTAGTCCGTGCAGTCGTTGCAGCGGACCGTGCCGTCGGGCCCGGCGCGCAGGTATTTTGTGAGGATGTCGAGTTCATAGCCCGTGCGCACGTGCCGGCAGCGGGAGAACTCCTCCCCGCGCTCGAGCACCTCCACCACGTTGTCGCCCCAGCGGATGTACGCGCTGCGCTGCGAGGCCGCCTGCGCCGTTTTCACGCGGCGGAGGGGGAAGGGGTCGTAGTAGACGCAGCCGAAGTCCTCGCTGCCGTTGCGCGGGATGATGAGCGCGTTGAGCTGCCCGTCGTCCTTGAGCACGCAGCCGCCGTCGATGCTGACGATATGGCTCTCGCGGTCGATGAGCGGGTCAGCGCAGGTGATATCGCCGCCGTATAGCACCACGGGCCAGTGGCCGACGATCACCCACTTGTCAAATTTCCGCCCCTGGCGCATGAAGTTGTCGTTTTTCATGCACTCCCAGCCGTCCCAGCCGGCGGGGTCGCCCTCCGGCAGGCCGCCGTGGACGAAGGTGTAGTGCTCCGTATCCAGCACGTGGGGCAGCGAGTCGATGAAGTCCAGCTCGGGCCGGAAATGCTCCGCTATCGCCGCGCGCATGGCGACGATGTCCGGCTCGGGCGTCAGTGGGAAGCCGATCTCCGCGCACATCTGCGCCAGCAGCCCGGGGCCCCAGCCCGCGCCGTTCGAGGCGAGATAGCGCTTCAGGTATCCGTCCGAATAGCCCTGCGGGCGGTATATCTCCTCCTGCCAGCAGTCGCAGTTGCCCTGCACGGCGAGCACGCGGCGCTTCTTCGCCAGGTCCATGATATAGCGCAGCGTGGCAAGGCTCTGCGGCCCCTTCTCCACCATGTCGCCGCAAAAGACGAGCGTGTCCTCCTCCGTGAGCGCCAGCTTGCCCAGCAGCCCACGCAGGTAGGGCAGGTTGCCGTGGATGTCGGAGATGGCGATGATGCGCCCGCTCTCCGGCAGCTGCGCGCGGGCGATCCTGGCCGGCCACATCATATCGGACGCTCCATCAGGTACTGCTCGGAGGAGACGCCGGCGTCCCGCCGCAGTTTTTTGAAGCCGTAGTGCTCGTAAAAGCCGATGGCGTGTTCGTTGGTGACGGCCACGTGCAGGCGCAGCGCGCGCCGGCCCTGGCCCTCGAAATAGGCGGCGGCACAGCCGATGAGCTGCACGCCCAGGCCGTGGTCGCGGAACTCCGGCAGCAGGTAGAGCAGGCTTATCCAGCCGCAGCCGTCGTCCCGCCCGCGGCGGGGGTCCAGCTCCAGCACACCCACGGGCGTATCGCCGCTCATCACCTTCATCAGGCAGCCGGGGGCTTTGGCGGCGTGCGAGCGCGCGCTGGAGAGATAGACGCTGGAGACGAAGCCGGCGTCGCTCCCGTGGGCCACCACCCAGCTGTCGCGGTAGCAACGCAGGTAAAAGGCCGCGTCCGCGTCCCGCCGCGGGTCCAGCGGCTCAAAGCGCAGGCTGGACATGTCCTCCTTCTTCGTGTCCCGCCACCAGGACTGCTTCGCGAAGGTGGAGAGCGCGCCCAGGTGGCTGTTGTCGTTATAATACTCCACCTCGATGTGCCCGCCCTCCACATGGAGCAGGGAGACGGAGGTGTTGTCCCCGTGCATCATGGCGTTTTCGCTCGTCAGGCCGAGCGCGCCCATTAGGAATATCTTTATCGCCATGCCGTGCGAGACCACGGCCACGGTTTTGCCCTCGTTTTCCGCGGCTATGTCCAAAATCGCGCCGGTGATGCGCCGCTGCACGCTCTCGAAGCTCTCGCTGCCCGGCACGGCCCAGTGCTCGATGTCGTTGTTGAACTTGTACATCTCCTCCGGGTAGCGGTAGCTGAGCTCGCCCCAGGGCTGGCCCTCCCAGACGCCCATGCAGATCTCCCGCAGCTGCTCGGTCCTGTGCAGCGTCAGGTTGCGGCCGCGGAGGAATGCCCCCGCCGTCTCCACCGTGCGGTCCAAGTCGCTCGAGTACACCGCGTCGATATGTATGTCCCGGAAGCGCTCCGCCAGCGCGTCGATCTGCTTTTTGCCGCGCTCGGTGATGCGCCCGTTCCAGTGCCCCTGCGCGCGGCGGAAGAGGTTGCCCTCCGCCTCCGCGTGACGTACCAGATAGATATCCGTCATGCTCATGCCTCCGTGTTCTGCGCGCCGCGGCCGCGTATTGACCGGCGGCTCCGCCTTGGGTTATAATAGGCGCGCAAAGCCATTTTACTATATATCTCGCAAATAGACAAGCGGAGGTTTGCGCCTTGAAAGTGATACATCTCATCAGCGGCGGGGACACCGGCGGGGCCAAGACCCACGTCCACTCGCTGCTGCAGAATCTCTCCCGCAGCGTGACGGTGACGCTCGTCTGCTTCCGCGGCGGGCCCTTCGCCGAGGAGGCCGCCGCGCTGGGCATCGACACGCGCGTTTTCGCCGGCGGCTTCTTCCACGCCCTGCGCGAAGTGCGCGCGCTCATCGCCGCGGAGGGCTGCGACATCATCCACTGCCACGGCTCGCGGGCGAACCTGGCGGGGGCGCTGCTGCGCAGGAGCACCAGGAAGCCTGTGGTAAGCACGGTGCACAGCGACTACCGGCTCGATTACCTCGGCCGGCCCGCCGCAGCGCTGACCTACGGCAAGCTGAACGTCTTTGCGCTCAGGCACATAAAGTACCACATCGGCGTGTCGGACGCCATGCGCGCGCTGCTCATCAGCCGCGGCTTCCCGCGCGCCACCACCTTTGCCATCTATAACGGCCTCGACTTCTCGCGCAGCGTACCGCAGCCCGACCGCGCGGCGTTCTACGCGCGCGTGGGCGCCAATGTTGGCCCCGGGGACGTGGTCGTCGGCGCCGCCGCGAGGCTCGACCCGGTGAAGGACCTCTCCACGCTCGTGCGCGGCTTTGCGCTGGCAAAAAAGTCCGTCCCCGGGCTGAAGCTCATCATCGCCGGCGAGGGCGCGGAGCGCCCGGTGCTGGAGTCCCTCGCGCGCGAGCTGGGCGTGGAGGACAGCATTACGCTCGCCGGCTGGCTGGACGACATGGACGAATACTACGGCTCGCTGGACATCAACGCCCTCAGCAGCATATCGGAGACCTTCCCCTACGCCATCACTGAGGGCGCGGCGCACCGCCTGCCCACTGTCTCCAGCCGAGTCGGCGGCATACCGAGGCTCATCGAGGACGGAGTCACCGGCTATCTCTTCGAGCCCGGCGACTGGCAGGCGCTGGGCGAGCGCCTGGCGCGCCTGGCCTCCGACGCCACCCTGCGCGAGGCCCTGGGCGAGGCCATTTTCGAGCGCGCGGCGCGCGACTTCTCCATGGAGGCCACCTGCCGCGAGCAGCGCGCCGTCTATGAGGAGATACTCTCGCGCGAGACCAACGGCGGCCGCGCGGGCGTCCTCATCTGCGGGGCCTACGGCATGGGCAACGCCGGCGACGAGGCCATCCTGGACGCCATCACGGCGGAGATGCGCTCCATCGACCCGCTGATGCCCATCACCGTCCTCTCCCGCGACCCGGAGGGCGCGGAGGCCAGGCTGGATGTGGACGCCATCCACACCTTCAACGTACCCGGCTTCCTGCGCGCCATGCGCCGCCGCACGCTGTACATAAACGGCGGCGGCAGCCTGATACAGGACGTCACCAGCCGCCGCAGCCTCTGGTTCTACCTCTTCACCCTGCGCGCGGCCCGGCGCTGCGGCTGCCGCGTGATGATGTACGGCTGCGGCATCGGGCCCGTGCGCCGTCCCGGCGGCGTCAAAAGCACGCGCCGCACCATCAGCTCCTGCGTGGACATCGTCACGCTGCGCGAGCCGGACAGCATGGAGGAGCTGCACCGCTTCGGCGTGCAGGGCCCGGAGCTGATACTGGCGAGCGACCCGGCGCTCACCCTCTCCCCCGCCCCGGCGGAGGAGATCGACGCCGAATTCAAAAGCGCCGGCGCCGACCCCAGGGGGAAATATATCTGCTTTGCCCTCCGCCGCTGGCCGGGCTTTGAGCAGAAGGCGGCGGACTTTGCCACCGCCGCCCGCCACGCCTATGAAAAATACGGCCTCACGCCGGCCTTCGTCTCCATCAACCACAAGAGCGACGGCGAGGCCGCGGCCACCGTGGCCGCCCTGCTGGGGGACGTGCCGCGGGTGTTCATCCCCGGCCCGCTGCCCTCCGCGCTGGCCATCGGCGTCATGTCGCGCATGGAGGTCGTGGTGTCCATGCGCCTGCACGGCCTCATCTTCGCCGCCGGCCAGGGCGTGCCGCTGGTGGGCGTGAGCTACGACCCCAAGGTGACGGCCTTCCTCCGCTGCGTGGACGGAGCCTGCGTCTCCCTTGAGGAGCTGACGGCGGACGGCCTCTGCTCCCTCATCGACGGCGCCGCCGCCCTCCGCGCCGACCCCGCCGCGCTCGAGGCCTCCGTCGCGCGGCTGCGGGCGATAGAGCACAGGAATACGGAATCGGCGGCACGGCTACTTGGTACGAAGGGGACTGCGTCCCCCTCGTAAACTCCCCCTCGCGCCGCACGGCGGCGCGGTTGCGCCTCAGAGGCGCAAGATAAGGTATCCCCGGCAGGCAAAGCCCGCCGGGGATTTTGGCCGCCCTATGCGGGCGGCCATTCCTATGCTTGCGGCGTTGGGTGCCGCTGAGTCAACGGGCTTTTCTAAAGTGTCCCATTTTGCTTAAGCAAAATGGGACTTAAATACGCCGCCCGCGCTGGCAGGCGCGGGCGTGCGGGATGGGCGGGGCGGGCGGAGCCCGCCCACGAGGGGTGGTTTGCGGGGTTTGGGGCAGGTGCTTGTCGCGGCGTTATTGGGGGCTCCGCCCCCTTGCCCCCTATTTGCCTGTCAGCGGCGCGAGCGTAAGCGAAGCCAACCGCGGTCGGAGGTGTGCAAAGCCATCCACACCGGGATGACCACTTGAAGCAAGCGGAAAGGCATAAAAGACAGCATTTACCTACCGACGCGCAGCAAAGCGGTTTTCTCTTTGGAGTCTGAGGGGTTTCTTTTTGACAAGACAAAAAGA
>CHCFR05602__coassemble_929_pt1 | contig 13819 bp, 9 predicted proteins | sample CHCFR05602__metabat2_high_PE_010 | metagenome-assembled genome bin CHCFR05602
AGCCGAGGTTCTTCCACAGGAAAAGCGTGAGCACGACCAGCTGGCCGTAGTCGGACTTGATCCAGTCGATCTTGTCCGTCCCCACGAGGCCGAGGAAGTCGTTCACCACGCCGTTGGTGTTGAAGAGCACCTGCCACACGAGCACGATGGAGGCCACGGGGACCATCATCGGGCTGAGGAAAAAGGTGCGGAACTGGCTCTTGAGCGGTATCCGCGCCTCCAGCAGCAGCGCCAGGCCCAGCGCGAGCACCACGGCCAGCGGCACCGCCATGGCCGAGAACAGCAGCGTGTTCTTGGCCGCGGAGATGAAGGCCGTGTTGTGCAGCAGGGCGGTGAAGTTGTCCAGGAACACGAACTCGCGGTTGAGCGGGCTCCTGATAAGGGAATAATACACCACCACGAGGAAGGGGAGGATGAAGAATATCAGCACGCCGATGAAGCTCGGGGCCATGAAGCACATGCTGTGCAGGAAGTCCACGCGCTTCACGTGCCGGTGCTCCCTCAGCCGCTCCGGGCTGAGAGCCGGCTGCTTACGCTCTTTCTTGAGCGCCAGTATCTTCATCCTCTCACCTCCCCGGGGAAAGATCTTGCGTATCAGCTCTGCTCGCTGACGTAGATGGACGCGCGCGACTGGATCATGGCGGCGGCGTCCTCGGCCGTGCGCTGGCCGTTGAAGAAGGCCTCGGCCTCCTCGCTGATGATGGCCATCAGCTGTTCGTCGGCGTTGGCGACGGTGGCCGTGGTGTTGGCGATGATATCCATGTACTCGTCGGCCTCTTCCTGGGTCATGGCGTAGATCGGATAGATATTCTCCGAATCCACCCAGTACTCAGTCTGGGGCTGTTCCACCTGGTTGCCGTTCTCGTCAGTGGTATAGACGGGGGTCATGGCCTCCTCCAGCGCCTGGTCAAACTCCTTGGCATTGGTGGAGAAACCGCTGACGTAGTCGGAGAAGCCGCCGGCGATGTAACGGCGCATGAACTGCCAGGCCCCGTCCTTGTCCTTGCAGGTGGTGCTCATGGCGATGCCCGTGTTGCAGTTGAAGGCGCCGCCGCTGCCGCCCACGCCGGGGATGCCGACGAGGGTGGTGCCGCCCTCCACGACGGTGTCGCCCGCGCGGTAATAGGCGTCAAAGCCATAGAGGTAGGTGGGGTTGAGCAGCAGCTCGCCGCGGCTCATCTTCAGCAGCGGATTGACGTAGACATAGCCGCCCTCATAGTCCGGATAGTCCTCCGGGAACAGGTTGCAGAACTCCAGCACGTCGGCGAAGCCCTGGTCGAAGGAGCAGGTGCCCGTCTCCCAGTCGATGAAGCTCTCCAGCGCGAACTGGCCCACGACGTTGAGCATATCGCTGCGCGTGTAGTACTCCATCACCTCGGCCTCGGGGTACTGCTGCATGGCCGCGCGCAGCTCGTCGAAGCTGATGCCGCTCTCCTCGCCGAACACGGCGGTGGGGCCCTCGAAGGTGATGATGTTGAAGCTGGGATAGAGCGTATAGAGCTTGCCGTCCTGGCTGATGGCGTTGAAGAAGCTCTCCAGCACGCCGCTGCGGCCGCCCAGCTCCTCGTCGGCGTCGATATACGGCCAGAGGTCCTCAAAGAGGCCCTTGCCGGAGAGGCGGCCGACGGGCAGGTTGTCGGTGGCGATCAGGTCCGGCGCGTTGCCGGAGATGATGTCCGTGGTCAGGCGGGTGTAGCCCGCGTCGTAGTCCTCGTTGGTATTATACTCCGAATAATCGCGGACCTCAATACGATATGTTGAGTTGGTGCGGTTGAAATCGAGGATCTGCGCCCGTACCTGGTAGTCGAGGTACATGCAGGCGTAGGTGATGACGGTCTTCTGCGGGACCTCGGAACTGGGCGTCTCCGTCAGCGTGACGAAGCTCACCTCCGGCTCGGGGCCGCTGTAGTCGTTGGAGATGGCGATGATGCGCCCGTCGTCCAGAGGCGTGACGGCGTCCAGGCTGGTGCCGTCCACGTCGCAGTTTATCCAGGTGACGATGCCCTCGGCCTCCGCGCTGCCGACCTTGCAGCCGTAGAGCGTGGTACCGTTGTCCATGTAGTAGTCATACTCGCCGCCGCCGGGCAGGATGCTGCCGTTTCGCGCCGGCGCGTCGACGGCCTCGCCCAGGGCCTTGGCGGCCATGTCGATGGTGCGTATCTCGTCCACGCTCGTCTGGTTGGCCTCGTCGTACCAGTTGAGCATCACGGCCACGCTGCCGTCGCGCAGTGCAAAGACGTCCTGTATCCAGATGTTCTCGTTCTCCTCGCGCGCGTCGAGCGTGAAGAGCTGCGCGCCCTCGCTGTCGAGGACGTAGATGACGCCGTTGCTGTCATAGCAGACGATGTTGCCCTCGCCGTCCGCCGTGGCGCCGTTGATGTAGAAATACTCCTGCCCCTCGCCCAGGCTGTTGAGGTCGATGGTACTGAGCACGTTGCCCTCCGCGTCCAGGCGGTTGAGCAGGGTGTGGTCCTCATAGAGCTGATAGAGCTCCTCGCCGTTGGGGTTGACGATGATGTCGGAGCTGCTCGTGGACGGCAGGGCCGTCACGTCCGGCACGGCCGCGGCCATTTCCGAGGAGGAAGAAGAACTGCCGCCGTCGCTGCCGCTCTCCTCCGGGGCTTTAGGGTCGCTGACGGCGATGGGATTGCCCATGTAGTCCACCATCTGGCCTTCGGAGTTCATGTAGCCGTAGTAGTTGGCGCTCTCCAGTATGTACAGCGAGTCGCCGGCGGCGAACATGCTGTTAACATAGCTGCTGCCCTCATAGCCCGCGGGTATCTCCGCGCCGGTGTAGTTCTGCATCAGCCGCGCGTCCGTGCCGTCGTCGGCCATGGAGAAGAGCCCCGTGACGTAGTTGTCGTAGGTGTACTCCTCCATCACGGGCTCGCCGTTCTCGTCGTAGACGGGGTTGCCGTTCTCGTCATAGGTCGGGTACTTCTCCGTGTACTGGCCGTCCACATACTCCGCGGTGAAGTAGATGCGGCCGTTGAAATAGCAGGAGCGGTTTATGTACTGCACGTCCAGCTCCACGGGCGAATAGCTCGCCACATAGACGAAGTCGGGCGTCTCCGTCTCCTGCGCGCCCGGGGTGTCCTCCCCGCAGGCGGCAAAGCAGAGCAGCATGGCCGCGGCCAGCGCCAGGGCGGCCGCTCTTTTCAGCTTTTTCATCTTATTCCCCCCAAAACATCGCGTATTAAACACCATAATACAGACAAGATATCACCAAAAGCGCCCTGTGTCAAGCACCACTTTAAGGACGCAACAGCGCCCCGATAGTTCCAACCATATTAAGAAAAACGGGGCAAAATTTGCCCCGTTTTTGCGAAATATGCGTTTGTTACGGAATTTTTACTTATTCGACAGGTATTTGTCGATGCTCTCCGCGCCCTGCTTGCCGGCGCCCATGGCGAGGATGACGGTGGCCGCGCCGGTGACGGCGTCGCCGCCGGCGTAGACGCCCTCGCGGGAGGTGCGCAGGGTGTCCTCGTCCACGACGAGGCAGCCCTTGCGGTTGGTCTCCAGGCCCGGGGTGGTGGTGCGCAGCAGCGGGTTGGGCGTGGTGCCGATGGCGACGATGACGGCGTCCGCCACCATCACGAACTCGCTGCCCTCGATGGGCGTCACGCCGCGGCGGCCGCTGGCGTCCGGCTCGCCCAGGCGCATACGTACGCACTTGAGCCCCACGACGCGGCGGTCGATGTCGCCGAGTATCTCCACGGGGTTATTGAGCAGGCGGAACTGGATGCCCTCCTCCTCCGCGTGGTGGACCTCCTCCGCGCGTGCCGGCAGCTCGTCGCGCCCGCGGCGGTAGACGATGAACACCTCGTCCGCGCCCATGCGCTTGGCGCAGCGGGCCGCGTCCATGGCCACGTTGCCGCCGCCGACGACGGCGATGCGTTTGGCGTTGTTCTTTATCGGGGTGTCGTAGTCCTCGCGGTAGGCCTTCATCAGGTTGATGCGGGTGAGGTACTCGTTGGCGCTGTAGACGCCCAGCAGGTTCTCGCCCGGGATGTTCAAAAACTGGGGCAGGCCCGCGCCGGAGCCGATGAACACGGCCTCGTAGCCGTCCTCGAAGAGCTGGTCGAGCGGCATGGTGCGGCCGATGATGCAGTCGTTGACGAATTTCACGCCGTGCTTTTCAAGGTTGCTGACCTCTCGGTCGACAATGGCCTTGGGCAGGCGGAACTCGGGTATGCCGTAGGCCAGGACGCCGCCGCTCTTGTGCAGCGCCTCGAAAACGGTGACGTCGTAGCCCTTCTTCGCCAGGTCGCCGGCGCAGGTGAGGCCGCTGGGGCCGGCGCCGATGACGGCCACGCGGTGGCCGTTGGGCTCGGCCTTCTTTATCTCCTCGGAGGCGTTGCCGCTGCGCTCCAGGTGGTAGTCGGCCACGAAGCGCTCGAGGCGGCCGATGGCGACGCTCTCGCCCTTGATGCCGCGGACGCACTTGCTCTCGCACTGGCGCTCCTGCGGACAGACGCGCCCGCAGACGGCGGCCAGGCTGTTGGTGCTGGCGATGACCTCATAGGCCTCCTCGAACTCGCCGGCCTTCACGTGGGAGATGAACTGCGGGATGCGCACATTCACCGGGCAGCCCTTCACACACTGGGGGTTGGCGCAGTTCAGGCAGCGCTGGGCCTCCAGCACGGCGGTGCCGGCGGTGTAGCCGAGCGCGACCTCGTTGAAGTTGTGGCTGCGTATCTCCGGGTCCTGCTCCGGCATCGGGTGCTTGGTCATGCGCTTGGCGGGGTTCTCCTCCGCCTCCGCCGCCTCGCGGCGGTATTCGCCGCGGCGCACGCCGCCGGTGATGCGGCAGACGTGCTCGTTCTCTTCCTTCTCCTCGTCCAGGTAGAAGTTGTTGCGCTCGAGCAGGCCGTCCCAGTCCACCAGGTGCGCGTCGAACTCCGGGCCGTCCACGCAGGCGAACTTGCGCTCGCCGGCCACGGTGAGGCGGCAGCCGCCGCACATGCCCGTGCCGTCGATCATGATCGGGTTGAGGCTGGCCGTGGTGCGGATGCCGTAGGGGCGCGTGACCTCGGCCACGTTCTTCATCATGATGATGGGGCCGCAGGTGAGCACGCTGTCGTACTGCACGCCGCTCTCGATGAGCTCCTTGAGCTTGACGGTGACGAAGCCCTTTTCGCCGTAGGTGCCGTCGTCCGTGCAGATGTAGAGGTTGTCGCAGGCCGCGCGGAACTCGTCTTCCATGATGACGATGTCCTTGCTGCGGAAGCCGCAGACCATGTCCACGCCGATGCCCAGGCGCTTGAGCTCCTTGGCCACGGGGTAGTTGATGGCGCAGCCCGTGCCGCCTCCCACCACGCAGATGCGCTTGGCATTCGTGTCGATCTCCGCCGGGCGGCCCAGGGGGCCGACGATGTCCGCGATGTAGTCGCCGGGCTCCATGAGCGAGAACATGGACGTGCTCTTGCCCGCCGGCTGGAAGTTGAAGGAAACGGTGCCCTTCTCCGGGTCATAGTCCGCGATGGTCAGCGGGAAGCGCTCGCCGTATTCGTCCAGCCTGAAGATGGCAAACTGGCCCGGCCTGGCGCTGCGCGCGACGAGTGGAGCCTCGATGCTCACTCTGAAGATAGTCTTCGACGTGTTTAGGGGGAATTTCTCCGCGATCCTGAACATTTGAAGTGTCCGCCTTTCTTACTTTTTCATTAATAAATATCCTGCGGGCTTCAGCCCCGCAAAGCAGCAATTGGACAGATTATATACTATCTTAGCTTGACATGTCAACTCCACTTTTGTCAACATTATAACAAAAGGCGCGTTTCCACGCGCCTTTTGTATCCAATATCGTAGCTTTAACTACAAATTCAGCAAAATTCAATTTCACCGCAGTCAGACATGCTGCGTATGCGCGCCAGGCTCTCCACGCGCACGCCGCGCGCGCGGATGCGCTCGCCGCCGGGCTGGAAGGCCTTTTCTATGCAGATGCCCGCCCCCGCGACGGAGGCCCCCGCCTCCTCGCAGAGGGTGATGAGCCCGTCCAGGGCCGCGCCGTTGGCGAGGAAGTCGTCCACTATCAGCACGCGGTCGCCGGGGCCGAGGTATTTTTTGCTCACCAGGATAGTGTTCTCAACGTGGTGCGTAAAGGAAAACACCGTGCTTGTCCAGAACTCGCCGGAGAGGTTGCGCGTGCGGTTTTTCTTGGCGAAGAGCACGGGGCAGCCGAAAACGAGCCCCGCGAAGCAGGCCGGCCCGATGCCGGAGGCCTCGATGGTCAGTATCTTGTTCACGCCCTCGCCGGCGAAAAGGCGGTGGAATTCCCGCCCCAGCTCCATCAGCAGCTGCGGGTCCATCTGGTGGTTCAAAAACCCGTCCACCTTCAGTATGCCCCCGGGCAGCACTTCCCCGTCGGCGCGTATGCGCCGCTCCAGCAGTTCCATATCCGCACACCCCCATGTCCCGGCCCGCCGCGCGGCGCCGGCTGTCCTCCGATTATACCGCGCCCGGCGGCGTTTGCCAAGCGTATATCCGTTCATTTCCGGCAAACTTCGCGCGCCGCGCCCGGCGTTTGCCGATTTACAAAACGCCGCCGGCAGTATACAATAAGGTAGAGTGAAAGGAGCTGACGGCATGCCCGAACTGTATGATTACGAAAAGGACCGCCCCCAGCGGGACTATGACAGCTTTTATCTCCGCCTCCGCCGGCGGGTGGAGGACTGGTCGCGCCGGCACATGAACGACGCCGCGGCGGAGCTGGTGCTCTGCGTGCCGGACTTTTTCTACCTGCTGATGAAGCTGATGGGCGATGCGGAGGTGCCCCGGCGCTGCAAGGCGCAGTGCGCCGCCGCTCTGGCCTACTTTGTCTCCCCCATCGACGTGATACCGGACGTCCTCGGCGGCCTCGGCTGGCTCGACGACCTCTACGTGGCGCTGCTGGTGGTGAACTCGCTGCTCACGAGCGTGGACGGCGAGGTGCTCGAGCGCTACTGGCTGGGCGACGGCGACCTCATACTGAAGGCCCGCGAGCTCGTCGCCCGGCTGGACGAGAAGCTGGGCTCCGGCGCCATCCGCCGCATCGTGGCCGCCTTCCGCAGCCGGATGCAGGAGTGACGCACCGTTGACGCAAAGCCGTTTTGCGTTTATAATGGGACGGGCCGCACGCCGGCCCGCCTTCCGGAAAGGAGTGTGAACAATGAAGGACAAGCTGCACGAAAAGCTGATCGCCATGGGCGACCTGGAGGGTAAGCGCTTTGAGGACTTCACCGCCGCCTGCGGCGAGCCGAAGGAGGTGCGCGACTTCACCTTCTCCGACATCGGCCCCGGCCGCCGCGCCACCTGGAGCGACGGACTCTTCACCGTCACCATGAATTTCTCCGCCGACGGGGAGTTCCACGGCGTGGACAAGGCCACGCACAAGGGCCCCTGGATAACCATCATCGCCGTCACCGTCATCATCATCGCCGCCATTTTCATCGGCTCGGCCTTTTTGCGCGCGCACAACGCCTCCGAGCCCTCCGCCGCCGCCATCGGCTGGGCGGAGAGCGCCGGGGCGCTATACGATATATAACATGCAGGAGGAAAGACCCATTGAAATTTTCTGAGATGCCCTATGAGCGCCCGGATATCGAGGCGCTGAAAAAGTTCCTCGATGACGCCGCCGCCCGCCTCGCCGCCGCCGGTACCTTCGAGGAGGCCGACGAGGTGTTCCTCGAGGTGGAGCGCGGCATGAGCCACGCGGAGACCATGCTCACCATCGCCAACATCCGCCACGACATAAACACGGCCGACGAGTTCTACGACAAGGAAGTGGAGTTCGCCGACCAGGCCCTGCCGGAGCTGCAGGAGTACAGCCAGAAGTGGGACCTCGCCCTGCTCAAGAGCCCCTTCCGCGCGGACTTCGAGCGCAAGTACAACCGCATCATGTTCCTCAACACGGAGATCTCCCTGCGCACCTTCTCCCCGGAGATCGTCCCCGAGCTGCAGCGCGAGAACGCGCTCACCACGGAGTACTCGAAGCTCATCGCCAGCGCGCAGATACCCTTCGAGGGCCAGACCTACACGGTGAGCCAGCTCACGCCGCTCAAGCAGGACCCGGACGACGCGCGCCGCGCCGCCGCCTGGAAGGCGGAGGGCGAGTGGTACATGCAGAACGCGGAGAAGCTCGACTCCATCTACGACGAGCTGGTGCACCTGCGCGACACGATGGGCAAAAAGCTCGGCCACAAAAACTACATCCCGCTCGGCTACGACCGCATGGGCCGCAACTGCTACGGGCAGGAGGACGTGGAGCGCTTCCGCGCCGCCGTCGTCAAGCACATCGTGCCCCTGGCCGACCAGGTCTACCGCCGCCAGGCCGAGCGCCTGGGCAAGGCCTACCCGATGGGCTATGCGGACAACGCCCTCGCCTTCCGCAGCGGCAACCCGAAGCCCTGCGGCGGGCCGGAGGACATCCTCGCCGCGGGCCGCAAGTTCTATCACGAGCTGAGCCCGGAGACCGCCGAGTTCATCGACGTGATGTACGACAACGAGCTGCTCGACGTCCTCTCCCGCAAGGGCAAGGCCGGCGGCGGCTACTGCACCAGCCTTGCGGAGTACCACGTGCCCTTCATCTTCGCCAACTTCAACGGCACCAGCGGCGACGTGGAGGTCGTGACGCACGAGGCGGGCCACGCCTTCGCCAACTACATGGGCCGCGACATCGTCCCCGCCTCCTGCCAGTGGCCGAGCATGGAGAGCTGCGAGGTGCACTCCATGTCCATGGAGTTCTTCGCCTGGCCCTGGGCCGAGAGCTTCTTCGGCGGCGACGCGCGCAAGTTCCGCTACACCCATCTGGCCGGCGCGCTCACCTTCATCCCCTACGGCACGATGGTCGACCACTTCCAGCACATAGCCTATGAGCACCCGGAGCTCACCCCCGCCGAGCGCAACGCCGAGTGGGCGCGCCTCTCCGCCATCTACATGCCCTGGATGAAGCTGGAGGAGACCCAGCCTTTCTACGGAGAGGGCAGGGCGTGGCAGCGCCAGCGCCACATCTACGAGAGCCCCTTCTACTATATCGACTACTGCCTGGCGCAGACCGTCTCCCTCGAGTTCTGGGCCATGATCCAGTCCGACCCCAAGGCCGCCTGGGACACCTACATGAAGTACACCCGCCCCGCCGGCACCATGACCTTCAAGGAGCTCATCGCCAACGCCGGGCTCGTCTCCCCCTTCGGCGAGGACGCCCTGCGCGAGATAGCCTCCGCCGCCGGCGCCTGGCTGGAAAAATACGACCTCAGCGGCCTCATCTGACCGGCCGGCGGCCGGGGGCAGATGCCGCCGCAGTGCGGCGGCGGGCCAAGCTGCGCTTGGATGCAGCTGCGCTGCGCGCCGCGCTGACTGAAGGCCCCCGCAATGGGGCCTTGCCACCCCATTTCTTTGGTCTTGCCCAAAGAAACGGGTGTGGCGCCCCAAAGAAAAACGCTCCGATGCGAATCGGAGCGTTTTTTGCGTGTTCTTACAACTTCTCAGTCATCAAAAGTGGTCATCCCGTCGGTGAATGAGTTTCCTGCATCGCCGACCGTGCACTGCTTCGCTTACGCTCGCGGCACTAACGTTTAGTTGACCGACCGTCAGCGGCGCGAGCGAAGCGAAGCCAACCGCGGCCGGCGTTGAGCAAGGCCATCCGACACCGGGATGACCACCCGAAAGCCAGTCACCACCCGGACTAACGGGCAGATTTTACGCATCGACAAGCACCAAAGCGGTTTTCTCTTTGGAGTCTGAGGGGTTTCTTTTTGACAAGACAAAAAGAAACCTCTCAGAATAAGGCCGCAGGGACGTCAAGTCCCTGCACCCCCCGCCCGCGGGGCGGTATTCATCATTTATTTACAAATTCCTTGTATTTTCGCCGCCGATACCGTATAATAGGACTATTCAAAGTAAAGGAGGGGGCGGGGCGGTGGCAGCACAGCCAGAATACATCATTGAAATGCTCCACATCACCAAGGAGTTCCCGGGCATCATCGCCAACGACGACATCACCCTCAGGCTGAGGAAAGGCGAGATACACGCCCTTCTGGGCGAAAACGGCGCGGGCAAGAGCACGCTGATGAGCGTCCTTTTCGGCCTCTATCAGCCCGAGGCCGGGGAGATCCGCAAAAACGGCGAGGTCGTGAAGATCGACGACCCCAACGACGCCACGGCGCTCGGCATCGGCATGGTGCACCAGCATTTCAAGCTCATCGACGTCTTTACCGTGCTCGACAACATCATCCTCGGCGCGGAGACGACGAAAATGGGCTTCCTGCAACGCAGGGAGGCCCGCAAAAAGGTGGAAGAGCTCTCCGAGCGCTACGGCCTGCACGTTGACCTCGACGCCAAGGTCGAGGACATCACCGTCGGCATGCAGCAGCGCGTGGAGATACTGAAGATGCTCTACCGCGACAACGACATCCTCATCTTCGACGAGCCCACGGCCGTGCTCACGCCGCAGGAGATCGACGAGCTGATGGAGATCATGCGCGGCTTCGCGCGCGAGGGCAAGAGCATCCTCTTCATCTCCCACAAGCTCAACGAGATCATGGCGGTGTCCGACCGCGTGACCGTCCTGCGCAAGGGCCGCTGCATCGGCACGGTGGACACCAAGGACACCAACAAACAGGCGCTCTCCAACATGATGGTCGGCCGCCCCGTGCAGCTGGAAGTCGTCAAGGATCCCGCCAAGCCGAAGGAGACCGTGCTCAGTGTGAGGGGCCTCACCGTCCCCTCCCGCGTCCACAAGAAGGACGCCGTGCACGGCGTCAGCTTCGACGTGCGCGCGGGCGAGATACTCTGCATCGCCGGCATCGACGGCAACGGCCAGACGGAGCTCGTCTATGGCCTCACCGGCCTGGAAAAGGCCACGCACGGGCATGTCGAGCTCTGCGGGCACGACATCTCCCACGCCAGCATCAAAAAGCGCGGCGCGGATATGAGCCACATCCCCGAGGACCGGCACAAGCACGGCCTGATACTTGACTTCACGCTGGAGCAGAACCTGGTGCTGCAGCGCTATAAGGAAAAAGAGTTCCAGCACGCCGGCTTCATCGATTCCGGCAACGTGCGCAAATACGCCGAGCGGCTGATCGAGCAGTACGACGTGCGCTCCGGCCAGGGGCCCGTCACGGTCGTGCGCAGCATGTCCGGCGGCAACCAGCAGAAGGCCATCGTGGCCCGCGAGCTGGACCGCGAAAAGCCGCTCATCGTCGCCGTCCAGCCCACGCGCGGCCTGGACGTCGGCGCCATCGAGTACATCCACAGCCAGCTCGTCGCCGAGCGCGACAAGGGGCACGCCATATTGCTCGTCTCCCTGGAGCTGGACGAGGTCATGAGCCTCTCCGACCGCATCCTCGTCATGTACGAGGGCGAGATCGTCGGCGAGTTCGACCCGAAGAAGGTCACGCTGGAGGAGCTGGGCCTCTACATGGCCGGCGCCAAGCGCGACAACGTCAACGCAGGGGGTGAGAGCGCATGAAAAACGGCAGGCTTTCCGACTTTATGGGCCGGGACGGGACGCGCACGGTCCTCTCTTCCATCGTCTCCATCCTCATCGGCCTGGTGGTGGGCGCCGTCATCGTGCTCATCGTCGGCCTCACGAGCGACAACCTGACGCTGAGCAGCGCCTGGGAGGGCATCCGCCTCATCTTCGGCGGCCTCTTCAGCACGGGGCGCGACAGCGCCGGCGCGCTCACCTTCGGCTTCAACCCCACGAACATCGGCAACATGCTCTTCCGTGCCACGCCGCTGGTGATGACGGGCCTCTCCGTGGCCGTCGCCTACAAGACCGGCCTTTTCAACATCGGCGCGCCGGGCCAGTACCTGATGGGCACCATGGCCAGTTTGATGCTGGCCCTCGGCATCCCCAGCGACGTCGTGCCCGCCGGCATCGTCTGGATCATCGCCTTCCTCGGCGGCATCCTCGCCGGCGCGCTCTGGGGCGCCATCCCCGGCCTGCTCAAGGCCCTGCTCAACATCAACGAGGTCATCGCCTGCATCATGACGAACTGGATCGCCGCCAACGTCGTCACCTGGGGCTTTGAGATCAGCAACTTCAAGAACCTCGTCGAGAGCACGAAGAGCTCCTATGTCTACAAGACCACCTTCAACGGCGTGCAGACGCCGAAGTTCGGCCTTGACGTGCTGTTCCCCAATTCGCAGGTCAACGGCGGCATCATCATCGCCATCATCATCGCCGTCCTCATGTACATCCTCATGAACAAGACGACGCTGGGCTATGAGCTCAAGGCCTGCGGCAGCAACCGCCACGCCGCGCGCTACGCCGGCATCAACGACAAGCGCAACATCGTCCTCTCCATGGCCATCGCCGGCGGGCTCGCCGGGGCGGGCGCCGCGCTCTACTACCTCTCCGGCAACACGGAGTTTTTCTGGAACACCTACACCTCCCTGCCCGCCACCGGCTTCAACGGCATACCCGTGGCCCTGCTGGCGGCCAGCAACCCCATCGGCGTGGTGTTCACCGGCATCTTCATGTCCATGCTGGACATCGCCGGCACGCAGCTCACCAGCCTCACGGCCTATAACGAGTACATAACGGACGTCATCATCGCCGTCATCGTCTACCTGAGCGCCTTCTCCCTGGTGATAAAGATGCTCATCAGCGGCCGCAAGAAGAAAAAGGCCGCAGCCCCGACGGCGGACAGCGCCCCGGCGGCGGATCCGGCGGGCGCGGCCCCGGCGGAGGGAAACAACCCGCCACCGGCGGCAGACGGCGGGAAAGGAGGCGGTAAGGCATGACGTTCCTTATCCAACAGACGCTGCTCTACGCCATACCGCTGATGATCGTGGCGCTGGCCGGCGTGTTCGCCGAGCGCAGCGGCATCATCAACCTGGCGCTTGAAGGTATCATGATCTTCGGCGCGTTCATCGGCGTGCTGTTCGTCAACATCGTGCAGCAGACGGATGTGTTCGTGGCCGCCAAGGAGGCCGACAACTGGATCGCCCTGCAGGGCCTGGAGATGCTGGCCATGCTGGCCGCGGCCGTGATGGGCGCCGTGTTCTCGCTGCTGCTCAGCTTCGCCTCCATCAACCTGCGCGCGGACCAGACCATCGGCGGCACGGCCCTCAACCTGATGGCCCCGGCCCTGGTGCTCTTCCTCGTGCGCATCATCGCCAACCAGAACACCCTGCGCATGGCCACCGGCGACGCGGCCAGCTGGTTCATGATCAAAAAGACCACGCTCGGCTATGAGCGCACGGCGGACCTGGGCTTCCTCGGCAACACCTTCATCGACAAGGTGTACATCGCCACCTACATCTGCATCATCGTCTTTATCATCCTCTCCATCATCCTCTATAAGACGCGCTTCGGCCTGCGCCTGCGCTCCTGCGGCGAAAACCCGCAGGCGGCGGATTCGCTGGGCATCAACGTCTACAAGATGCGCTACATCGGCACCACCATCTCCGGCGCGCTGGCCGGTATGGGCGGGTTCGTCTACTCGCTCACCACGGCCAACTGCACGGCGAACGGCGACGTGGCCGGCTTCGGCTTCCTCGCCCTGGCGGTCATGATCTTCGGCAACTGGAAGCCGCTGAACATCGCCGGCGGCGCGCTGCTCTTCGGCCTTTTCAAGTGCATCGCGGCCAGCTACCCGAGCATCGACATCAACGGCGACGGGGTCTACCTCCTCAACGAGCTGGGGCTCAGCCCGCACTTCTACCGGCTGCTGCCCTACCTCATCACGCTGCTGGTGCTCGCCTTCACCTCCAAGAGCTCCCGCGCTCCGAAGGCGGAGGGCGTGCCTTACGATAAGGGCAAAAGGTGAAAAATACGAGGGGGACTTCGTCCCCCTCGTAGGCTCCCCCTCGCGCCGCACGGCGGCGC
>CHCFR05602__coassemble_969_pt1 | contig 13411 bp, 18 predicted proteins | sample CHCFR05602__metabat2_high_PE_010 | metagenome-assembled genome bin CHCFR05602
TGCCTTGTCAAAAAGAAACCCCTCAGACTCCAAAGAGAAAACCGCTTTGGTGCTTGTCGGTACGTAAAATCTGCTTGTTAGTTCGGGTGGTGACTGACTTTCGGGTGGTCATCCCGTCATCGGATAGCTTTGCCCAACGCCGACCGCGAAAGGCTTCGCTTACGCTCGCGCCGCTAACGAGATGATGATTGGCAGTGCCGCGAGCGAAGCGAAGCCAGGCTGCGCCTGGAGGCACCTGCCTGCGGCCCGGTTTACCGAAAGGCTTCCGTCGGTGAGGCGCACAGCGCAAATACCTGCGGCCGTTGGCCGCCGTTTTTCTTTGGGGCGCCACTCCCGTTTCTTTGGGCAAGACCAAAGAAATGGGGTGGCACTGGCCCCCATTGCGTGGGCCTTCAGTCAGCGCTGTGCGCAGCGTTTACCTCAGCTCGATGTAGTAGAGCCAGATATCCTCATAGTGCCCGTCCTTCATCAGGAAACCGCCGGGGATGCGGCCCAGGGGGCGGAAGCCGAGGCGCTCGTAGAGATGGCGCGCGTGTGTGTTCGCGTCCACCACGGCGTTGAACTGCATCAGCCGGAAGCCCAGCGAGCGCGCCTGCGCCAGGCTGTCCTCCACCAGCGCGCCGCCGATGTGCCTCCCGCGGCTGGCGGAGGCCACGGCGTAGCTGGCGTTGGCGATGTGCCCGCAGCGGCCGACGTTGTTCGGGTGCAGGATGTACATGCCCAGCAGCGCGCCGCCGGGCGCCTCCTCCGCCACGCCGCAGTGAGACTGCGCGGCGAAAAACTCCGCCGCCTCCGCCGCGCCCAGCTCCTCCGTCTGCGGGAAGGCCACGCCGTCGCGCACGACCTCGTTCCAGATCTCCGCCATCTGCGGCACGTCGGCGGCCGTGTACGGCCTGATAATGATCCCCTCGGGCATGTGCTGCGCCTCCGTTCGTGTTTTTCCACCATTATACCGCGGCGGCCACGGGCGCGGCAAGCGGAAAAGAGCGCCGGCTGGGGCACAGTTAAAAACGAAAGCCGCGGAGAGAGCTCCGCGGCTTTGCTGCCTGTGATATCCGCGCCGCCGGCGCGCTCAGTTGATGAACTCGAAGCGCAGCGGGCTGCCCAGGGCCTTCAGCGCGGCGTGCATCTTCGGCACGTCGCAGTTGGCCATCGCCTGGCGCAGGGCGTCGTCCGTGCAGAAGCGGCAGTAGGTGCGGCAGAAGGCCTCGAAGTTATAGCGCGTGCGCGGCCCCAGGCGCTTGGAATACATGGCCAGCGCGCCCAGCGCGCCCACGGCGAAGCCGATGATGAGATAAGCGGCGGCAAAGTGTATCACCAGCCAGAGGAAGCCGGCGCAGATGATAGCCCACATGATGACGGAGATGGTGTTCAGCCGGCGCGCGCCCTGCGCGGCGAACACGTCCTCCTTCACGCCGTCAAAGACCTTTATCAGCCGGTAGCCGACCGTGAAGTCGAACACCAGCTGACGCACACAGATGTAAAAGTAGACCCAGCCCGCCATGGCGAGCAGGGCGAAATACATGATCTTCATGGGAAGGTTATCCATTGCCGAGGACCTCCGTGCTCTTTTTTGAGTATTTTAGCACGATTTGCCTGCGGGCGCAAGGGCAATGTTCTACCGCCCGCGGCGGGCGAATAGATTGTCCACATGAAAGGGAAGGACAGCTTTGAAAGCGCGGCGGCCCTGCTGCCGCGGGACATAAGGGGCGGCGTGCTGGCCCTGCGGGACGCCGAGCGGGCCGCGGCGGAGGAGATACGCCTGCGCTGCGGGCATCCGCCGGCCGTGCTGCTGCCGGGCGGCGAGCGAACGCTCGGTACGCGCGCCGTGACGCCGGAGGACCTCGCCTCGCTGCTGGAGGCGGCCACGCACGGCAGCGCGCACACGGCCCTCGCCGGGCTGCGCGCGGGATACGTGCCGCTGCCGGGCGGCGGGCGGCTGGGCGTCTGCGGCGAGGCGGCGCTGGACGCCGCGGGGCGCGTGGAGCTGCTGCGCGCCCGCTCGGCGGCCATACGCATCGCGCGCGAGCGCCGCGGCTGCGCCGACGGGATAAAAAAGGCGCTGCTGGAGGGCGGATTTTGCGACACGCTCATCGTCTCCCCGCCCGGGGCGGGCAAGACCACGCTGCTGCGGGAGCTGGTGCGGCTGCTCTCGGTGCGCGGGGAGCGCGTGGCCGTGGCGGACGAGCGCGCCGAGGTCGCCGGCGGCCTGGAAGGCGGCTTCGACCTGGGGCCGCGCACGGACGTGATGTCCGGCGCGCCCAAGGCCGCCGCGGCGCTGATGCTCATACGCAGCATGTCGCCCACGGTGCTGGCGATGGACGAGATCACCGCCCCGGAGGACGTGGAGGCCGTGCTGTCGGCGGCGGGCTGCGGCGTGGCCGTGCTCGCCACGGCCCACGCGGAGGGCCTTGCGGGACTGCGCCGGCGGGCGCTCTACCGCCGGCTGCTGGACGAGGGCGTTTTCCGCCACTTCGTGGCCGTCCGCAGGCGCCCGGACGGGACGCGGGAGTATGAAGTGAAGGCGGCTGGCGCGCCATGAGGGCCCTGGGCGCGCTGCTGCTGGCGATAGCGGGCCTGGCGGGCGGGGTGGAGCGCTCGCGGGAGCTCACGCGGCGCTGCCGCCTGACGGCCGCGCTGGCCTCCGCGCTCGAGCTGCTGCGCGGGGAGGTCGCGCGCATGGAGCGCGTGGACCGGGCGGCGGAGCGCCTCGCGCGCGCCGGGCCGCCGGAGGCGAGGGGCTTTTTCGCCCTCTTCGCCGCCGGGCTGGGGGCCCTGGGCGAGCGGGAGGTGGCGGAGATCTGGGACGCGGCGGCGCGCACGCTGCCGCTCGCGCCGCCGGCGCTGGAGGCCCTGCTGGCGGCGGGGCGCAGCCTGGGGCGCTACGGCGCGGACGAGCAGCTCGCGGCCCTCTCGCGGGGAGTGGAGGCCCTCGCCCGCCTGGCGGAGGAGGAGCGGGCGCGCGCGGAGAACGGGCGCAGGCTCTACGCCGGGGTGGGGCTGGCCCTGGGGCTGATCGCGGCCATCATGCTGTACTGAAGGACGGGAGAGGACATGCAGGTAGAACTTATTTTCAAGGTGGCGGCGGTGGGCATCCTCGTCGCCGTGCTGAACATACTGCTCACGCGCTCGGGCCGCGAGGAGCAGGCGCTGATGGTGACCATCACCGGGCTGGTGATCGTGCTGCTGCTGGTGGTGCAGAAGGTGAGCGAGCTCTTTGAGCTCATCCGCGACCTCTTCGCCTTCTGATGGAGCTGGCGGTGCGTCTGGCGGCGGGCGGCGTCTGCGCGGCGCTGCTCGCGCAGCTGCTGCGGCGGCACAACGCGGAGATCGCCCTCTGCCTGGCCATCGCCGGCTGCGCGGCCGTGCTGGCCGCCGCCCTGGGGCTGATGGACGGCGTGGGGGAGGCGCTCGCGTGGGCGCGGGAGATGTCCGGGCTGAGCGGGGCGCTGCTCGCGCCGGTGATGAAGTGCGCGGCCATCGGCGTCGTCTGCCGGCTGGCGGCGGACGAGTGCCGCGACGCCGGCAGCGGCGCGCTGGGCTCGGCCGTCGAGCTGGCGGGGGCCGTCGCCGCGCTTTGGACGGCGCTGCCGCTGCTCACAGCGCTGCTGGACACGGTGGAAAGCATCCTTGGCGGCTGAAAGGGGGAGTGGGACATGCTTCGCTGTTTATCCGCGCTGCTGATGGCGGCGCTGCTGCTCTCCGTGCCCGCCGCGGCGGCGGACTACGGCGCTTCCGCCGTGGAGGACGCCCTGCCGGAAGCGGCGCGCGATATCGTGGGCGGCAGCGCCCTGGAGTCCGCCGCGCAGCCGGAGGGGATGCTCTCGCGGCTGTGGGAGGCGGCGCTGGAGCGGGCGAAGGAGCTGGTATCGCCCGCCGTGCGCAGCGCGGCGGCCCTGCTCTGCGCGGCGCTGCTCTGCGCGGCGGTGGAGGCCGTGGCCGGCGGCGAGGCGGCGGGCTATGTGACGCTGGGCGGCGTGCTGGCCGTGGCGGCCGTCGCCCTTGGCGACGCGCGCACCTTCATCACCGCCGGGACGGAGGCGCTGGGCGAGCTGAACACGTTTTCCCACGCGCTGCTGCCCTCGCTGACGGCGGCGGCCGCGGCGGGCGGGGCCGTCACCTCGGCGGCGGCCAAATACGCGGCCACGGCGCTCTTCATGGACGTGCTCATCACCGCCGCACGCGCTGTCATCATCCCGCTGGTGTACATATATATGGCCGCGGCGGTGGCCCAGGCGGCCACGGGCAGCGCCGCCGCCGAGAGCGCCGCCGGCGTACTCAAATGGTTGGCCGTCAGCGCCACCACGCTCATCATGACGGCCTTCACGGCCTATCTCTCCCTCACGGGGGCGGTGAGCGGCGCGGCGGACGCCGTCACGCTGCGCGCGGCCAAGAGCGCCATCTCCACCGCCCTGCCCGTGGTGGGCGGCATCATCTCCGACGCCGCCGGCACCGTGGTGGCCGGCGCGGGGCTCATCAAAAGCGCCGTCGGCTCGCTGGGGATGGTGGCGGCGGCCGCCGTGTGCCTCTCGCCCTTCATCGCGCTCGGCATGCAGTACCTGATGTACAAGCTGGCCGCGGCCCTGGCCGCCGGCTTCGCCCCCGGGCGGCTGCCGAAGCTCATCTCCACCCTCGGCGGGGCCTTCGGCATGGTGCTGGGCGTGGTGGGGGCGGCGGCGCTGATGCTGTTCATCGCCGTGGCCTCGCTGGTGAGGACGGTGGCGGCATGACGGGCGCGCTCACGGATTGGGTGCGCGCCCTCTGCGGCGCGGCGGTGATCTGCGCGGCGGCGATGGCCCTCTGCCCGGATGGGCGCGTGAAGCGCGTGCTGCGCCTCGTCTGCGGCCTGGTGATGGCCTGCGCGCTGCTCTCGCCCGCCCTGGAGCTGGACTTCGACGCCTATTCCTCCGCCCTCTCCGGCTACGGCGAGGCCGCCCGCGCGGCCGCGGAGGGCGCGCAGGAGGAGGCGCGCTTATCCAGCCGCGGCGTCATAGAGGAGGAGTGCGCGGCATATATATTGGACAAAGCGGAGGCCCTGGGCCTTGCGGGCTGTTCGGCGAGCGTGCGCGCGGAGTGGTCGAGCGCGGGCTACTGGGTCCCGCGAAGCTGCCGCGTGTGCTGCCCCGGCGGCCGGAGCGAGGCCCTCGCCGCCGCCATCGAGGCCGACCTCGGCATACCGCGCTCGCGCCAGGAATGGGAGGTGCCGCAGTGAACAGGGCGCTGGAGACGCTGATGAAGAACCGCTATGTGCTGTTGCTGCTGCTCGCCGGGACCGCGCTGCTGCTGCTCCCCGCCGGCGGCGGGGGCGGCGCGGAGGGCTCCGCCGCCACGGAGGAGGAGCGCCGGCTGGAGGCCGTGCTCTCCGCCGTGGAGGGCGTGGGGGAGGTGGGCGCGCTCTATTCGGACAACGGCGTGGTCGTCGTCTGCGAGGGGGCGGGCTCCGCCGCGGTGCGGCTGCGCGTGACGGAGGCCGCGGCGGCCTACACCGGCTTTGGCAGCGACCGCATAACGGTGCTGAAAATGAAAACTGACTAATTGGGAGGCAAAAACGTGAAAAAGGCGAAACGCAACATCATCATCGTCACGGTCATGCTGTTCGTCTGCGCGGCGGTGTACCTCAACTGGAGCTACAACAACAGCTGGGGCCGCGCGGACGAGGCCATGGTGGAGGCCGAAGACGCGGCCATGGCCGCCGCCCTCGGGCAGGAGGACGAAGCGCAGGAGGCCTTCGACTACTTTGCCGAGGCGCGGCTGACGCGCCAGACCTCGCGCGACGAGGCGCTGAGCCTGCTGCAGACGGCGGCGGCCTCCGAGTCCGCCTCGCAGGAGACCATCGACAGCGCCATGGACGCCATCGCCGCCATGGCCCAGTGGTCGATGATGGAGACGCAGATAGAAAACCTCCTCATCGCCCGCGACTTCGCCGACTGCGTGGCCTATATGACCGACGACGGCGTCACCGTGGCGGTGCCGGCCCCGGCGGAAGGCCTGAGCGAAGCGGACGTGGCGCGCATCACGGAGACCATCACGGCGGAGACGGACTATGACGCATCCCAGCTGCGGGTGATAGAGATCAAGCCTGGGACGGCGCAGGAGGAGGGCGTGGACGCCTCCGCTACGGCGGACGACGCCCTCGCGCCGGCGGCTTCTGCCTCGCCCGCCGCGGCGGAGGCCAGCCCCGCCGCCTGAGGCGCGCCGGGGCGCGTGAAATAAGCAAAAAAGCAGTTGACAAGGGGCGATATATCAATTATAATACCAAGGCGGCTGTGCGGGAGGGGTGAAGAACATGCTCGATCTGAGAGATGTCATTTCCGTCCCCGGAGCGCGGCTCCCCTTCGAGCGCGAGCTCGATCCCGGGCGCCTTGCCGCCCCCTATGTCGTCGCCTTTGAGGCCGCGCCGCGCGGCGCGGGCGAGGTCGTCAACACCGCCGGGGCGCTGTGGGTGCGCGCCGGGGTGGACGCCGACATGCTCTGCCGCTGCGACCGCTGCGGCAGGACCTACAGCCGGCACAAGCACGTGGACGTTGCCGTCCCCGTGGTGGACGCCGAGGACAGCGAGGAGGCCGAGGCCTTCTGCCTGCAGGGCGAGGAGCTCGACATCGACGACCTGCTGGAGACGGCTTTCATCCTCGACATGGAGTCGAAGAGCCTCTGCCGGCCGGACTGCAAGGGGCTCTGCCCCAAATGCGGCAAGGACCTGAACGACGGGCCCTGCGGATGCCGCCCGGACATCGATCCAAGATTAGCTGTGTTGGAGCAGCTTTTGGATAAATAAATTTCTATTAACATAGAGCTGCTCAACGACAGCCGTCTATGGGAGGTGTAATAATGGCAGTACCGAAGAGTAAAGTTTCCCGCCAGAGGCGCAACAAGCGGCGCTCTTCCGTGTGGAAGCTCGAGGCCCCCAGCATAGTCAAGTGCCCGAACTGCGGCGCTTACCATCTGCCCCACCGCGCCTGCAAGGCCTGCGGCCAGTACAACGGGCGCCAGGTCCTCGCGGTCGAGGAGAGCAAGTAAAAACTGCAACGCAGGGAAGGGAAGGCGCGCAGCCTTTCCTTCTTTTGCTTTTCGGCGGCCGCGCGCCTGCGGGCCATTTTTGGGAGGTAATATGCTCAACACTGTGACGAACATAGACGCGCGCAGCCCCCTGCGGGGCCGGGTGCGCGTGGGGGACAAGCTCCTGAGCATCAACGGCCACGAGGTGGAGGACGTGCTCGACTACCGCTACTGGAGCTATGAGCCGCAGCTGACGCTCCTGTTCCGCTCCGCGGACGGGGGGGAGTACAGCGTGAAGGCCCGCAAGGGCGAGGGCGAGGACCTGGGGCTCGACTTTGAGGAGTACCTGATGGACCGGCCCTGGGGCTGCTCGAACCGCTGCAAGTTCTGCTTCATCGACCAGCTGCCGAAGGGCCTGCGCAAAACGCTCTATTTCAAGGACGACGACGCGCGCTTGAGCTTCCTCACGGGCAGCTACATCACGCTCACCAACCTCTCCGAGCGGGAGCTGGAGCGCATCTGCGCGCTGAAGATCAGCCCTATCAACGTCTCCGTCCACGCCACGGACGGCGCGCTGCGCGCCGAGCTGATGGGCAACCCGAAGGCCGCGGACATCATGGGCCCGCTGAAGCGCCTTGCGGACGCCGGCATAGTCATGGACTGCCAGATAGTCTGCTGTCCGGGCTGGAACGACCGCGGGCAGCTCTCGCGCACGATGAGCGACCTGGCCGGGCTCTACCCGGGCGTGAACAGCGTCTCCATCGTCCCCGTGGGGCTGACGAAGCACCGCGAGGGGCTGGCGGAGCTCAGGCCCTTCGACCGGGAGTCCGCCGCGGAGACGATAGACCGCGTGGAAGCCTATGCCGCCGAGTGCCTTTCAAAGCTCGGCAGCCGCGTTTTCTGGTGCTCGGACGAGCTCTATCTCAAGGCGGGGCGCGAGGTGCCGGAGGACGAATACTACGAGGAGTACAGCCAGCTGGAAAACGGCGTGGGGCTGATGCGCCTGCTGGAGACCGAATTCATGGCCGCCCTGCGCCTGGCGGAGCCGGACGAGGGCATGGGAGGGCGCTTCACGATAGCCACCGGCGTCGCGGCCGCGCCGCTGCTGGAAAAACTTTTACAGACTGCTCATAAAAAATGTGCTAAAATAGACGGGCAGGTGTGCGCCATAGTCAACGATTTCTTCGGGCACACGATAGATGTCGCCGGGCTCGTCACGGGCGGCGACCTCATCGCGCAGCTCCGCGGGAAGGACCTCGGGGAGCGGCTGCTGATCCCGCACACCATGCTCCGCCACGGCGAGGGCGTTTTCCTCGACGACGTGACGCTCGAGCAGGCCTCGGAGGCCCTCGGCGTGCCCGTGACGCCCATCGGCGGCTCGGGCGGGGAACTGCTCGACGCCATGCTGGGCGTATCATACTGAATCTGAACGTGAAAGGTGGCCGGCTGAATGTCCAGACCCCTTGTAGCCATAGTGGGGCGGCCCAACGTGGGCAAATCCCTGCTCTTCAACCGCCTGGCGGGCAAGCGCCTCTCCATCGTGGAGGACACGCCGGGCGTCACGCGCGACCGGCTCTACGCCGAGTGCGAGTGGAACGGCCGTAGGTTCGACATCGTCGATACCGGCGGCATCGAGCCCACGGCCGACAGCGAGATACTGCTCTTCATGCGCGAGCAGGCGCAGATCGCCATCGACGCGGCGGACGTGATCGTACTCGTCACGGAGATCGGCACCGGCGTCACCGCCGCCGACCGCGAGGTGGCCAATATGCTGCTGCGCTCGAAAAAGCCGGTGGTGCTCTGCGTGAACAAGATGGACTCCACGGGCCTGCCCGACCCGGGGTTTTACGAGTTCTACTCCCTCGGCCTGGGGGACCCGGTCGAGCTCTCCGCCATGCACGGGCACGGCACGGGCGACCTTTTGGACGCCTGCGTGGCGCACTTCCCGCCCCCGGAGGAGGGCGAGGAGGACGACGAGCGCATCCACGTCGCCGTGATAGGCAAGCCCAACGTGGGCAAGAGCTCGCTCATCAACCTCATCCTCGGCGAAAAGCGCGTGATCGTCGCCGACCAGGCGGGCACCACGCGGGACGCCGTGGACACGTATTTTGAGAACGAATACGGCAAGTATGTGTTCATCGACACGGCGGGCATCCGCCGCCGCTCGAAGGTGGACGACCGGATCGAGAAATTCTCCGTCATGCGCGCGCAGCTGGCCATCGAGCGCGCGGACGTGTGCCTCATCATGATAGACGCGCGCGAGGGCGTCACCGAGCAGGACACGAAGATCGCCGGAATGGCGCACGAGGCCGGGAAGGCCAGCATCATCGTCGCCAACAAGTGGGACCTGGTGGAAAAGGACGGCAAGACCATGGACCGGATGCGCCGGGACATCTACCGCGACCTGGCCTTCATGACCTACGCGCCGGTGCTCTTCATCAGCGCCGTCACGGGCCAGCGCACGCAGCGCATCTTCGAGCTGGTGAACTTCGTCAATGAGCAGAGCTCCATGCGCATCACCACGGGCATGCTCAACAACGTCCTGGCGGACGCCCAGGCCCGCCAGCAGCCGCCCACGGACAAGGGCAAGCGGCTGAAGATCTACTACATGACGCAGACGGGGGTAAAGCCGCCCTGCTTCGTCATCTTCTGCAACAGCCGCGAGCTTTTCCACTTCTCCTACCAGCGGTATATCGAGAACCAGATCCGCGCAGTTTTCGGCCTTGAAGGCACCCCGGTGCGCATAGTTATCCGTCAGAAGGGGGATAAGGAATAATGGTGACCGTCCTCCTGCTCGTACTCATCGCCGCGCTGAGCTACACGCTCGGCTGCCTCAACGGCTCGCTCATCATCTCCCGCCGCATGTTCGGCGTGGACATCCGCAGCATGGGCAGCGGCAACGCCGGGGCCACGAACTTTTTCCGCTCCTTCGGCCGCAGCGGGCTGCTGGAGGTGCTGGCCGTGGACATCGGCAAGGGTCTGCTGGCCGCCTTCCTCGGCGGCATACTGCTGGGTCTGGCTGCGCCGGAGCCGGAGGAGCTGGCCTATTACCGCGAAGTGGGCCGCGCCTTCGCCACCTTCTGCTGCGTGATGGGGCACGTGTTCCCCGCGCCCTTCGGCTTCCGGGGCGGCAAGGGTATACTCTGCGGCGTGGCCTGCGTGTTCGTCATGGAATACCACGCGGGGCTCATCTGCCTGCTCATCTTCGCCATCGCCGTGGCCGCCACGCGCTATGTGTCGCTCGGATCGGTGCTCGGCGCGCTGAGCGTGCCGGTGACCGCCCTCGCGCAGGGCTTCTCGGGCCTCAGCATGACGCTGGTGTGCATCTCCGTGGCGCTGGTGGTGCTCAAGCACTGGCAGAACATCGTGCGGCTCATACAGCACCGCGAATCAAAGATAGATTTCCGCCCCGACGTCTCGCACAAGCTGGACTCGGAGGACTTTTGACACAAGGGAGGGAACGTTTCAGTCTATGCTGGAACTCAGAGACATCACCTACGCCGCCCAGGAAGAGAACGGCGGCGAAAAAGAGATACTGCGCGGCGTCAGCCTCAAGGTCGATGAGCGCTTCGTGGCTATCACGGGGCCCAACGGCGGCGGCAAGAGCACGCTGGCGCGCATCATCGCCGGCATTATCACGCCCACGTCTGGCAGCATCTTCCTCGACGGGGAGGACATCACCGGCCTCGGCGTCACCGAGCGGGCGAAAAAGGGCATCAGCTTCGCCTTCCAGCAGCCGGTGCGCTTCAAGGGTATCACGGTCTACGACCTGCTGCGCTACGCGGCGGGGAAGAAGATCACCGTCGGCCAGGCCTGCGATTATCTGGCCCGCGTGGGCATGTGCGCGCGCGACTATGTGAACCGCGAGGTCAACGCCAGCCTCTCCGGCGGCGAGCTCAAGCGCATCGAGATCGCCACCATCCTTGCCCGCGGCACCAAGCTCTCGCTTTTCGACGAGCCGGAGGCGGGCATCGACCTCTGGAGCTTTTCCAACCTCATCGCCGTGTTTGAGAAGCTCTATGAAGAGGTCAGCGGCAGCATCATGATCATCACCCACCAGGAGCGGATACTGGAGATCGCCGACCGCATCATCGTCATCGCCAACGGCGCCATCACCGAGGACGGCGCGCGCGAGGAGATGCTGCCCAAGCTCATCGGCGGCGGCCAGTGCTCCCGCCTCTCCGCGGTCTAAGGAGGTAGGTATATGGACAGCATCCAGAGAGCCCTGCTCGAACAGGTGGCCGGGCTGCACGGCGTCCCCGAGGGGGCCTATAACATCCGCTCGGACGGCGAGCTCGCCGGGCGCAACACCACCGCCAACATCGACATCGTCAGCAAGAAGGACAAGCCGGGCATAGACATCTTCATAAAGCCCGGCACAAAAAACGAGAGCATGCACATCCCCGTCATCATCGCCAAGTCCGGCCTCAAGGACCTGGTGTACAACGATTTCCACATCGGCGAGGACTGCGACGTCACCATCGTCGCCGGCTGCGGCATCTCCAACTGCGGCAGCCAGGACAGCCAGCACGACGGCATACACAGCTTCTTCGTGGGCAAAAACGCGAAGGTGAAGTACATCGAAAAGCACTACGCCGAGGGCGATGGCACCGGCGAGCGCATCATGAACCCAACAACGATAATAAACCTTGAAGAGGGCGCGTACATGGAGATGGACACCACGCAGATCAAGGGCGTGGACTCCACAAAGCGCGACACGCAGGCCAAGCTGGCCGACGGCGCCACGCTCATCATCCGCGAAAAGCTGATGACCCACGGCACGCAGTACGCGGAGACGAACTTCTGCGTGGACCTGGACGGCGAGGACAGCTCCTCCAACGTCATCAGCCGCAGCGTGGCCAGCGGCAACTCCCGCCAGGTGCTGCTGATGAAGATCAACGGCAACGGCAAGTGCTACGGGCACTCGGAGTGCGACAGCATCGTCATGGACAACGGCTTCGTGCAGGCGATACCGGAGATCACCGCCAACAGCGTGGAGGCCAGCCTCGTCCACGAGGCGGCCATCGGCAAGATCGCCGGCGAGCAGCTGACCAAGCTGATGACCCTCGGCCTGACGGAAAAAGAGGCCGAAGCGGAGATCGTGGCCGGCTTCCTGAAGTAAACAGCGGCGGAAAAACGGGCGGCGCGGCCGCCCGTTTTTTAGCGGGAAATTTAACAGTCTGCCTGTTGACAAGCGCCCGGCCGCTGCTGTATGATACGTTTGGAATGACGCGAATATCCCCGGGGGGATCAGGAGGTTATCATATATGAAAAGGAACACAAAGGTAGGCATAGTCACCTCCGGCGGCGACTGCCAGGGCCTGAACGCCGCAATCCGCGGCATCGGCAAGGCGCTGCTGCAGTACGTTGACAATGTCGAGATCTTCGGCATGTACGACGGCTACCGCGGGCTCATCGAGGGCGACTATAAGTTCATGGAGTCGAAGGACTTCTCCGGCATCCTGACGGAGGGCGGCACCATACTCGGCACCTCGCGCCAGAAGTACATCCCCGGCAAGGCCATCGTGGACGACCAGGGCAACGACCTGATGCCCGCCATGCTGGACACCTATAACCGCCTCAACCTGGACTGCCTGATCGTCATGGGCGGCAACGGCACGCAGAAGAGCGCCAAGCTGCTGATGGACGCGGGCATGAACATCATCACCCTGCCCAAGACCATCGACAACGACATCTGGGGCACGGACACCACCTTCGGCTTCCAGAGCGCCGTGGACATCGGCACCAACGTCATAGACTACATCCACTCCACCGCAAGCTCCCACGGGCGCGTGTTCCTGGTGGAGCTGATGGGCCGCGACGCCGGCTGGCTGACGCTGAACGCCGGCATCGCCTCCGGCGCGGACATCATCCTCATCCCGGAGATACCCTATAAGATCGAGGCCGTGGCCGCCGCCGTCGAGCAGCGCTACCGCAGCGGCAAGCACTTCTCCATCATCGCCGTGGCGGAGGGCGCCGTCTCCAGCACGGACGCCGTGCTCAGCGAGGAGGAGCGCCGCCGCGTGAAGGAGCAGTCGCGCCACTCCACCATCTCCTACCGCATCGCCAGCGAGCTGGAGGCCCTCACCGGGCAGGAGACGCGCGTCACCATCCCCGGCCACTACCAGAGGGGCGGCCCCCCGTGCCCGTACGACCGCGTGCTCGCCACGCAGTTCGGCACCGCCGCCGCGCACCTCATCATGGAGCACAAGTACGGCATGATGGTGGGCATCCAGCAGGGCGAGATCGTCTCCGTCCCGCTGGAGGACTCCGCCAGCCGCACCAAGTTCCTGCCCACGGACCACCCGCTGATCCAGACGGCCAGGGACGTGAAGATATATTTTGGCGACGAAACGTGAGTACGAGGGGGACTTCGTCCCCCTCGTAGGCTCCCCCTCGCGCCGCACGGCGGCGC
>CHCFR05602__coassemble_1015_pt1 | contig 12960 bp, 13 predicted proteins | sample CHCFR05602__metabat2_high_PE_010 | metagenome-assembled genome bin CHCFR05602
GCGCTGTTGACCAACCTGCAGGAAAACGACATACTCTTCGTGGACGAGATACACCGCCTTGACCGGGCGGTGGAGGAGATACTGTATCCCGCCATGGAGGACTACGCCATCGACATCATCATCGGCAAGGGCCCTTCGGCGAACTCCATCAGGCTCGACCTGCCGCATTTCACGCTCATCGGCGCGACCACGCGCTCCGGGCAGCTGACAGCGCCGCTGCGCGACCGCTTTGGCGTCACGCTGAGGCTTGAGCTCTACACGCCCGAGGAGCTGGGGCGCATCGTCGCGCGCAGCGCGGGCATACTTGGTGTAGCCATCGAGCCTGACGGGGCGGCGGAGATCGCCTCCCGTTCGCGCGGGACGCCGCGCATCGCCAACAGGATGCTGCGGCGCGTCCGCGACTACGCGCAGGTGCGGGCCGGCGGCGTCATCACCCGCGAGGTGGCCAACGAGGCCCTGCTGCGCCTGGAAGTGGACGCCCAGGGCCTGGACGCCGTAGACCGGCGCATGCTGCGCAGCATCATCGAGTTCTACAACGGCGGCCCGGTGGGGCTGGAAACGCTGGCAGCCACCATCAATGAGGAGGCCGTTACGCTGGAGGACGTCTATGAGCCCTATCTTTTGCAGCAGGGCTACCTGACGCGCACGCCGCGTGGGCGCTGCGTCACGCGCAAGGCCTATGAACATCTGGGGCTGGAATATCACGGCCAGGAGCAGCTTGAGCTCTGATCTGCCGCAGAAGTGCGCAAGATATTGAACAAATCGCGCTTTTCCGTTGGCGTGGCGATTTTTTATCTTGACTTTCCATTAGTTTGTAATATAATCAGTTTTGAGCCTGAGCATTTGAATGACTGAATACGACAACTTATCTGACAATGAGCTCCAGCACCTGGCCGCAGAAGGAAACGAGGCGGCAGAGGCGGCGCTCATCGACCGCTATGCGCGGCTCGTGCGCATATGCGCCCGCCCGTATTTTCTGGCCGGGGGAGACAGCGAGGATCTCATGCAGGAAGGGATGCTTGGGCTGCTCTCCGCCATACGCCGGTTCGGCACGGAGGGTGGGACGGCTTTCCGCACATATGCGGAGGTCTGTATACGAAACCGCATCACGGAGGCGGTCCGCTCCGCCTCGCGCAAAAAGCACGGCCCGTTGAATGACGGGGTCTCACTGGAATACATCATCCTCTCAGAAGAATCAACCGTCGGCAATGCGTCCCAGCCTGAAGCGTTCAGGCGCGTACCTGAGGAACAGGTCCTTGCCAGAGAGAGCGAAAGAGAGTTTTATTCCACGTTTTCACGGTGCTTGTCAGAATTTGAAACCGAGGTGCTTTTTAACTATCTGGACGGCTTGAGCTACCGGCAGATCGCCGAAGCTACACACCGTACGGAAAAGGCCGTTGACAACGCCGTGCAGCGCATTCGCCGCAAACTGGCGAGACATCCATTCCTGGGCGATTTCAGCAGGAGCTGAACGCATATAGCCGAAAGGCAAGATCAGCAAAAGAGAGGGTAAAATCAAAATGTTCGAAGACAAAGTCCTTGTATGCAAAGAGTGTGGAAAGGAATTCGTGTTCACTGCCGGCGAGCAGGAGTTTTACGCTGAGCGCGGCTTCCAGAACGAGCCCCAGCGCTGCAAAGCCTGCCGTGACGCCCGCAAGAACGCCGCCCGCGGCCCCCGCGAGTATTTCACCGCTGTTTGCGCCATGTGCGGCGGCGAGGCGAGGGTTCCTTTCGAGCCCAAGACCGACCGTCCCGTCTACTGCAGCGAGTGCTTCGCCAAGATCCGCGAGCAGCAGAGCAACGCCTGAGGCAACTAAACGGCCGGGACGCCATGCGCCCCGGCTGTTTTTTTGATATCGCATTTTTGGAGGTACAACATGTTCGAGATCACCAAGACCACCATGATTTCCGAGATCCTTGAGAACGCGCCGGAGGCCATGCCCGTTTTCCAGAGCATCGGCATGCACTGCCTGGGCTGCGCCCTCTCCAGCGGCGAGACGCTCGAAGAGGCCTGCTACGCCCACGCCGTGGACCCCGACCAGTTCCTGACCTATCTGAACGACTACCTGGCCAAGTATAAAGAGGCCCAGGCCTGACGACATTTATCACGGCCCCCGCGCGGCCCTGACGGCTGCGCGGGGGTTTTGTAAGTTTGGAGGAGTTTGAATTGAACAGCGAGCTGAGCCCGCGGCTGGCGGCGGTCGCGCGCATGGCCGCCGGCGCGCGCATATTGGCGGACGTGGGCTGCGACCATGGGCTGCTATCAATATATATGCTCACTCACGGCTTAGCCCAGACGGCCGTGGCCAGCGACCTGCGCCCGGGACCGCTGTCCACAGCGCGCCGGAACGCGGCCGGCTGCGGTCTGGCGGGCCGGATACGCTTTGAGCTCTGCGACGGGCTGTACTATCCCGGAGCCGAAAAGGCGGACACGGTGGCCGTCGCCGGTATGGGCGGGGAGACCATCGCCGGAATTTTGCAGCGCGCGCCCTGGACAAGTGGCGGGGCAAGGCTCGTTTTACAGCCGCAGTCAAAAATAAGCGAGCTGTGCCGCTGGCTGGCGGAAAACGGCTATGCCCTGCGCAGCGCGCTGCTCTCGCGTGAAGGCGGGCGGCTCTATCTGGCGCTGCTGGCCTCCGGCGGCGAGGGAGGCTACACATCGGCGGAAGAGGCCCTGTTCGCGTCCGGCGACCCGCTGCTGGGCGAATGGCTGGACGTGCGCATATCGCGGACCCAGAGGGCGCTCAACGGCATGGAAAGCGCCGCCGAAGAGCGGGATACAAGCGGCTTCCAGGCAGAGCTCGGGCGGCTGCTGGAGATAAGGAGGAAAATATCATGACAGTGAGAGACGTATTCAACGCGCTCGCAATGCACGCGCCGGTGGAGCTGAAAATGGATTTTGACAACGTCGGGCATCTGGCCGGCCGGGCGGACGCCGCCGTCACCCGGGCTGTGGTGGCGCTGGACATCACCGACGAGGTGATCGCGGAGGCGGCGGAACTGGGCGCGGAGCTCATCGTCTCCCACCACCCGCTCATCTTCGGCAGCATCAAGAGCGCAACGGACGGCGACCTCACGGGGCGAAAGCTTGTGGCCCTGCTGGGCCGCGGGATGTCCGCCATCTGCATGCACACTAATCTGGACGCGGCGCAGGGCGGCGTGAACGACGCGCTGGCCGCCGCCCTCGGCGCGCAGGTGCAGGGGGTGCTGAACAGCGATGAATGGATCAGCCGCATCGCGGAGCTGCCGGAGGCCGTTGAGTTTGGCGAGTTCCTATCGCGTGTGAAACTGGCGCTGGGCGCGAACGGGCTGCGTTACGCCGGGCCCGGGCGTCCGGTGAAGCGTATCGGGCTCTGCGGCGGCGCCGGGGCGGGGGATATGTACCTGGCGCTCGAGCGCGGCTGCGACACCTATGTCACCGCGGACGTCAAGCACCACGAGTTCATCGCCGCCAACGAGCTGGGCATCAACCTGGTGGACGGCGGGCATTTCCCCACGGAGAACGTGGTCGTGCCCGTGCTCGCAGGTTGGCTGCGCGCGGACTTGCCTGAGCTCGACGTGCGCATCAGCGCCGTTTGCCGGCAGCCGGAGAAGTTCTTCGTTTGAGCTGGGGTTGAAAAGGGCGGAAATGGAGATATATAATTAGGGCATACAAAATAATGGGAAGTGTGCCTTATGAAGGAACTGTCAAAGATCGCAATGAGGGTCAACCCCTCCACCACGCTGGCCATCGACTCGCTGGCCAAGCAGATGAAAGCCGACGGGCTGGATGTCATCAGCTTCGGCACAGGAGAGCCGGATTTCATGACGCCGGAGAACATCTCCGAGGCCGGCATCGCCGCCATCCGCGAGGGCAAGACGAAATATACACCCGCCGCGGGCATCGTGCAGCTGCGCGAGGCCGCCGCCGAGCGGCTGAAGGCCGACTGCGGCCTGGACTATGACTACACGCAGATCGTCATCGCCTCCGGCGCGAAGCACAACGTATATGCGGCGCTGAGGGTGCTGCTCGACCCCGGCGACGAAGTGATAGTGCCCGCTCCCTACTGGGTGAGCTACTGCGAGATGGTGAGCATATGCGGCGGCGTGCCGGTCGTGGTGGAAACGGCTGAGGCAGCGGGCTTCAAGATGGCTCCCGCGCAGCTGGAAGCGGCTATCACCCCGCGCACCAAGGCGCTGATACTCAATAACCCTTCCAACCCCACGGGCATGGTGTATACGGAAGCGGAGCTGCGCGCCATCGCTGAGGTTTGCGTAAAGTACGACCTCTACGTGATAGCCGACGAGATATACTACAAGCTGATGTACGACGGCAAGCCCTTCGTCAGCTTCGCCTCGCTGGGCGGGGACGTGAAGGAACGCACCATCGTCGTCAACGGCGTTTCCAAAAGCTACGCCATGACGGGCTGGCGCATCGGCTACTCGGCGTCCAACAGGGAAATCGCCCGGCTGATGGGCAATTACCTCAGCCACTCGACGGGCGCCCCTTCCACCATCAGCCAGTGGGCGGCCGTGGAGGCGCTATCCGGCCAGCAGGACACCATTGAGGACATGCGCAAGGTGTTTGAAGAGCGACGCAACTACATCGTGCGCCGTATGAACACGATACCCGGCGTGAGCTGCATCATGCCGGAAGGCGCATTTTATGTGATGATGAACATCGAAAAGCTCATCGGCCGCGCCATCGGCGGCGTTGTCATTGAGAACGACGACGTGTTCGCCGAGGCCTTCCTCATACAGGCGCGGGTGGCCGTGGTGCCCTGTTCGGGCTTTGGCATCAGGAACTTCGTCCGTTGGACATACGCCACCAGCATGGATAACATCAGGGAAGGGCTGGACCGGCTGGAAAAGTTCCTGACGGAATAATTTGTTGTCCCCCGCGAGCATATGATTGGGCGAGGGGGGACAAGTGTGTTCGTTTATATCAGGATACGCGAGTGGATGCCTCTGGCCGCGGCCACGGCGCTCATAATGCTCTGCTTTCTGCTGCCGCGCGGCGGCAGTGATGACGCCCTGCCTGCCGCAGGCTTATCCGATACGGCAAGGCCCACGTTGGTCATCGACGCCGGGCATGGCGGCGAGGACGGCGGGGCTTCCACCGCCGGAGGGACGCTGGAAAGTGAGATCAACCTGGCTGTGGCGCAGAAACTGGACGCGCTGGCGCGCCTCTTCGGCGTGGACACGGTGATGACGCGCACGTCGGAAGCCATCGATTATCCGCCGGAGGCCGAGACTACGGCGGCGCGCAAGCGCGCCGATCAGAGCGCAAGGCTGCGCCTGATAAACACCACGCCGGGGGCGGTGCTGGTGAGCATACACCAGAATTTTTATCCCGACCCTCGCCCCAGCGGGCCGCAGGTGTTTTACGCGGACACGCCGGGCAGCCGCGAGCTGGCCGAGACGGCGCACAGTTACCTTGTTTCCGCGCTCGCGCCGGATAGCCGGCGCGTTGCGGCGCCGGCCAGCGAGGACATTTATCTCATGCGGGAGGCGGACTGTACGGCCATCCTGGCCGAGTGCGGCTTCCTCTCAAACCCGCAGGAGGCGGCGGCGCTGGAGACGGAGGACCACCGCACGGCTATTGCCGCCGCGCTGCTGGCGGCTTTCCTTGAGTATTGCAGCATGGAGGACGTGACGGTCACATGAAGAAAAAAACCGTGTTTTACTGCACGGAATGCGGGAATGAAACGGCAAAATGGGCCGGGCAGTGCCCGGCCTGCGGGGCCTGGAACACGCTTGTGGAGGCCCCGGCCGAGCCCAAGGCTAAGTCCGACGCCGCGCGGCCCAGAAAGGGCGGTACGGCGCCCAAGCTGCTCTCCGAGCTGGACACGCAGGAGGAGATACGCTTTCCCACCGGGCTTTCGGAGCTTGACCGCGTCCTCGGCGGCGGGGCCGTGCGCGGGAGCGTGGTGCTCGTGGGCGGCGCGCCGGGCGTGGGCAAGAGCACGCTGCTACTGCAGCTCTGCGGCCTGGTCGGCAGGAGCGAGAAGATACTCTATGTCACCGGCGAAGAGAGCCGCCGGCAGCTTAAGATGCGCGCGCAGCGGCTGGGCGTCTCGGACGGAGAGATATACGTGCTGGCGGAGACGGATCTGGGCGAGATCGGCGCAGCCATTGACTCCACGGAGCCGACTGTGGTCATCATCGACTCCATACAGACGATGTTCGACCCGGAGCTGGCCGCCGCGCCCGGGAGCGTCAGCCAGGTGCGCGAGTGTACGATGTCCATCATGCGCCGGGCCAAGGCGGACGGCTTCGCCGCCTTCGTCGTCGGGCACATCAACAAGGAAGGCAATATCGCCGGGCCCAAGGTGCTGGAGCACATGGTGGACTGCGTGCTCTATTTCGAGGGCGAGCAGAGCATGAGCTACCGCATACTGCGCGCGGCCAAGAACCGCTTTGGCTCCACCAATGAGATCGGCGTTTTCGAGATGGCCGACCGCGGCCTGCGTGAAGTCCCGAATCCCTCCGAGACGCTGCTCTCCGGCAGGCCGACGGACACGCCGGGCACCTGCGTCGCCTGCGTGATGGAGGGCTCGCGGCCCATCCTGGCGGAGGTACAGGCGCTGGCGGCCAAGAGCGGCTATGCCGCCGCGCGGCGCAATTCCAACGGCATCGACTACAACCGGGCAATGCTGCTGCTCGCCGTGCTGGAAAAGCGCGGCGGGCTGGCGGTGTCCGGCTGCGACGTGTACGTCAACGTCGTGGGCGGCCTGCAGCTGGACGAGCCGGCGGCCGACCTGGCGACGCTGCTGGCCGTGGCGTCCAGCTACAGGGACGTGCCCATCGGCTCCGACCTTGCAGCCATCGGCGAGGTCGGTCTCTCCGGCGAGGTGCGCTCTGTCACGCAGCTCGATCACCGGCTGTCTGAGACGGCAAGGCTGGGCTTCCGCCGCTGCATCATCCCGGCGCACGTGCGGGGGGACGTCCAGGCTCCTCCGGGGCTGAAGCTGATAAGCGTGCGCAATGTGCGCGAGGCCATAAGCGAGGCATTGAAATGAGCGTTAAGTACATAAAAACGCCCCACCTTCCTGAGCGTAAGGTGGGGCTGCTCGCTTTGGGGGAGAGATACCGCCAGGCGCTTGAGGCGGCGCTGCTCGCGCGCGGCGTGGAGCCGCTTTGGCTGCCCGATACGCCGGGCGTGGACACCCGGCTCGCCGGCCACGCCGATCTGGCGCTTTTCCACGCCGGCGGGGCAACAGTGGTGAGCGCGGGAACGCCGGACGCGGATGACGATTTCGCCCGCCGCGGCTTCACCGTCCTGCGCGCGGGCTCCCCGCTCGGGAAAACGTACCCGCTCGACGCGCGGCTCTGCGGCTGCCTGGTGGGTGCCGTGTTCCTGCACGATGAGCGCATCACGGACAAGGCCTTGCTGCGCGCGCTGCCCGACGGCGTGAAAATCGCGCGCACCAGGCAGGGTTACGCCAAATGCGCCGCCTGCGTGGTGGACAGCCGCTCCATCATCACCGCCGACGCAGGCGTGGCGCGCGCCGCGGAGAGCGCGGGGCTCGACGTGCTGCGCATAGCGCCGGGGCACATCGAACTCGAGGGCTTCGGGCACGGCTTTATCGGCGGCGCAGCGTTCAAGCTCGCGCGGGAGACCTTGGCCTTCACGGGCCGTATGGACGCGCATCCTGATTGGGCGCGCATGGAAGCGTTCCTGCGTTCGCGCAGTGTGGAACCGGCGTTCTTGACAGATGTGCCGGCCTTTGACATCGGCTCCGCGCTGCCGCTCAGCGAGCGCTGAGCGAGGGCAGTGAGAGCTTGCCCATCACGGCCGCGCGTCTTGCGCCCGTCACCGAGGGCAGGGCGTTCGGCTCACCGGCGAGGAAGCGGTCGCCCATGATGGCGAAAGCCACGGCTTCCTTGGCGTCGCTGTTGCCGCCTATGTCCTCCTGCGTGGAAACTTTGACTCCATATGCGCTAAAGCGACGCTCCAGCGCGGCGAGGAGCGTGGCGTTATAGCTGCCTCCGCCACCCACGATGATCTCGGAAGCGCAGTATTTCGGCAGGACATACCGCCTATAGGCGTCCGCTATCGACCAGGCTGTGAGCTCGGTGGCGGTGGCTGCCATGTTCTCCCAGCTGAGGCCGTGCTCCTGTCCATAGGCAATGAGTTTCGCGGCGTACTGTGTGCCGAAGCGCTCGCGGCCCGTCGTCTTGGGCAGCGGGGCGGCGTAGTATCCGTCCTTCGTCAGCTCGCTGAGCAGTTCGAGACAGACCCTGCCGCGCGCGGCCATCGCGCCGCCGCGGTCAAAGCCCTGCTCACCGTCGGTGGCAGCGGAGACGACGGCGTCGATTATCATGTTGCCCGGGCCGGTGTCAAAGGCGTAGACCGCCTCCGGCGGCGAGCCGGCGGGGAGGACGGTCATGTTGCCGATGCCGCCGATGTTTTGCAGCAGCACCGTCTCACCTTCGCGGCGGTAGAGGAGGTATTCCGTAAAAGGCACGAGCGGCGCGCCCTGGCCGCCGGCGGCCATGTCCGCCACGCGGAAGTCAGATACGGTGGGGACGCCCGTGCGCTCGGCGATGACCGCACCTTCGCCTATCTGCATCGTGCAGCGGATGTCGTAGCCGTCCTCGCGCTCGAGCTCCGGCGCGTGCCAGATGGTCTGGCCGTGGGAGGCGATGAAGTCCACGTCGCGCATCTCCAGCCCGGCGGCAGAAACGACGCTGTGCGCCGCGCCGGCGAAGAGCTCGCCGAGCAGGAAGTTCATATAACAGAGCCTGTCCGCCGTCGCCTTCTTCGGGTCGAAGAGGGCGAATATTTTTTGCCGTATGGGCTCGGGGTACGGCGTGTTGCAGAACCCCAGCAGCCGCACAGAGGGCGACTGCGCGCTGCCGCTGAGCTCGACGAGGGCGGCGTCGATGCCGTCCACAGAGGTGCCGGACATGAGGCCCACGGCCAGGCGGCGCGGCTTATCAGTGATAGTTTCCAGCATGTGCATCGCTCCTTATCGGTTTGGTCTGTAGGAATGGATAAAAATAGTGCCTGTATTCTAAACAAATTGCATAATTGATTAACAGAAAAGGCTATGTTATAATGTTTTCAAGTTCATGAGATATATGATACAATATTTCCGAGCAAAAGAAAAGAGGTTTTTTCCTTGAGCGTCGTGGGGCCGATGATGACTCAGGCCGTGGAGGACGGTGTGTTTCCTTATGGGGAATGGGCGCTGTTTGGCCGCGGCGGTGTAGTGGAGTCCGGCGCCACGGAAGGGGAGGGCGGACGGTGGTTCGACCTTGCCTCCCTGACAAAAGTATTCACGGCCACGGCGCTGCTCAGATATGCGAAGGAGTCCGCTCTCAGCCTTGACGAAAGCGCAGGCGCTTTACTCGGCCCGCTGCCGCCGGCGCTGGATGGGCGGCTTCGGCGTATCACGTTGCGCGCGCTGCTGACGCACACGGCGCGGCTGCCGGCCTGGTACCCGTTTTACGCAGACGGGCGGGGGTTCTTTACGATACTGGAAGGGCTTCCGGAACTGGATGAGGGCATGGTGTACAGCGACATCGGCTTTATGTTGCTGCGGGAAATACTGTGCCGGCTTACGGGGTCGGGATTCGAGAGCGTGATCGACAGGTATGCCGCGCGGCCATTGAACATAAGCGAGCTGTGCTTCCGCCCCGACAGGGCGCTGCCGCTTGTGCCATCCTGCCGTGACAATGCGGTGGAAGAGCGCATGTGCGCCGAGCGCGGCATGGTTTTTGACAGTTTCCGGCCGCATTTTACGGACGTTAAAGGCGAGCCCAACGACGGGAACGCGCACTATTACTTCCACGATGTGAGCGGGCACGCGGGCCTTTTCGGCACGGCGCGGGCCGTGGCTGAGCTGGGCGTGTTCTATTTGAACACCGGCGACGCGGCCTTTTTGGGCGCTGTAACGCCGCAGGAGGGCTGCGAGGGCCGCTGCCTGTGTTTCCACACGGGCGGAGCGTTCCCCAGCGGCTGCGGGCACACGGGCTTTACAGGCACCAGCATATGGCTCGACCGCGAGCGCGGCATGGGGCTGGTGATGCTCACGAATAGGCTGTATTACGACCATTTGCCGGCGGCGGACATGAGCGCCTTCCGCAGGAGGGTGCATGAAGCGCTGCTTTGCGCAAAATAGACGAAGAAAGAGAGTGTTCTCCCGATGCTGCAACTCAGCAAGCTGCCGACGGAGCAGCGCAACCCGAATACTGCCGACATCGACCGCGTATCTACCCTCGAGATGGTGCGCCGCATCAACGACGAGGACAAAAAGGTGGCCTATGCCGTGGAGCGGGAACTTGAGAATATCGCCGCGGCAGTGGACGCCATAGCGTCGGCCCTGCGCGCCGGCGGCCGGCTCATCTACTGCGGCTGCGGCACCTCCGGAAGGCTGGGCGTATTGGACGCCGCCGAGTGTCCGCCGACATACTCGGTCGATCCGGGACTGGTGCGCGGCATCATCGCCGGCGGGGAGGACGCCATGTTCCGCGCATCCGAGGGCGCGGAGGACAACGCCGCGGCCGGGGCAGACGACCTGAAGGCCATCGGCTTCAGCAGCGGGGACGTACTCGTGGGCATTGCCGCCAGCGGGCGCACGCCCTATGTGCTGGGCGCGATGAGCTACGCCAAGGAGCTTGGCGCCTGTACTGTAGCCGTCACCTGCAACAAGAATTCTGAGATGAACGCCGCAGCGGACATCGCCATCGGCGTGGAGCCCGGGCCGGAGGTCATCACCGGCTCAACGCGAATGAAGAGCGGCACGGCGGAGAAGATGGTGCTCAACATGCTCTCCACAGGTGCTATGATACGCCTTGGAAAGGTATATGGCAACCTGATGGTGGACGTGATGCCGACAAATGAAAAGCTCGTGCGGCGGGCGATATCCATCGTCTCCACGGCGGTCGGCGTCAGTGAGGAGACGGCCCGCGCCACGCTCGAGCGCTGCGGTTTCACCGTCAAGACGGCGATCGTCATGCTCAAAAAGGGGCTTGACGCCGGACAGGCGGCGCAGCTCCTGTCCGAAAACGGCGGCGTTATCGCCCGCGCGCTGGGGGAAGGATGAAGATGGACAATAAGATCGCTGTCGGCCAGCGTATCATGGCCGGACTGCCGGGCACGGAGATCGACGAGGGCTTCCTCACGCTGGTGCGGGAGTGCAAGATCGGCAATGTGATACTCTTCAGGCGCAATATCGAAAGCCGCGAGCAGCTCAAAGCGCTCTGCGCCGCACTGCGCGAACTCATACTCAGCGAGACAGGCTATGAGCCCCTGATCGCCATCGACCAGGAGGGCGGGGCCGTCACCCGCCTCTCCACGGACATGATAAATGCGCCGGGCGGCATGGCGCTGGCCGCCGCCGGCGGTGACGCGCCCTATCGCGCGGGCCTGATCACGGCCAGTGAGCTGCGCAGCGTGGGCATAGACTTCAACCTGGCCCCGGTGCTGGATGTGAACTCCAACCCGGCAAACCCCGTCATAGGCGTCCGCAGCTTCGGCGACGAGCCGGAAAAGGCCGCCGGCCGCGCGCTGGGCTTCATGCGCGGGACGCTGGACGGCGGCGTGATGGCCTGCGGCAAACATTTCCCGGGGCATGGCGACACCTCGGTGGATTCGCACCTGGGGCTGCCACGGGTGGAAAAGAGCAGGGAAGAGCTGGAGAAATGCGAGCTGCTGCCTTTCCGCCGCGCCGTTGAGGCGGGCATCCCCGCCATCATGACCAGCCACGTGCTGTTCCCGGCGCTGGAGCCGGAAGAACTGCCGGCGACCATGTCGCGGCGCATACTCACGGGGCTGCTGCGGGGCGAGCTGGGCTTCGGCGGGCTCATCATCAGCGACTGCATGGAGATGCAGGCCATCGGGCGCTTCTATGGCAGTGTGAACGGCGTGGAGGGCGCCATCAGGGCCGGCGCGGACATCGTCTGCATCTCGCACACGGCGAGCGTCGCCCGCGAGGCGGCGGAGCGGCTGCTCTCGCTGCTGGAAGGCGGCGAACTGGACGCCGGGGAATTCAAAGCTGCGGTGGAGCGCGCGCTCTCCGCCAAGCACGGCCTGGCTGCGGCCGGGGGACGGGTCCAGGGCCCTGCCGACACTGCTGAGGCGCGTGAGCTTTTGGAGCGCTCGTTCACGCTCGTGCGCGGTCCAATGCCGTCCCTGGGCGGGGCCCCGCTCTTCACAGGCGGGCCTGCTTCGCGGTCTACACAGGCCTCGAGCCGCACGGGCGGCGAGCCGGTGTTCGCAGAATACATGGCGGGCAGGCTCGGCGGAAGCGCCTTAGTCACCGCCGACGAGCCGGATGAGGACGAGATCCGCGCGGCGGTAAAGGCGGCTGAAAACTGCTCCTGCATAGTGCTTGCCACCTGCAACGCACACCTCAAGCCCCGGCAGCTCGCGCTGATGAAAGCGCTGGGTGAGACCGGCAAACCGATGGCCGTCTGCGCCATGCGCGACCCATACGACCTGTCTGAGCTGCCTTCAGGCGCGGCCGGCGTGGCGGTGTGGGAATACACGGCGCAGTCGCTGGAGGCCCTGGTGCCCTTCCTCAGCGGCGAACAGGAATTCGTTGGCTCCCTGCCCCTGGCAAAGCTGTGAAGACGGGCTGTTAATTTGTTGAAACATTGTTTATTTGCATCACTTTAATGTGATGATATAATGTCCTTAATCAGGGCGCGGCGACGCGACTGTTAAGAAAATACACATTAAGGAGGACAACATGAAGAAACTTATCGCACTTATCCTGGCGGCCATGTTCTGCCTGGGCCTCGCAGCCTGCGGCGAGGAGCCCGCTGCCGAGGACGATACCCCCGCGTCCGAAGCCCCGGCCTCCGATGCCCCTGAGGCCGAAGAGCCCTCCGGCGACCCGGTCGAGCTGACTGTCTGGCTGCCCATCTATCAGTTTGGCGACGGCATCAGCGATGCGGACTTCTGGAACGGCAAGTTCGACGCCTTTGAGGAGGAGAACAACTGCACCATCAATCTGGAGATCCTCTCCT
>CHCFR05602__coassemble_1052_pt1 | contig 12555 bp, 11 predicted proteins | sample CHCFR05602__metabat2_high_PE_010 | metagenome-assembled genome bin CHCFR05602
CCGTTATCAGGAAGAAGGCGAAGCCCACGAAGATGGTCTTTTTGTAATTCAGCTTCATGTTTTACCTCCCCGGGGTGAAAAGTTCACATTTACAAGTTTATACTATTATCCGTCACAATTCAACACAAATTAAAGATTTGACGTAAAGCTTACCGTGTTGTAAAATGGTCTTAAAAAAGAGAGGCTGCGGCGCTGCGCCGCGGCGGACAGGAGGTCTGGCCTGATCTATGGGTAAAAAGCTCGCGCTCTGCCTGGGCGCCGCGGGCGTCGCCGCCGCCGGCGCGTTCGCGTTCCTCATCGCCCCCGGCCGCCGGGACGAAAAGCTGACCGCGCCCTTCTACGGCCGCAATTTCGCGCACCGCGGCCTGCACAAAATGGACAGGAGCGTCCCTGAGAATTCCATCCCCGCCTTTGACGCCGCCGCCCGCATCGGCTACGGCGTGGAGCTGGACGTGCGCTTGAGCGCGGACGGCGAGGTCGTTGTGTTCCACGACGACGACTTGAAGCGCGTCTGCGGCGTGGACAGCCGCGTGGACGAGCTCAGCTGGGCTGAACTCAGCCGGTTGAACCTCTGCGGCACGCCCAACCGCATCCCCCTGCTCAGCGAGGTGCTCGCCGTCATCGACGGCCGCTGCCCCATCATCGTCGAGCTCAAGCGCAGCCGGCGGCACGCCGAGCTCTGCCGCAAGACTTACGACATCCTCAGCCAATACCACGGCCGCTGGTGCGTCGAGAGCTTCGACCCGCGCATCGTGTTCTGGTTCCGCCGCCACGCGCCGCAGGTGCTGCGCGGGCAGCTCTCCGCGCGTATGCACGAGCTGGCGCCGGGCTGCGGCAAGTTCCAGGCCTTCGCCCTCAGCCGCCTGCTGACGAACTTCATCGCCCGGCCGCACTTCATCGCCTATCAGGTGGGGCGCAAGCCGCTCTCCGTCCGGCTCTGCGAGCTGATGGGCGCCATGCGCGTCGGCTGGACCAGCCTGGAGTGGAAAACGGAGGAAAAATACGACGCCGTCATCTTCCAGTACTACCGCCCGCGGGTGAAGTACAAATAAAAAGTCAAACGCCGGCCCCAAAACGGGGCCAGCGTTTATTCCTGCGGTATCCGCGCCCTTCCGGCGCTCACTCGCTGTAGAGCTGCCAGTAGCGCATGAGAATGGTGGCCAGCTGGGCGCGCGTGAGCATGTCCTTCGGCACAAGGCGGCCCTCCGTGTCGCCCTGCACGATGCCCAGGCCGTCCGCCCAGAGCACGGCCTCCACCGCCTCGGGATCGACCGCGTCCATGTCCGGGTAGGTGCCCTCGCCGGAGGCGGAGGTGTCGCCGCCGAGTATTTCCGTCACTTTATAGAGCGCCAGGAGCAGTTCCTCGCGCGTGGCGGGAAGATCGGGCAGGAATTCCCCGTCCTCCGCGCTCATGACGCCCTCGGAAACGCACCAGGCGGCCGCTTCGGCATACCACGCGCCGCTCTCCACATCGCTGAGACCCGCCGTGCCCGCCTGCGGCTCGCCGGCCATGCGGTGCATCAGCGTGGCCACCATGCCGCGGCTGAGCATGTCGTCTGGCGAGAACGTGCGGTTGGAGGTGCCGCGCAGCAGGCCGTTGACATAGGCGTAGTATACCGCGCCGGCAAACCAGCGCGTCCCGCCCACGTCGTCATAGGGGCTGTACCAGCGGGCGATCTCCGCGCACTCCTCCGCCGTCAGCGAGCGCGTGTCCTCCGCGGCGTTGACGCCGTTGGCCGCGTCTTCCGCGTCGGCGGCGGCCAGGTATTCGGAGATGGGCGTGCCTTCCATGCGGCAGGGTCGGGACATGATGCGCAGCTGGCTGGCGGCGTCCGCGCCGTCCACGAAGTAGTTGGCGGCGGTGCCGCGGGCGTTGGCGCCGCCCATCAGTATCTGATAGCCCGTGTTGGCCAGCAGCAGCGCGTCGCCCTCGCTGCTGCGGCGGGAGTAGGGATAGGCCATGGTCGTGGGGGCGGCGCCCGTCCAGCCGCCGATGCAGCTGACGCAGAGGTCATAGTCCGCCTTCACCACGGCGGCGTACTCCTCGGCCGTCTCCCCTTCCTTCATGCTCGCGCCCGTGCGGCCGTCGTTGTTGAAGCGGTGCAGGCCGTAGGTGTGGCTGCAGAGGTTGATCTCGCCGCTGCGCTCCATCTCCATGAGCTCCTCCCAGACGCAGTAGGGCGCGCTCTGGCCCACGCGCGTGCCGCCTCCGTGCACCAGCTCCCAGGCGGAGTCGATGTTTTCGCCGATGAGGTTGAAGTCCGCCTTCGCGCGGTATTCGCGCAGCAGCGGCCAGCCGTTTTTGTAAACGCCCTCGGTGCCGTCGTCGATGGAGATGATGACGGCCTTCGGAGGCAGGGGCTTGAGGCCGTTGATATAGTCGATCACGTCGTCGGACGTGATGGTCGTGTAGCCGTTCTCGCGCAGCCATGCGAGGTCGGCTGCGAAGTCGGCCGGCCGCAGGGAATACTCCTCAAACTCCACGCCCTGGGCCTCGTCGGCCTCGGTTATGAAGTTGTGGTACATGACGACCGACACCTTGCTCAGCTTCTGCCCGTTGGCGCCGGCCCGGATGGGCTCGCTGCGCGCGCCCGCAGTGCCGTCCGCCGCCACGCCCTCCACGGTATAGTACATGGCCGTGGGCCACTCGGCCTCCGCATCGCGGAAGGAGCCGCCCTCCGCCGTGCCGATGAGCTCGTATTCCCCGCCGGCGCTCGCCGCGCGGTAGATGTTGTAGGTATACCCGTCCTCCGCCTCCCAGATGAGCATGACGTTATTGGGGTCCTGCCATGTGGCGCTCTGCACGCTCCATGCGGGCGCTTCGGCGGCGGACGCCCCCGTCAGCAGCAGGGAAACCGCCAGCACGGCGCTCAGCAGCGCAGACAGCGTCCTCTTGACCATATCATTTTCCTCCTTGCCGCGCACAGGCGCGTTTTCATATTATAAATTCTGAAATTCTGTCATAAAAGATATCACGCCCACGCGCTGTCCGTCAAGCCGCAGGCACAAAAAAGCGGCCCCCTCCCAGGGGCCGCTTCCTTTTTCGTATTTCAGGCGGACATGCGCTCGTACTGGAAGGAGACGTCGATGACCACGTTCTCCGCGGGCATGGTGAAGAAATAGCTGCCGTCCTCCGCGCGGTTGACCTCCAGGCAGGCGCCGGCGGCGGTGATGGCGGCGATGGAGGCGGTCTCGTAGCCGCCGTAGGGGCTGATGGTGAAGCTGACGGTGCTGCCCTCCGCGCTGTTGGAGGCGTTGGGCGTGACGGCCCCGCCGCGCTCGGCGTTGGCGGTGATCTCAAAGGTGCTGCCGCCGCTCTGCCCGTAGAGCTCGGGCAGGGCTCCCGCCACCGCATCCGGCCCGCCGTTGTTGCCGGAAGCCGTCGTGGGGAAGGAGAGAACGGAGAAACAGAGCACCGCTATGAACATCAGCATCGGAAGCGTAACGCTGTTCTTCTTCATCGTGGCAGGGACCTCGCTTTGATTAACATAATACTTATTGGTAATATAATGATACTTGTAATTATGTAAATTTGCAACCAAAAATTCAGATACACTTGGTTACAAAATGTACATAATAATTACGAATCCTTTTCGCGCCCACATGCGTTCCGTATCAATTTGGGCGCAAAAGATCCGCCGGCCATAGCGGCCGGCGGATCTGCCGGGTATTTATGTTTTTCAGAGCTTGAGGTCGCCCTCTTTTATCCAGCCTATCCGGCGGCACAGCAGCCCCAGCGCCCAGCAGATAACGGCGGGCAGCACGAAGCACACCAGCGCCAGGCCCAGGTAGTCGAACCACGTGGGGTCGATGGCCGCGGCGCCCTTGGCGACGGCGGCCTCCGTGGGGTTGAGCCAGCCCGTCCAGACGCCGATGGGCCCGCAGAGGCCGCAGGTGCCCATGCCGGCGTTGATGGCGTCCCCGTTCATCTCCATTTTGAACACGCAAGTGGCGATGGGGCCGGTGATCATGCTGGTGACGATGGCGGGTATCCATATCTTCGGGTTGCGGACGATGTTGCCCATTTGCAGCATACTGGTGCCCAGGCCCTGGCTGACCAGCCCGCCCCAGCGGTTCTCGCGGAAGCTCATGACGGCGAAGCCCACCATGTTCGCGCAGCAGCCGGCCACCGCCGCGCCGCCCGCCAGCCCCGTGAGGCCGAGGACGGAGCAGATGGCCGCCGAGGATATCGGCAGCGTGAGGGCGATGCCCACGATCGCGGAGACGGCGATGCCCATCCAGAAGGGCTGCAGCTTGGTGGCCTCGGTGATGAGCGTGCCCACATAGTTCGCGCCTGTGCCGATGGGCGGCGCGATGACGGCGGAGAGCGCCACGCCCACGAAGATGGTCACCAGCGGTGTCACGAGCACGTCTATGGGCGTCTCCTTGCTGACGGCCTTGCCTATCTCCGCCGCCACGATGGCCACCACCAGCACAGCCAGAGGCCCGCCGGCGCCGCCCAGCGCGTTCGAGGCCCAGCCCACGGCCGTGAGCGAAAACAGCACCAGCGGCGGGCACTTGAGCGCCCAGCCGATGGCTATCGCCATCGCCGGCCCGCTCATCGCGCTCGCGTACCCGCCCACGGTCGAGAATATCTCCACGCCCGTCTGCGAGCCCAGCGTGTTGAGTATGGTGCCTATCAGCAGCGAGCAGAAAAGGCCCTGCGCCATTGCCCCCAGCGCGTCGATGCCGTAGCGCCTGAGCGATATCTCGATATCCTTGCGCTTGAGGAATGCCTTCAGAGCGTCCATAAAAATACACCGTCCCGGTCAGTTTGCTTTACAGGTGTCAAGACACCTGTAAAGCAAAGTCTACAACCGAAACGGCGTGTTGTCAAGGGTGGATATTTCGTTGACAAAGCCTCAGTGCGTATAGTCGAGGAAGCGGACGCCTTCGCCCAGGTCCTTCTCGACGAGCTCCTTCATCTTCCGCGCGAAGGGGCAGGGATAGCCTATGGGCGTGCCCTTCTGGATGCAGCTGGCAAAGACGATGGTGTCCGCCCCGCGGCGCACCAGCTCCCGCGCGCGCAGCACGGCCTTTTTGGCCGGGCAGCCGCCGCAGTTGATGAAGCCGACGATCTCTATGTCCTCTTCTATGCCCGCAAAAGCGCCCTGCCGCTCGCGGATGGCGCGGAAGTCCGCCGTCCCGGGGCAGTAGTCCTCCGTCTGCTGGCAGCGTATGATGCCGATCTTCATTTGCTCCCTCCTCCGGTCAAAAATATGTTATCCGCCGCGGGCGCTCACTCCAGCAGTATGCCCGCTTCCCGCAGCGCGTCCACGCACCGCGCAAAGCTCCCCTCGTCCTGGCAGAGCAGCGTGTGCAGGTGGATGCCGCCCGTGAGGGCGGAGAGCGGCGCGGCCCCCTCTTCCCTCACGCGGCGGATGAACTCCGCCACGTCGCGGCGGTCCTTCAGGTGCAGCTCGCCAGTGAGCTGGCCGTAAACGGCGTGCTCGATGACCACGTCCAGCACCGTGCAGCCGTTGTCCACCATGATGTTCAGCTCGCGCTCCATGCCCTCTGGCCCGTGGACGCAGGCCAGGGTGTGCCGCCGGCCGCGAGCGCCCCCGCCGGCCACATAGCCGCGCGGCGTGGCGGTGATCTCCATGCCCGAGGCCCGCAGCAGCGCCACGTCGCCCACGATGACCTGGCGGCTGACGCCCAGCCGGGCCGCCAGCGCGGCAGCGCTCACAGGCGCGCCTGCGCGGGCGAGCTCGGCGGCGATGGCCCGCCTCCTGCCCTCGGCGTCCATCAGCTGCGCGCGTTCAGCAGGGCGTTCTTGATGCCCAGCAGCTCGTCGGAGAGGTCTACGTAGTAGTTGTGCGGATAGTCGAATCTCCGCACCTCCGGCCACAGGGTGGCGACCTCTTTCTTGCAGTAGGCCTGTATCTCCGGCAGCGTGGGCATGTCATACACCAGCTCGCCGCCCCTGAAGATGGGCACCTGCAGCTCGCGCGCGGTGAAGTTGGTCATCGTCTTCTGCTTCCAGGTGGCCTCCGGGTCGCGGATCACCAGCGGGCGCGTGTCGTCCACGCTCTCGCTGTGCAGGCAGATGTAATCGGCCTCCGCCATGCCGCTGTCGAGGCCGTAGAAGCGGTAGACCTTCTTGAAATGCGGGTTGGTTATCTTGCCAACGTTCTCGCTGATCTTTATGCGCGGGACGATAGCGCCGTCCGCCTCCTCCACGGCGGCGAGCTTATACACGCCGTCGAACACCGGCGAAGAGCGGGAGGTTATCAGCCGCTCGCCCACGCCGAAGGAGTCGATGCAGGCCCCCTGGCGCAGCAGCTCGCTGATGAGCCGCTCGTCAAGGGCGTTGGAACAGGTGATCTTGCAGTCAGTCCAGCCGGCGTCGTCCAGCATCCGGCGCGCCCTGCGCGTCAGATAGGCGAGGTCGCCGGAGTCGAGGCGGATGCCGCATTTGGTGATGCCCAGCGGCCTGAGCACCTCGTTGAAGGCGCGGATGGCGTCCGGCACGCCGCTGCGCAGGGTGTCGTAGGTGTCCACCAGCAGCGTGGCGTTGTCGGGATAGAGCCGGCAATAGGCGCGGAATGCGTCCAGCTGGCTGGGGAACATCTGCACCCAGGAGTGGGCGATGGTGCCCGCGGCGGGCACGCCGTAGAGCTGGTCGGCCAGCACACAGGCCGTCCCCGCGCAGCCGCCGATATAGGCCGCGCGCGCGCCGAGCACGGCGGCGTCCGCGCCCTGGGCGCGGCGGGAGCCGAACTCCAGCACGGCCCGCCCCCCCGCCGCGCGCACGATGCGGTTGGCCTTGGTGGCGATCAGGCTCTGGTGGTTGATCTGCATGAGCATGAACGTCTCCAGCAGCTGGGCCTCGATGGCCGGGGCGCGCACGGTGACGAGCGGCTCGCGCGGGAAAACGGGCGTGCCCTCCGGCACGGCCCAGATGTCGCCCGTGAAGCGGAAATGGCGCAGGTAGTCGAGGAACCCCTCCGAGAATATCCCCCGCGAGCGCAGATATTCGATGTCCCCTTCCTCGAAATGCAGGTCCTGGATGTACTTTATCACCTGCTCGAGCCCGGCGGCGACGGCGAAGCCGCCGTTGTCCGGCACGCTGCGGAAAAAGAGGTCAAAATACGTTATTTTATCCTTGAGCCCCGTCTCGAAATAGCCGTTGCCCATCGTCAGTTCGTAAAAATCGCAGAGCGTCGTGTAGTTCAGCGCGCCCGTATTGTCCATATGGCTGGCCTCCCAAGGTGTCTTTACACCGCATTATAGCCTCACCGGCGGCATTTGTAAAGTGCCGCCGGCGGCCGCATTCAGCCGATTATGCCATGCTCCAGCTTCAGGTCCAGCACGCGCAGCACGCTCTCGTCGATGCGCTGCTCGGTGAGCCGGCCCATTTCCACCGCCTCAGTGATGGCTTTCACGGCGCCGGGGATGTCGTCCACGCCCAGCAGCAGGTCCACTCCGGCCTCCAGCGCCATCAGGCAGCGCTCGCCCATGTCGTACTGGGTGAGCGCGCCCATCTCCAGCCCGTCGGTGATGATCACGCCGGCCCAGCCCAGCTGCTCGCGCAGCAGGCCGGTCACGACCGCTTCGGAGAGGCTGGCGGGGTGGTCGGGGTCGATGGCCGTCATCGTGATGTGGCCCACCATCACCATGTCCGCGCCGGCCTCCATGCCGGCGATGAAGGGCTTGAGCTCGCCCTCCATCAGCTCGTCCACGCTCTTGTCCACCACGGCCGCACCGCTGTGCGTGTCGGTGTCCGTGTCGCCGTGGCCGGGGAAGTGCTTCAGGCAGTTTATCACGCCCGCGTCGTGGAAGCCCTGCACGGCGCTGGGCACGAGCTCCGCCGCCTGGTCAAAATCGTCGCTGTACGCCCGGTCGCCGATGACGGTGTTCTCCGGGTTGGTCCAGACGTCCGCCACGGGCGCGTAGTCGGTGTTGAAGCCGTAAGCGGCCATGTCGCTGCCGATAGTGTAGGCGTTTTCATAGGCCGTCTCCGTACCCATGTCCTTGTAATCGTACATGGGACCGATCTGCGTGGTGCCCAGCGTGCGCATCAGCCGCGCCACGCGCCCGCCCTCCTCGTCGGCGGAGATGATGAGCCCCAGTTTGGAGTAGCTCTGCGCGTTGGCGATCATGCTCATCGTCTGCTCGCCGTCCACCAGGTTCTGCGCGGAGTAGATAAATCCGCCCACGGGCCACTGTTCCAGCGCCTCGCGCGTGGCCTCCCCCGCCACGGTGACGGGCGAAACGCCCATCAGCGCCTCCGGCCGCACGACCATCAGCTGGCATATCTTCTCCGTCAGCGTCATGTCAGCCAGTATCTCCTGCGCCGGGTCGGGCGTGGGAGTGGGAGTGGGTTCCGGCGTGGGCGTAGGCGTTGGCGTGGGCCCCGGCGTGCTCGTCGAGGCCGGGTGCGAGGGCGCTATCGTCACCAGGGCAGGCGCGTCGGCGGACGCGCCGCAGGCCGTCAGCAGCAGCATGAGCAAAAGCAGCGTTATCGACCATACTTTTTTCATTTTCTGTTGACCCTTTCGGTAGTTAGTGGTAATATACAGTAGCATTATAACCGCAAATCTCTGAACAAGGAAGCGTTTTTTATGACCAGGATCGACATTTTTTCCGGTTTTCTGGGCGCTGGCAAGACCACGCTCATCAAGAAGCTCATCGCCGAGGCCTATCAGGGCGAAAAACTCGTGCTCATCGAGAACGAGTTCGGCGAGATCGCCGTTGACGGCGGCTTTTTGAAGGAGGCCGGCATCGAGATACGCGAGATGAGCTCCGGCTGCATCTGCTGCAGCCTGGTGGGCGACTTTGCGGAGGCCCTGGAGAAAGTCAAGGCCGAATACAGCCCCGACCGCGTGCTCATCGAGCCCAGCGGCGTCGGCAAGCTCAGCGACGTCATCCGCGCCGTGCAGGACCTGGGCGACGCCGAGCTCGTCCCCGGCAGCTTCACCACGGTGGTGGACGCCACGCGGGCCAGGATGTACATGAAGAACTTCGGCGAGTTCTGGTGCAACCAGGTGGAAAACGCCGGCACCATCGTCCTCAGCCGCACCAAGGGCATGAGCGCGAGCAAGCTGGAGCAGTGCGTCGCAATGCTCCGCGAGCACAACCCCACCGCCGTCATAGTCACCACCCCCTGGGACGAGCTGGACGGCAGGCAGCTCCGCGCCGCCATGGAGAGCGAGGACACGCTGAAGGCCGAACTCGACCGCCTCGCCGCCGAGGTTGAGGACGATGACGAGGACGAAGAGTGCTGCTGCGGCCACGACCATCACCACGAGCACCACCATGACCATGACCATGACCACGAGCATGAGCACGAGCACGGCGAGAGCTGCTCCTGCGGCCACGACCACGGGCATGAGCATCACCACCATCACCACGGGCACGACGCCGACGAGGTGTTCACCAGCTGGGGCATGGAGACCGCGCGCAAGTACACGGAGGAGGAGATCGCCTCCGCCCTCGCGCAGCTTGACAGCCTCGCCTGCGGGCAGGCCGTGCGCGCCAAGGGCTATGTGGACGCCGCGGACGGCGCGGGCTGGATCTATTTCGACTACGTCCCCGGCGAGCGGGAGATCCGCCGCGGCGCGGCTTCCGTCACCGGCCGCCTGTGCGTGATCGGCGCGAACCTGGACGAGGACGGTCTGAAGGAGCTGTTCCAGCTTGGCTGAATCAAGGCAGATACCCGTTTATCTCTTCACCGGCTTCCTGGAGGCCGGCAAGACGAAGTTCATACAGGAGACGCTGGAGGACAAGCGCTTCAACAGCGGCGAAAATATGCTGCTGCTCGTCTGCGAGGAGGGCATCGAGGAGTTCGAGCCCGAGGAGTTTGCCTCTCCCAACGTGAAGCTCAAGGCCGTGGAGAACGAGAGCGACCTGACGAGCGAGAACCTCATCGCCTGGCGCCGCGCGGCGGACGCCGAGCGCGTGCTGGTGGAGTACAACGGCATGTGGATGCTGGACACGCTCTACGGCGCCCTGCCGGAGGGCTGGCTCGTGGCCCAGGAGTTCATGTTCGCGGACGCGACAACCTTCCTGACCTACAACGCCAACATGCGCCAGCTCTGCTACGACAAGCTCAAGAGCGCGGAGCTGGTGGTGTTCAACCGCTTCCGGGCGGACATGGACAAGATGGAGTTCCACAAGGTCGTGCGCGGGGCCTCCCGCCGGGCGGACATCGCCTATGAGTCCGCGGACGGCAGCGTGGCCTACGACGACATCGAGGATCCCCTGCCCTTCGACCTGGACGCGCCCGTCGTGGAGATCGCTGACAGCGACTACGCCCTCTGGTACCGCGACATGAGCGAGGAACCGAAGAAATACTCCGGCAAGACCGTCCGCTTCAAGGGCCGCTGCATACGCCGAAAGGGCGTCCCGGCCAACAGCTTCATCATCGGGCGGCACATCATGACCTGCTGCGAGGCGGACATCGCCTTTTCCGCCCTCATCTGCAACCTTGACGGCCAGCCGATGCCGGAAAACGACGAGTGGGTCATTCTGACGGCCCGGATGGACTATAAGTTCCACCGCTCCTACGGCCGCCGCGGCCCCGTGCTCACGGCGGTGAGCATAGAGCGCACCGAGCCGCCCGCCCAGCAGGTGGCCACGTTCTACTGATACCGCCGCCCCGGGAGCGCTCCCGGGGCGGTTTTTCGTCCCGCCCTTGCCGTCGCGCGCGGGATATGTTATGCTTGTGGCAGCACATGACGGGAGGTCACCCATGATAACAGTTGAAAACCTCAGCCTGCAATACGGCGGGCAGGTGCTCTTCACGCAGGCCGACCTGCAGTTCACCGCCGGGAACTGCTACGGCATCATCGGCGCGAACGGCGCCGGGAAGAGCACCTTCCTGAAAATACTCTCCGGCGAGGTCGAGCCCACGGGCGGGCATGTCCATATCGACCCGAAGGCCCGCATGAGCGTCCTGAAGCAGAATCAGAGCATGTACGACGAGTACACGGTCATGGACACGGTCATCATGGGCAACAAGCGCCTGTACGACGTCGGCAAGGAGAAGGACGCGATATACGAAAAGCCCGATTTCTCGGACGAGGACGGCATCCGCGCCAGCGAGCTCGAGGAGGAGTTCGCTGAAATGGGCGGCTGGGAGGCCGAGAGCGACGCCGGGCGCATACTAAATGGCCTCGGCGTGGACACGCAGTTCCACTACACCCTGATGAGCGATCTTGACGGCAGGCTCAAGGTCAAGGTCCTGCTCGCGCAGGCGCTCTTCGGCAAGCCGGACATCGTGCTCCTCGACGAGCCGACGAACAACCTCGATCTGCAGAGCGTCGTCTGGCTCGAGGACTTCCTCATGGACTACGAGGGCACTGTGCTGGTTGTGAGCCACGACCGCTATTTCCTCAACAACGTCTGCACGCACATCGTGGACATAGACTACGGCAAGATAAAGATGTACGTCGGCAACTACGACTTCTGGTACGAGTCCAGCCAGCTCATACAGAAGCTGATAAAGGATCAGAACAAAAAGGCCCAGCAGAAAATCGAGGAGCTGCAGAGCTTCATCCGCCGCTTCGCAGCCAACCGCTCCAAGTCCCGCCAGGCGACGAGCCGGCGCAAGCTGCTCGACAAAATAAGCATCGAGGAGATGCCCGCCTCCTCCCGCCGCTACCCCTGGGTCGGCTTCAAGGCCGAGCGTGAGCCGGGGAAGGACCGATTGTTCGTCACCGACCTCTGCAAGAGCGTCGACGGCGTCCCCGTGCTGAAAAACGTCAGCTTCATAATGGGCCGCGAAGACAAGATAGCCCTCATCTCCCGCAACGAGCAGGCCGTCACGCTGCTCTTCAAGCTGCTCATGGGCGAGGAGGAGCCCGATTCCGGGACTATCAAATGGGGCGTCTCCACCACGCAGGGCTACATGCCGCGCGACAGCAGCGCGTATTTCGAGGGCTGCGAGCTCTCCATAATGGACTGGATGCGCCAGTTTTCCGCCGACAAGCGCGAGAGCTATCTCCGCACCTTCCTCGGAAGGATGCTGTTTTCCGGCGATGAGGTGTACAAACCCGTCAACGTCCTCTCCGGCGGCGAGCGCGTCCGGTGCATGATAAGCAAGCTCATGCTCTCCGGCGCAAGCGTGCTGCTGCTCGACCAGCCGACGAACCACCTCGACCTCGAGAGCATCGCCGCGCTCAACAACGGCCTCGCCGCCTTCCCCTTCAACATCATTTTCTCCTGCCACGACCACCAGCTTACGCAGACCGTGGCCAACCGCATCATCGAGATCAACGCCGACGGCTCCATCACCGACCGCATGTGTACCTACGACGAATACGTCCACCTGAACGAGCTGGAAGCGCAGCCGTGACAAAAAAGGCCCTCCGCGGAGGGCCTTTTCGCTTTGTCGCACTGCACAAAACCGCCCGTTTAAGATCGTCAACTCCTACGATTTACCACGCGCCACTTTTGAGGTATAATGATCTCAGGAGGCGGTCGAATGAAAACGAAAAAACACACGGCCCGGCGGCAGGTGATGGCCTTCATACTCGCCATCCTGGCGCTATACATCGTCTACTGCGCGGCCATTTCCATCCAGCTGGGCTCGCTGGTCCGGCAGAGCAA
>CHCFR05602__coassemble_1097_pt1 | contig 12260 bp, 11 predicted proteins | sample CHCFR05602__metabat2_high_PE_010 | metagenome-assembled genome bin CHCFR05602
TTTCTTTGGGCAAGACCAAAGAAATGGGGTGGCACTGGCCCCCTCGCGGGGGCCTCCCCTCAGCGCGGCGCGCAGCGCAAATACCCGCGGCCGTTGGCCGCTCAGCGGAAGAGGCGGCCGGCGCTGTCGTAGGTCTCCAGGCGGCGGAATTTGGCGAAATCCGGGGCCAGGCCGGGCTCGGCCTGCTCCAGGGCCTTCGCCAGCAGCTCGGGGTTGACCGTCGGCTCCTGGGCGGAGACGGTGCAGAGCAGGCGCACCCCGCCCTCCGCGCGCTCGAAGGCAAAGCCGCGCGCGTTGCCGGCCAGCTCCAGCACGCCCTCGCCGCGCTTCGTGCGCCGCGTGACGGGCACGCTCTCCCGCGCGAAAAACTCCGCCAGGCGCGCTACGGCGCCCTCCGGCACGCCGCCGTCGTACTCAAACAGGCCCTCCACGCGCAGCCACTTGAGCTCCGCAGCCTTGCGCTGCGGCTCGTAGCACTCCGTGAAGCGGATGCCGCCCGGCGCGGCGGCGTTGAGCTTCTCCGGCAGCGCGGCTATGTCTATGTCCTCGCGCACGCGGAAGTCCATCAGCTCGCAGAGGCTCTCCGTGCCCACGGAGAGCGGCAGGCAGATAGAGATGAGCGGGTGCGGGTTGAAGCCCTCGGAGTAGCGCAGCGGCACCCCCGCGCGCAGGAAAACGCGCTGTACGACGCGCATCAGGTCCAGGTGGGAGATGTATATGGCCTTGCCGGCCTTTTCAAAGCGCAGCCTCAGCTTATCCATCGCACTTCACCCCCTTCGGCAGCAGCGCCGCCGCGCCGCAGGCCGAGCACTCCGCGCGGCAGTCCGGCGAGAGCTGAGCGTCATAGGCCCGGTGGCGCTCGCGCAGCAACAGGCTGGTGCGCACGCCCATGTTTATCCTGCTCCAGGGCAGGCACTCGTCCTCCGAGCGCTCGCGCACGGCGTAGAACTCCGGGTCGAGCCCGCATTCGGCAAAGGCGTCCAGCCAGCGATTGAAGTCGAAATAGTCGCTCCAGGCCTCCAACCTCGCCCCGCGGCGCCAGGCATTCTCGATCGCCGCGCCCACGCGCCGGTCGCCGCGGCTGAGCGCAGCCTCGATCAGGCTCGTGTCCGCGTCGTGCCAGTTGTAGGTCACGTTCTTCGCGGTTATCGCTCCGCGCAGCAGCTCCACGCGGCGCTTATACTCCGCGCGCGTCACCTGCGCCTCCCACTGGAACGGGCTGTGCGGCTTCGGCACAAAGCAGCTTGTGGACACGGTTATGCGCACTCCGCGCTGCTTGTTCGGCGAGCTCTCGCGCCATACATGCAGCACCTTTGAGGCCAAATCGGCGATGCCGAGGACGTCCTCGTCCGTCTCGGTGGGCAGTCCGAGCATGAAATAGAGCTTTATGCCGTTCCATCCGCCCTCAAAGGCTATGCGGCAGGTGTTCAGCAGCTCCTCCTCGGTGACGTTCTTGTTTATCACGTCGCGCAGGCGCTGCGTGCCTGCCTCCGGCGCGAAGGTCAGCCCTCCCCGGCGGACCTTCTGCAGGCGGCTCATCAGCTCCATGGAGAAGTTGTCCGCGCGCAGGCTCGGCAGCGAGAGGCTGATGCTGCGCGGCTCGCACCAGTCCAGCAGCCCGTCGCAGGCCGCGGTCAGGTGCCTGTAGTCGCTGCTCGAAAGGCTTAGCAGCGTCGCCTCCTGGCTGCCCGTATTTTTCAGCGTTTCGCGCCCCAGCTCGACGATCTTCTGCGCGCTGCGCGCCCTTATCGGGCGGTAGACGTACCCCGCCTGGCAGAAGCGGCAGCCGCGGACACAGCCGCGGAAGAGCTCCAGATTCACGCGGTCGTGGACGATCTCCGTGCTGGGCACCACGGGCTTCGTCGGGTAAAAGGCCGAATCGAGGTCGGCGACTATGCGCTTCGTCACCTTCTCCGGTGCGCCGTCCAGGCATTTCAGCGCGGCGAGCGTGCCGTCCGGGTTGTACTCCGGCTCATATAGGCTCGGGACGTACACGCCCGGTATCTTCGCGGCCTCTCTCAGGAATCCTGTCTTGCTCCAGCCGAGGTCCCTCGCGCGCTGGAACAGCCGCAGAACCTCTATGTCCACTTCCTCGCCCTCGCCGAGCACCATCAGGTCGAAAAACGGCGCCATCGGCTCCGGGTTGCAGCAGCTGGTGCCGCCGGCGAAAACGAGCGGCGAAAGCTGCGGGCGGTCGGCGCTGCGCACCGGGATGCCCGCCATGTCCAGCATGTCCAGCACCGTGCAGTAGGCCATCTCGTAGCCGAGCGAAAAGCCCAGCACGTCGAATTTGTCAAGCGCATCGCCGCTCTCCAGCGCGTAGAGCGGCACGCCGTGCGCGCGCATCTCCTGCGCCATATCGCCCCAGGGGGCGAACACGCGCTCGCACCAGATGTCCGGCTCGGCGTTGATGGCGCCGTAGAGTATCTGCATACCGAGGTTGGACATGCCGATCTCATAGATATCCGGGAAGCAGAAGGCCATGCGCAGCTTCACATCCGAGAGGTCCTTCACGACCTCGTTGAATTCCCCGCCGACATAGCGCGCGGGCTTCTGCACGCGCAGCAGCAGCCTCTCCAGCGGCTCCGGCATATGCAACACCCCTTGACACAAAGTAAGAGCATTATACAGCGTTTTGCCGCCGGGCGCAAGGGCCGCCGCGGCGCTCATTTTTTCCGCATTTTGTTGACACCGCGGCGGCGTTTTCCGTACTATATGGGTGAAGGGAGGGACTGGCATGGACGAGAGCTGCATCGTGGGGCTGTTTTTCGCGCGGGACGAGGCGGCCCTGGCGGAGTGCCGCCGGCGCTACGGGGCCTACTGCCGGGCCATCGCGCGCAATATCCTCGGCCGCGAGGCGGACGCCGAGGAGTGCGAGAACGACGTCTATCTGGCGGCCTGGAACGCCATCCCGCCGGCGCAGCCGCGCTCGCTGCGCGCATTCCTGGGGAAGATCGCCCGCAACCTGGCGCTCGGGCGCTATGAGCGCGAGTCGGCGCAAAAGCGCGGCGGCGGGGAGGCCTGCGCCGTGCTCGACGAGCTCGCCGAGTGCCTCGGCGCGCCCGGCGCGGCATCCGACCGCGCGGAGGCCGCCGAACTGGCCGCGGCGGTGGACGCCTTTCTGCGCCGGCGGGGCGCGCGTGAGCGCGTGATATTCCTGCGGCGGGTATTTTACTGCGACGGCATCGCGGACATCGCGCGCCGGTCTGGTCTCAGCGAGGCGGCGGTCAAGTCCTCGCTCAAGCGCACGCGCGCCGCGCTGCGCGCACATCTGAAGGAGGAGGGCTTCATATGAACGCATACGACCTGTTCCGCGCCGTGGGCGAGGTGGGCGGCGACCTGGTGGAGGAAGCCGCCGCGGAGGCGAAAAAGCGCCGCCGCGCGCCCATATACGCCGCCGCCCTCGCCGCCTGCGCGGCGCTCGCGCTGCTGCTCGCGCGGCCCTGGGCGCAGGAGACGCCGGCCGTCACTTCCGCGCCCGCGGTGGAGGAGCAGCCCGGCGCGCAGGAGACCCCCGCCGCCTCCGCGCCTGCGGCGGAGGAGCAGCCCGGCGCGCAGGAGACCCCCGCCGTCGCCACCGCGCCCGTGGCGATGGACATGGTGGCCTTCGTCATATACGGCGGGCGCATGTATGAGTGCTCGCAGGTGCTGGAGGGGGACGCGGCGGAGGAGCTGATGGGCGAATACCTCTTCACCTCCCCCGGCTATATCGACGAGTGGTCGAGCCCGGAGGAGTACACGGATGGGACCGGCAGCGTGGCCGGGGACGTCTACACGGTGAAGGGCTACGACAGCGCCTTCCGCCTCTGCATGCCCCTCGACGGCGGGGAGCTGCTGGAGCTCTACGACACCCTGGACGGCATCACCCTGCGCACGGGCGAGGACCTCTACGGCGAGCGGCTGCACCTGCGGGAAAACTGGCGGGAGGCCGAATATCAGACGCACGACGACTGGAACAGCAACGAGGACACATTCCGCACGCCGGAGCTCACGGAGGAGGAGATAGCGGCCTTCATCGACGCGCTCTACGCCGGGGAGTTCGAATACTGGGGCGCGGACAGCGAGACCGGGGACATCTACATGCTCGGCCTTGAGCAGAAGCACCTCTATTTCCGCCTGGCGGACGGCAGCAGCGTGGAGCTGCGGCTCTTTGAAAACGGGCTCGTCAAGTACACCCCCCTGCGCGACCGCGTGCTGGTGGACGCCTCCGGGGCGGCCTTCGACGCCGTCTGGGCGGCCTGCGGCTGAGCGCGGAGCGATATGAGGAGGCCGCGCGGCGTCGATAAACGCCGCGCGGCCTTTTTCCATTATTTTAGCCTTGAGCGCGGCCGCCTTTGGCGGCTACAATGGGGCGAGGTGGTTTTTATGCGCGTACTGCGAAGGATGCTCGGCATGTGCGACCTGGCCTGGGAGGTGACGGAGCGCGCCCTGGCGCTCTGCTGCGTGCTGCTCTTTTGCGCCTTCATGCTGCTGGCGGACGCCGGCGGCTACAGCGCGGAGACCTATGCTACATACCGCCTGGCCTGGGAGCTGGCCTGCGCGCCGCAGTGGATACTGCTGCTGGCCGTGCTCGCTGCCGCCGTCATCGAGGACCGCCGGACCTGAGGCCGGCGCAGATGCGCTCGAGCTCCGCGCGCGTATAGAGCGCGTTGAGCACGTCCAGCATGGCGTTGGCGCTCATGCGCTCGGGCAGCGCCAGATGCCGCAGCAGCTCGCGCCGCAGCTCTGCGCTGCCCTCCGCGCCGGAGAGGCCCAGCGCGGCCAGGTCGGCCTTGGTGACGGAGCCGCGGCGCACGCTTCCCTCGCCGCCCATCGTGGCCCCCGCCCGGCGCAGGGCGTCTATCAGCACCTCGCGCTCCATGCCCTCCACGCCCAGCTTGCCCTCCTTCGACGCGCGGCGCTTGCGCCGCTCGCGGCCGGGGACGTCCGGGATGTAGGCGTGCTTGACGAGCGCGGGGTCGATGGCCCCCTTGAGCTTTGCGCGGATCATGAAGCCGGCGGCGTCGCTGTCCGTGAGCACCACCAGCCCGCGCTCGGCGGCCAGGCGGCGCAGGAGGGCGAGCTTTTCCGCGTCGTTGTTGATGCCGAAGCCGCCCGTCTCCACCACGGCGGCGTCGAATATCTGCAAAAGCGTGTTCTTGTCATAGCGCCCCTCGACGACGATGACCTCGCGCACCGGTATGCGCCCGCTCATGCCGCCGAGAGCCTGATGAGTAGCTCCGCCAGCAGTTCGCGGTCGCCGGCGGGGCTGCTCTTCATGCGGTAGTCCGTCTCCGCGCAGAGCTCCACCGCCCGCGCCAGATAGGCCCTCGTCAGCCGCCGGGCGGCGCTCATCAGCTCGTCCGTGATGCGGCTGTAGCGGATGTTGTAGAGCTTTTCCACGAATTCGCGCCCCAGGCCCTCGTCGATGGCCACGCGCGCGGCGTAGAGCCGGCGCATGTTGCCGCCGATGGCCGCCAGGGCGGTGATCGGCTCCGTGTCCGAGGCCAGCAGCTCCGAGAGCAGCCGCGCCGCGCCGTTGAAGTCCCGCGCGGCCAGGCAGTCGGCCAGCTTGAAGGCCTGCGCTTCCGGTATCGGGCTCGCCAGGCGGCGCACGTCCGCCGCCGTGACCTCCTCCCCCTCCGTGCCGGAGGCGAGCTTGTCGATCTCCGGGATGAGGCCGTTCATCAGCTCGCCGCTGGTGAACACCAGCTCCATGCAGGCCTCGGGGCCGATGCGCTTGCCCAGCGCGGCGAAGCGCTTCTGTATCCAGTTCGTCAGCTGGCCCTGGCCCTGGGGCGTGAAGCAGGCGGCCTTTCCCGCGGCAGCCACGGCCTTCACGGCCTTCAGACGCATGTCCGGCTCCACGCCGGTGCCGAGCACGATGGCCACCGTGCAGTAGTCGGGGATGTCCGCCACCAGCTTTATGAGCTCCTCCGCCTCCGCGTCCCGGCAGTGGTTGAGGTCGAAGCCGCGCAGCTCCACGAGCGTGCGCTCCGTGGTGAAGGGCAGGGCGTTCACCGCCTCCGCCACGGCCCTCACGCCCGGCTGGGCGGCGTCGAAGCGGTGGTAGGCGAAGCCGTCGTCCCCCTCCGGCAGGCAGGCGGCGCGCAGCTCGCCGAGGAAGCTCTCGCGCAGATAGTCCTCCTCCCCGAAGAGCAGGTAGAGCCGCGCCGGGCCCTCCGCTTTCAGCTCGCGGCGCAGCGCGAAGTAATCCAGCCAGCGCGCGGCACTTTTTTTATTAGTTGTCTTTTTTGCCATCGTCACCTGTCCTCACTGTGATGCTGCCGTCGATATCCGTGCGGTAGACCCTGGCCCCGGCCAGGTTGAGCCGCGCGAGGGCCTCGTCCGCCGGGTGGCCGTAGTTGTTGTAGCCCACGGAGATCACGGCCATCTCCGGCTGCGCGGCCTCCAGCAGCTCGAAGCTGGTGGAGTAGCGCGAGCCGTGGTGGCCGACGGCGAGGATGTCCACATCCGGTATCGCGCCCTCCGCCGCCAGCTCGCGCTCCGCCGCCATGCCCAGGTCGCCCATGACGAGGGCGTCCCGCCCGCCGACGGAGGCCAGCACCGCCACGCCGCGCTCGTTCTCGTCGCCGGCCTCCGCCGGGGCGTAGAGCGTGAGGGCGATGCCGCCGTAGTTTTCTTCCACGTCCTCCGCGCACACATAGCGCACGGCCGTGCCGTGCCGCTCCGCGCACGCGAGCAGCCCGGCGAGCTCGCCGTCCGTGTCCTCGGCGGCCTCGGCGACGTAGAGCTCGCCCACGTCCAGCCGCGAGAGCAGCCGCGTGACGCCGCCGGCGTGGTCGGAGTGCAGATGCGTGAGCACCACGGCGTCCACGCTGCGCCGCCCGCGGCTGAGCAGGTATTCGCAGGCCGTGTCACCGGCGTTTTCCAGCGTGCCGGTGCCACCGCAGTCTATCACCACCGCGTGCTCCCCGTCAAGCGCCAGCGTACACGCGCCCTGCCCCACGTCGAGGAACACGAAGCCCTGCTCGCGCTTCCCGGCGGCGGAGGCGCTGAAGATGACCGCGCAGAGGGCCACGGCGCAGGCGGCGGCCGGCGCGAGCGGCCGCAGCTTCTGCCCCTTCCCCCGCAATAACCAGGCGAGGGCGAACACGCCGTAGCAGAAGCAGAGCCACCAGCTCACCAGGCGGTCCGCCGTGTAGACGGCGGCGAAGGGCAGCGCGCTCATGGCCTCCGCGCAGAGGCAGATGTAGCGCGCACACCAGGCGTCGAGCCAGGCCAGGGCGGCGCCCAGCGGCGCGAAGGCAAAGCCCAGTATCACCGCCGCCAGGCCGAGGATGAAGCAGCCGGAGACGGCCCAGAGCGTGAGCAGGTTGGTCAGCGGCGAGACGAGGGACACATAGCCGAAAGTGAGCGCGACGATGGGCGTGGTGAACACCGCCGAGCCCGCCGTGCCGGCGAGCGTGGCGATGATGAAGCTGCGCAGGCGGCCGCGCCGCCCCTCGGGCTTTTTCCAGCGCCCTTCGATGAAGGCGTACACCGCCGGCGTGACGGTGACGATGCCCGCCATGGCGGCAAAGGAGAGCTGCAAGCCCGCCGCGGCCACGGAGAGCGGGTTGATGACGAGCAGCAGCAACAGCGCCGCGCCCAGGCTGGTGAGCCCGTCCGCCTCCCGCCGCGCGAGCGGCGCGGCCATCACCAGCAGGAGCATCACGCAGGCCCTCACGATGCTGGGCGTGGCCCCGGCCATGAAGGTGAACACCACCGCCGCCGGCACGCCCAGCTTCGCCGCCCTCCGCCGCCCCAGCAGCGCCGTGAGGAAGGCGCAGAGATAGCTCAGGTGCATGCCGGAGACGGCCACCACGTGGCGGATGCCGGACTCGTCCAGCGCGTGCTCCAGCTCATAGTCGTCGTCCAGGCCGGAGCTGTCCCCCACCAGCAGCGCGCGCATGAAGGCCGCGGTGTCGGCGGGGAAGAGCTGCTGCGCCTTCTCCCCCACGGCGGCGGAGAGCCGCGCGGGGAAATGCAGCCAGCTCCAGCCGTCGCGCCGCGGCCCGCCGGAGGGCGCGCTGAGGTTGGCGCGCAGCAATATGCCGCGGGATGAATATATATCCGTCTCCGCGCCGTAGCGCTCGGTGGCGGAGGAGGTGCGGGCCGTCAGTTCGACAAGGTCCCCGGGCTGCACGTCCCCCAGGTAGCCGTCGTAGTCGTACACCGCCGTGCGCACGGCGGGCAGGCCCTCCTGCGCCAGGCGCACATAGGTCATGGCGAAGCCTTCGTCGCGCTCTGGGCTCTCCAGCACGCGGGCGGTGAAGCTCAGCTCGCGCCCCGCGAGGGCCTCCGCCGGGCGCACGAAGAGCTGGGTGTAGCCCCAGTACCAGCCGGCGCCGAGGGCGGCGGAGACGAGCAGCAGAACGGCGCGCGTGCGCGCGTCGCCCCTCATCAAAAGCGCGGGCAGCGCGAGGGCAAAGAGGGCGAGCGCGCACCAGGGCAGCCAGGCAAAGGGCAGCGCGTAGTGCGCCGCCAGCGCCGCCGATGCGAAGCCGCAGGCGGCCGTAAAAAGCAGCCTCATCCCTCTCCCCCTCTCCCGTTCCGAAAAGGGGAAGGGCCAAAGCCCTTCCCCTCAAGGTACCGGCGCCGCCCGCGCACTGCGCGGCGCGCCGCCGGAGCGCATTTTATGCCTGCGCTTTCAGCACACTTTCACGATCCACCCGTGAGTGTCGGGCACCTTGCCCCACTGGATGCCGGTGAGCTCGTCATAGAGCCGCTGGGTGACGGGGCCGATCTCGTTGTTGTTGATGACGTGTTCTTCGTCCTTATACGCCAGCAGGCCCATCGGCGAGACGACGGCGGCCGTGCCGCAGCCCCAGGCCTCCTCCAGCGTGCCGTCCTCGATGGCGCCGATCAGCTCCTCGACGGAGATGTTGCGCTCCTCGACCTCATAGCCCCACTCGCGCAGCAGCTCCAGGCAGCTCTTGCGGGTGATGCCGGGCAGCACGGTGCCGCCGGAGATGTCGGGCGTGACGACCTTGCCGGCGATCTTGAACATGACGTTCATGGCGCCGACTTCCTCGATGTACTTCATATGCACGCCGTCCAGCCAGAGCACCTGGGCGAAGCCCTTCTTCTCCGCTTCCTCGCCGGCGCGCAGGCTGGCCGCGTAGTTGCCGCCGCACTTGGCAAAGCCCGTGCCGCCGCGCACCGCGCGCACGTCGCGGCTCTCGATCATGATCTTGACGGGGTCGATGCCGCCGGCATAGTAGCTGCCGGAGGGGGAACAGATGATGCAGAAGATGTAGTGATGGCCGGCGTGCACGCCCAGCTGGGCGTCCGTGGCGATGATGAAGGGCCGCAGGTAGAGGCTCGTGCCCTCCTCGGCCGGGACCCAGTCCGCGTCCACGCTGACGATGGTCTTGAGGGCTTCCAGATAGAGGTCCTCCGGCACCTGCGGGATGCACATACGCTCGGCGGAGTTGTTCATGCGCCGGATGTTCTCGGTCGGGCGGAAGAGCTGCACCGTGCCGTCCGCCGTGCGGTAGGCCTTCAATCCTTCGAAGATCTCCTGCGCGTAGTGGAACACGTTGGCGCAGGGCATGAGCTCGATGGGGCCGTAGGGCACCACGCGGGGATCGTGCCAGCCCTGGCCGGCGTCGTAGTTCATGAGGAACATGTGGTCGGAGAACACTTTACCAAAGCCGAGCTTGTTGCTGGGCGTCTTTTCCTTCGGCGCCGTTGTCCGGGTGATCTTGATCTCTTCCATGGATATCAGTCCTTTCATATTTTGTCACATGCGCCTTTTGACGCGGCGCACAGGCCCTCTCATGAATATGTTATCACATTTTGGCGATATTGCAATAGCAAAATGCTTGTGCCTTTGGCGCGGCTGAGCTATAATTTACGAAAACGCCTCTGGAGGAGCTGCCATGGAGAAAAAAGTCGCCGTCGTCCCCTGCCCGGACTACGGAAGCGAAACGGTGAAAGCGGCGCTGGCCGCGGCCGTGGAGGCCGCCGGCGGCCTCGGCTGGGTGCGGCCGGGGATGCGCATCGCCGTCAAGACCAACCTTGTCGCCCGCATGAAGCCGGAGACCGCCGCCGTCACGCACCCGGCGCTGGTGGCGGAGCTGTGCCGGATGCTCGTGTCGCTGGGCGCGGACGTCGTCGTGGGCGACAGCCCCGGCGGGCCCTTCAACGCCGCCTGGGTGAACGGCGTCTACGCCGGCAGCGGCATCCGCGCCGTGGAGGCCGCCGGAGCGCATCTGAACGCGGACTTTGAGACGCGCGAGGTGGACTATCCCGCCGGGCGCACAGCAAAGCGCCTGCCGCTGACAGCCTGGCTGCTGGAGGCGGACGCCGTCATCGACTTCGCCAAGCTGAAAACGCACGCTATGGCGGGCATGACCTGCGCGGTGAAGAACTTCTTCGGCGCCATACCGGGGACGCGCAAGCCGGAGTTCCACTACTCCTACCCGCGCACGGCGGACTTCTGCTCCATGCTGGTGGACCTGAGCGAGTTTTTCGCCCCCCGGCTGACGCTGGTGGACGCCGTGGACTGCATGGAGGGCAACGGCCCCACGCAGGGCAGGCCGCGGCACATGGGCGCGCTCATCGCCTCGCCCTCGCCCTGGGCGGCGGACCTGCTCTGCGCGCACCTCATCGGCTTTGAGCCGCAGGAGGTGCCCACCGTCGCAGCCTCCATCGAGCGGGGGCTCTGCCCCGCGAGCTGGGAGGAGCTGGACATCGCGGGCGATATCGCGCCCTTCTGCGCGCCGGACTTTGAAAAAATGCCCCTCGACGGGGACATCACCTTTGAGAACAAGCCCAGGCTCATCCGCGCCTTCCTCGAGCGCGGCTTCGCCGCCCGCCCGCAGGTGGATCGCGCGAAGTGCGTCGGCTGCGGCAAGTGCCGCGAGGTCTGCCCCGCCGGCGCGGCGCAGCTGAAGGGGAAGAAGGCCCGCATCGACCGCTCTAAGTGCATCCGCTGCTTCTGCTGCCAGGAGTTCTGCCCCCGCGGCGCGATCACCTCCCGCCGCCCGGCGATAGCGAAGATTGCCTCCAAATTATAAGATCAAACGCCCCCGGGCTATCCCGGGGGCGTTTTGCTCCATTCCCGCCGCTTCCGTAAAAGCGGCGGCTTTATTTTACCGCGCGGGCGGCCATTTTGCCGCCGGCGGTGGCCAGCCGCCGGACGCCCTCCACGCAGACGCAGCTTTCCAGCTCACGGATGGCATCGCGCGCGGCCCAAGCGAGCGCCCGGTCGCCGCCGGAGAGCATCTCCCGCGCGGCGGCGAGCGCCGCTTCGCGCTCCGCCGGGCCGGACTTGCCGAGCTCGCGGATTGCCCAGGAGGCGGCCTTTTTCACATGCGGCCGGCCGTCGCGCGCGTGCGCGCGTATCAGCGCCAGGTATCCCTCCACCTTCTCCATGGGCAGCGGCGCGCGGTGAACGGCCGCGGCGGCGATGAGCGTGAAGGCGGCGCGCTTTTTATAGACGCCGTCCTCCTCCGCCCAGGCGCGCATGAAGCCCTCCCAGTCGCCGCGCTTTATCACCAGCTCCTTGCACAGGTGGTCGCAGAGGTCCCAGGAGGCCACCTCGCCCATCATCCGCTCCACCTCCGCGCGCGTGAGGCCTTCCGGCTCGCAGACGAGCGCTGAGAGCAGCCGCGCTTCGTGCCAGCCGCTCTCCCAGAGCCCGCGCGCAAGGGCGTTCGAGCGCCCGAGACGCTTTGCCAGGCGGCGGAGCGCCGCCGTCGGCACGCCGAGGCTGCTCTCCTCCGGTATACCCAGCTTCACCGCGGCGGCGCGGTGCTTTTCGGACGCCGCCGCCCTCAGGTGCCTTAGTACCTCTTCGCAGTTCATCCGTCCGCTCCTCCCCGTTTCAGGCACGCTCGGCCAGATAGAGCCCCACGCGCTCCTGCATCCTGCGCGCGGCCTCCTGCGCAGTGATCGCGCCGCCGAAATATGCCTGCTCCTCCTCCCCGAGCGCAATGCTCATGTGCCATAAAGTAACACACAAGAATTTGATAGGCAACGGCCCACTATTCCATACGAAAGGCAATCGGACTTTTCAGCCGATTGCCTTTTGAAATTTTAGGGAATGTACTTAAAGCCCCATTTCGTCATAGCATAAAAAACAGGGAGTAGCCCTTTGCCCTTTTCTGTCAAAGAATATTCTACATGGGGAGGGATTTCATTGAATTGTATTCTGGACACTAGACCGTCTTTTTCTAGTTCACGCAAAGAAGATGTAAGCATAGTGTTGGTAATCCCTTCAATATTCTTTCTTAATTCTCCAAAGCGTATTGGGTCTTTGATACACATTT
>CHCFR05602__coassemble_1136_pt1 | contig 12020 bp, 10 predicted proteins | sample CHCFR05602__metabat2_high_PE_010 | metagenome-assembled genome bin CHCFR05602
TGCCCGTCAGGTCGGGCACGGCCCGGTCCATGGCCTCCAGCTCCTCGGCGGAGTAGTCGGGCTCGATGCCCATCGAGGGCAGGATATCGGCGAGCATCTTCCCCACCACCGGCGCGGCCATCTGCCCGCCGGAGATATAGATGCCGCTCTCGCTGCTGGGATCGTCGAGCAGCACCAGCAGCGCGATCTGCGGGTCGTCCGCCGGGGCCACGCCGATGAAGGAGACGATGTACTCCTTGTTGCCGGCGATCTCCTCCGTGGTCTTGGTGGAGGTGCCCGTCTTGCCGCCGATGCGGTAGCCGGCGACGGCGGCGTTGCGGCCGGTGCCCTCGTTGGGGTCGCCCACCACCTGTTCGAGTATCGCACACACCTGGCGGCTGGTATCCTCGCTTATCACCTGCCGCACGGGCGTCTCGTCCGCCTCGGAGACGGTGTTGCCCTCCGCGTCCACGATGCGCTCCACCAGGTGCGGCTGCATCAGGTAGCCGCCGTTGACGCAGGCGGAGACGGCCGTCACCAGCTGCAGCGGCGTGATGTTGAAGGTCTGGCCGAAGCTGGCCGCGGCCAGCTGGGAGTAGTTTTCCGGGTCGCAGAACACGTCCTCGCTCCACCAGATGCTGCCGCTCTCCCCGCCCAGGTCGATGCCCGTGCGGGCCGTCAGCTGCGCGGAGCGGTCGCCCGTGCGCTCGAGGAAGCCGAAGGCCTCCGCGTAGTCGTAGAAGCGCTCCTCGCCCACGGCGAGGCCGATGTTGACGAAGGCCACGTTGCAGGAATGCTGCACGGCCTGCGTGAGCGTCTGCGAGCCGTGCCCGCCGTGTTTCCAGCACTTCACGGGCGTCCCCCGCCCGGGGACGCTCAGCTGCCCGCCGCAGTAATAGCTCGAGCCCTCCCCCGCCACGCCCTCCTCCAGGGCCATGGCCAGGGTGATGATCTTGAAGGTGGAGCCGGGCTCATATGTGTCCGATATCGCCTTGTTGCGCCACTGACGCTGCTGCTCGGCGGCGATGAGCGCGCTGCGCTCGTCCTCGTCCGCCGCCGCGGCGTCGATCTCCGCCAGCGCCCGGGGGCTGATGCTCTGGTAATCGTTCAGGTCAAAACTTCCCAACGATACCATAGATAGTATAGCACCCGTGTCAACCTCCATACAGATGGCAGCCGCGCCGTCCTGGATATCATAGTCCTCGACGGCCTGGGCGAGGTGCTTTTCCACGAAATACTGTATCTGCGCGTCGATGGTGAGCGTCACGTCCTCGCCGTCCGCGGCGTCCACATAGTCCTCGAAGTTCGTGTAGAGCAGCTCCGTCCCGGCGGCGGTGGTCGTGCGCAGGGCATAGCCCGCCTCGCCCGCCAGGGCGTCCTCATACCGCGCCTCGATGCCGCCGAGCCCGTTGTTGTCCGTGCCGACGAAACCTATCACATGCGCGGCCAGGCTGCCGTAGGGGTAATAGCGCTTGGTGTCGGCCTCCACCTTGATGCCGGTGTAGCCGCCCTCCTCCTTGAACTCGCGCACGCGCGCGGCCACCTCCGGCTCCACCTTGCGCGCCACCACCTCATACCAGGAGGAGGTGTTCTGCGCCCGCTCGATGATCCGCTTGCGGTCCACGACGAGTATCTCCGAGAGGCCGTCGGCGATGGCCTCCACGTCCTCCCCCGCCTGGGCGATCTCCGCCGGGCTCAGGTATATCGTATCCACGCTGGCGCTCATGGCCAGGATGCGCCCGTCGCGGTCGTATATCGTCCCCCGCTCTGCGCTGATGGGCGCGCCGCGCAGCTGCTGCTCCACGGCCGCGCGCTCGTATTTCTCATGGTCTATGATCTGCAGCTGCCCCAGGCGCAGTATGAGCACCGCAAAAGCAGCGATGCCGCACACTGAGAGCAAAAACAGCGTGCGGCGCAGCATGGTCCGGCTCGGCGCGCTGCGGGCGCGCCCGGAGTTTTTTTCCGACATATTGCCCTCCTGCCACTCGCGTACTGCGCCCGGCGCCGTTCGTCACGGCGCGCGCTGCGGGCGCAGTATCATAATACTCGCCCGCGGCGCCGGGTTATGCCCCATGGACAGGAAAGCCGGCCCTTATCGTCAGCGGGGAGGGCGTCACGGCTCCGATGCCGGTATCTCCGCCCAGTCGGCGTCCCCGCTCTCTATGTATACTATCTGTCCGCTCGCGGGGCTCTGCATTCCGAGCACCTCCCGGGCGTATTCCTCCACTCTTGCGGCACTGTAGGCCGCCTCGTGCTCTATGAGCAGCCGGGCGTTTTCCTCCTCCAGCGCGGCGATGCGTTCCTCCAGCTCCAGGCACTGGCCGGAGAGGCCCGTCAGGCGCGCCCTCCCCAGCAGCGAGAGCACCACCAGCACCGCCGCCACCGCGGCGGCCAGCATCGGCAGCCCCCTGCGCATCAGACGCGCTCGGCCACGCGCAGTTTGGCGCTGCGCGAGCGCGGGTTGAGCACCAGCTCCTCATCCGTGGGCGTGACGGGCTTGCGCGTGACGCTCCTGAGCGTCTGCACGAAGCCGCAGGTACACACCGGCGCTTCGCGCGGGCAGGTGCAGCCGTTCTCCCGCTCGTGGATGGCGTTCTTGATGATGCGGTCCTCCAGCGAGTGGAAGCTGATGACGCACAGCCTCCCGCCCGGCTTGAGCCTGTCCGGCGCGGTCTCCATCATCTGCGAGACGGCGGACAGCTCGTCGTTGACGGCGATGCGTATGGCCTGGAAGCTCCGCTTGGCCGGGTGCTGCTTTTCGCGAAGCGCCGCTGCAGGCATCGCGGACTTTATGACGTCCACCAGCTCCAGCGTGGTCTCGATCTCCTTCTCCTGCCGGCGCGCGACGATAGCCGCGGCTATGCGTTTTGCATAGCGCTCGTCGCCGTAGTCGTGCAGGATGCGCGCGATCTTCTCCTCCGGCCAGCGGTTGACTATGAACCAGGCGTCCACATTGTCCGATGGGTCCATGCGCATGTCCAGCGGCGCGTCCTGCATATACGAAAAGCCCCGCTGCCCGTCGTCGAGCTGGGGCGAGGAGACGCCGAGGTCGAAAAGCATCCCGTCCACGGCTTCTATGCCCTGCTCGTCCAATATGGCGGCGACGTCGCGGAAGTTCCCGTGCACAATCGTCACCCTATCGGCCCACGGGGCGAGCCGCTCAGTCGCGCGCCCGATGGAAGCGAGGTCGCGGTCGATGGCTATCAGCCTGCCCCCGTTGAGCCGGCGGGCTATCTCCGAGGAGTGTCCGCCGAGGCCGAGCGTGCCGTCCACATATATGCCGTCCGGCTTTATATTCAGATATTCAATGCACTCGTCAAGGAGCACAGATACATGTCCTGCCATCAGAAATTGAGCTCCTTCATCATAGCCGCGATGTATTCCGGCGAGATCTCGCCGCCGCGCACCTCGTTCCAGGCCGCGCTGTCCCAGAGCTCGGCGTGGTCGTCGCAGCCGACGACGGTCACGCCCTTGGTGAGCCCGGCGAAGTCCCGCAGCATCTGCGGCAGCAGCGCCCTGCCCTGGGCGTCCAGCTCGCACTTGGCGGCACAGGCGAAAAACGGCCTCATCTTCTTGCGGTCTACATAGGGCATCATGCGTATGCGGTCCACGAAGCTCTGCCAGCCCTCGGCGTTGTAGGCCCGCAGGCAGCGCTCGTCCGAAACGGTGAGATAGAACGTGTCGCCCAGTTCCTCACGCAGCCGCGCGGGTATGAAAAGACGGCCCTTGGCGTCTAACGTGTGCTGATATTCACCTGTCATTGCGGCCGCCCCCTTCCCGGCGCAGCGCGTGGGGTCGGCGCGCCGCGGGGCTGCCACCCCGTGGGCGATTTCAACACTTTCCACCACTTTGCACCACTTCAGTGCTTTTATTATATTGGCGGCCGCGTGAAAATGCAAGTGGTTTTTGAGATTTTTTTGGCCCATTTTTTCGCCGGTTTTGACGGCTTTTCCGGCAAATTGAGCGATAAAAATGAAATTTGGCGCCCACCTTGTACAGTGGGCGCCAAAGCCTTCAACATATTGTGTCCGCCCGCCTGTGGGCGTGGCAGAAATTACCTTTACTGTTCCCCGCCGGCGTTTTCCTCGCGCCGCTGGGCGCCGCGCTGCGCCGCGGCGGGGCCGGCCGCGCTGCGGAAACTGGTGCGCGCGTTGCGCAGCTCCGCCAGGGCGGCGGACATGGCCTCCTCCGTGCGGCGCAGGGCGTCGTCCACGTACTCGGTGGCCACCCGGCGCAGCTCGCGCGAGCGCGTCTCCGCGCTGGCGATGAGCTCGCTGCTCCTAGCCTGGGACACGCGCACGATCTCCTGCTCGTCGATGAGCTGGCGGGCGCGCTCCTCCGCCGCGCGGCGGAGGGAGTCGGCCTCGCGCTTGGCGTTGCCGATGAACTCGTCGCGCGCGGCGACGAGGCGCTTGGCCTCGGAAAGCTCCGAGGGCAGCTGTGCCTTGATCTCCTCTATCAGTTTCAGGGCCTTCTCGCGCTCCACGATGCACTTGTCGTTGCCGAGCGGCACGCCCCAGGCCTCCGATACCATGGTGTAGAGCATGTCGATGAGCTCCATGACCTCGTTGTCCACGCTTTATTTCCCCCTTCTGGCTTTTTCCTGTATGTCCCCTATCACCTCGCGCGGCACGAACGCGGAGAGGTCCGCGCCGTAGGAGGCCAGCTCCCGCACCATGGAGGAGCTGAGGAAGGTGTATTTCTCGCTCGAGGTGAGAAACATCGTCTCGAGCGCGGGATTGATGGATTTGTTGATCTGCGCCATCTGGAACTCGTTTTCAAAGTCCGTGCTGGCGCGCAGGCCCTTGACGATCACGGGCCGCTCGAAGCGCCTGGCGTATTCGGCCAGCAGCCCTCCGTAGGACTCCACGGTGACGTTGGGCAGGTGGGCCACCACGCGGCCGATCTGCTCCACGCGCTCGTCGATGGTGAACATGGGCGAGCGCTTGTTGGCGTTGAACATGACGAGCACTACGACCTCGTCGAAGATCCTCGCCGTGCGGCGGATGATATTCAGGTGCCCGAGCGTTATCGGGTCAAAGCTGCCTGGGCAGATAGCTGTCCTCATTTGTCCAATTTCCTTCTGATGGTCGTTATCTTTACCTTGCCGTAGCGCCGCTCAAGCTCGGTCTGATAGCCTTCCCTGTTGGCGCACGGCGCGGCCTCGCTCCTGCTTTCGCAGACAATTATACCACCGTTGGACAATAAGTCAACATTTTCGATAACTTCCAGCGCCTTTTCGAGCAATCCGGAGTCATACGGCGGGTCCAGGAACACGACGTCGAATCTCCCCAGCGAGGGCAGATAGCCGATGGCGTCGCCCTGCAGGACCCTCGCTTCGAAGCCGCAGAGCTTCAGGTTCTCGCGCACGATCTTCACCGCGGCGCTGCTGCCGTCCACGAAAACGGCCTCCGCCGCCCCGCGTGAGAGGGCCTCGATGCCCAGCTGCCCCGTGCCGGCGAAAAGGTCGAGCACCCGCGCGCCCTCCAGCTCAAACTGCAAAATATTGAACACCGCCTCCTTCACCATGTCGGTGGTGGGCCGGATATCCATGCCCTTGGGCTCGCGGAGCCGCCGGCCCCGCGCCTTCCCGGTGATGACGCGCATACGTCCTCAATCCTCCCCGTGATAATGCCTGTATACGGCCTCGGCCGTGTTTTTCGGCACGGCCGCCGAAAGCTCGTCCAGCGTGGCGGCGCGGATGGCCTTTATGGTCCCGAAGGCCTTCAGCAGCTCCGCGCGGCGCCTGGCGCCCACGCCTTTGATGTCGTCCAGCTCCGAGTGCAGCTTCGCTGTGCGCAGCGAGCGCTGGTACTCGATGGCGAAGCGGTGCGTCTCCTCCTGTATGGTACCGATGAGGGCGAACACCGCCGGGTTCGCGGAGATGCCGATCTCCTCCCCGTCCGGCGTCACCAGCGCGCGCGTGCGGTGGCGTTCGTCCTTCACCATGCCGAAAATGCGCAGCTCCAGCCCCAGCGAGCGCGCCACGTCGCGCGCGGCCGCGGCGTGCACGGCGCCGCCGTCTATCAGCAGCAGGTCCGGCAGCGGGGCGAATTTCCCGTCCCCGTCCAGATAGCGCTGCAGCCTCCGCCCCACGGCCTCGCGCATGGAGCCGTAGTCGTCCTGGGCGGCGATCTCCTTCATTTTGAACTTGCGGTAGTCCCGCTTGAGCGGCCTCCCGCGCACGAACACGGTCATGGCCGCCACGATGCCCTCGTCGCCCAGGTTGGAGACGTCGAAGGCCTCTATGCGCTCCGGCTGCGCGTCCAGCGAGAGCGTCCGCTGCAGCCATTCGAGCGTTTTCAGCGTTTTCTGCGCGGACGTGGCCGCGCGCTCGCCCTCCTCGCGGGCGTTGGTCATGGCGCTCTCCACCAATCGCAGGCGGTCGCCGCGCTTTGGCGTCTCCACGCTCACCTTGCGCCCGGCGGCCTCGCTGAACATCTGCGAGAGCGCCGCGGCGTCCTCCGCCTCCACGGGCAGGAGGATAAACTTGGGCCAGGCCCCGCGCTGGGCGTAATACTGCCGCACCAGCCCGGAGAGTGCCTCGGCGTCGTCCTCGAGCGGCTCGTCCATCAGCTCGAAATCCTTCGCCGCCAGGTCGCCGCCCACGAAGTGCAGCACGGAAAAGCAGCTCTTCGCCCCGCGGTAAAAACCCACGGCGTCCGTGTCCGCATATACGGCGGAGATGACGCGCTGCCTGTTGCCCAGGCCCTCGATGGCGCGTATGCGGTCGCGCAGCGCGGCCGCGGCCTCAAATCGCAGCTCCTCCGCCGCCTGCTCCATCTGTGCGGTGAGGCGGGCGGTGAGCTCCTTCGTCTTGCCGGACAGTATCAGCTCCGCCTCGGCGATGGCGTGGCGGTAGGCCTCGCTGCTGAGCGCGCTCAGGCACCAGCCGGCGCAGGCGCCCATGTGGTAGTTCAAACAGGGCCGCTCCCTGCCGATGTCCCGCGGGAAGCGCCGCGAGCAGGTGGGCAGCTTCAGCGCCTTGCACACCGTGTCGATGATGTCCTTGGTCTGCGCCCGCCCGCCGAAGGGCCCGAAATAGCGCGCCGAGTCCTTGGCCGTCCTGTTCGCCAGCGTGAACACGGGGTATTCCTTCGTCACGTCCAGGCGGATGAAGGGATAGCCCTTGTCGTCCTTGAGCAGGATGTTGTAGTGCGGCCGGTGGCGCTTGATGAGCGAATTCTCCAGCACCAGGGCCTCGAACTCGCTGCTGACGACGATGACGTCAAAGTCCGCCACCTTGGCCACCATGGCGGCCACTTTGGGCAGGTGTTCGCCGCGGAAATAGCTGGTGACGCGGTTTTTCAGCGCCTTGGCCTTGCCCACGTATATCACTTCGCCGTGCGCGTCCTTCATGATGTACACGCCCGGCAGCAGCGGCAGGGCGTTGGCCTTTTCGCGCAGCGCGGCGATGCGCCCGCCGTCGTTTTCCGTTTCAGCCACCTCCCGGGGAAATAAAAAAGGGGGCAGCGAGCGCCGCCCAAAGGACGCGCTGCGCATGCCCCCGCCAGATATCTGCGCGGATCACTCAGAGAAGTTAGAGTCGATAAGCTCCGACAGCGTGGCGATAGCCGCGCTCTCGTCGACACCGTCTGCCAGGATCTTCACAGACGTCCCCTTGACGATGCCGAGGGAAAGCACGCCCAGAAGGCTCTTGGCGTTCACACGGCGATCGTCCTTTTCGATCCATATGCTGCTCTTGAACTCATTGGCCTTTTGAATGAAAAAGGTCGCAGGCCGCGCGTGCAGGCCCACCTGGTTGTTGATAACTACCTCTTTGGAAATCACTCAAGCCACTCCTTCCACAACCCCGGCCTGAGAGCTTTTCAGGCCTTTTACACACATAGAATAACAAATTTCAAATGCAACGTCAACTGATTTTGCCCGATTCGTTGAAATCAACAATGGCCGCGGCGGCGAAATGGCACGTTTATTTCAGTTCCACCACAGTGACGCCGGTCTCTCCCTCGCCGTAACGCCCCAGGCGGAAGCTCTTGACGGAGCGGTTGCGTTTGAGCGCGGACTGCACCGCCTGGCGCAGCGCGCCGGTGCCTTTCCCGTGGATGATGCGCAGCGTACTCAGCTTGCCCATCACGGCCGCGTCGATGAACCGCTCGAGCACCGTCACGGCCTCCAGCGTGTCCATGCCGCGCAGGTCGAGCTCGCTGGCCGTGGACTCGGCGCGGAAGCCGCCTGCCGACCCGGCGGAAGGCACGGCGGCTTTTTTCGGCTTTGCCGCCTCCGTCACGCGCACCTCGTCCTGCCGGGCGAAAAGGTGCATGTTCCCCGCCTGCAGCGAGAGCGTGCCGTCCCTGGTGACTTCGGTGACCGTGGCCTTCACGCCCATGGAGAGAATCTCCACCGTGTCCCCCGCCGCGGCGGGCCGCGTGGGGCCGCGGTGCTCTGCGGGCATCGCCGGCCGCTCGGCGAACTTCTCCTCCGCCGCGTTCAGCCGCCGGCGCAGCTCGGCGCGGGCCTCGTTGGCGCTGCGGTGGTCCTCCTCATCGTTCATGCGCGAGCGCATCTCGTCTATCTCCGAAAACGCCCGTTCCGCCGTCTCGCGCGCCTCGGCGATGATGCGCTCGGCGTCGCGTCGGGCCTTCAGCTCGGCCTTTTCCAGCCTCAGCTCCAGCTCGATGCGCAGCTTGGCGGATTCTTTGCGGTTCTCCTCCGCCTCGCGCAGCTTCTGCTGCTCGGCCTCGCGGTCGCGCTCCAGCGCCTGCCTCGCCTGCTCCAGCTTTTCAATGGTGGCCTCGAAGCTCGCCGTCTCCGTGCCCACGCGCGCCCTGGCATCGGCGATGATCTCCGACGGCACGCCCAGGCGCTCGGAGATGGCGAAGGCGTTGGACTTGCCCGGTATGCCCACGAGCAGGCGGTATGTCGGCCGCAGCGTGGCCACGTCGAACTCGCAGGAGGCGTTCATCACGCCTTTGGCGTTCGTCGCGTACACCTTCAGTTCCGCGTAGTGCGTGGTGGCGGCGATGGTCGCGCCGTGCGCGCGCGCGTACTCGATGACGGCTATGGCCAGCGCCGCGCCCTCGGTGGGGTCGGTGCCCGCGCCCAGCTCGTCGAAGAGGATGAGCGTGTTCTCCCCACATTCCTCAAGTATGCGCACGATGTTCGTCATGTGCGAGGAAAATGTGGACAGGCTCTGCTCTATACTCTGCTCGTCGCCTATGTCTGCGAGTACGGACCTGAACACGGGCACTGCGCTGCCGTCCGCGGCCGGTATGTGCAGCCCGCAGGCCGCCATGACGCAGAATAGGCCGATGGTCTTGAGCGTGACGGTCTTGCCGCCCGTGTTGGGGCCGGTGATGACCAGCGTGTCGTAGTCCCCGCCCAGCGTGAGGTCTATGGGCACCGCCTTGTCCTTTGGGAGCAGGGGGTGCCGCGCGCGGCGCAGGCGTATCTCGCGCGCGGAGAGCTCCGGCTCCACGGCGTCGAGCTCATAGCTCAGCTTGGCCTTGGCGAATATCAGGTCCAGCTGCACGAGTATGCCGAAATCGCGCGATATGTCGTCCGCGTGCTCGGCGCAGTCGGCGGAGAGCTCGGCCAGTATCCGTTCGATTTCCGCCTTTTCCCTTGCCCGCAGCTCGCGCAGCTCGTTGTTTGCCTTCACGGCGGCCATCGGCTCTATGAAAAGCGTCGCGCCCGAGCTCGAAACATCGTGCACAAGGCCCGGAACGGCGGACTTGAACTCCGCCTTCACCGGCACCACGAAGCGCTCAGAGCGCGTGGTGATGATGGGGTCCTGCAGCGCCTTGGCGTAGCTGGGCGAGGAGATGATCTTCTGCAGTGCGTCGCGGACGCGCGCGCTGGCGGCGCGTATCAGCCGGCGGATGCCGGCCAGCTCGCTGCTGGCGGCGTCCGCTATCTCGTCCTCGCCGGCGATGGACGACGTGATCTTGTCCTCCAGGAAGCGGTTGGCCTGCAGGGAGTTGAAAAGATAGTCGATGCAGCTCTTCTCCTCGCGGCCGCTGTCGGCGGCGTAGCCGCGCACGAGCCGCGCGGAGGTGAGCACCCCCGCGATGTCCGTCAGTTCCCGTATATTGAGCACGCCGCCCATGTCCGCGCGCTGCAGGCTCGCGCGCACGTCCTTCACGCCGGAAAAAGAGGGGCTGCCGCGCGTGACCATCATCGCCCGGGCGGCGCTCGTCTCGGCCAGGCGCTTTTTCACCTCCGCCGTGTCCGCGGAGGGGGCGAGGGCCAGCGCGCGCTCCCTGGCGGCGGAGCTGACGGCCCTCAGCGAGAGCTGCTCGAGTATGGCGGGCAGCTCCAGCGTGGCGCAGGATTTTTCATATTGTTGCGTCATTTTCCGTATCCTTAATGCTGTTGTAGTAATCGAGGCTGCGGAACGGCCTGTCCAGCTCATGGAGCGCGTAGGCCTCGCAGACGGAGGCCAGCCGTTCCTCCGCCGCGTCGTCCAGCTCGAAGGCGAATATCTTCTTCGGCCCGGCGTTGACGATATAGCGCATCGCCGAGAGCACCGAGCGGTCGAGCTTCAGCCCGCCGCCCTGGCGGCAGCTGTCGCAGTAGAGCTCGCCGTGCTCCGGCACCAGCACGCCGCCGTCCATCTCCACCCGCCCGCACCTGGCGCAGGCTTCCAGCTCCGGCCTGTATCCCGCGATGCACATGAGCCGCAGCTCAAAAACCGCCTTCACAACGTCCCTCGTTGCCAGCTTGTTCGCCAGGGCGTACAGGCAGTTCAGCCCCAGCTGCAGCATCTCCGGCTCCGGGCAGTCCTCGTCGGAGACGGCCTCCAGCATCTCGCAGATATACCCCGCCAGGGCCAGGCGCTTGATGTCCTCCCTCAGCGGGCGGAACTGCTCGATGCTCTCGGCCTCGTTCACCGTCCACATGCCGCGGTTGCCGAAGAGGGTGAACTCGGCATAGCCGTAGAGCTGCGTAGCCGCGGATATCTTGCTGCGCGTGCGCGCCACGCCGCGCGCCTTCACCGTCAGCTTGCCCTCCTCCGCGGTGAGGATGGTCAGTATCTTGTCGGATTCTTTGTACTTTGCCTCGCGCAGCACCAGGCCGCGGGTCGTCAGGAACATATGTATCTCCTCCGTCAGCAGGGCGGCCTCTGCGCCGCCCTCTTGCCGCGCTTTTGCGCGTTTTCCCGCTCGCGCTGCGCCCTGCTGAGCAGATAGCACAGCGGGTCGCCCGTGAGCCGGAACAGCGCCCAGTAACCGTCTGACTTCATGCAATCACCCCGCGCTTAGTCTGTGCAAAAGCGCCGCCATAACAGCTGGGAATTTTATGGCCGGCCCTGATTATATACCGCCCGCCGGCGGAAAGCAATATGCCCTTCGCGCGCTTTATTTTTCGCTGAAGCCGAAATTCCGCAGCAAAAACTGCGAATCGCGCCAGTTCTCCTTGACGCGCACCCAGGTCTGCAAATACACCTTCGCATCCAGCAGCCGCTCCATGTCCCGGCGCGCCATCTCACCGATGGTGCGCAGCATCTCGCCCTTTTTGCCGATGATGATGCCCTTGTGGCTGGATTTCTCGCAATAAATCGTGACGTCGATTTCGATAACTCCGTCCTCACGCTCCGCAAATCGCGTGACCTCCACAGCCGTGCCGTGCGGCACCTCCTTGTCCAGCTTCCAGAGCAGCTTTTCGCGCACGAGCTCGGCGCAAAGCTGCTTCTCCGGCTGGTCGGTGTACATGTCGTCCGGGAAAAGGTGCGGCCCCTCCGTTGCGTAATTCTCAAGCTGCGCGAGCAGCTCCTCCAGCCCGTCGCCCGTTTTGGCGGAGATGGGGATGATGGCGTCGAACTCATACGCCGCTGCATAGGCGGCGATGACGGCCAGCAGCTCGCCCTTCTCCACGGTGTCGATCTTGTTCACGGCCAGCACGGCGGGGATGCCGCTGGCCTTTATCTGCGCGATGAGCTCTTCCTCCTGGCGGCCGATGGACGCTATGGGCTCCACCACGAGCAGCACGGCGTCCACGTCCGCCACGCTCTCGCGCACGACCTTGTCCATATACTCGCCCAGGCGCGTGCGCGCGCGGTGGAAGCCCGGCGTGTCCAT
>CHCFR05602__coassemble_1161_pt1 | contig 11858 bp, 10 predicted proteins | sample CHCFR05602__metabat2_high_PE_010 | metagenome-assembled genome bin CHCFR05602
TATTCGTTCTCGGCGAGGGCCTTGGCCTCGTCGATGATCTTCTGCTGCACGGCAGCGGGGGCCTCGGCGTAGCGGACGAAGTCCAGCGTGAAGCTGCCGCGGCCCTGCGTCATGCTGCGCAGGTCGATGGCGTAAGAGCTCATCTCGGCCATCGGCACCTCGGCCTCGACGGTCTGCATGCCGCCCTCGGCGGTCATGCCGAGCACGGTGCCGCGGCGCTTGGAGCTGATGTCGCTCATGATGTCGCCCATGTTCGCGTCGGGGATGGTGACCTTCAGCGCGCCGATGGGCTCGAGGATGACGGGGCTGGCGTTCACGAGCTCCTTATAGGCCAGGCTGGCGGCCGTCTTGAAGGCCATTTCGGAGGAGTCGACGGGGTGGTAGGAGCCGTCGTACAGCGTGGCCTTCAGATAGACCATCGGGTAGCCGGCGAGGACGCCCTTGTTGCAGCACTCGCGCAGGCCCTTTTCCACGGCGGGGAAGAAGTTCTTCGGCACGCTGCCGCCGAACACGTTCTCCGCGAAGATCATATCTTCCTGCTCGTCCTGGGGCTCGAACTCGATCCAGACGTCGCCGAACTGGCCGTGGCCGCCGGACTGCTTCTTGTGGCGGCCGTGGGCCTTCAGCGGCTTGCGGATCTTCTCACGGTAGGGCACGCGGGCGGGGCTGAGCTCGACTTCCACGCCGAACTTGTTCTTCAGCTTGGAGCAGAGCACGTCCAGATGGATGTCGCCGGCGCCGGCGATGACCATCTGCTTGGTCTCGGCGTTGTTGGTGACGGTGAAGGAGCGGTCCTCCTCGCCCAGACGGGCCAGGCCCTGGGCGACCTTGTCGTCCTGGCCCTTGACCTTGGGGGAGATGCACATGGAGTAGCAGGGGCGGGCGAACTCGATGCCCGGCACGGCCTCCACGGCCTTGCCGTCGCAGAGGGTGTCGCCGGTCTTGGTGTCGGAGAGCTTGCTCACCGCGCCGATGTCGCCGCAGCTGAGCTCCTGCACCTCGACGGTCTTCTTGCCCTGGACGTAGTAGATGTGGCCCAGCTTCTCCTGCGCGCCGCTGCGGGCGTTGGTGAGGGTCATGTCGGGCGTGACCTTGCCGGAGATGACCTTGAAGAGGCTGAACTTGCCGAACTGGTCGGAGATGGTCTTATAGACGATGGCCTTGGTGGTGCCGGCGGCGTCCACCGGCTTGCCGAGCTCCATCGGGGCCGGGAAGAAGTTGCGGATGGCGTCCAGCAGCACGGTGGTGCCCATGCCGGTGACGGCGCTGCCGCAGAACACGGGGACGATCTCGCCGTCCGCGATGCCGGTGGAGAGGGCGCCGTAGATCTCGTCGGCGGAGAGCTCCATGGTCTCCAGGTACTTCTCCATCAGCTCCTCGCTGGTGCCGGCGGCGTTCTCGGCGATCTCGTTGTAGAGCTCCTCCACGCGGTCGGCCATGGAGGCGGGCACGGGGATCTCGCTCCGCTTGCCGCCGTCGTACTTATAGGCCTTGCGGGCGATGATATCGACGATGCCGGTGGGCTTGCCGCCCTCGACGATGGGCGCGGCCATGGGGCTCACGCTGGGGCCGAACTTGTCGCGCAGCTGCTCGAGCGTGGCGAAATAGTCGGCGTGCTCCTCGTCGAGCTTGGAGATATAGATGGCGCGGGGCAGCTTGGCGTCCGTCAGGCTCTTCCAGGCCTTCTCGGCGCCGACGTTGAGCCCGTCCTTGGCGGAGACACAGATGATGCCGGTGTCCGCCACGCGCAGGGCCTGCGCCACTTCGCCCGCAAAGTCGAAATATCCCGGGGTGTCGATGATGTTTATCTTCGTTTTCTGATATTCGACATACATCGTGCTGGCGGAGATGCTGATGTGCCGCCTGATCTCCTCCGCGTCGTAGTCGGAAACGGAGTTGCCGGCCGCGGTGCTGCCCAGGCGGTCGATGGCGCCGGTCAGGTACAGCATGCTCTCGGCGAGGGTGGACTTGCCGTTGCCGCCGTGGCCCAGCAGGGCGATGTTGCGGATATCCTTTGTAGCGTAGCTCATGTTGATGGTCCTCTCCTTATATTAAAACTACATTGGTCCCAATTACAAAGCAATTAATTATACAATATTTACAGGGCCTTGGCAATAGCAAATTGTAAACACTCCCTGAATTCGGCAAAAAAAGCGCCGCCCCGCGCTGGGCGGGGCGGCGCGCGTCTCCAGCGTGTCAGATCAGGCGCTTGTCGCGCAGCTCGGCGATCTTCGCGTCGTCATAGCCGAGGATGGTCCTGAGCACGCTCTCCGTGTCCTGGCCCATGTACGGCGCGCCGCGCCAGACCCGGCCCGGCGTCTCGCTCATCTTGGGGGCGATGCCGAAGGCGGTGATGGGCGCGCCCACGGTCTGGTCCTCATAGGTCACCCAGTCGCCGCGGGAGCGGAAGTGCTCGCTCTCCAGCGTGTCCTTTACGGTGTTCACCTTGGAGCAGGGCACGCGCGCGGCCTCCATGATGCTCTCGATCTCCGCGGCGTCGTGGCTGGCGCACCACTCGACCACCTTGGCGTTCAGCTCGCGGCCCTTGGGGCTGGCCAGGGCCTCCGGGCCGGAGGAGCAGTCCTGGAAGTTGAAATACTCCGGGTCGAGGCCGAGGGCCAGCATGCAGCGCTTGAACACGCCGGGGCCGAAGGCGCCCAGGGCCACCAGGCCGCCGTCCTTGGTGTGGAAGAGGTCGTAGGGCTGCATCGCGGGCGAGGCGTTGCCGCTGCGCTCCGTCACCTGGCCCGTCATGGTGTAGCTGGTGTAGGTGCCGTACATGTACTGTGCCATGGCCTCGAACTGGGCGATGTCCACCACCTGTCCCCTGCCGGTCTTCTGCGCGGAGGTGTAGGCGGCCAGGGTGCCGAAAAGGGCCGCGAAGGCGGAGACGTAGTCGTTCAGGTAGGGCTTGGCGACGACGGGGTCGCGGTCGGCGTAGCCCTGCAGGTAGAGCCAGCCGGAGAACGCCTGGCCGATCATGTCGTAGCTGGCGCGGTTGCAGACGCTGGGCACGCCGCCGAATTTGGCGTTGCCGAGGCCGGAGATGTGGACGATGACCAGCTTGGGGTTGACCTTCAGCAGCTCCTCGTCATAGATGCCCAGCTTCTCCAGCCAGACCATGTTTTCCATGAAGATGTCGGCCTCCCTGATGAGGCCGTAGAAGAGCTCCTTCACCTCCGGGTGCTTGAGGTTGAGCTCCAGCGTCAGGCTCAGCTTGTTGCGGCCGTTCTGCGCCCAGCCGGTGGCCACTTTTTTGCCGTCCACTTCCGCGAAGGGGCCCAGCATGCGCATCGTGTCGCCCACGCCGGGGCGCTCGATGTGGATGACCTCCGCGCCGAAGTCGGCCAGCATGGTGGCGGCCATGGGCATGGCGATGAGCGAGCCGGCGGCGATCACTCTCATGCCGGCGAAGGGACCGTACTCGGGGACGATGAATTTGCGTTCGCTCATTTTCATTTCTCCTTTATGTCTAGATCGGTGTGTTGTCAGCGTATGCGCCGCGCTTCCAGGTAATAGCGCTTCTCCCGCGCCTCGCCGATGGAAAAGCTCTTTTTCGGGTAGGGCCCGAAGCGCGCCACGTCCGGGAAGAGGGCTGCTTTGTCCAGCGGCGGCAGCAGTATGCCCGCCGAGCCGGCGCGCGAGGCGAGCGCGCGCGTCTCCTCCTCGCCGTGGATATAGTCCACCGCGCCGCGGAAAGCCGCGCGGTAGTCGGCGAGGAAGCAGTCGGCCACGCCCACCAGCTCGCCCAGCGAAAAGGGCACGGAGAGCGCCAGCTCCCGCCCGCCGCAGAGCAGCGTCACGCCCATCGCGTCCTCCCCCGGCTCCGCTTGGGGGAAGGCGGCGAGCGCGGCGTCGAAAAAGTCCTCTGTCCGCGTGCCGGATATCACCCGGTGTATGGGGCGGAACACGACCGCCGGGTCGTGGATGTTCACCAGCTCCACCAGCGCGTAGCGCGCCGGATGGCCCTCGCGCTCCGCCTCCGGCAGCGTGGGGCGTATCTCCTCCCAGCAGCGCTTGGCGGCGGCCAGGCTGTGGTTGCCGTCGCCCATGGCGAAGGGGAACTCGCCGCCCAGCCCGTCGATGCGGCGCAAAACATCCTCCGCCGCCGGGCCGTGGACGCGGCTGCCGCGGATGTGCCCGCCGCCGAGCATCAGCTCGAAGTCATAGAGCGCCTCGCCCCCGGCGGCGGAGGGGATGACGGCGTCCTCCGGGTCGTTTATGAACACCATGATGTGCGGCAGCTCGATGGGCGCCGCGCGGCGGATCTCCACGCGCGCGGGCAGGCGGCTCTCGATGGTGCCCTCCGTGGCGCGGACGGCGGCGCAGCTGTCCTCCGCCCAGTCGTACTGCTCCAGGTCCAGCTTGCCCACCAGCCCGCGGCGCACGGCGCCGGAGGGCAGCGTGCGCTCCACGTAGACCAGGCTGTAGGGCAGCGTTTTGAACACGCCTTCGGCGAGGTAGCGCTCCATCTCCGCGTTTATCCGCCGCCGGGAGGCCTGTTCGTCCGCGCGGCCCAGGTACGCCTCCGGATAGATGAGGCGCAGGGCGCTGGGCGCGCCGGCGGCGAATTTTTCCGCCTGCTCCCAGTACTCCGGCTCGGAGGTGAACTGGTCGCAGGCCACGCAGGCCCACTTTTCCATATCCGCGGCGGCGGGCAGGAGGATATCGGCCGTGGAAAAGGCCCTCATGCCAGCACCTCCAGCGCGATCTGCGACCAGCCCTCCATTTTATCGCGCAGCGCCGGCAGAGCGGCGATGGGCATGAAGGAGCCGGAGAGCTTCTCCGTCTCGCGCACCGTCACCGTGCCCTCCGCCTCCAGGCGGAAGAGGAAGCCGAGATGGACGCGCCCCACCTCGTCGCGGTCGTTGTTGATGACGCCCAGGGGCGTGAGCGAGACGGCGCGCTCCAGCGCCACCTCCTCGTCCACCTCGCGGCGCAGCCCGGCCGTCAGCGCGCTGCCCTCGGCCTCGTCCACAGGATCAATGTGCCCGCCCACACCGAGGCTCAAGAGCCCGTGCAGACGCTGCTCGCCGCCCTTTTTCAGCCGCTGCATGACGAACGCCTCCGCCCCGCGCGTGACGAGGACGTAGGGTATGATCTGCTTGTACGCCGGGTCCGTCTCCATCTCCGGGCGCGGCCGGAACTCGTGATGCGCTTCGATCACGCGCACGATCTCCTCCACGCCCTCCGTTATCAGTCCAAAGTCCTCCGTCAGGTATGGCGCGAGGTATTCGCGCCGCACCACCAGTATGCTCTCGCTCATTCGTCCTTCTCCCATCTCAGCGAGCGCTTGAGCGCGCGCTGCCACTGTTTGAAATATCCCGCGGCGGTGTCCGCGTCCATCTGCGGGGTGAACACCCGCTCGCTGCGGCGCAGCTCGGCGATCTCGTCCATGCCGCTCCAGACGCCCGCCGCCAGCCCGGCCAGGAAGGCCGCGCCGAAGGCCGTGGTCTCCACCATCGCCGGGCGGTCGATGGGCAGGCGCAGGATGTCCGCCTGGAACTGCATGAGGAAATCGCTGACGCTGGCCCCGCCGTCCACGCGCAGGGCCGGCAGGTGGACGCCGGAGTCGCGCTCCATGGCGCACAGCAGGTCCGCCACCTCATAGGCGATGCCCTCCATGGCGGCGCGCACGATGTGCGCGCGCGTGGCGCCGCGCGTGAGCCCGACGATGGTCCCGCGGGCGTACATGTCCCAATAGGGCGCGCCGAGGCCGGTGAAGGCCGGCACCATGTACACGCCGGCGTTGTCCGGCACGGAGGCGGCCACCTTCCCGCTCTCGGCGGCGGAGGAGATGAGCCCCAGCTCGTCGCGCAGCCACTGGATGGCGCTGCCGGCGTTGAAAACGCTGCCCTCCATGGCGTAGGTCGTCTGCCCGTTCACGCTCCAGGCCACGCTGGTGAGCATTCCGGACACGCTGCGGACGCTGCGCCGGCCGGTGTTGACCAGCGTGAAGCAGCCCGTGCCGTAGGTGTTCTTGCCCTCCCCCGGCTGCACGCAGCCCTGGCCCAGCAGGGCGGCGGCCTGGTCGCCGGCGCTGCCGCAGATGGGCACGCCCGCCAGCGCCTCCAGCCCCTTGATGCCCGGGGCCACGCGGCCGTACTCCGCCGAACTGGGCACCGGCGCGGGCAGCATCAGCACCGGCACGTCCAGCGCGCGGCAGAGCTCGCCGTCCCAGCGCAGGCGGTCGATGTCGAAGAGCATGGTGCGCGAGCAGTTGGAAAAGTCGGAGATGTGCTCGCGCCCGCCGGTGAGGTTCCAGATGAGCCAGGAATCGACGTTGCCGAAGAGCAGCTCGCCCTTCTCGGCCCGAGAGCGCGCGCCGGGGACGTTGTCCAGTATCCACTTTATCTTGGTGCCGGAAAAATAGGCGTCGATCAGCAGCCCCGTCTTGTCGCGGACATAGGCCCCCAGCCCCTCGGAGGCCAGGCGGTCACAGATGGGCGCCGTGCGCCGGCACTGCCAGACGATGGCGTTATAGACGGGCCTGCCCGTCGCGCGGTCCCAGACGATGGCCGTCTCGCGCTGGTTGGTGACGCCGATGGCGGCGATGTCGCCGCGCTCGAGGCCGCTTTTTTCAAACGCCTCCGCCAGCGCGCCGAACTGCGAGGACAAAATGTCCATCGGGTCGTGCTCCACCCAGCCGGGGCGGGGATATATCTGCGGGAACGGCCGCTGCGCCAGGGAAACGATCTCCCCCGCCTCGTTGAAGATGATGGCGCGCGAGCTCGTCGTCCCCTGGTCCAGGGCTATCACATGTCCTTTCATGCCTTGCACCTCCGTGTCGTTGACTTTGCCGCGTTTTTAGACTAAAATGGGCCTAATAGTATAATAACACAAGAGGAGGCAAATGCAAATGCCAATCATCACGGAAAACGAATACACCTTCACCTCCGCCAATGGCAGCACGCCCATACACGTGCGCGAATGGGTGCCGGACTGCGACATCAACGCCGTTGTGCAGATATCGCACGGCATCTGCGAATACGCCGGGCGCTACGCGCCCTTCGCTCGCTACCTGGCCTCAAAGGGCTTCGTGGTGGTGGCCAACGACCACCTGGGCCACGGCCAGAGCGTGCTCAGCGAGGAGGACCTGGGCTATTTCGGCCCCCTCGGCAGCTGGGAGACCGTCGTTGCGGACATCGAGCAGCTCAGGCAGCTCACATCCGAAAAGTGGCCGGAGGTCCCCTATTTCCTGCTCGGGCACTCCATGGGCAGCTTCCTTGCGCGCACCTGGCTCATCCGCCACCCGGAGGTGGAGCTCGCGGGCGTCATCCTCTCCGGCACCGGGCAGCCGGCGGCGCCCGTCCTCGCCGCCGGGCGCATGCTCTGCGACGCGGACGTGCTGAAAAACGGCCCGCGCCACCGCAGTTTGGACATCTACGGCATGGCCTTCGGCAGCTACAACAAAAAGATCGAGCCGCGCCGCTCGCCCTACGACTGGCTGACGCGCGACGAGGCCGTGGTGGACGCCTACGCCGCCGACCCGCTCTGCACCTTCACCCCCACCAGCAGCCTCTTCCGGGAGATGCTCTCCGGCCTGGCCACCGTGGGCAGCGCGCGGGAGATAAGCCGGATGTCAAAGGACATCCCCATCATCCTCATGAGCGGGGACGCCGACCCCGTGGGCGGCTGGGGCGTGCAGGTGGCAAAGGTCTACAGCCTGCTCGTGCGCGCCGGCTGCAGGGACGTGGCCTACAAGTTCTACCCCGGCGCGCGGCATGAGATACTCAACGAGACCAACCGCGCGGAGGTCTATAAGGACATCCTCGACTGGCTCTGCGCCAAGATCGCGTAAAACGCCATACACGGCAAAATCCGGAGCTCTATGAGCTCCGGATTTATTTTCAATGCGCCGCGCGCCGTATTACCGGCGCTGCGTGGAGGGCAGCGAGGCTGCGGCGGCGGACTGGCCCACGCGGCGGAACCTCTCGTCCGGCAGCGTGGGGACGATCTTCGCCGCCAGGGCGGGATACTCGTCCGCCAGCACGGCCTTGCAAGTGTCCAGCACCGTGTCGCCGCCGCGGCCGGACATCACGCGGCCCAGCAGCAGCACGTATTTGAAGCCGTAGTAGCCGTAATAGAGCGCCAGGGAGTGCGCCAGATAGACTCCGATGCTGCGGTAGACGGCCTCCGCGCGCGCGTCGCCGGCCTCCATCAGCTTCTGCACGGCCTTCAGCTTCTCCGCCGGCGGCGCGGACTCGTCAAGCTCGATGCCCGCGCGCGGTGCCAGCTTGATGACGCCGTCCTGGGAGAAATATTTCACCCCGCAGCCGATGTCTCCCGACCACTCGTCCTCCATCGCCCCCGGCGCGGCGTCCACTGGCATGAAAGCCAACTCGCTCAGCCAGCCGGTGATGTTGCCGTTCTCATCGACATAGCCCACGGCCTCGCTGGTGCCCATGGCGATACCGAGGATGTTGTTCTCGCCCAGGCTCATGGCCCCGGCGAGGGCGGTCACGTCCCCGTCGTTGGCCACCACCAGCGGCACGTCGCCTATCTCCTTCGCCGCGCGGATGTATATGTCCTTCACCTTCGCGTCGAACTTGTCCTTCGGCACCTTGAGGAAGAGCGAGGCCACCATCGTGCGGTTGTCGATATAGATGCCGGCGGAGGAGACGCCGATGGCGTCCACGCGCGGCATGTGCGCCGCCGCGGACTTCAGCGCGGAGACGATGCCCTCGAAGTGGTAGTCGGGGTCCTCCGTCACCTTCGGGTACCAGACGACCTCCTCGGAAAACACGCTCTCGCCGTCGATGACGGCGCTCACCTTGCGGTCGCTGCCGCCGGCGTCAAAGCCGATGCGGCAGCCGTCCAGGTGGCGGCCCACCGCCTGCGGGCGGCTGTATTCCGCCGGCAGCCCGTCCACGAACACGACCTCGAACGGCCGCTCATAGACGTTGGCCATGAAGTCCGCGTCGAACTCGCGCGCCCCGCCGGGGGCGTAGTCGGCCTTCACGGCCTCATAGACGCCGCGGTCGCCGGAGATGTACACCTTCCAGCCGCCGTAGAGCCAGAGCATGCTCTTCACCAGCCGCGCGGCGTAATAGCGGTCGGCCTCCGCCAGCTCCGGCGTGCCGTGGATGAAGGTCTCCTGCACTGCGATCTCGCCGCCGGCGCGCTCCACGGCGACGCCGAGGGGCTTCTTCGCCCCCTCCAGGAACGCGGTGTTGAACTTGTAAAGCGGGATGAAGCCCGGGTCGAGCTCCGGGATATTTTTTATGTTGATATCTATGCCGAGGAATTCCATGCCTCCGCCTCCCCATTTCTGTTGAGAGCATCATATCACGAAGCGGCGGCAAGCGCAAGTGGCACTCTTGCCGTGCGCGCGCCGGCGTGCTATGATAGGGAAAAACGAAGGGGGGACAGCGGGCATGGAATACACAGTCAGGCCTTATAAAAAGGGCGAGGAGCAGTATGTCGCCGAAGCCCACCGGCGCATCTACCGCGAGGAATACAACTGGGGCCCGGCCTTTTCCGAATACGCGGCGGCCATCGCCCTGGACTTCGCCAAAAAAGAGCACGGCCCCGGCGAGGAGCTCTGGGTCGCCGAGGATACGGCCGCCGGCCGCCTTCTCGGCTGCATCATGCTCTGTGACGCCGGGGACAATGTCGGCCAGCTCCGGCTGTTCCTGGTGGAGCCCGACTGCCGCCGCTTCGGCATTGGCTCCGCGCTGACCAGGGCCCTCTTCGACCGGGCAAGGCAGGCGGGATACAGGCGGCTTATCCTGTGGACCGCCGGCCCGCTTGAGGACGCCGTACGGATATACGGCCGCATGGGCTTTGTGACCACCGAGACCTCCGAAAACACGGACTGGAGCCTCGCCGGCGAGCCTGTGACGGAAGTAAAAATGGAGCTCGAGCTTTGAAAAAAGCGCCCCGGGACGACCCGGGGCGCTTTTCAGTTCAACAGCCAGACGCCAAAGTTCAGGTATGCCGCGAACGTCAGCCAGGCGAGGTACGGCACCATCAGGCAAAACGCCGCGCGCGATATCCGCCGGAAACGCAGCGCCGTGACGAGTACGAGCACCCAGAGCAGCACAAGCCAGGCCAGCGCCGCCAAATATAGCTCCAACCCGAAGAATATGGGCGGCCAGAGCACGTTTACAACGAGCTGCACGGCATAGAGCTTCAGCGCGCTCCGCCGCTCATATAGCGGCGCGCCGGAGCAGAGCACGATATACGACGCCGCGCCCATCAGCACATACAGCACGCTCCACGCCGCGGGGAACAGCCAGCCCGGGGGCGAGAGCGGCGGCTGCTCTATCATGGCGTACTCGGCCATGCTCCCCTTCACGGCGAGGGCGGAGATCCCGCCCAGAATCAGAGGTATGGCTATGCACGCGGCAAGTCGCAGGTATTTATGCTTCAAAAAAAATCACCCCGCCGTTAATGTACGAAAAACGGCGGGGCTTTATTCGTATAAAACGCCTTAATCTATCCTTACTGCCTCCGGCGCCGCGGCGCGTATGGCCTCGTCCGGCACGGCGCCGTCCACATACACCTCTATGAAGCCCTCCTCGGCCCTGACGGCCACGGAGCTCACCCCGGGCAGCGCGGCGAGCGCGGAGCTTAGCGAGGCGGCCTTTTCCGCACTTTCAAGCCCGGGCACATGCACGGCCTTGTAGTCCAGCCGCTCTATCTTGAAGATGACCGGGCGCGTCCCGTCGGAGCAGCAGGCTATCATAACGCGCTCGTCGTTCATCCAGCCGCGCATGATGCTGCCGCCCTGCAGGGCGGTGTAGATGTAGCGCGCAATGGCGTCCCAGGCCTCGGAGCAGTGGGCCAGCCCCGCGCCGCCAGCCGTGCCGCTCGCCCCCGGCGTCCTCAGCGTGCCCGCGCCGATGTGCCAGAAGTCGTCCGCCGCGCCGTAGCGCTCAAATACGAACTCGTCCCCCACGTTGTAGCAGGGGCACGGCCCGGACTGCGGGTCCGCGCAGTAGCGCTGCTGCAGCTCCGGATAGAGCTTTTTATCAATGACCGTTACCTTACATTTGTGCTGCATGGTTTACCTCCTGCGTGAGAGTCATATTCCCCGCCGCTCCTCCGGGCGGGGCGGAACATCAAAACAGAACACGTTCGGGACGCCCTCTCCAAACGTCCTCAGCGCCATGCGGTACATCGCCTTCGCGTGTATGCGGTCGTGCCAGACAAAGCGCCGCAGCACCTTGCGCAGCGACCACTCCTCGCCGTAGCTGCCCCCGAACACGCGGTTTTTCAGGAAATCCGGCTGCCCTTCAAGCAATAAAAATCCCCTCCGGCGGCAGTATGAAATCGTCCCCTCGTTGTCCGCCTGCACGCCTATTTCACCGAAATAATAGCTGTTCACGTTCTTCGTGTGTTCGTACATCTCGCGCGCCGTGCGCGGGACGGCGCCGTAGAACGTCCGCCGCTCCGGCAGGCAGCTCCTGTCCGGGTCCGGCACGGCCTCGTACAGCGCCTGGAAGTCCTCCGCCGATTTAAGCGCAAGGGCTTTCAGAGCTTCGTACTCCTCCGCGCGCAGCGGCTGTTTCTCCGTGTCAAAAATCACGTCCGAATCCGCGTCGGAGACCGTCAGATCGGACTCTTTTTCCTGCACGAGGACCGGCTCCATCGCCCCGGGGACGGCCTCTCCCCGCCACCGCAGGTAGGACGCCGTCTCCGCCGCCATCTTGCCCACGGCCTCGGCGAGGGACCTGCCGCGCGTGAACGCGCCGGGGAAATTGTCCGCGTACAGGATGCTGTCATCGCCGTTGTGCTCCCAAACGCACCTTATCAGCATGTCCTCCCCCTCTTTCCGCAAAGATCCGGCCGCGGGCGTTTAGCCGCCGGAAGTTGGAAAAAAGCCTTGAAACACGCATGTTTCAAGGCTTTTC
>CHCFR05602__coassemble_1165_pt1 | contig 11844 bp, 10 predicted proteins | sample CHCFR05602__metabat2_high_PE_010 | metagenome-assembled genome bin CHCFR05602
CGCGGCGTTTATTGGGGGCTCCGCCCCCTTGCCCCCTGGGGCGGCTCGTCCTGCGTACTCGCCGCGTTTTTTGAGGAACGTATATGGCGCAGCCACTTTTTCCCCTTAGAGACTCTCCGGCCCGCTCTGCGGGCCGGCGTCGGGGTGTTTGGTGGTCGCGGAAACGTGGCCTTCGGCGCTGCCACTAGTTACGAGGCGCGGCCGGAGGGGTGCTGAAAGTCTGCGGTTCTTTTGTAATATGCGCAATCCTTCAACTCCCCTCCGTCGCCTGCTGCGCAGGCGCCACCTCCCCTGCACGGCAGTGGAGGCTTTATAAGTTTCTGCCCGTCAGCGGCGCGAGCGTAAGCGAAGCCAACCGCGGTCGGCGGTGAGCAAAGTCTTTCGACGACGGGATGACCGCGTTTGACAACTGAAAACCTGTAAATACACGCAAAAAACGCTCCGGTTTCCACCAGAGCGTTTTTCTTTGGGGCGCCACACCCGTTTCTTTGGGCAAGACCAAAGAAACGGGGTGGCAAGGGGCCTTGCGCGGCTTACGCCGCGGCGGCCTGGCGCTTTTTGCGCATGCCGCGCAGCAGGATGACGAGGGCTACGATGATCACAAGGCCGATCACGTCGGTGACAATGCCGGGATAGAGCAGCATAAGCCCTGCGGCGAGGAAAGCAACCCGCGTGTACCAGTGCAGCTTGATGTACAAAAATCCGTTCACGGACACGGCAACGCCGATCATGCCTATTACGGAGGTGATGCAGATCTGGATGATCTCCCACACCGAGGTGACGTTGACGAACAGCATCGCCGGGTTGAGGGCGAAGATATATGGCACGATAAACGCGCCTATCGCAAGTTTTGTGGCCTGAATACCCGTTTTCATCGGGTTGCTCTTGGCTATGGCGCTGCCGGCATAGGCTGCGAGGGCCACCGGCGGGGTGATGTCGGCCACGATGCCGAAGTAGAACACGAAGAAGTGGGCGGCGACGGGGTCGATGCCCAGGCGGGTGAGTATGGGCGCGCAGGTGGTGGCCATGATGACGTAGTTGGCGGTGGTGGGTACGCCCATACCGAGCACGATGCAGCAGAGCATGGTGAGCACCAGGCCGATGAGCGGCACGCCGCCGGAGAGGCGCACGACCGCGCCGATGAGCTTCATGCCCAGGCCGGTGACGTTGATGCAGCCGGCGATGATACCGGCGACGGCGCAGGCCACGGCAACGGTGATGGAGCCGCGGGCGCCGCCCGCAAGGGCGTCGAGCAGTTTTTTCGGGGTCAGGCGGGTCTCCTTCTTGAAGAAGCTGACCACGATGGCCACCAGGATGCTGATGGCGGCGGAGAACTGGATGGTCTTGGCGTTGGTGCTGACCATCACGACGAGCACCACGATGGGCGCCAGCAGGTAGATGTCCTTCAGCAGGCTGGAAACGCGCGGCAGCTCGCTGCGGGGGATGCCCTTGAGCCCGCTCTTCTTCGCCTCCAGGTGGACGGCGATGAAGATGCCGAGGAAGTAGAGCACCGCGGGGAGGATGGCGCGGGTGGCCACCTCCGCATACGATACGCCGAGGAACTCGGCCATCAGGAAGGCGGCGGCGCCCATGATGGGCGGCATGATCTGCCCGCCGGTGGAGGCCGCGGCCTCGACGGCTCCGGCGAACTCGGCGCGGTAGCCGGTGCGCTTCATCATGGGGATGGTGACGGAGCCGGAGCCCACGGTGTTGGCCACGGAGGAGCCGGAGGCCATGCCCTCAAGGGCGGAGGCGATGACGGCCACCTTGGCCGGGCCGCCGGAAGCGGAGCCCGCCACGCAGTTTGCAAGGTCGATGAAGAAGTTCGCGATGCCCGTGCGCTCCAGGAACGCGCCGAAGATGACGAACACCACGATGAACTTGGCGCAGACGTTGACCGGCGTCGCCAGGATGCCGTTCACGCTGTAGAAGATGGTATAGATGAAGCGGTCGAAGGGGATGCCGGCGGCGAAGGTGTATATCACCAGCGCGCCCGCCACGCAGAGTATGGGCAGGCCCACGCAGCGCCGGCAGAGCTCGACCACGGCGAGGATGCCGATGAGGCCGATGATGGAGTACATCGAGGTCATCGAGGAAGCGCTCTTGACCTCGAGCACGAAGGCGTCGTAGGTGACGGAGTAATAGAAGAACGCCGCCGCGCCCACGAGCATGATGATGATGTCATACCAGGGCAGGCTGTTGACCTTCACGTGCTTCTTGCTGACGGGGTACGTGATGAAGCCGAGGATGAGCATGCAGCCCATGAAGAACGTCAGGCGCTTTTCCACGCCCCAGTTGGAGAACAGCGTGGACCAGATGCAGTATACGGAAAAGGCCGCCATCAGGCAGTCGATGACGAATTTGGGCGTGCCGGACCAGAGGCGGGTGTTGGACTCCTTGTCATACTTGCGCATGACGGCCTCCACGTCCTCCATGGTGCCCACGTCCACGTCCGCGTTCACGTCGTAGGTGGCGCCGTCGAAATCGTGGGTGTGGGGCTGCTCATAGTGCGGCTCGCGGATCTCCTCCACGACCTCCTCCACGGGGATGTCTATGCTGATCCTGCTCTTTTTCTTTGCTTCTTTCCTGTTGTCGGACATTTGCTACCTCCTTATCGAAACCTGCGGCGCCCGGCAGGGGCGCCGCAGGCCGCGTTGTATATATCGCGCTTCTCAGGCCGTGGGCACCGTGACGCCCTGCTCCTCGAAGTACTTGGCCGCGCCCGGGTGATAGGGCACGTTGGTGATGGAGGTGGCGAATTCAAGGTCGAGCTCGGCTTCCTTGGCGTGGCCGAGGCTGCCCTTGTTGTCGAATATGGTGGAGACGAAGTCGTACACCGCGTCCTCGCTCACGTCGTTGCCGGCGATGACCACGGCGCCCACGGCGACGGTGGTGCAGTCCTCAGGCGTGCCGTAAGTATCGGCGGTGATGGTGTAGGCGCTGTAGTAGGGGCTGCTCTCGATGAGCTTGTCGATGTGCTCCTGGTCGAGGCTGACGAGATAGATGTCGTTGCCGCTGGCCAGGTCGACGACGGCGGTGGTGGGCGCGCCGGCGACGATGAAGGCGGCGTCGATCTTGCCGTCCTTCAGGCTGTCAACGCTGGTGGCGAAGTCCTGATACTGGGGGGTGATGTCCTCCTCGGTGAGGTCGTAGGCGCCCAGCACGTCGAGGGCGTTGAAGTAAACGCCGGAGCCGACGGCGCCGATGGAGACGTTCTTGCCCGCCAGGTCGGCCACGGTCTTGATGTCCGGGTTGAGGGTGACGATCTGCACCTGCTCCATGTAGAGCGCCGCCACGGTGGAGAAGTTGGTGACGGGCTCCTCAAAGAGGCGCGTGCCCTGATAGGCGTAGCTCATGACGTCGGACTGGACAAAGCCCAGCTGGATGGCGCCGGAGGCGATGTCCTCTATGTTCGTCTGCGAGCCGTTGGACGCGACGGCGGTCACGCTGGTGTCCGTGTGCTCCGTGACATAGCCCGCAAGGGTGCCGCCATAGGCGTAATAGGTGCCGGAGTCGCCGCCGGTACCGAAGGTAAGGGACTCGCCGCCGCTGCCGCAGGCAGCCAGAGCGAGCAGCATAACGGCGCAGAGAGCGATGGCAATAAAGCGCTTTTTCATCTTGGGTCCTCCTTGGAATGAATTTTTGACTTACGTAACTTTCAGGTGTCCCCCATTATACGCCTATATCTAACCCATTACAAGACCCAAAATGAACTTTTTATGAAAAGAATTGCAAAAATTTTCGTTCACTAATTCATGAGCGCTCTTTTTTCCGCCCCACGGAGGCGAAAAAGCGGAAGGTCATCGGCCACACGCCGGCGGCAAAGAGGACGACCAGGAAATATCTGGCGGCGTCTGCCGCGCCGCCCGTGCCCAGCAGGGCGATGAGCGGGGCTTTAAGGCCGGACTTGATGGCGAGCACGACGGCCAGGCCGGGGACGCACTTCAGTATCTGCCCGGCGAGGGGCGCTTTCACGTCGAAATGGATATATTTCCGGTCCAGCCAGAAGCTGAGCAGCATGCCGCTGGCCGCGCCCAGGAGCTTGTAGCCGTTCTCCCGCGCGGAGGCGAGGTTGGCCGCGTCCACGTCCGCGGGGAAGGGCCAGAGCTCCACATAGAGCAGGTAGGCCGCGCAGATGGCGATCATGCCGCCGATGAGGCCGTACATGCGCCTGGGGTGCTCCTCGATGTCCCTGAACAGGGGCAGCAGCGCGAGCGTGAGCGCGAGGCCCATGGCGAAGGCCACGCCCACGTCCAGCGGCGTGTGTACGCCGAGGTACATACGCGAAAAGGCCACCAGCAGCACGGCCGCTATGCCCACGGCGCGCAGCCAGCCGCGGCGCGTCCAGGCGGCGAGGCTGCCGAAGGAGGCGAAGGCGTTCTGCGTGTGCCCGCTGGGGAAGGAATAGCCCGTGGCGGCCTCCCGCGCGCTCTCCACAATCTGGAACTCGGGATCGAGCACCCAGGGGCGGGGGATGCGGAAGGTTATCTTCATGAACTGGTTGAGTATGGTGCCGGTGAAGCCGCTGGTGAGGATGTAGTAGCCGAGTGGCTTGCTGAAGCACCAGTAGACGATGACGGCCATGGCCATATAGACGATCTCGTCGCCGAGGTAGGTGACGGCGCCGAAAACGGCGTCGAGGAAGGGCGAGCGCAGGCCCTCAAGGGCATAGAGCAGGGACATGGTGACCTCCGTTAGTTGACAATTTGCCCGCGCCGTGAGAATATGGGCGCGGGAGGCGGATGATATGACGGAACATGAACGCTGGATGGGCGAGGCCCTGGCCCTGGCCGCCGAGGCGGCGGAGGCGGGCGAGGTGCCGGTGGGCTGCGTGGTGATAGACGAGCACGGGCGCGTCATCGGCCGCGGGCGCAACCGCCGCGAGGAAGACCACGACGCCAGCGCGCACGCGGAGATCGAAGCCATCCGCGCCGCCTGCGCCGCGCGCGGGAGCTGGAACCTCTCCGGCTGCGCGATCGCGGTGACGCTGGAGCCCTGCCCCATGTGCGCGGGCGCTGTCATCAACGCGCGCATCTCCACCGTGGTCTACGGCGCGAAGGAGCCCAACAGCGGCTCCGTCGGCAGCGTGATAAACCTCTTTGAAGAGCGCTACGGCCACCGCCCCGCCGTATACGGCGGCGTGCGGGCCGCAGAATGCGCCGGGCTGCTCGAGACCTTCTTCCACACCCTCCGGCGGCCAACGGCCGCGGGCACTTGCCTGCGGCCCGGGCTGCGGTGAGGTTTGCGGGAACTTATAGGCAGGAAAGCCGCTCAGCTTCCGCTTCGCGGCTTTCGCTCTAAACAACGTGCGCTGCGCGCAGCGCAAATACAAGCGGCCGTTGGCCGCCCTCCAGGCGCAGCCTGGCTCCCCTTTTAAGGGGAGCTGTCAGCGAAGCTGACTGAGGGGTGGTGGGGGGTGGCGCCTGCGCAGCAGGCGACGGAGGGGTGCCGGAAGTCTGCGCATCTTACCAAAGAAGCGCATACCTATACCTCCCCTCCGGCCGCACTCTCGTGCGGCCACCTCCCCTTAAAAGGGGAGGCAAGAGCTTCGCCCCGGCTTAGCTCAGCCCTTCAGCGTGCCGTCGGCGTTGAACAGGGGCAGCGGGGCGAGGGTGATGATATCGTGGCGCTCGGCGGCCGCGCCCTCGGCCAGGACAGCCATCTTGCCGGCGATGATGCCGCCCGCGCGCGTCACCAGCTCCTCCATCGCGTGCAGGCTCTCGCCCGTGGAGATGACGTCGTCGATGATGAGGATGCGCTTGCCGCGCATGAGCTCGGCGTCCGCCTTGTCGATGACCAGCTTCTGGATGTGCATGGTGGTGATGCTGCGCACCTCCACCTCGAACACGCCGGTCATATAGGCCTTGGCGCCCTTGCGGGCCAGGAAGTACTTCTCCGCCCCGGACTGGCGAGCCATCTCGTAGAGCAGGGGGATGGCCTTGGCCTCGGGCGCGATCAGGTAGTCGTACTCCGGCGCGCGCTTGAGCAGCTCCGTGGCGCAGTGCACGGTGAGCTCCACGTCGCCGAACATGACGAAAGCGCCGATGTAGAGGTCGTCCGACACCTTGCACAGCGGCAGGTCGCGCTTGAGCCCGGCGATGTCCATTTCGTATGTCATTTTTGCTCCTCCTCGGAATCATTATTTGTCGCTCCCGCGCATTGGCGGGCCTTTGTCTCCCGTCAATTATACCTTTTTGCGGCGTAAAATCAAGCCCCGATGCGCGCCGCCGCGCGCGAGAGGTATTATTGACATAACCGCCCCGGGGTGCTAATATTCTTCTATAGCACCCGCCGCCGCCGTTTTTTGGCGAAAGGCGGCGCAGGGAGGGGAAACGCATGTATTTCAGGAAGCCGCGCGGCAGCCTTTTCGGCAACGCCGTCATGTCGCAGGAGGAGATCGACCGCTTCCTCGGCGAGCGCCACTGCGCCACGCTGGGCTATCAGAACGTCAACGGCTTCCCCGGCGTCGCGCCCGTGAACTACGCCTGGGACGGCAAGGCGTTCTATCTCCACTGCGCGCGCAAGGGCGAGCGCTATGAGTCGCTGCTGCGCAACCAGAAGGTGGCGCTGAACGTCTATCACGACGCCAACGACGAGGCGGATGAAAACGGCATGGCGGAGCACCTGAGCGTCACGGCCTACGGCCGCGTGCGCGACCTGCGCGGGGAAGAGGCCCTGCGCGCGCTGGACCTCATCGCCCACCAGGCCGGCAAGGCCTTCAAGGCCCGCGGGGAGGGCAACGCCCCCTTCCTCCGCCAGCTGGACGTCTACGCCGTGGAGCCCGAGTACATGACCGGGCGCAAGATACGCTGGCGCAGCCAGCCGGCGCATGAGTGAGAAAGATACAATTTTAAAATAGGAGTGTGAAGGTCCTCAATGGACACAGGCAGTCGATCATTGCTGATAGCAGCGGTACTGATCGCCATCATTTCCGCATACCTGACATTGGCGGGCGCGGCCTATGAGCGCGTCTCCCGCGCCGCGCTGCGCGCCCGGCACGAACGGGGCGACGCGCGCGCCGAGCGCGCGCTGGCGGTGCTGGACGGCGGCGAGCGCACGGCCATGGCCGTGCTCGTGGGCGGGGACATCCTCAATATCGCCGCCGCGGCCTGCGCCGCCGTCCTCGCGCTGCGCATGTGGGGCGCGCCGGGGCTCATCCCCGCCGCCGCCGTCTGCGCGCTGGCCCTGTATTTCCTGGCCGGCGCCCTGCCGCGCTGCGTCGCGCGCAAGTACAGCGAGCGCGTGGCCGTGGCCACCGCCCGCGCCATGCGCGTGCTGACCGTGCTGCTCACGCCGCTCACCGCCGCCGTCACCGCCGCCGGCAGCGCCGCCTCCCGCCTGACGAAGGGCGACCCGGAGGTCTCCGTGACGGAAGATGAGCTCTATGACATCATCGAGGACATGACGGACGGCGGCTCGCTGGACGCCGGGCGCGGCGAGCTCATGAGCAGCGCGCTGGAGTTCGCCGACCTGACGGTGGAGACCGTGCTCACTGCGCGCGTGGACATCGCCGCCATCGACCTCGAGTGGGAGCCGGAGCGCGTGCTCAGCTTCGTGCGCGAGCAGCGGCACAGCCGCCTGCCCGTTTATGAGGACAGCGTGGACAACATCGTCGGCGTACTGCAGATACGCCGCTATCTCAAGGCCTGGCTGCGCACGAAGGACCGCGTCGATCTGAGGTCCCTGCTCGACGAGCCCTATTTCGTCGAGCGCAGCATGAAGATCGACGAGCTCCTGCCGCTGATGAGCGCCAAAAAGCTCTACATGGCCATCGTCACGGACGGCTACGGCGGCACGCTGGGCCTCGTCACCGTGGAGGACATCCTCGAAGAGCTGGTGGGCGAGATATGGGACGAGGACGACGTGGTGGAGGAGAGCTTCGTGCCACTCGGCGGCGGCCGCGTGGAGGTCAGCGCCGACCTCACGGTGGGCGACGTGCTTGACCGGCTGGACTACGAGCCGGATGAGCCGGACGAGGAGCTCGAATACAAGCTCATGGGCGAGTGGGCCTATGAGCAGTTCGACCGCATACCGGACGTGCGCGACAGCTTTGTCTGGCAGCGGCTGGAGGTCAGCGTCTCCGAGATGCGCGAGAACCGCATCGTCAAGCTGGTCTGCCGCCTGCTCCCCGCGCCCGAGGCAGAGGAGGGTGACAAATGACGACTTACATAGCCGCTTTTGCGCTCTCGCTGCTGTTCTCGGCCTTCTTTTCCTCGGCCCGCATGGCCTATGCCTCCGCCAACCGCATGCGCATCGAGTCCGCGGAGGAGAACGGCGCGCGGCCGCAGGCCGTGAAGGGCGCGCTGTGGGTGCTCGCGCACCAGGACTTCTGCCTCTCCGCCCTCAGCGCCGGCAACGCCCTGGCGAACGTCTCCGCCACGGCGGCGGCCGTGGGCTTCGTCCATCTGCTCGCCCCCGGCAGCGCGTGGATCTTCCTCGCCCTGGCCGTCACGCTCGCGCTGGTGCTGGTGCTGGGCGAGGCCGTGCCGGAGATGGCCGCGCGCAAAAACGCCAACCGCTTCGCCCTGCGCGTCTCCCTGCCTGTGCGCGTGTTTTCCATCCTGCTCTCCCCCGTGGTGTTCATCCTGGGCGGGCTTTCGCGCCTGCTGGCCGCCCCCTTCCGCGGCGAGGGCGCCGGGGAGGAGGACGACGAGGCCGCCGTTGAGGAGCTGCAGAACATCATCGAGACGGCGGAGGACGAGGACGTGCTGGACGAGGGCCGCTCGGAGCTGCTGCGCTCCGCGCTGGACTTCTCCGAGATCAGCGCCAGCGAGGCGATGACCGCCCGCGTGGACGTGGAGGCCATCGACATCGAGGACGACTGGGAGGACATCCTCGCCGCCATCGGCTCCACGCACCACTCGCGCCTGCCCGTCTATGAGGGCAGCATCGACAATGTCATCGGCTTCCTCTACCTCAACCACTTCCTCAAGGCGATGACGGAGAACGACCGCCCGGACATCCGCTCGCTGTTGATGGAGCCGCTCTATATCTACAAGACCATCAAGCTGCCGCAGGTGCTCACCGAGCTGCGGCACGCGAAAAAGCACCTCGCCATCGTCACGGACGAGTACGGCGGCACCCTGGGCGTCATCTCCATGGAGGACGTGCTCGAGCAGATCGTCGGCGACATCTGGGACGAGACCGACGAGGTGGAGCACGAGGTCGTGGAGCGCTCGGAGGGCGAATACGAGCTGGACGGCGACATGTCGATATACGACTTCCTGGAGCTGGCCGGCATCCCCGAGGACGACTTTGACTTTGAGAGCGACACCGTCGGCGGCTGGACGATGGAGATGTTCGGCCGTTACCCGAAATCCGGGGACAGCTTCGAGTACGAGGGCATCACCGTCACCGTGCTGAAGATGGACGGCCTGCGCGTGGACCGCGTGCACGTAAAGCTCCCGCCGAAGGACGAAGAAGCGTAAAAAAGCCAAATAAATGCAGACATAATGCGCCTCTTGCGGCTCAAAATAGCCGCAGAGGTGCATTTTTATGAAAAGTAAGGGAAAAATCGCGACCACCATCGTCATCGCCCTGCTGTGTACGGCCCTGGTGGCCACGGCGGGCTTCGCCCTGGCCGAGCGCGAGGGCGGGAAGCAGTCGGCGCGCGTGGGCGCGGCCTACGGCGGCGCCGCCCTCGGCGAGTTCTCCATGGCCCTCGCGGAGATGGACGAGACGCTCTCGCAGGCCGTTTACGCCACGGACGGCGCGCTGCTCGCCGGGCTCTGCTCGCGCGCGGCGGCCAACGCCGCCTCCGCCCTCACGGCCATGTCCTCCCTGCCCGCGGACACGCAGGAGCTGGAACGCATGGCGGGCTATATAAACGGCGCGGGGGACTTCCTGCTCTATCTGGCGCGCTCGGCGTCCCGCGGCGCGCTGCCGGACGATGCGCTGCGCGGCGGCCTGGCGGAGATCGCCGGCGGCATCGCCGTCCTTGCCGAGGGCGCGGAGCGCATCCTCACCGAGCACATGGACGGCGCGCTGGAGATGGACGAGTACGCCGCCTCCCCCGCCGAGGCGGAGGGCGAGAGCGTGGGCACGGAGCTGGCCGCGTTGGAAGATGAACTGCCCGAGTTCCCCGCGCTGGACTACGACGGGGCCTACTCCGTCTCCGCGCAGGGGCGCGAGGCGAAGTACCTCGAGGGCAAGGGCGAGGTCAGCGAGGCGACGGCCCGCGCCGCGGCGGCGGAGTTCCTGGGCCTGCCGCAGACGCGCCTGGCCTCAGCCGCTCTGGCGGACAGCGCCGTGCCCTGCTATGTCTTTTCCGTGGACGATACCGGCGGCGACGGGCGCAGCATCGCCGTCAGCCAGCGCGGCGGCGTGGTGCTGGCCCTCAGCTGCGCGCGCGAGCCGCAGGGGGCCTCGCTCGGCCTGGACGAGGCCGCGGAGCGCGCGGCCGCCTTCCTCGAACGCCGCGGCTGGGCGGATATGGAGCCCGTCTCCTCCGTCCGCGGCGGGGATATCGGCGTTATCACCTTCGCCGCCGTGCAGGACGGCGTCCTCTGCCTGCCGGACGCGGTCAGCGTGGGCGTGGCGCTGGACAACGGCGAGATCTGCTCTTTCAACGCCGCCGACTATGTGATGAACCACACGCGCCGAGCCCTGCCGGAGCCAGGTGTGGACGCGGAGGCGGCGGCGGAGTGCCTGCCCGCCGGCCTGGCGGCGGAGAGCGCGCGGCTCGTCCTGCTGGAGACGGAGGGCGCGCGGGAGGTCCTCGCCTGGGAGCTTGACTGCCGCAACGCCGCCGGCGAGCCCGTCGCCGTCTACGCGGACGCCGCGGACGGGCGGCAGATCAAAATAGAAGCGCCCCGCTCTTGACGAATCGGCTGAGAAAGAGTAATATTATGCTATCCAACTGGGCATTTTGTCACTCTTTCTCAGAACGGAGGACCTGCAATGGGTATCATTCCCCGTGTTACCTGCCGCCGCTGCGGGCGGCAGTATTCCGGCGTCCGCAACCGCTGCCCCTACTGCGGCACGCGCCGCATCAGGCAGAGCGACCGCGTCCCCGGCGCCACAGCCGGCCAGAACCCCGCGACGGCGGCCGGGCAGCGCGCCAGCGTGAATACAAGATGGCAGATGATCTTCGGCGGCATCCTGGTGGCGGCGGTCATCCTGGCCGTCATCGTGCTCGTCTCGGTCAGCCTCAACGGCACCGGGCTTGAGCGCGCGACGCCCACGCCCACCATCGACCCGGCGGCGTCCGCGGCGCCCACGCCCACGCCGACCCCCACGCCCACGCCGACGCCCACACCCAGCATCGAGAGCATAAACATCTACTACGGCAGCAGCGCCATGAACGACGACGTCACCTTCAACCTCGCCGACGGCAACGTCGTCACCGTCACGGTACAGGTCTGGCCCGTGCCCGAAGGCGGCATGGATTCCATCGCCGGCGACCTGGTCTGGAGCGTCTCCAGGCCCGAGATCGCCACCATCACCACGGAGGGCAACTCCTGCACCATCACCTTCACCGGCAAGAACGGCTACACCGACCTCTCCGTCTCCTGCTTCGGGCTCACGGACAGCTGCATCGTCCGCACCCGCGGCGGCACCGACTAGCGGCCAACGGCCGCGGGTATTTGCCTGCGGCCCGGGCTACGGTGAGGTTTGCAGAAACCTATAACAGAAAATCTGGGGAGCTTCCGCTCCCCGGATTTTGTTCTACGCGGCCTGCGCTGTGCGCCTGTCTATCTGAAGTTTTGATCAAACTTTTTCAAAAGTTTGTGGGGTTGAGGGGCAAAGCCCCTCGGCGCGGCCCGCAGGCCGCGAAACTCCCCCAAATTCCCCAAAAAAGCGCAGGAAGGGGGCGCGGGGGAAACCCTCGCCGGGGGTTTCCCC
>CHCFR05602__coassemble_1175_pt1 | contig 11802 bp, 11 predicted proteins | sample CHCFR05602__metabat2_high_PE_010 | metagenome-assembled genome bin CHCFR05602
TTTCTTATAAATTTCGTGTGTTTTGTTCAACGTAGCGAGTGCATAAACCCTCCCAGCTTCGCAGAGTGGATATCGCCCGCTATCACTTCCCCGCCGCAGACGAAGATCTGGGCGATGACGCCCTGCTCGCCGCTGGGGTAGTTCGTTATCGTGTAGGACCAGCTTTTGCACTCGCGGCCCAGCCAGGGCTCCAGGTCGAAGCCCTGCTGCTTTTGCAGCTCGTTATATTGCAGCAGCACGCCGTCGAGCTCCTCCGGCAGCACCACGTCGCGGCCCGTTTCGCTCGCGGCGTCCACCTCCCAGCCGAGCGAGGCCAGATAGGCCGTCCGCTCCTCCGTTGTCTCCATCCCCCCGCCGCCGCTGCACAGCAGCACCAGCGCGGCGAGCAGCACCGCCGCCACGATTATCACCAGCACGGCGGTCTTGCGCGTGAATCTGACATTTTTCAAGGCTTTCACAGGACATCCCTCCCCATGTGGAGAGTATATTTCCGCCGTTGCGGCGGTATGCGAGGTCGCGTATGCTTACAAGGCTCGACAAACTGATAGCCTCCAGCGGGCGCTTTTCCCGCAGCGAGGCGCGGGAGGCCATCCGCGCCGGGCGCGTGACGGCGGACGGCGCCGTGCTCACCCGCCCGGAGGAAAAGGTCGATGAGGGCGCGCTCATCGCCGTGGACGGCGATGCCCTGCGCACGGACGCGCTGCGCTGCTTCATGCTCGACAAGCCCGCCGGCATCCTCACCGCCGCGCGGGACGCGCGCCAGCCCACCGTGCTGGACCTGGTGCCGGAGGAATACCGCCGGCTGGGCCTGCAGCCCGTGGGCCGGCTGGACAAGGACACCACGGGATTGCTGCTGCTGACGAACGACGGCGCGCTCGCCCACCGCGTCATCTCCCCCAAAAGCGGCGTGGTCAAGACCTATCTCGCCACGACGGACGGCGACACGGACGGGTCCGACGCCGCCGCCTTCGCCGCCGGGCTCACGCTCGCGGACGGCACGCGCTGCCTGAGCGCCGCCCTGGAGCCGCTGGGCGGCGGGCGGTGCCTGGTGCGCGTGCAGGAGGGCAAGTACCACCAGGTGAAGCGGATGCTGGCCGCGCGCGGCCGGCGCGTGCTGGAGCTGCGGCGGCTGGCCATCGGCGCGCTGGAGTTGGACCCCGCCCTGGGCCCCGGCAAAATGCGGGAGCTTTCGTCAAACGAAATAGAGTTGATTTTCGCCCTCTCTCACAGTTTATGAGGGGCCATTTTGTGCCATTTAACGACAAAAGAAGAAAAGTTCACAAAAACGATAGATTTTTCTATTGAAATTTGCACATATATGTATTATGATGTAAGGCGTCGCGTGAGTTTTGTATTGTGTATTATCACCAAGGGCGCTTACAGGCTGCCGGCGGCGAAAAAGACAAGGGAAAACCGCTATTTTTGGCCCGCCTTGCGGCGGCCGGGGAGGATAAAGAAAAAATGTCAAGCAGGGTGTTTCAAAGCGTCATCGTCCAGCTCAAGGAGGCCACGGACCGCTGCATTGGCGTGGCGGACGACCAGGGCTTCGTGATCGCGTGCAGCGAGCTTTCAATGATCGGCTCCCACCTCGACGACCTGCAGTCTGCCGCCGCGGAGAGCCAGGAACAAATCTTCTGCTCATCCGTCAGAACATTCAGGCTGCTGGGCCAGGGCGGCGCCAGCTTCGATTACGCCGTGTTCGTCTCGGGGACGGACGCCTCGGCGAGGAGCATCTGCATCCTGGCCGGCGTGGCCATGAGCGAGGCTCGCACGAACTATGAGGAAAAGCACAACAAGGCGACCTTCGTCAAGAACATCATCTCCGACAATATCCTGCCGGGCGATGTGTACGTCCGCGCCAAGGAGCTGCACTTCGTTACCGACGTGCCCCGCGCCGTGTTCCTGATACGGCAGGTGGAACGCACGGACGTGGCCGTGCTGGAGGTGATACAGAACCTCTTCCAGGACCGCCAGCGCGACTTCGTGCTCTCCGTCAGCGAGGCGGACGTGGTGGTCATCAAGGAGCTCACCAACGAGGACCACCCCGACGAGGTGAACAAGATCGCGGAGACCATCCAGAACACCGTCCGCAGCGAGCTGGGCGTCAAGACCGTCATCGGCATCGGCTCCCCCGCCTATCACCTGCGCGAGCTGGCCGACCGCTACAAGGAGGCCCAGGTAGCCATCGAGGTCGGCAAGGTGTTCGACACGGAAAAGACCATCATCAACTACGAGAACCTCGGCATTGGGCGCATAATCTATCAGCTCCCCACCACGCTCTGCGAGATGTTCCTCTCCGAAGTCTTTAAGAAGAACCCCATCGAGGCCCTGGACGCTGACACGCTGGACACCATCAACAAGTTCTTCGAGAACAACCTGAACGTGTCCGAGACCAGCCGCAAGCTGTATGTACACCGCAACACCCTTGTGTACAGGCTCGAGAAGATAAAGAAGATTACCGGCCTGGACCTGCGCGAGTTCGATCACGCCATCGTGTTCAAGGTCGCTATGATGGTCAAAAAATACCTCGACTCGCAGAACAGCCTGAAGTTCTGAGGCCGGGGCGTATCTACCCAGGAGGTGAGGACCTATGGTCCAGATGAATGATGTGCGCATGGTGTACGACAGCAGCGGCACTGAGGCGCTCAACGACGTCGATCTGGAGATCAACGAGGGCGAATTCGTGTTCCTCGTGGGGCCGTCCGGCTCCGGCAAGACGACGATCATCAAGCTGCTCACCGGCGAGGTGCAGGCAAAACAGGGCGAGATATCTGTAAACGGTTTCGACCTGCGCCGCATCAAGCGCCGCAAGCTGCCGCAGCTGAGGCGGACGCTGGGCGTTATTTTCCAGGATTTCCGGCTCATAGACAAGCTGACCGTCTACGAAAACGTGGCCTTTGCCATGCGTGTCGTGGGCGCCTCCGGCAAGGCGATAAGCGAGCGCGTGCCCTATGTGCTCGAGCTCGTTGGCCTCAAGGGCCGCGAAAAGCGGCGTCCGAAGGAGCTCTCCGGCGGCGAGCAGCAGCGCGTGGCCATCGCCCGCGCGCTGGTCAACTCCCCGCGCATGATAATCGCCGACGAGCCCACCGGCAACCTCGACCCGGTGCGCAGCCTGGAGATCATGCTCCTGCTGGAGAAGATCAACGAGCTGGGGACGACCGTCCTGGTCGTCACGCACGAGAAGGAGCTCGTGAACGCCTTCTCCAAGCGCGTCGTCGCCATCGACGGCGGGCACATCATCAGCGACGGAATGGACGGGTATTACAGCTATGAAATTGAATAGTATCGGATATCTCATAAAGTCCGGCTTCAAGGGCATATTCAGCCACGGGCTGATGAGCTTCGCCACGGTGGCCATCATCACGGCCTGCCTCATCATCATGGGCGCGTTTTCCCTGCTCGTTGTGAACATAAACGACATGATTGCCGGTCTTGAGGACGAAAGCAACGTCGTCGTCGCCTTCATCGACGAGAACCTCAGCCGCGAGGAGGCCGTCGCCCTCGAGCCCGCCATCCTCGCCGTCCCCAATGTGGACAGCGCCCAGTTCGTCACGCGCGAAGAGGCCGCGGAGGACTTCCAGTCCGATTACGACGAGGAGCTCTTCGACGTCATCACGGACGACACGTTCCGCGACCGCTATGTGGTACAATTGCAGGACATCAGCCTGATGGAGCAGACGCGCACGGACCTCTACGCCGTGGACGGCGTGGCCAAGGTGAACGCGCACCTTGAGTACGCTGAGGGCTTCATCACCGCGAGGAACATCGTCAGCGTCATCTCCCTGATACTGATCGTGATACTGATCGTCGTGTCCTTCTTCATCATGACGAACACCATCAAGCTGGCCACCTTCACCCGCCGCGAGGAGATCGCCATCATGAAGATGGTCGGCGCCTCCAACGGCTTCATCCGCTGCCCATTCATCGTCGAGGGCCTGGTGCTGGGCCTGCTCGGCGGCGCGCTGGCCTTCCTGGCCGAGTGGGGCCTCTACGGCCTCGTATCCAGCAGCCTGCTGGGCGGCCTCACGGGGACGTTCTTCAGCGTGGTGCCCTTCTCCGCCGTGATGTGGCCGCTGCTGGCCGCCTTCCTCGGCGTGGGCGTGCTGGTGGGCGTGTTCGGCGGCAGCAGCGCCATCCGCAACTATCTCAAGGTCTGACACCCCCGGGAGGGAACTAATGAAGCAGAAAAGATTAGCTGTACAGATCATCTGCATCGTCCTGGCGGCGATGTTCACCCTCTCCCTGGCGCTCATCGCCATCGGCTCCACGGGGGCCTACGCCATCGGCGAACAGTACCAGGGCGAGATAGACTCCATCGAGGCCCAGAAGGAAGAGCTGCAGGCCGAGCGGGCCGGTATGCAGGCCGGCATAGACGAGCTGGAGGCCCAGCGGGCCAGCGTCCTTGAACAGAAGGCCGCGCTGGACGCGCAGAACGAGCTCGCCCTCCAGGAGATCGAGCTCATCGACGAGCAGATCGCGCTCTACACCTCGCTGGTAGAGGAAAAGGCCCGCGAGCTCGAACAGGCCGAGGCCGAGGAGATCGAGCAGCTCGACACCTACAAGACGCATATCCGCGCCATGGAGGAAAACGGCAAGTATACATATCTGGACATCCTCTTCCGCAGCGCCTCGCTCAGCGAGCTGCTGACGGCCATCGACCAGATAGGCGAGATCATGGAGGCGGACAAGCGGCTCTATGACGAATACTCCGCCGCCCGCGAGCACACGGAGGACGTAAAGGCCGAATATGAGGCCACGCTGACGGAGCTGGGCGCCGAGTCCGAGGAGCTGGCCGAGGAGAAGGCCGAGCTGGAGGAACAGATAGCCTCCGCCGTCGAGCTCATCACCGAGCTGGAGGAGGACCTGGAGCAGGCGCGCGCCGAATACGCCGCCAACGAGGCCGCCGAGGCCGCGCTGAATGCCCAGCTGGACGCCATCAACGCCCAGATAGCCGCCGAGGAGGAGGCCGCGCGGCAGGAGGCCATGCAGAACAACCAGCAGTATACGGGCCCCGGCTCCACCGCCACGGGCTCCTACATCTGGCCCTGCCCCTCCAGCACCTATGTCACCAGCCGCTATGGCTACCGCACGCACCCCATCTTCGGCGACGAGCGCTTCCACAGCGGCATCGACATCTCCGCGAACGAGGGCGCGACCATCATCGCCGCGGACAGCGGCACCGTCTCCGTGGCGACGTATGACTCCTCCTACGGCAACTACGTCACCGTCTACCACTCCAACGGCACTTACACGCTGTACGCGCACATGTCCTCCCTCGCCGTCAGCGCGGGACAGACCGTCTCCCAGGGCGACACCATCGGCTATGCCGGTTCCACCGGCTGGGCCACCGGCCCGCACCTGCACTTCGAGATACGCTCCAACGGCGGCACCGTAGACCCGCTGGCGTACTTCTCCAACTATTCCCTGGCGCCGGACGCCTGATAGGTCCCGCGCCATCCGCAAAGCCCGGGCGGCCGCCCATCCGGCCGCCCGCGCGCACGTTATATTCCCGGCGGCGGGCGCCCTCCCCCGCCGGCAATTTCCTGTCAGCGCCGCCGCGGGCGGCAGATCGGGGGTATTCTAATGAAGCAAAACGGCGGGCTCCTGCGCGCCATCGGCCGGCTGAGGATAAATTTCTGGATCGCCATGCTGCTGTGCGTGCTCTGCGTGGGCGTCACCTACGGCGTGGCCTCCAGCAATGCGCGCAACGCCTTCGGCAGCGACGAGAACTACGCCCAGGCCATGAAATACCTTGAGGTGAAGAACACCATCGACGACTATTACATCGGCACGGTGGACGAGGAAGCCGTCTCCGCCGCCGCCTTTTCCGCGATGGTGGACTCCCTGGGCGACGTCTGGAGCTCCTACATGAGCCCCAGCGAGTATCAGACCTACCAGCTCTATTCGTCCAACCAGTTCATCGGCCTCGGCGTCTCCATCGCCAAGGACTCCGACACCGGCGGCTTTGAGATCACCGGCCTCACGGAGGGCTCCCCGGCGGAGAACGCCGGCCTCGCCCGCGGGGACATCATCCTCACCGTGGACGGCGAGGACGTCACCGGCATGACCATCAGCGACGCGCGCAGCCTCATCACCTCGCACATCGACGAGTCCGTGGACCTGACCGTCGAGCGCAACGGCAGCCCGGTCGATTACACCGTCGATTGCCGCCTCATCTACGACGACCCCGTGAGCTACGAGATGATAAACGGCAACGTGGGCTACATCCGCATCGCCAATTTCGAGTCCGGCGCGGCGCAGAGCTCCATCAGCGCCATCGAGAGCCTGCTCACCGCCGGCGCGGAGTACTTCGTGTTCGACGTGCGCACCAACCCCGGCGGGCTGCTGAGCGAGCTCACCACCCTGCTCGACTACCTGCTGCCCGGCGTGGACATCTTCGTCTCCGTGGACAAGAACGGCGAGGAGACGGTGGTCACCTCGAACAACGTCTGCCTGGACATGGACATGTGCGTGCTGGTGAACGCGGACAGCTACTCCGCCGCGGAGTTCTTCGCCGCCGCGCTGCAGGAATACGGCTGGGCCACCATCGTCGGCGAGCACACCACCGGCAAGGGCCGCAGCCAGCAGACCTTCGAGCTATCCGACGGCAGCGCGCTGCACCTCTCCACGGCCAAATACCTCACGCCCAAGCGCGTGGACCTCTCCGAGCAGGGCGGCGTGGCCCCGGATATCGAGGTCGCCCTCAGCGGCAACACCGACTCCCAGCTCGACGCGGCCGTCAGCCAGCTGCTTTACGGTTGACAGCCGGTCTAAACTCAACTATAATATCAACGTGAAAAAGGCCGCCGGCCTTTTTCACATGTTTTGCGTCAAAACGGCCCCTGTGGCCCCGATATAACGATTTGGAGGAAATGGCAATGTCTTCTTCGGAAAAGATCAAAATGAGCCAGGAGCGCTACGACTCCCTGGTGGAAGAACTCAACTACCTGGAGACCGTGCGCGAAAAGGAGGTCTCCGAGCTGATAAAGGAGGCCCGCAGCTTCGGCGACCTCTCCGAGAACAGCGAATACGACGAGGCGAAGACCGAGCAGGGCAAGCTCTACTCCAAGATCGCCGAGATGAAGGTCCTCATCGAGAAGGCCGAGATCATCGAAAAGACCGAGACGGCCGAGGACGTCGTCGCCCTCAGCAGCCACGTCAAGCTGCTCGATCTGGATGAGAACGAAGAGGTCGACTATCACATCGTCGGCTCGCAGGAGGCCAACCCCATGCAGGGCCGCATCAGCGACGAGAGCCCCATCGGCCGCGCCATCCTCGGCCGCCGCGTGGGCGAGACGGTGACGGTGGAGGCCCCCGCCGGCAGCGTGCAGATGAAGATACTGGCCGTTGAGAACAGCTGAGAGGCAGGGGGATATATGAGCGAGGAGACCAAGAACGCCGCCGCGGGCGAGGAGCTCTCGGAGATCCTGCGCGTCAGGCGCGAGAAGCTGGACGAGCTGCAGAAGGCCGGCCGCGACCCCTTCCGGGAGACGAGATTTGACCGCAGCGCCTGGTCGGACGAGATAAAGGACGGCTACGAGCGCTTTGAAGACCAGACCGTGTCCGTCGCCGGGCGCATCATGTCCAAGCGCGGCATGGGCAAGGCCATATTCTGCCACATAAAGGATGACCACGGGCAGATACAGCTCTATATCCGCTCGGACGCCGTCAGCGAGCAGGAATTCGCCGATTTCCGCAAGTACGACATCGGCGACATCATCGGCGTCACGGGCTATGTTTTCAAGACCAAAACCGGCGAGATCAGCGTCCACGTGCAGTCGCTGAAGCTGCTCTCCAAGAGCCTGCGGCCGCTGCCGGAGAAATTCCACGGCATGACCAACGTGGAGCTCAAGTACCGCCAGCGCTACGTGGACCTCATCATGAGCGACGAGAGCCGCCGCAACTTCGTCATCCGCTCGAAGTTCGTCAGCTATGTGCGCCGTTTCCTGGAAGCGCGCGGCTTCATGGAGGTTGAGACCCCGGTGCTGAACACCATCTCCGGCGGAGCGACGGCGCGGCCCTTCATCACCCACCACAACACGCTGGACATGGACATGTACCTGCGCATAGCCACCGAGCTGCCGCTCAAGCGGCTTATCGTCGGCGGCATCGAGCGCGTGTACGAGCTCGGGCGCATCTTCCGCAACGAGGGCATGGACACGCGGCACAACCCCGAGTTCACCACCGTCGAGCTCTATCAGGCCTACACGGACTATCACGGCATGATGGACCTCTTCGAGGAGCTGCTGAGCGGCGCCGCGATGGAAATACTCGGCACCTATGAGCTGGACTGGATGGGCGAGCACATCTCCCTGGCCCCCGGCTGGCCGCGCCTGACGATGGCGGACGCCGTCAAACAGTACGTGGGCATCGACTTCATGGCGATAGACGGCGACGAGGAGGCCGTGGCCGCCGCCCGCGCCGCCGGCGTGGACATGGACGGCAAGGAGCCCACCTGGGGCCACGCGCTCTATGAGTGCTACGACCAGCTTGTGGAGGACAAGATCGTCCAGCCCACCTTCATCACCGACCACCCGGTGGACGTCTCCCCGCTGGCCAAGCGCAGCCCGCGCGACCCGCGCCTCACCGAGCGCTTCGAGCTCTTCATCTGCCGCAGCGAGATGGGCAACGCCTTCAGCGAGCTGAACGACCCCATCGACCAGAAGCAGCGCTTCCTCAAGCAGGTGGAGCTGCGCGCGAAGGGCGACGACGAGGCCGGCATGATGGACTACGACTTCATCAACGCCCTCGAATACGGCATGCCCCCCACGGGCGGCCTCGGCATCGGCATAGACCGCTGCGTGATGCTGCTCACCGGCTGCGACTCGATACGCGACGTCATCCTCTTCCCCACCATGAAGCCGCTGGATATGCAGAAGCAGCCCTCCCAGTCCCCCGCCGCCTGCGCGGAGGGGCCGCGGGCGGAGGAGCAGCAGGCGGAGGAGCCCATCGACTTCTCCAAGGTGGAGATCGAGCCGCTCTTTGCGGACTTCGTGGACTTTGAGACCTTCAGCCGCTCCGACTTCCGCGCCGTCAAGGTGAAGGCCTGCGAGGCCGTGAAGAAGAGCAAAAAGCTGCTCAAGTTCACGCTCGACGATGGCTCGGGCGCCGACCGCGTGATACTCAGCGGCATCCACGAGTACTACGAGCCGGAAGAACTTGTCGGAAAGACCTGCATCGCCATCACCAACCTGCCGCCGCGGAAGATGATGGGCATCGACTCCTGCGGCATGCTCATCTCCGCCGTCCACCACGAGGAGGGCGAGGAGCGGCTGCACCTGCTGATGGTGGACGACCACATCCCCGCCGGCGCAAAGCTCTATTGAGAACGTAAAACCGGGCAGCCATATGGCTGCCCGTTTTCGTCCTGTTTCCCGCCTGCCGGCTGCCTGCGGCCCGCCGCGGGTGGCGCTTATTCGCCGCCCCGGCGGCGCTTTGAGAGCTCCAGCCCTTCCTTGCCGCTGAGCTGCTCTATCTCCAGCGCGAGCACCGCCGTGCGCGCGAGCGAGCGCTCCACGGACTGCCTGAAGCGCTCCTCCGTGCTCTCCGGCGCGTATTTGCCCGCCAGCAGGCGCAGCGCGGCGGTCTTTTCCTCCGCGCCGGTCAGCTCGCGCACGCGCCCGAAGGCGATGACGCTGCGGTAATAAGTGGTGTATTCCTCAGCCACCACCTCGTCGCTGTCCACCACGCAGAAGGACGCCCGCGCGTCCCGCCGGACGGCGTCCAGCTTGTGGCCCTCACACGCGCAGTGAAAATATACCGTCCCGGCGCTGTACACAAAGCTCAGCGGCACGGCGTAGGGCCAGCCCCCGTCCCCGCTGACGGCCAGCACGCCGTGCGGGGCCCTTTCCAGTATCTCCTTGCAGGCCTCGTCCGGCAGGGCCTGCCCTTTCCTGCGCATTTCCCTGAACATCGTATCCCCTCCTGCTGAGTTTTTACCAGCATAGCAAGGCCGGCGGCGCTTGTCAAGCCGCCGGGCGCCGGGGCCGCGAGAGAAAACGCCCGGCGGGAAGGCCCGCCGGGCGTTTTTTTATTCCTTGTCCGCCGTCTCGCGCCGGAGGGCCTCCAGACGCCGTGAGACCTCCTCTGCCGGCTCCTGCAGGCGCTTGAGCATATCTTCAAGCATGAAGCGCGAGCCCGCCAGCGTGGCGTAGGTGGCGCTGCGCGCCTTGCCGGCGGCGGAGAGGTCCTTCAGGTTGAGCTTCACCAGCTCCAGCTCCAGCTCGATGCTCTCGTACTGGTCCTCGTAGCGGCCGAGGGCGGCGAGCAGCTCGGCCTCTCCCCTGCCCGCGGCCTCATACTCCCCGCCGGGCAGGCGTTTCGTCAGTCTTTCCATGTGCTTTCTCCTCTCAGTTGCGGGCCTTTTTGGCCGGGATGGGGCGGTTGTCGCCGTGGCGCACGAACAGCATCGTCACGAAGGCCAGCAGGACGAAGGCCGCGCCGTAGGGGAACAGCGTGGTCATGCCCAGCTCGTCCATCATGAAGCCGGAGATGATGGGCGTGAGCGTCTGCGCGGCCATGCTGGCCGTGTAGTAGAAGCCCGTGTACTTGCCCACGTCACCGCCGCGGGAGAGCTCGACCACCATCGGGTAGCTGTTGACGTTGATCGTCGCCCAGCCGATGCCGGCCGTGGCGAAGAGCAGGTTCATCACCATCACCGGGCTGCCGGCGCGGATGAAGCTGGCGGCGAGGAAGCTGCCGCCGAGGATGACGATGCCGATCAGTATCGTCTTGCGGCGGCCGATGCGGCTGGCCAGCGCGCCCACGGGGATGTAGGCGACGATGGCCGCGCCGGTGGCTATCATCAGCGTCAGGTTGTAGTCCAGATCGAGCACGCTGGAGGCGTAGACCGCGTATTTGCTGGTGACGGCGTTATAGCCGAAAAACCAGAACACGACGCTGGCCAGTATCAGGACAAGGCTGCGGAACTCGCCTTTGGAGAGGCGGCGGTCCCCGGCGTTGGGGTCGGCGTCCTCCTCCGTGGCGATGTTGTATCTGCGGCTCTCCTCGTGCATCTCGTGCACCAGCCGCGGCTCCTTCACCTTCCAGAGGAAAATGAACAGCGAGATGAGCATCAGCGCGCTCACCGACGCGAAGAAGAATGTGTAGCTCATGAGGGCGTTCTCCGCCTTGCCGGTGCCGAAAACGGCGCCCAGGCCGAGGACGATGATGCCGCCGGCCGCGCCCATCAGGTTGATGACGGCGTTGGCCTTGCTGCGCAGGGGCTTTATCGTCACATCGGGCATCAGCGCCACCGCCGGCGAGCGGAAGGTGGCCATGCTGAGCAGTATCAGCAGCAGCACCGCGACGAAAAAGACGAGCGGCAGGTGGTCGTTCGCCGTGGCCTGCGCGGCGTAGGCCTGGCGCGCGGGCACCACATAGTTCGTATACTCGGGGTTCGCGCTGCCGTCGCTCTCCGTCATCTCGATGGCGGCGAATTCCTCGCGCGTGAACTCCTCCTGCACCACGAACTCCACGCCGTCCGGCGTGGTGGCCGTGAGGCCGGCGTCCCAGAGCGTCTCCTGCGCGGTGGGGTTATCGACAGCCACCGGCTGCAGCGCTTTGAGCTGCATGTCGTCGGCAAAGCTGAGCACGACGAAGAGGACGGAGGCGCAGACCGTGCCGAAGATGATATAGGGCGTGCGGCGGCCGCGCGGGCTTTTGCACTTGTCCGAGAGCGTGCCGAAGAGCGGCAGCAAAAAGAGCGCCAGCACGTTGTCCGCCGCCATGATGACGCCGGAGAGGCTCTGCGACATGCCGAACTTGTCCGTCAGTATCTTGGGGATGATGGTGTCATAGGCC
>CHCFR05602__coassemble_1192_pt1 | contig 11648 bp, 8 predicted proteins | sample CHCFR05602__metabat2_high_PE_010 | metagenome-assembled genome bin CHCFR05602
ACGACCTCCCCCGCCGTGCGCAGCAGCTCGCCGTAGGGGCCGAAGGCGGGGATGCGGCTGCGGACATAGTCCGAGCCCTTTATCATCTCATACGTCTCCCGCTCATAGTTCACGCGGTAGAGCGCGTAATAGGTGTTGCCCAGCACCTGGGCGGTCTCATTGGCGCGCCGGGCCCGCTCGCCCAGATGCTGCTCCCGCCTTGCCAGCGCGAAAAGCGCCAGCAGCGAGACGGCGAACATCAGAAGCAGCGCCCAGCCCACCTGCCACAGCTCGCCGAGGATGACGCCATAGGGCACGGTGACGATGGAGTACCAGCCGTTGTCGAGCCGCGTGTAATAGACGGCCCGGCGGCGCCCGTCCATGTCGCGCACGGCCCCACCTCCCTCCAGCTCCCCGGAGGATATCCGCTCCACCAGCGAGGTCAGGTACGCCTGCACCTCTTCCTGCGGCAGCTCGAGGGTCGTTTTCTGATAGACGGCCGTCCCCTTGCCGTCGCAGAGGAAGAAGGATTCCTCCTCCTTCAGCTCCGCGGCCTCAAAGCTCAGGTGCTCGGGCAGGATGTCGAAGGCCATCACGGCGCCGTCCTGCGCGCAGCTCTGCGCGGCGGTGACCACCGGCCGGCCGTAGACGGCGTCCGTGTACACGTCCGTGAATATGACACGCCCTTCCGCAGAGCGCGCCTGGGTGTACCAGGGCGCGGCGGCGTAGTCGTACTCCGCGTCCCACTCCCAGGGGTTGGCGGCCAGGATCTCCCCGTCCAGCACCACATAGGGGTCCACCACGCCGCTGCCCAGCACGCTGTCCACGCGCCGGAAATACATCCCGACGAAGTCGGCGATCTCCTGGCGGCTCTCGCCGGCGGCCAGGCGGCTGTCCAGCGAGGCCACGCCGAAGTTGAGCAGCGTCTCGTATACGCTCAGCCGCCCTTCCTCCTCGGCGGCGCAGCTGGCGGAGAGGGCGGTGCCGGTCTCGCGCGCATTGCGCAGCAGCGCCGTGCGTATCAGCAGTATGCCGGCCAGCGTCAGCAGCGTCAGCGCGGCGAAGGCCACCAGCGGCAGGCGCATCCGCCGGCGCAGCGCACGGCGTTCAGCGCGCTCCATCGCCGTTGTCCCCAATGGCCGCAGCCGCAGCTTCCCAGGCGGGGGCGATCTCCGCCATCAGCCGCGCGGCCTCGTCCATGTCCCCCCGGCGCAGGGCCTCCACCTGGGCGGTGAAAAGCCTGTAGAGCCCGTCCATGGAGAGGTTGCCGCAGACGCCCTTGAGCGTGTGCGCCGCCGCGCAGGCGCGCTCGCGCCCGCCCTCTTCCAGCGCCGCGGCGAGCGCGGGATAGTCCCGCGAGGCGGCGAACTTGCCAAGCAGGCGCTCCATCAGCGCTTCGCTGCCCATCACGCGCTCGCTGAGCGCGTCCACGTCGATGCCCGCGGCCTCCAGCCGCGCTTTGCGCTCCGGCGTCACGCCATAGCCTCCTTCCGGTACATCTGCGAGAGCTTCCCCTCTACGGAGAAGAAGCAGTCCAGCAATTTCGGGTCAAAAACGCCGCACTCGCCCGCGCGTATCATCTCCAGCACGCGCTCGCGGGGGAAGGCATCCTTGTATACGCGCTTGCAGCTGAGCGCGTCGTATACGTCCGCTAGCGCCACGGCGTGCGCCCAGGGCGTGATCTCCCCGGCGCGCAGGCCGTCGGGATAGCCGCGGCCGTCCCAGCGCTCATGGTGGTGGCGGGCGATGTCCACGGCGTAGCGGAAGGCGGCGTGCCGCCGCAGCTGCGGTATCTTCTCCAGCAGCGCCGCGCCCTGCACGGTGTGCGTTTTCATCACCTCGAACTCCTCCGCCGTCAGCCGCCCGGGCTTGTTCAGTATGGCGTCCGGCACGGCGATCTTGCCCACGTCGTGCAGTATGGACGCGAGGGCGATCAGTGCGGTCTGCTCGCCGCCCAGCCCCTCGCCGTAGGGCGTCTCCGCCAGCAGGCAGCGGGTGATGTCGTGTATGCGCCGCACGTGCCCGCCGGACTCCTCGCTGCGGAACTCGATGGCCGTGGCCAGCGCCTCCACCATGCCCTGGTTGAGCTCGATGATCTGCTGCGCCTGGGCCAGCAGCTCCTCATGCTGGCTGAGCACCTTGCTCCTCAGCTGCCGCCGGGACTGGAAGAGCTCGATGACAGACTGCACGCGCCGCCGCACCACGAAGGGCACCACCGGCTTGCTTATCACGTCCATCACGCCCAGGCTGTAGGCTTCGCGCAGCACTTCCCCGCTGGCCTCGGCGGTGATGATGAAAACGGGCAGCCTGTCCGTCAGCCCGCGCGCGTGCAGCTCCCGCAGGGCCGACAGGCCGTCCATCTCCGGCATCACCACGTCCAGCAGCACGGCGCAGATGTCCTCCTGCCCGGAATAGACGATGTCCAGCGCCTCCCTGCCGTTGTACGCCGTCTCCACGCTGAAATCGGGCGCAAAGACGTTCTCCAGTATGGCCAGGTTGATATCGTCGTCGTCCACGATCAGCAGTTTCCCGCACCGGCCTCTCTCCGCCGTCATTCTCCCTCTCCTTTCGCGCCGTCAGGCGCCAGGCGCGGCCGCCGCGACTCCAGTATCCGCCGCCGCGCCTCGTGCGCGGGCAGGGGGAAGGAGAAGCGGAAGCCCTGCATCACGTCGCAGTGCAGCTCGCGCAGCGCGCTTATCTCCTCGTCCGTCTCCACGCCCTCGGCGAGGATGGTGAGGCCCATGCGGTGCCCCGTCTCCACCAGCGCGCCGAGGATGATCTTCCCCTGCTCGGTGCCCATGTTGTCCACCAGTTCCTTGTCCAGCTTGAGGCCGTCCATCGGGTAGTCCTGCAGGTCGTGGAAGGAGGAAAAGCCCATGCCGAAGTCGTCAAAGATGACGCGCACGCCGTGCCGCCGCACCTCCACGATGTTTTTCAGCATCTGCTCGTTCTGCCGGCGGCTCAGCTGCTGGCTCTCGGTCACTTCCATGATCAGCAGCTTGCGGCGGAACTCGTGCCGCTCCACGATCTCGATGCACTTCCCGGCGAATCCCGGCTCGCTGAACGTGCGGCGGGCGAAGTTGCAGGAGATGAAAAAGTCCTCCACCCCCGCGCGCCCCAGCTCCTCAAGGAAGGCGCAGGTGAGCTCCAGCCCGTAGAGGTCGAGCGCGCCGATGCGCCCGTCGCCCTCCAGCAGCGGTATGTACCGCCCGGGGTCCAGCCGCCCCAGCCGCGGGTGGTTCCAGCGCGAGAGCGCCTCCCCGCCCACCATGCGGAAGTTGTAGGAGTCCACGAAGAATTGCAGGTACAGCTGGAACTCATGGCGCTCCAGCGCGCTGTCGAAATCGCCCAGCAGCTGCCAGCGCTCCTCGCAGGAGCGGCAGAGCTCCGTGCCGCAAAGGCGCTCCCCCGTCCCGTCCCGGGCGGCGGCCAGCGCGCACTGGTGTGCGTGGAACATCGTCTGCTCCAGGCCGCCGTGGTTCTTCGCCAGCGGGTGTACGCCCACGGTCACGTCCTCTTCGCGCAGCCGGCCGCCGGATACGCCCGCGCAGATGCGCTCCCGCACCTCCCGCGCCCACTCGCGGGCGCCCTGCGCGCTGTCAAAGCGCTTGAGGGCGTATATGTCGCCGCCGCAGCGCGCCAGGATGTCCCCCGGCCCGCCGGCGGCTTTCAGCGCCTCCGCCGCGCGCGCGAGCAGCGCGGCGGCCTGTTCGCGGCCCCACGTACGCCCCACCTCGTCCAGCGCCAGATGGAAGCACAGCAGCGCATAGTTGGCGCGGTCCTGGCTGCGCTCCAGGTGTGAGAAGGCCTCTTTCAGCGCCTCCTCCGTGCCCAGGCCCGTCTCCGCGTCCGTCAGGTGCAGTTCCACGCCCCGCCGGCGCTCCCGGCGGTAGGCCCTCAGCGCGGCGATGAGCGCGCAGGCAAGCAGCAGCGCCGCCGCGCCCAGGCCGCCCAGCAGCCCCAGCGGCGCCGCCGTTGGCGTGCCCTCCGACGCCTGGGCAAGCAGCGCGCCCGTCCACTGCGTACTGCCGGTGGCGGCGGCGAACTCCCGCAGCTCGGCGCGCAGGCCCTCCGGCGCGGCGGTGGTGAGATAGAGGGCATAGGCCGTCTCCGTCCCGCCCTCCTCCGCGGTCAGCAGCACCAGCGGCTGGGCCGTGGTGTGCTGATAGCGCTCGCCGGACAGGCAGCCGGATATGATGTCCACCTGCCGCGCCTCCGCCAGCTCCGCGCGCCGGTCCTCGCTGCCGGGCTCCAGGTACTGCACCCGGTATCCGTATTCCTCGCCGAAGCGCTGCAAAAACTCCGGTATCGCCCCGCGGTAGCTCCCGCTGTCCGCGTCGTAATACTCCAGCGGATAGAGCGCCGGGTTGCCGGCGACAAAGATGATGGCTTCGCCAGTTTGCAAGTCCTTTTCCCCGTTTCTCACTCAAAAAGCGTCAGATTGGCGGCCGGCGAGGCCGCGGCGGCCGCTTCCACCTGCAGCTCCGCCTCCTCGACGTCGCGGTCCAGGTCCTCGAGCGTGCTGCGGATGGCCTCGCGCAGCGCGGCCAGCTTCCCGGCGTAGCGCCGGAGCTCTGCCAGCTCCTCCTCCATCGTGCCGCGCACGGCGGCGCGCGCGGCCTCCTCCTGCGCGCGCGTCTCGGCCTTCAGCGCCTCGGCGCTCGCGCGGGCGTCCAGTATGGCCATGGATATCTGCTCCTGCTGGGCGCGCAGGCGGTCCACCTCCGAGCGCAGGGCCCGGTTCTCCTTTTCCAGCTCCTGCGCGCGCCGGATGGCCCTGTTTTCGGCCTCCGACGCGGCCTCGCCCTGTTCGGCGAGCTTTTTTGCCGCCTCGTCCTCCATCTCCGTGATGAATTTGAACACGTCGTCCCTGCGGTAGCCCCAGAGCCCCTTCCTCAGTTCTTCAAGCCTCATCCTGCCGCCTCCCTTTATTTGATGTTTATACGCTGGCGCTCGATCCGGCCCCAGACGTTCTTTTTCCGCTTATATCCGATGAGCGCCGTCATGCGCACCCAGGCCAGCACGAAGCGCAGGCAGGACACCTCCACCACGCACAGGCCCACCGCCTTGAGCACGTCCGTCAGGTAGAGCTTGAGGTCCACCGTATGTACGCGCGCGAAGAAGGCCGTCAGCGACAATATGGCGCTGTAGGCCACGTAGATGCCGAAAAACAGCACCATGAACGGCACGTTGATGAGGTCCACGGCGAAAGCCAGCAGCGTGGTGAAAACGCCGAACACCTCGATGTACGGCGAGAAGAGCTCATAGATGAGGAAGTAGAAATAGGAGACGAAGCTCACCGCGCCGTATTTGGGGTTGGCCATGATGTTCCGGTAGCGCATCATGCTCTGGAAAAGCCCGATGTGCCAGCGCCGGCGCTGTTTGCAGAGGTCGCCGAGCTTTTCCGGCACCTGCGTCCAGCAGATGGCATCCGTCACATAGCGTATGCGGTAGGGCCGCTGGTTCTCGCGGCAGTAGACGTGCAGCTTCACCACCAGCTCCATGTCCTCGCCCATGGTGTTGCGCTCATAACCGCCGGCCTCGATCACCACGCTCTTCAAAAACAGCCCAAAGGCCCCGGAGATGATGATGTTGCCGTTGAACTTGTCGAAGAGGATGCGCGAAGCGAGGAAGGAGCGGTCGTACTCCAGCACCTGCATACAGGCCAGCAGCTTTTTCGGCATCCGGTAGCGCACCACGCGCCCGTTCTCTATCTCCGCGCCGTTGCAGGGGCGCACCGTTCCGCCCACGGCCACCACCTTGGGGTCCTCCAGCACGGGGTGGACGATCTTCTCCAGCGAGTCGTACTGCAGCACGGAGTCGGCGTCCAGGCAGAGGAAGTAGGGGTAGCTGGAGACGTTGATGCCCATGTTCAGCGCGTCGGCCTTGCCGCCGTTCTTCTTGCGCACCAGCGTGATGGGCACTTTCCAGGCCCGCGTCTCGTATACCTCCTCCTCCGGCTGGCAGGGTATGCGCCGCTGTATGGGCCGGTCGATGCGCCACATCTGGAAGGCGTCGCGCATCACCTGCGAAGTGTCGTCGGTGGAGCCGTCGTCGATGACGATGATCTCATAGAGCTTGTAGTCCAGCGCCAGCAGCGAGCGCACCGTGGCCTCGATGGTCACGGCCTCGTTGTGCGCGGGCACCAGGATGGAGACGGGCACGTAGTAGTCGTTGCCCAGCTCGTTTTTCAGCGTGTTGCGCCGCCGGTTGGCGTAGAGCTCGGAGGAGCCCACCGTCACGGAGAGGAAGAGGAAGCTGGAATAGCCCACCATGTAGAGGATGAAGAAGGCCTCCACGCAGAGGAGGAAGAGCTGTATATAGTCCCGCGTGCTCATACGCCCACCGCCTCCTTTTCGCGCGGCGCGGCCGCGCTGCGCTGCAGCCGCCGGGATTCCAGCCGGTAGTTGAGCATCTCCCGCGCGTAGCGGTCGTCGCCGGCGAGTATGTCCATCATGCCCTCATAGCTGAGGCCGTGGGCCTCCAGGCTGGCGGAGGCGTTGTAGCGCACGTACCAGTTGGAGCTGTGCATGGCGCCCATCAGCGCGTCCACCACGTCCTGTCCCGGGTAGCGCGCCAGGGCCGTGGCGGCGATGGCCGCATACTCCCACTGCAGGGCGTCGCCGCTGCGGACAAAACCCAGCAGCACGCCGCGCACGCCCTCGTCGGGATAGCGCCCGAAATAGCGTATGGCGGCCAGGCGCAGCTCCTTGTCGCGCCCGCCGTCGCGCAGTATCTCCTCCATCTGCGGCTTGTAGTCCCCGCTCTGGAAGCGTATGTAGTCCAGCACCGCGCGCTGTATCTGCGCCGAAAAGCGCTCGAAGCGCCGCCACAGCAGCTCGATGAGCGCCTTCGCGCTGCCCGTATAGCTGAGCAGCGCCTCGGTGACCATTTTTTCGTGCAGCTGGCTGCCGCCGTCGCGGCTCAGCTCCTCCAGCGCATCGCCCAGCACCTCCGGGCTGCCGAAGCTGCACAGGGCCTTGAGCGCGTTCAGCCGGCAATAGAGGCTGTCCTTTTTCAGATAGGAGAGCACCACCCGCTGCACCTGGTCCAGCTCCATGTGCCGCTGCAGGCGGTGCCGTGCCAGGAAGTGGCAGTAATAGGCCGCCTGCGTGTCCTCCCGCTTCCAGTAGACCGTGGAGAGATAGAGGAACACCGGCTGCAGCTGCCGCAGGTATTCGCGGACAGCCGGCTCTTCCGTGTCCTGCTCATCCAGGAAGCGGTCGAAGGCCAGCAGGTAGCTTATGCGCGCCAGCCGGCGCCTCATCCAGGCCAGATGGCTGGCCTGGAGCGGCTGATGTACATCAGCGCGCAGTCCTTCCAGCTGCCCCTCCGCCTGCCGTTGGATGACCTCCACCCGCTTCTGCGTGCGCCGGTCGTCCGCGCGCAGGTGCAGGCTGTATATCACGTTGAACACCAGCATGCTCAGGCACACGATCCCGTAGCCGTATAGCAGTACCTCCGCGCCCACGGCGCGCCTCCTTCCCGGCGGTCAGCCGTCCAGCCCCGCCCAGTATTCCTGCAGGATGTAGTACGAGCGCTTCAGCCGCTCGTGATAGGTGACGTCCGTCCCCCAGCCCTCGAGCGGGAGGGCGGCCATCGGTATGCGCCAGCCGTCCCCGTCCCCGCGGGAGAAGCCCACGTACATCTCGTCGATGTGTATGTACTCGATGCCGTAGTGCTCGTAGTAGTCGTCGTGTATCATCATCTCCGAGGGGTTGGCGAAGTTCAGCAGCTGCCAGGGGATGCGTATCTCCACGCCGCCATCGTCCGTGAAGCAGAAGTCGGCCAGCGAGTCGAACCCCTCCGCCTCCGGGTCGGCGTTGCCGTAGCGGAGGTTCCCCGTCTCATAGGACTCGAAGGCCTGGTCGGCCTCGCGCGCGGCGCCGTCCGGCAGAAACTGCAGTATCAGCTCGATGGGCTTGAACACCGGCGTGTCCGGCTCCACGGCGTTCACGTACGGGTCCATCATCTCCGTGTTGTTGAGGAACATCGCCCGTATCACCTCATACCGCTCCTGTACGAGCACGCGGCTGTTGTCCTCGCCGTCTATGCAGATGACGAAGTCGCAACGGCGCGAGAAGTTGAGGCCGTAGTTCTGGCAGTATGTGCTGCCGGTCTTGGGCGTGGTGTCGATGGGTATATACAGCGTCTCGGAGCGCGCATCCACGCCGTCCAGGTAGAAGTAGATGAACTTCTCGTCGTATTTCATGGAGAGGCCCGCCTCCCCGTCCGCGATCACCACGTCCTCCTCTCCCCACTCGGAGCTGTCGCCGTCCACATAGCAGACGCTCTCGTCCTCGCCGGGGTCGAAGGTGAGCAGGCCGAAGTACTGCTCGTTGGTCTGGTAGTCGCTCCAGTAGGGCGTGTTGTCCAGGTCCACGGCGTGCATGGTGTTCCAGGTGCGCTTGAACCACTCGTCCTGCCAGGTGAAGATGCAGCTGCCGGCGCAGCCGGCGGCCATGATGTCCTCGTAGCAGTCGATGATGGCCTGCCCCTGCTCCTGCTCGGTCATATGCCCCTGGTTGCGGCCGGTGTTGGTGTCGCGCTGGGCCATGCCGCGCCCGGTGGAGACGCCGTACTCGGAGATGACCACCGGCAGCGTGTGGTACTCGTTCAGTATCTTCAGATAGGCGTAATAGGTGTTCACATTGCCGTCGTAGTCATAAAAGTCCATCCGCAGGTCGCCTGTGAGCAGGTCGCCTATGCGTACGCCGTAGTCCGTCTCGTAGTAGAAGTCCCCCATGCCCGCTTCCTCGGTGCCCGCGTCCACGGGGCTGATGAGGTAGTTGAAATAGTCCGGGTAATAGGGGTACACGTGATAGGAGGCGAACTGCCCGGCGATGAAGGCGTCCGTGGTCCTGATGTGCTCCACGTCCACCGTGGCGCATTTGAGGAAATGCGCGGTGATGTCCGCCGGATAGACGAAGGGGTCGGTCGTGGGCCAGTTGGAGAAGGCCACCAGCCGCTGCTGCCCATAGCGGCTGCTCTCATACTCGATGATCTTGTCGCCCACCTCGCAGAGCATGGCCTCGAACGCCGTGGCCTCCGGCGAGGTGTACATGTATGTCCCCTGGTAGCTGTTGCGCTCCGGGTACTTGTTGTTCGTGTAGGCGACGGTCACGTCCTCCCACTCCACGCCCAGGATATAGCCGATCACCCAGCGGGACACGTCGTTGCGGTAGCTGCCCGAGCCCAGCCCGCGCCCCAGCGAGAGGCTGCGCTGCCCGTGCAGCACATCGACCAGCGTCTGGCAGTCGTCGATGAACGACTCCTGGAAGTCCGGGTCATAGGCGTCGCGGTGCGAGAACTGCACATAGTCGTTCACCCACACGCCGTGGATGAGCCACAGCGGCTCCTCCCCCGCGGCCTCCCGGGCCGTGTTGTACTCATAGAGGGCGTTGTAGAAGTCGTCCTGCAGCAGTATATAGACGCGGATGGTGTTGGCCCCCAGCTCCTGCACATACTGGAACCAGCGCAGGTAGGTCTCCTCGTCGATGGCGTAGTCCGTGGCCCACTCGCCGGGGATGCCCACGCCCATGTTCACGCCGCGTATCTCAAAGGGCTGCCACTGGCCGTCCCTCTCCATCAGTATCTCCTTGCCCTCGACCTTCATGAAGCTCTCGACAGGCCCGCCGGTGGACACGTCCACGTAGAACCCCAGCTGGTAATAGGCGTACCAGCCGGCAAAGAGCAGCACTACCGCCACACAGACGAGGATGATGAATTTTTTCAATGCGGCGGCCTCCCTTCGCGCTCAGTGGTCGTATTTCTTGACGGCCGACGGGTGGCCGTACTGGAGGATGATCTCGATGTATTCGTCCATCCACGCCCCGCGCTCGACGATGAAGTCCTTCAGGTACTGCACCGCCTCCTCAAAGTCCGCGGGGTTGCGGGACATGGGCACGAGCGGCGTATACTCCTCGAAGGAATAGCCCCAGACCTCAAAGTTCCGCTCAATGGCGGGGCCCAGCCACTCGATGGTGTCGTCGATATAGCCCAGCAGGTACTCGTCGCTGAGGAAGCTCCCGCGCCACATGCGGTAGCGGTCGATGACGCGCTCGTCATAGTCCTCCGCGCGCATGAGCATCTTCTGCCAGGGCACGTTCTGCATCTGGAAGCCGTCCGTCCCGATGTCGTTATAGAAGTTGCGGCAGGAGTTGTTGAAGTCCCAGACCGCCATGTGGTACTTCCCGCCTATGTCCTTGTAGATGTAGGTGGAGAGCACGCCCGCGTCATAGTTCTGCGTGAACTCGTTGAGTATGAAATAGTCCGCGAAGGAGTTCACATCCAGGTAGGTCTGATACCCGTAGTCGTGCGTGTTGTAGTCGTAGGAATAGAGCGCCTTTTCAAAGTCGGAGAATTCCTGCTCGATGGCGTCCGCCAGCTCCTGCGTCAGGTCGCCCGCGCGCGGGTACTCGATGTCGATGTTGATGCCCTGCGAGCGCCTGATGATGTATGTGTAATACGTGAAATTGTCGATGTTCTTCAGCTCGTTGCTGCTGCCGCGGTCCAGCCGGAGCACATAGCCGGTGGCGGTGGTGTTGTCCACGGGTTCGGAGACGTCCACCCGGCAGCCCTCGCCGTTGGTGACGGTCTCCGTCATCAGGTAGAGCCCCATGTACTCCCCGTTGAGTATCACCTCGCAGAAGCGGACGTTGGGCGCCCACTCCATCATCTCCCCGGCGATGTTGTACCACATGTAGTTGCGTATCAGCGTCTTGTCCAGGTAGGGCCCGTGCAGCGCCCACTCATAGTGGCTGTCCATGCCCATCACCTCGTGGTCCTTATACGACCCGTCGCCGTCCACGAAGCGCAGCAGGTAGTTCTTCTTGTCAAAAAAGCGCGAGGAGTTCCCGCGTATGCGGATGAGCGCGCCGCTCTCCAGGTCCGGCTCGTCGGAGGGGTGGTGGTTGCGCGTACTGTCGTCCATGATGCGCACCCGGGCCGTTATCATCGCCTCGCCCGTTTCCGACTTTGAGGCGATGACCTCCCCGTCCTCTTCGTAGCCCAGCGGCTCGCCCGGTATCTCCGCGCCGCCCGTGTCGATGACCACCAGCGGCAGATGTGTGCACAGCTCCGTCCCGTCGCAGCCGCAGCCGGCGTCCGGCGAGCGCGCTTCCAGGTGCTGGTGCACGCGGTAGGGCCCCTCCTGCGCCTCCACGGCGGTGGCGGCCAGCGCGCACAGCAGCACCAGCGCCGCCATTGCCGCGCCCAGCGCCTTATATTTCACGCCGCCGCCCCCTTTCCGCGTCCTTTCACCGTCCGTTAAACGCCCGCTCAGCCGCTGATGTCGTCGTTCTGCGTGACGATGTTGAAGTATTCCACGCCGCCCAGCTCATAGACGGCGTCCGTGATGCTCTTGCCGGAGGCCGCCTTTTCGCTCACGGGCCGCTCAAGGTACCTGCCGTTCAGCTCATAGATGAACTCCACGCTGCCCTCCGTCGTGTTTTTGGCCCGCAGAATGGCCTTCCTGTCATAGTACTGGAAGATCAGCGCCTCCACCTTGGCCTCGTTGATGCGCGCGGCGCGCAGGATGAGCAGCACGCGGTTATCCGTACGGATGCGCCCGAAGAGGAGCAGCACCAGGAACACCACGCAGCTCCCCGCCCCCGCGGTGATGTAGTCGCCCGCGCCGCAGCAGATGCCCACCACGATGGCCCAGAAGA
>CHCFR05602__coassemble_1204_pt1 | contig 11588 bp, 9 predicted proteins | sample CHCFR05602__metabat2_high_PE_010 | metagenome-assembled genome bin CHCFR05602
GGCTTTGCCTCGGGGCGATACCTTATCTTGCGCCTTTGAGGCGCAACCGCGCCGCTGTGCGGCGCGAGGGGGAGCTTACGAGGGGGACGAAGTCCCCTTCGTAATTGCTGTTGCCAGCATCTTCGCCATTTCCGCGCGGGTGAGGCCGGCGGCGGGGCTGAGGCCGCTGCCGTCGCCCTGGACGATGCCCATGCTGATGAGCGTGGCGGCGGCTTCGCGCGCCCAGTCGGCCACGGCTGCGCCGTCAGAATAGCCCTCCAGCAGCGTCACGTCGCCCACGTCATAGACCACGCCCAGGCTGCCGAACGCGCGGTAGAGGAAGGTGAAGCCCTCCTGGCGCGTGAGCGTGGCCTCGGGGGAGAAGGTGGTGTCGGAAGTGCCGGTGGTGATGCCCTCGGCCTTGGCCCAGGCGACGGCGCTGGCGTAATAGGCGTCCGCCGGCACGTCGGTGAAGCCGGCTGCGGCGGAGACCTGCGGCTGGCCCGCCGCGCGGTAGAGCATGAGCACGAAGTCGCAGCGGCGCATGGTGTTGTCCGGGCCGAAGGTGGTGTCCGTGATGCCGGTGACGATGCCGGCCTCATAGAGCTCCTTCACCGGCCCGGCGGCCCAGTGGCCCTTCATGTCGGCGAACTCCACGGCCACCTTGACGGGCACCGTGGCCGTCAGCCCGGCGGCGGAGACGGTGATGGTCCCCTCCGCGCCCGGGGCGCCGGAGGCCACATATACGCCCTCGGCGGATACGGCCCCCACGTCGCCGCTGAGCGTGAACTGCACGTCGGAGTCCTCGCTCAGCACCTCGCGCATGTTGTACTGCAGCTGCGCGCGGAGCCGGACGCTCTCGCCCTGCTCGAGCAGCAGCTGTTCAACCTCTTCGCCGCTCGCGGCGTCCACGACGGTCAGGGAATCGGCCTTTTCCACCACGTGCAGCGTGCTGGTGCCGTAGGCGGAGCCGGCGGAGAGGGTAATCACGTCTGCACCGGCAGTGGCGGGCGCGGTGTAGACGCCGGAGGCGATGGAGCCGCGGGAGGCCGTGGCCCGCACCTGGCCGGAGAGGCGCACGGTGCGCATGGTGTTGTCCGTGGCCGCCAGCTCCAGCGGCAGCGAGCTGCCGGCGAGGATATAGGCCCCGTCGTCCGTGAGGAAGAGGTTTTCCGCCTCGCCGCTGGGCTCCTCGTCGGTGACGAAGAGGATGTAGGAGCAGACGGAGCGCAGCGTGCCGTCCGAGGGGCGGTTGACGATGGTGTAGCCGTCGTTGCCCGGCATCCGCAGGGCGAGGGCGCTGGAGCCGCCGCCGTCCATGTTGACGACGGTGACGCAGCCCATGGAGAGCAGGTCGGCGGCCAGCTCCTCCAGCGTGCTGCCGGCGGAGAGCCCGCTGCGGCCGTCCATCACCTGATAGACCACCGAGCCGTCGCGCATGAGGCCGATGACCGTGCGCGGGTTGGCCTCGTCGATGCTTGTGTCCCAGTACTGCGGCTCATAGAGCGCGCCGCCCAGCGCGAGGATGTTGCCGCAGCCGGAGACCCACTGCGCGTCCGCAAGGGCGGGGTCCGTGCAGGTGGTGAAGATGTTCACCTCGTCGCCGATCATGAAGCCGGAGAGCACGCTCTCCAGCCCGGCGGCGTCCGAGGCCGTCAGTATCAGGTAGCCGGGGCCGATCTCCACGGCCTCCTCGCCGGTGACGATGTCGTCCACCTCGCAGCGTATCTCGCCATCCAGCGAGAGCTCGCCGTGGTCGCGGACGCGCAGGCGGATGTACCAGCCGCTCTCGTCCGTGCGGGTGGAGACGGTGGAAAAGTATTCGCTGTAGAGGTAGAGCCCGTCGTCGGCGCGGGTCTTGTTCAGGTGCGTGGTCTCGAAGACCTGGCCGGTGGCGTCGTTCTCGATGGTGATATAGACCTCCGGCCGCGAGGAGACGGCGGCCGTGCCGTCCTCATAAAAGCCGATGGCGTGGTTGCCCTCGGGCGAGGACTTGTATATGCCGTCCTCCACCACCATGCCGCAGGGGATGCGCGTGTCCCAGTAGCCGAAGTCGGCGTTGACGGCGCCAACCACGTCATAGCCCAGGGCCTGGGCGTAGTCGATCATGTTGGTGATGGTCATGCCGCCGTAGATGGTGTCGCAGGCCATGACGATGGGCCGCACGCTCCCGCCGGGCTCCAGCGTGAGGGTGTAGGTCTCCACGCGCTCGTCCTTTTCGTTGTAGGAGAGGGCGTTTTCGTACGTCAGGCCGTCCGCCAGGGCCCATTCGTTGGTGTACACGGCCTGGCCCGTGCCCTCGCCGTAGGCGAGCGCGCAGGTGCCGAGCAGCGCGAGCGCAAGGAGGAGGGACAGCACTTTTTTCATCGGTCTCTTCCTTTCTGGGGCGCGGCGCTCAGCCGCGCGGGGATGTGGTATGGACGCCGGGAAGGCGCCCGGCGTTCCCGCATATTTTATCACGCGCCGCGGCGCTTGTCCATTGGGCATTTACGGAACGCAAAAAACGCCGGCCCGCCGCGAGGCGGGCCGGCTGCCGCGGCCGCGCTATACGATGCGCCGGTCGCGCTTCTGGCTGTCGTAGTGCCTGTTCAAAAACGGGCGGATGACGTAATAGATGAGCTTGTTCTCCAGGTTGAACATATAGATGGTGAAGGTCGCAACGAAGGCGCCGAGGAGCACCAGCGCGAGCTTCAGGAATATGCCGCAGAGCTTCTTTTTCATGTGCGCCTTCCTTTCTTACCACGCTTCGGAATCGTCGAAGTCCACCAGCGTGGGGTCCAGCGGCTCCTCGCCGACGACGACGGTCATGTAATTGTTGACGATGTTGCGCATGTCGCGGCGGGAGACGGTGCGGCAGTCCTCCAGGTCGTGCTCGACGAAGATGAAGTAGAAGCCGAGGTCGCGCGCCTGCTCTTCCATCATGGCGTGGACGCCGTTCATGCCCTTGCAGGCGACGTTGTCGTTCATCAGCACCATGTCGCAGTTGAAGTTCTTGGCCCATTCCCAGACGGCGTTCACATTGTCCCAGCCGCCGACGGCGTGGTGGCGCATGACGCCCTTCTCGCTGAAGAGGGCCAGGTCCTTGATGGCCTGCTCGGGGTCGTCCGTGCTTATCATGTTGTGGCCCATGGTGGAGTCCATGTTGAGCACGATGTCGATGCCCCAGCAGTTCTGCGTCCAGGTGGGGAAGTCGGTGTAATACACCGCGCTCGGGCCCCAGAGAAAGGCGCGATGGCGCGTTTTGCCGCCGAAGGGCTTGTGCTTCTGCTCATAGCAGCGGCGCATGATCTTGATGACCTTGCGGTCGGTCTTGGTGAAGTAGTCCTCCTGGCCGTTGACGCTGGCCCAGGCGTACAGGCGGTAGAGCGTCTCCGCGATGCCGCTGAGGGCGCTGTAGTCGGTCTTGAAGATGTCCCACTTCTCCAGCTCGATGGTGTTCTGCTCGTTCATCTGCTTGGCGCGCTCGAAGAGGGCGTCCCAGTCGTACTTCTCGCCGTACTCCTCCTCGATGAACTTGATGGCGTCCTTCAGCATCTGCGTGGAGTAGGGGTGCGCGCCGGGCTCGTTGTGTATCATGGCCAGGGTGACGGGGAAGTCCGGCATGGCCATGCGCCGGCGCTGGAACATGCTGGTGGCCTCGCTGGCGTTGCAGGGCATGTTGGTGGTCAAAAACGCCTTGCCGATGAGCGGGAAATCGTCGTTGAAGGTGACGCCCGTTTCCGCCGAGCAGCGGGAGCAGACATCCGCCGCCAGGCCGAAGGACTCCGCCACGTCGATGTAGAAGGGCTCCAGCTGCTGGTCGATGTCGCAGATGATGAACTCCGGCAGGGTCTGCAGGGGGATGGGGATGAGGTTGGGGAAGCCCGTCATGAAGAGGGGCGGCAGCACCTCGTCCATGGGCACCATCTTGTCCGTCAGCGGACCGCCGCCCAGGCGGCGGTCGTTGGAGAGCACAAGGGCGATCTTCTTCGTCAGGCTCTGCACGATGGCGTGCATGTTGAGGTGGGCTATCTTCAGCTCCGGCCCGCGGTAGCCCTGGTAGAGGCGGTCGATGAAGGCGAAGGTGCCGAGGTAGGAGCCCATCCAACGGTACTCCCAGATGCCCTTGAGCACGGGCAGCGGCGCGCTGGCCACCATCAATCCCATGCTCTTGAGGTTGTTCAGCCAGGCCAGGTAGTCCACCATCGTGTCGTGCACGCCGCGCCACTCGCGGTATTTGGCGATGCCGGTCTTGTCATAGTAGCGGTCGCGCTGGCCGCCCTTGCCGTTCTCCGCGCGCCAGATGGGGTCGAACCGCTGCAGCTTCCTGTCGATAAAGGCGGTGACGGGGTTTTTCATCGGCTTACCTCCTTTGCCTGGATGTGCTTGATCTCCAGACTCTCCACGAAGGCCTGGAAGCGCGTGCGCAGCTGGCCCACGCTGCCCAGGGCGTATTCCTTCTCGATTGTGCAGCAGGGCACGCCCATCTCGTTTTGCAGCACGTGCGCGGCGAGGACCTTCTCATAGCTCCAGAACTCGCAGAACTTCATGCTCTCATAGATGACGCCGTCCGCGTGGAACTCGTCCACCAGGCGCCTGATCTCCGTGTGCCGCTGGTCGATCTTGTCGCCGGACATGAAGCGCGCGCACTGGTTCCAGTGCTGGTAGTGGCGGCAGATCGCGTCGAAGGCCGTCTCGCCCTCCGCGATCTCGATGCGCTCGCGGCCGGGGAAGCTGCCGAAGCAGTAGCGGTCGGCCACGACCATGGCCCCGCAGCTCTCGAGCAGCTTGGTGAAGTCTGGGTCGTCGATCTCGCTGCCGGCCACCACCACGCGCGCGCGGAAGGGGAAGGACGGCTCCGGCTCGCGCGTTTTCAGCTCCTCCAGCGTCTCCTTCAGGTAGGGGAGGATGAGGTAGTGCGGGCACACCTCGCTCACCAGCTGCATGACGTGGAACTCATAGCCGGTGATGGGCGGGTTCTCCATCTTGCGGAAGGAGCCGATCTCCGTCATCACGTCGCAGAGCTCGTTGAACTCCGCCACCGCCTGGCGCAGGGCCTCCTCCGAGGTGTCCACGCCCAGCTTCTCGTGCATGGCGTCCAGCACCTTTAGCTGCAGCTGCTGCTTGTAATAGTCAAGGCTCGTCTTGTCGCCCTTCATGGGAGGGTCGATGATCGTGACGAAGAAATTGTCGTGCTTTACCGGGTTCAGCAGGAAGAAGTGCTCCTCCATGCGCTCCATGGCGGCGCAGCCCTCCGCCCCGAAGAGGGCGCTCAGGTAGTTATAGCCGCCCTCGATGGCGCGCTCGAGGATGGAGCGGACGTAGGGACAGTTGCGGTTGGTCATGTAGTAGGTCGCTATGTCCGCCGACTGGCAGCGCGGCGCGCGCAGCCGGCTGGAAAAGCAGCCGGGCAGGTTCAGCAGCACCTCGGGGATATAGTAGCAGTTATACCCGAGGGCCAGCTTGCCATCCTCCACCGCCCTGGCGACCAGCTCGTTATTGGCCTCCTGCAGGAGGTTTTCAAAGTAGATCAGGTGTTTCAGATCCTTCAATTCACAGCCCCCTCTATGTACTTGTTTTCGGACAAAGCAAACGGCAGCCGGCAAATACCGGACAACAGCCGCCAATTTGTACTAAAATTATAGTACATGCGGCGGGCATTGTCAAACAATTTGCTAACACTTTGTTAATTTTCTACAGAGGCGGCCCGACCTGGGCGGCAAAACATACCCTTGACAAATGATATACTGTGTGGTACGATGTACCCACAGGAGGCGAGGGAATGAACATCGAGGAATGGCGCAGCCAGATAAAGCGCGGGACGCTGGAGTTCGGCATACTGCTGCTGATAGAAAAAAAGCCGCGCTACGGCTATGAGCTCATCAGCTGCCTGGAGCGCTCGCCGATGCTCTCGACCAAGGAGAGCACGGTGTATCCCCTGCTGCGCAGGCTGCTGAAAGACGGCTGCCTGAGCGCGCGCTGGCAGGAGACCACGGAGGGCCTGCCGCCGCGCAAATATTACGAGTTGACGGAGGCCGGGCGCGGCTACCTGGACGCCATGCGGCGGGACTGGGCGGAGCTGAACGCGGCGATGAAGGAAATGGAGGACGAGGGAAATGGCTGAATCCATGGAAAAATATCTCGCGGAGGTGGACCGCCGTCTGCGGCGGCTGCCGGTGGGCGAGCGGCTGGACATCGTGAACGAGCTCAGGAGCGAGATGGCCGAGCTGTCCGCCGCCGGGCTGGCGCCGGAGCAGATAGAGCAGCGGCTGGGCTCCGCCCGCTCGCTCGCCGCGGGCTATCTGGGCGAGGCGATAGCGAAGTCGCCGCGCTTTTCCTGGCGCAAGCTGGGGCTGCTGGCGGCCTTTTACAGCTACGCGGGCCTGGGCGGCGTCATCGTTTTGCCGGTGACGGGCATCTGCGCCGTGGCGTTCATCATCTGCGGCGCGGCCTGCCCGCTGGTGGGGCTGGCCGGCCTCGTCTGCGCGCTGGCGGGGAACCCGCTGCCCTGGGTGATGTTCCAGATAGGCGCCTGGACGGCCGGACCGTGGCTCGCCTTTGCGCTCAGCGCGCTCACCGGCGCGGCGCTCATCGGGCTGGGCCTGCTCTGCTGGAAGGCGACCGTGGCCTTCGTCCGCTCCGTCAGCGGCGCGAAGCGGAAGATAAACGGATAAAAAACGCCGCCCGGCAGTCGCCGGGCGGCGCGGTGTTTTGGCCTCAGCCCTTGTATGTGGCGATGGGCGCGCGCTTGTGCGCGCTTTTTTCGTGCATGGCCTCGATCCTGGCGACGGTCTCGGCGCTGCCCTCGCGGCGCAGCAGCCAGGCGTCGATGTCCGCATATGAAAGGCCCATCTCCGCCTCGTCCGTCTGGCCTTCGAAGAGGCCGGCGGAGGGGGCTTTTTCTATCACCGAGCGCGGCGCGCCCAGGAATTCGAGGAACTCATAGATCTCCGTCACCGTCAGATCGGCGATGGGGTCGAAGTCGTGCGCCCCGTCGCCCCACTTGGTGAAATAGCCCACATAGGCCTCGCTGGCGTTGCCCGTGCCGGCCACCAGCCGCCCCTCGGCGTGGGCCACGGCGTAGAGCGCCGTCATCCGCAGGCGGGGGGCGATATTGGCCACGGCCATGTCCGTCAGATGCGTGGCGCCGCCGAGGGCGGAGACCAGGGCCTCGCGCGCGGCGGTCAGGTCCACCGTGCGGCACTCGATTCCGAACTTTTCCGCCACTTCCAGGCCGTCGTCGCGGTCGATGCCGTAATTGCGGCGGCTGGCGCAGGGCATGATGATGCCCACGGTGTCCTCGCAGGCGGCCTTGCAGAGGATGCCGACGAGCGCGGAGTCCTTGCCGCCGGAGTTGCCATAGACTATGCCCTTCATGCCGCTCGCGGCGAGCTGGGCGCGGATGAAGCCCACACGGCTCTCAAATTCTTTTGAATAGTCTCTCATCATCATGCCTCCCGCAAAAATATAAAGCAGTGACAGCGCACAAACGCCTGTATGTCAGGCGCCGAGGGGAAATTCAAAGGTAAAATTCCGGCTCGCGGCGGGCGGCGCAGGCTTTTTTCAGCTTGACCGATGTGGCGGCGAGCATGGCGGGGTTGAGCCGGCGCGCATAGTGCGGGCAGACGGCCACGCAGCGCATGCAGGTGATGCACTTGCCGCCGTCCGTCTTTTCAGGCGCGGCGGGGTCGATGGCCCCCGTGGGGCATTCGGCCGCGCACTTGCCGCACTGGCCGCACTTTGACTTTGGGGCCGAGGGGTGCATGGGCACGCCGCCGAACTCGCGGTAGGGCCGGCTGCCCGGGGGCGTGACGGCGCTCAGGGCCTCCGCGGCGGGGGCGGCGGCGAGCTTTTCCCTGACGGCGGCGGCAAAGCGCTCAAGGGCGGCGAAGTCGGCGCTGTCCGGGCGGCCGGCGGCGATGTCCGGCACGATGGAGTGGCGGGCGATGAAAGCCCCGGCGGCGATCACGCGGAAGCCGCGCTCCGCCGCGGCGTCGCACAGCTCCAGCAGCGCGTCCTCATACGCGCGGTTGCCATATACGGCGACTACGACCGCCGGCGTGCCGTGGGCCGTTATCCCCCGCAGCCGCTCCACGGAGAGCGCGGGGACGCGCCCGCCGAATACCGGCGCGGCGATGACGGCAAGCTCGTCCGCGGCGAACTCCCGCGCGGCGGGGCGCACGGTGACGTCCAGCTCCTCCGCGCCGGGACACAGCGCCGACGCCAGGCGCGAGGCGATGCGCCGCGTCCCGCCCGTGGGCGAGAAATAGAGCGCGGCGGCGCGTTTTATCTCCATATCCATACCTCCATGCGCGTCGTGCGGGTGGCACAACGCTTTTGCCATATCTGATATATTATAGCACGCGCATGCGGCGGACTTCAAGCGCCGTTGCATTGCCGCGCCGCGTGTGATAAAATCAAAATACACCTATCTGCACCTGGAGGCGAGATGTTTTTGAAGAGGACAGCCGCCATATTGCTTTGCATTTGCTTTATCCTGGCCGCTTTCACGGGGTGCGGCGAGCAGCCGGGCGGCCATGACCGGCCCGGCCACAGCGCGGACACGCCCGCCGCGCCGGACGGGCAGCTGCCCGCGGCGGAGGTCGCGCTCACGAGCGAGACGGCGGAGGAGAACGTGCTGCGCGCCGCCGTGCTCTACGACGGCTCGGACGGCTCCGCCGCCTGGCAGGACCTGTATTCGCGCCTTGAGCAGCCGCTGCTGCTGGGCTTCACGGCGGAGGCCGTGGATATCTCCGGCGAGTGGTCGCTGGAGGGCTATGACATCGTCTATCCGCACGAGAGCATCGCCGGCTCCGCCCACGCGGAGGAGGCGCGCTCCGCCATCGTCGAGTTCGTCGCCGGCGGCGGCTCGGCCTTCCTCGACAACGATCTCTACGGCTTTTTCGACGCGGAGTTCCTGGGCGCGGAGGGCTTCTCGCCCCTGGACGCCTATCCGTCTGACGCGGAGTGGCCGGACGCGGGGGAGGACCTGGCGGAGATGCAGCGCATCATGCGCGCCTATCTGGAGCTGCTGCCGCAGTACGCGGACGTGTCCGCCCTGGAGCTGGGCGTGGCCATGGACTGTTCCACGGCGGTGCCGCTGGCGCTCAGCGACGGCCGCGCCCTCGCGGCGGTGAACGCCTACGGCGGCGGCTACGTCTATTTCGCCAGCGAGCTGCTGCCGGGGGACGCCTCCGTGGCCGGCACGGGGCTGGTGCAGCGCGGCGCCAGCTCGGCTGTCTCCACCACGGACATGGGCGCGGCGCGGCTCATCGAGAACGCCTTCGCCGCCTTCGTCGCCAAACGCACGCTGGGCTACGCCCTCTGGCGCGTCTACGGCGTCTACGGCTCGCCGGGCATGAGCTGGCAGGCCGCCATCGAGGACACGGCGGCCGTCTCCGGCACGGCGGCGCAGGACTTTGCCGCGCTCTGCCGCCAGTACGGCCAGGCGCCGAGCTATTCGCTGGCGCGCAGCGTCTATACCCGCGGCCTGCGCGCGGAGAGCGTCTCCACGCTGCTCTCGCAGGACGGCTCGCTGCTGCGCTTCGCTTCCGACCTCTATGAGAGCGGCTATTCCGCCGGCACGCACGCCGTGGCCGGGGACAGCTATCTGACGCTGGCGCGTTTCCCGGACAGCGGCGGCTACGCCGAGCCCTCCGGCCTCAGCGCGGGGGCCTATCCCTGCGCCTGCGACCTGGACGGGGACGGCCTTATTGACCTGCTCTGCGGCTCGTCGGACGGCAGGCTGTGGTTTTTCCGCGGCCTGGGCTATGACGGCCGATTGCTTCTGGATGCGGGCGAGGCGCTGACGGACGCGGAGGGCCTGGAGCTCGCCGTGCCCGGCGCGAGCGCCCCCACCGTGGCGGACGTGGACGGCGACGGCGTGCCGGACATACTCTGCGGCGCGGCGCACGGGGAGGTCTATCTCTTCCGCGGCCTGGCGGAGGGCGGCTTCGCCGCAGGCGAGATCTTCTACGAGGCGGCCATCGAGGGCCGCGCGCTGCCGGAATACGGCGACCTAAACGGCGACGGCATCGCCGATTTGGTGATCGGCTCCGACTGCGGGGAGCTGCTGGCCGTCTACGGCGCGGAGGGCGGCTTTGCCGCCTCGCCGGTGGAAATAAGCTTCTTCGGCGTGGACGGGGACTGGTTCGCCCCGCGCATCTGCGACGTGAACGGCGACGGCGTCGCCGACCTGGCGCTGGGTACGGCGGCGGGCTATGTGGCCCTGCTCACCGGCGACGGGCAGGGGGGCTTCGCCTCCGCCGGCTGCATCGAGCTGGACGAGCGCAACGCCGACGGCAACTACCACGCCAAATTCGGCGAAAACTGCGCGCCCAGCTTTGCCGACATCGACGGCGACGGCTATACGGACCTCGTCTGCGGCAGCTTGGAATACGGCCTGTCCTATCCCATCGACAGCAGGTATTTCCCGCTGCGCGAGGAGCTGCTCGCGCTGGTGGGCGGCGTCACCGGCGAGGGCTGGTACATGGGCGCGCACTTCTTCGCCGGCTTCGGGGCCTCGCCGGAGCGGGAGAGCTATGAGCTCTCCGCCCAGCTGGCGGCCATGCAGGGCTACGGCGTGGCCTACGGCCGCCTGGGCGCGGGGCTGCACGCCGGCGCGTCCCTCTCCGGCGACCCGGCGCAGACCTACCTCAGCCTCTGGGACGGCGGCGTGCTCTGGTGCGCCGGCCTCTCCGGCGAGGTGGAGGAACTGGGCGCGGGCGAGCTGCTATCGCTGCCCTTCTACCTCACGCGCGGCGGCGAGCGGACGATACTGCTGCTCGACGCTTCGCCCGCGCTGGACGACCCGGACTGGGCGCAGGCGGCCTGCTCTCTGGGCCTGCCGCTGCTGCTGGAGGCCGAGCTCTGGGACGGCGCGGCGCTCGCCGGGCGCGTGGCCGGCGCGGCGGAGCTGTGCGCGCAGTACGGCTACAGCTCCATGACGGAAAGCCAGCTGATGTACGCCGCGGCGGCGGCGGCCAACCTGGAGCTGGACGTGATGGGCAACAGCAGTAGCCGCTTCGACATCGAGCTGGTGGGCGCCGGCGCGACCAACACGACGGCGCTCTATTCCGGCATCTATCAGACCTCCTGCGGCGTGCGCGTCTCCCTCGGCGAGGCGCTGAGCGGCCTGGAGCTGGCGGTGGACGCCAACGTCTGGCGCCGCGTGGGGAACGACATCTACGTCGGCCTCGACCGGCCCGTGCGCATCTATGAGGCCGAGGCGGGGGCGGAGGAGACGCCGCACCTCGCGCGCGTCAACCTGCCGGCCATGCTCTCCGTCCACGAGGGCGGGGCCTCCGTGCTCTTCGACACGGGCGGCATGATGCAGGTGGAGACCTCCGCGCCGGCCACGACGGAGTCCGACGGCTGGACGACCGAGCCCGCGCCCGGCGGCGGTACCGTGTTCACAAAATATTCCTCGACCCCGGGCTCGATACTGATAAGCTACGAATGACGGCGTGGCCTGGCTTCGCTTGTGCCGCTGAGTTTACGGAAACCCAAAGCCTCCCCTGCCGTGCAGGGGAGGTGGAGGCGCGTAAGCGCGGCCGGAGGGGTGGTATAAGTTTGCACTCCTTCGGTAGGATGCGCAAAGTCCCACCACCCCTCAGCCGGCTTCGCCGGCA
>CHCFR05602__coassemble_1216_pt1 | contig 11487 bp, 10 predicted proteins | sample CHCFR05602__metabat2_high_PE_010 | metagenome-assembled genome bin CHCFR05602
GGCGCTCGGCCTCCTCCTTGCGGTAGCGGAAGCGCGAGATGCCCGCGGCCTCCTCCAGCACCTCGCGGCGCTCGTCGCTTTTGCCGCTGATGATCTCGGCGATGCGCCCCTGCCCGATGATGGAATAGCCGTCGCGGCCCATGCCGGTGTCCATCAGCAGCTCGTTCACGTCGCGCAGGCGCACCTGCTCGCGGTTGATGTAATACTCGCTCTCGCCGCTGCGGTAATAGCGCCGGGTGATGGTGACCTCCTCGGCGTCGTTGGCCAGTATCCCGGCGGAGTTGTCGATGACCAGCGAGACCTGGGCAAAGCCCATGGCCGGGCGTTTGGCCGTGCCGCCGAAGATGACGTCCTGCATCTTGCCGCCGCGGAGCGTTTTGGAGCTCTGCTCGCCCATGACCCAGAGGATGGCGTCGGAGATATTCGATTTTCCCGAGCCGTTGGGCCCCACGATGGCGGTGATGTCCCGCTCGAAGGTGAGGCGCGTTTTGTCGGGGAAGGACTTGAAGCCCTGGATCTCGAGCGCTTTCAGGTACGTAGGTGTTCCCTCGCTTGTGATTTAGTAAAATATGCCTTTTCCGGGCGGCGCAGCGCGCCATGCCGTGGCATAGCGTACTATTTTACCATGCGGCATAGCGTTTTTCAAGCGGCAATGCGCCCCGGAGCGGCGCGGGGAAGGCGAAAAAGCCCCGGTCTCCCGGGGCTTTTTCGTGCGTTTTGTTGGTTTGTGGGGTCAGGTGGTCCCTGTGGCAGCAATGTCTGGCAAACCTTCTATGCCATTCACACAGTCCTCATCAATTCCCTGCCCGCCGGCGTGATGGCCGCCTTCTTCCTGCTGCTCTGCGCGCTGTTCCTGCTGGGGCTCTATAACGGCGTGGCCGCCTGGCGGCTGCTGCTGCTCATCTTCGCCTCGGCCGGCCTGGCCGTGGGCCCCATGACCGAGGGTTACGGCTCCTATTTCCTCCCCGAAACGCTGTGCCGCATCCTCTCCGACGAATGGCTGCAAAACCTCGCCGCCCTCGCCGTGCTGGCCTATCTGCTCAGCAGCCGCGAGCGCGAATTCTGGCGCTGGCTGGGCCGCGTGACGCTCTGGAGCGCCGCCGCCCTGCTCGCCTGTTACCTCGTTTCCCTCGCCACGGGCGGCTACCTCGCGAGCTATCTCAACGCCGAGGTCTCCGCGCTCTTTTCCAACGGCATTTACCGCGGGCTGCTATTCTGGCTCACGCGCTGGCTGGTGGCGGTGTGCGCGCTGCTCTCCGCCTTCGAGCTTGCCCGCAAGCTGTCGCGCGCGCAGGCGGAAGCCCGCGCCCTGGCCGTGAAGGACCGCGTGATGGCGGAAAATTACCGTTCCCTGCTGGAAAAGCACCACGACACGGCCGTGATGCGCCACGAGTGGAAAAACCAGTTATCCGCCCTCCGGCTCCTGGCGGAGGGCGGGGACAGCGCGGCTCTGGAGGCGCGGCTCGACGAGCTCGCCGGCATGCTCGACCGCCTTGACCCCCAGCAGTACACCGAGCACCGGGCCATCAACGCCATATTGCAGAACGCCGCCGCGCGCGCCGCGGATCAGGGCGTGGAATTCCGCTGCAGCGCCCTGGTGCCCGCCGGGCTGCACATCGACGAGGGCGACCTCTGCACGCTGCTCATAAACATGCTCGACAACGCCGTGGAGGCCGCCGCGCGCGTGCCCGCGCCGCGCCGGCGGGAGGTCAACTGCCACATCAAATACCACCAGGGCCACCTGGCCGTCTCCTGCGTGAACAGCTGCCAGGGCCCGCCGCACGTTGACGAAGCCGGCCGCCTGCTGACAGAAAAACCAGGCCCCGGCGAACACGGCCTGGGCCTGGTGCAGATGCGCGCCGTGGCGGAAAAATACCACAGCCGCCTGAATATACCTATGACAACGAGACCTTCACGGCGGAGACCGCCCTGCAGGTGCCGTAAAACGAAACGGGGCGCTCGGCGCCCCGTTTTCATGTCGTGTTCAGATAGTGGACGAAGCGCTCGTGCAGGCGCTCGTAGTAACTGCGCCCCACGGGGATGACCGTGCCGTCGTCCAGCAGCACGCCCCGGCGGTCGATGGAGGCGATGTACCTCATATTCACCAGGAAGCTGCGATGGCAGCGGCAGAATATCCGCGACGGCAGCAGCCGCTCCAGCTCGGATATGTTGATGCGGTAAGAACGGGCCCCTCCGGCAGGCAGGCCACGGCCATATGGTCCTGGCTCTCGATATAGCGCAGGGCGCGCAGCGGCAGCGAGAACACGCCCGTTTTCGTGTGTATGGACACCGTCTCCGGCGTGTGGTGCAGCCGCAGGTCGGTGCCCAGCGCGTCCGACAGTTCCGCCCTGCGGACAGGCTTGAAGAGGTACTGTATGGGCCGCACGGCATAGCCGTCCTTCAGGAAATCGCTGCTGCTGGTGATGAACAGCAAACTCACGTCCTCGTCCCAGCCGCGCAGCTGCTTCGCCAGCTCCATGCCCGTCTTGCCCTCCATCAGGATGTCCAGGCACAGCAGGTCAAAGCGCTCCCCCGCGCCGAGGGCGCCCTCCAGCTCCTCCGCGCTGGAAAAGGCGGCCACGGAGTGCTCCACGCCCCAGCCGTCCAGTATCTCGCCGCAGAGCGCGCACCGCGCCGCCCGCGCCTGTTCCTCGTCCTCGCACACCGCCAGCCGGTACACCCGTTCCTCACCTCCCCTTTTATTCTACCACCAAGCGCCCCAAGCTTCAAGACGTCAAAAAGCCCCGGGTCTCCGGGGCTTTTTGCGTTTGCAGTTTACTCTCAGTCCAGCGCGAAAGCCAGCTCAGTGCAGACGCCGAGCGTGAGCGCGGACTCGTCCAGGTCGAACTGGCCGTTGTGGTGGGCGGCGCCGCTGCCCAGCTCCTCGTTGCGGATGCCGAGCAGGCCCAGCGCGCCGGGGTACTTGGCCAGATAGGCGCTGTAGCACTCGGAGGCGAACCAGCGGTCGCAGTCGCCCAGCACTTCCTCGCCGCAGGCGTCGACGACGTTGGCGCGCACGCGCTCCACCACACCGGCGTCGTTGACGACAGGCAGCGGGCTGATGCGGTGGGTGGGGTCGAACTCCACGCCGCAGCGGTGGATCTCGGCGACGTTCTTGATGGTGCGGTTGATGAGGGCGAAGGCCTTGTCGCCCTCCACGGGGTCAAAGTAGCGCGCGTTGCCGGTGATGTAGGCGTCGTCGGGGATGATGTTCCAGGCGGTGCCGGCGGCGAACATGCCGAAGCCGAGCGTCACGGTCTCCTCGATGTTCAGCTGGTTGTTGAAGGCGCTGTTGATCTCGGAGATGATGTGCGCGCCGGGGATGATGGGGCTGATGGCCTGGTCCGGGCGGGAGCCGTGGCCGCTCTTGCCCTTCAGGTGGAAGCCGATGCGCACCGTGCCGGCCATGCGCGGCCCGGGCACCAGGTTGACCTTGCCCGCCTCCAGCATGTTATAGACATGCAGGGCCATGCAGCGGTCGATGGGATACTTCTCCAGGGCCTGGATCATGGCCTCGATGCCGCAGTTGGTCTCCTCGCCCTCTTCAAAAGCGCAGTAGACCGTGCCCTTCAGGCGGTCGCGGACAGAGACGAGGACCTTCATCGTGCCCAGCAGCATGGCCATGTGCGCGTCGTGGCCGCAGGCGTGGCAGGCGCCGGCGTTCTGCGATACGCAGACCTTCGGCTGCTTGAGGTTGACGGCCTCCTCCTGCAGCGGCAGCGCGTCGATGTCCGCGCGCAGAAGCTTGTTGTCGCCGGGCAGCTCGCCCTTGATGATGGCGATGAGGCCCGTTCCGGGCACTTTTTCATAGGGGACGCCCATGGCGTCCAGCTCGCGGATGAGCCGCTCGCGAGTCTCGAACTCCTTGCCGGAGACCTCCGGGTGCTCGTGGAACTCACGGCGCATGGCAACGACGTAGTCGCGCATTTCCTCGGCCAGTTTTTTGATTTCGATGTCCATAGTGGATCAACCTCCGATAGCTCATTTTATGCCGGCGTCCCGGCCCTTTCCTGAAGCTATTTTAGCAAGTCCCCGCGCGCACGTCAATGCTCAATTAACATATACTCAGGAAAACTGCCGCCCGGCGGCGGGCGTTCCGCGCCGCGCCCGATCGGCGCACAGCGCGCCCTGCATGGCGCGAAGCGAGGTCTCCCGGGTGCGCTCCAGGCGTATGCCAAGCTGCCCGCAGATGCTGTCCAGCGGAGATATGAATAGGTCAGCGCTGGCCGTCACCTGGCCGCCAAGGCAGCACATCTGCGGCCGGAAACTCCTCAATACCGGCTCCAGGGCCTCTGCCAGCAGTCCGGCGAAGTCTCCCCACGCCGCCAGCGCGCCCGCGTCCCCTGCCCGAGCCCGGCGCGAGAGCGCAAGGCCGTCCAGCTCTTCACCCAGCCGGAGGCGGCTCAGCTCGCAGAGCCCGCGGCGCGAGAGCCAGTCGTCCACACGCCGTCCGCGCAGCGGCAGCGGGTAGATGTAGCCGCCCTCCGGCACCCCCGGAGCCCCCTCCGGCGCCAAGGCCCCGCCCACGCTGAAGGCGCTGCCGCAGCCGGTGCCGATGCAGATGAAGACCGCCCGCTCCGTGCCCCGCGCGCAGCCGAAGCGCAGCTCGCCGAGGGCGAAGGCGGCCACGTCGTTGATGAACCTTATGTCCTCCGCCGCCGCGCCCAGCGCGCCGCGCAGCCTTGTGCCCAGCTCTGCGCGCAGGTCCGTACCGTAGAGCGCGGCGTATTTCCCCAGCCCGTCGATAAGGCAGATACCGTTCTCATAGTCGAACGGGCCCGGCATCGCCAGGCGCACGCCCCGCACGCCGCCCTTCCCGGCCGCCGAGGCCAGGCAGCCGGCCAGATGCCCCAGCAGCGCGTCCCGCGGCAGGCCCGATCGCGCCTCGAAGCGCTCTATATCGCCGGACGGCTCTCCCGTCTCCTCCAGCACCGCCGCTTTGATCTGCGTGCCGCCCACGTCCGCGCAGAGATATCGTGCGCCCATAGACTTCTCCTCCGTCTGCAGTGTTTGAAGCTAAGATACACCTGCCGGCCATATTTGTAAATACTTATTTTTATGATTTTAAAATTAGTATTGACTTTTGTCCCGTTTGGTACTAACCTGTATACGCCCGCCAGGGCGGGAAGCACACTTTTTAAGGAGACGATGACCATGTCGCAGCTGAGCGAGGAAATGTTGCGCCCCGTACTGCCCATCTCGCCGCGCGAGGACGGCGCCTGCCGCGGTGCGGAACCCTGCCGCGCCGCCCTCTCCGCGGCGCTTGCCGGCCGCGAGCGCGTGACCATTGTGCTGGAGTGCTACCCCGGCGTCGATCAGTCCGAGGCGCTCGAGCTGCTGTCCCCGCTGGGCTTCGACACCGTCATCCACGCCGACGGCTGCGCCCTGCCGCCGGAGGAGCTGGACGCCGCGCTGGAGCGCGACCTGACGGACGACCGCGTGTTCGGCATCATGACCGTCCGCCGGCTGGAGGACTTCTACCCGCCCGAGCGTCTCGATGAGGCCCGCCGCCGGGCCGAAGCTGGGCGGCGCGTGCTCGTCTACGGCGTGGGGGCCACGCTCATCTGCCCGGGCGATGTGCTCGTCTATGCCGATATCACCCGCTGGGAGCTGCAGCTGCGCTTCCGCCGAGGCGCGGACAACTGGCGCACAGCCCGCCGCGGCCTGCCCAAGCTGAGCAAGTATAAGCGCGGCTATTTTGCCGAGTGGCGCTGGGGCGACCGCGTGAAAAAGCGCTGCCTGCCGCGCATGGACTTCTATCTGGACATGGCCACGGAGGGCAGCCCCGCCCTCCTGCCCGGCGGGGCGTACCGGTCGGCGCTGCGCTCGCTCGCCCGCCGGCCCTTCCGCATGGCGCCCTATTACGACCCCGGCGTCTGGGGCGGGGACTGGATGAAGCGCACCTTCGGCCTGCCGGAGAACGGCAGCAACTACGCCTGGAGCTTTGACGGCGTGCCGGAGGAAAACAGCCTCCTGCTGGGCTTCGGCGGCGTCACGGTCGAGACCCCCGCCGTCAACCTCGTGTTCAGCGAGCCGCGCGCCCTGCTCGGCGAGCGCGTCCACGCCCGCTTCGGCGCAGAGTTCCCCATCCGCTTCGACATGCTGGACACCATCCACGGCCAGAACCTCTCCTTGCAGGTACACCCACTGACGGAGTACATACAGGATGAGTTCAACATGCGTTATACGCAGGACGAAAGCTATTATATCCTCGACACGGAGGGCGAAGAGGGCAGCGTCTGGCTGGGCGTGAAACCCGGCGTGGATCCACAGGAAGTGGGCGCCGCCCTGTACGCGGCGCAGGATGGCGGAGAGCCCTTTGACGCAGCGCGCTATATCAACCGCTTCCCGGTGAAGAAACACGACCACCTGCTGATACCGGCCGGCACGGTCCACGGCTCCGGCGCGGGCACCATGGTGCTGGAGATCAGCGCCACGCCCTATATCTTCACCTTCAAGCTCTGGGACTGGGGCCGCGTGGACCTGGACGGCAAGCCGCGCCCGATACACATCGGCCACGGGCTGGCCAATATCCAGTGGGACCGCGACACGGGCTTCTGCGAGCGCCATCTCCTGCATCAGGAGCGGACGGTCTATTCCGGCCCGGAGGGCAGCGTCGTGCGCACGGGCCTCGCCGAGCGCGAATTCATCGACACTTTCCGCCTCAGCACCGGCTCCGCGCTCGACGTGCCGCGCGACGGCAGCGTGGATGTGCTCAACCTGGTGGAAGGCCGCGAGGCCTTCATCGTCAGCCCCACGGACGCCTTCGAGCCCTTCCGCGTGCGCTATGCGCAGACCTTTATCGTCCCCGAAGCCGCCGGGGATTACCGCCTGGTCTCCGCCGGCGGGGAGGTCATGGCCATACTCGCCCGCGTCCGCGCCTGAGCGCAAAAAACAGCCGCCCCTCGGGGCGGCTGTTTTGATCTTCACACGTTGAACCGGTCGTACTCCTGATAGCAGTCGCGGCAGAGCAGCCGCCCGCCGCTGAGGTGCAGGTGCTCCTCGGCCGTGCGCTCGCCGCAGGCGTCGCAGCGGCGCGAATCCATCATCCGCGCCTTCTCCGGCAGCGGCAGCTTCACATCTGTCACGGTGAATATCTCCCGCGGCTCGTGCGACAGATAGAATTCCATCGACTGGCGGCGGTCAAGCCCGTCGTCATAGGCCGTCATCATCAGCCGCACGGCGCGGCCAGAGCGGCGCTCGTAAAAGGAAAAGGCGAATTTGCCCGTGATGTGAAAGAGCAGGTTGCCCTTCCCCGCCGTGCAGCCCAGTATGACCTGTATGGCGTCTATGGGGCAGGCGTCGCATTCGGCGATGCACACTACTTCCTCATCCTCCGCGCGCCCCAGCCCCAGCAGCTCGCGCGCATAGAGCGCGGCCTTGAAGCCGATGGCCAGCCCGCCGCACTCGTGGCCGTGGAATTCTACGCATTTTTCCCAGAGCTTCTTTTCTTCCATCATGTCCTCCTTATGTGTCCACCAGCACGACCGTGTGGCCCCCGACCTCCACCACGCGCGCCTTCACATTGTACACCTGCGAAATGGTCTCCGCCGTCAGTATCGAGCGGTCGCCGAAGCGGAATACCCGCCCGTCCTTGATAAACAGGAAGCGGTCGCAGTGCTGCACGGCCAGGTTGAGGTCGTGGATGACCACCACCACCAATATGCCGTCCTTGACGGCGATCTCCCGCACCAGCTTCATCACCTCGTGCTGGTTGTAAATGTCGAGGTTGCTGGTGGGCTCGTCCAGCAGCAGCACCTGCGGCTCCTGCGCGAGCGCGCGGGCGATGACCACCTTCTGCAGCTCGCCGCCGGAGAGCTCGTCTATCTGTCGCAGCTCCAGCTCCTCCAGCCCCAGGCGGAGGATGGCGTTTTTCACCACCTCGAGGTCGTGCGCCGTGGGCTCCATGCGGATATACGGCCGCCGCCCCAGCAGCACGGCGTCGAACACCGTGAAGCGCGCGGCGGAGTTGTGCTGCTCTACATAGGCCATGGTGCGCGCCACTTCGCCGCGCCGCATGGCGGCCAGCTCCCGCCCGCAGACGGTGATGCGCCCGCCCTTGGGCGCCAGTATCTTGTTCAGGCAGCGCAGAAGCGTGCTCTTGCCCGCGCCGTTGTTGCCCATCAGGGCCAGGCAGTGCCCGCCGCCGAGCTCAAAGGAGATGTCCTTCAGCGTCTCATCCCCGCCGCCGTAGGCGAAGCGCACGTCCTGCAGCTCTATCATCTGCCGATCCGTCGTCATCTGCGTTTGCTCTCCCGAAAGATTATCATCAAAAATACCGGCGCGCCCACGAAGGACGTGATGGCGCCGATGGGCAGCACCACGGGCGACACCGCCATGCGTGCCACGATGTCGCTGAGCAGCAGCAGTATGCTGCCGGCGAGCCCCGAGGCGGGCAGCAGGAAGCGGTAGTCGCTGCCCACGAACCTGCGCACCATGTGCGGGGCGATGAGCCCCACGAAATTGATGAGCCCCACGTTGGAGACGATCATCGCCGCCGTGAACGCGCAGACGAGCATCCCCACGAGCAGCAATGCGTCCGTATTGACGCCCAGGCCCTTGGCCGTCTCCTCGCCGCTCTGGATGGCGTTGTAGTTCCAGCGGTTGAAGTAAAAATAGACGAACGCCGCCAGCACCACGGCCAGCATCAGGCCGATGTCCTTCCAGTACGTCCCGCCCAGGTCGCCGAAGGTCCAGTAGACCACGGCCGCCACGCGCACGTCGTCGGCGAAATACTCGAGCATGGTCGTCGCGCCGGAAAAGAGCGCCCCCAGCGCCACGCCTGTCAGTACCAGCGTGCTGGCGGAGAGCTTCTGCACGCGCGAGAGCAGAAGTATGCAGAACGTGGAGAGCATGGCGCCGATAAAGGCGCAGCCGGACACCAGGTAGGGCTGCGTCACGTTGACGATGCCGGAGGTGGTCACGCTCTCCACCCCCGCGCCCAGGGCGATGATGGCGAACGCCGCGCCGAAGGCCGCGCCCTGCGACACGCCCACCGTGGAGGCGGAGGCCATCGGGTTGCGCAGCACGCTCTGCATCACGCAGCCGACGATGGCCAGCCCGAAGCCGGCCACGATGGCCGTGCAGACGCGCGGCCCGCGCAGGTTGAAAACGATGACGTTCTCCTGCGTGCTGCCCCCGCCGGCCAGCGTCCGCAGCACGGCCCCGATGGGCATCCCGGAGGAGCCGCAGACGATGGCCACCAGCGCTATGACGAGCGTCAGGCACAGCAGCAATATCAAAAACAGCACCTTCAGGTGTATATACTGCCCGTAGCTCCTGGGGCTCAGTTGGTCTTTTATCCTCATTCCCTCACCCTTCCGGGGCAAACGCTCAGCCGCCGATGGTCACGGGGCCGAAATACATGCCGTTCTCCTCCAGCACGTCCAGGAAATCGCTGCCGAGCATGGTGTTGAATATCTCCTCCGCCCTGGCCTCGAAATCCACGCCCTCGAAGGCCTCGGGATAGAGCACGGAGGCCACGTAGTAGGAGTTCACCACCGCCAGCTCCTGGTTGGTCCAGTAGTAGTTGAAGCCCACCTGCGAATAGACATGCCCCTCCTGCACGGCGCTGAGCGTATCGTAGTAGTTGGGGTTCTGCGCATAGTCCTCGTTGACGATGCCCATGTTGTCCACCGTGAGGAAGATATAGTCCGGATCCCAGGCCGTGATCTGCTCGCGGTCGATCTCCACGAAGGCGTCTGCCCCCGTGCTGTCCACCACGTTGTTGGCCCCCGACGCCACGAAGGGCGGATACTGCCCGTAGCTGCCCTCGATGCCGTGCGAGCCGCTCCAGTTGACGGCCCCGGCGTACACCGTGGGCTTTTCCTCCTCGGGCACACCCGTGCTCAGCGCGGCGAGCTCCTCTTTCCAGCCGCGCAGGGCGGAAATGAGCTCCTGTGCGCGCTCCTGCCGGCCGCAGATCTGCCCGATGAGCTCCAGCGAGGCAAAGAACGTGTCCTCGTCGTACCAGTTCTCGGCATAAACGCCCACCACAGGCAGCCCGGTCTGGCGCGCCAGGTCGTCCATGGCCGCCGTGTCGGAGTCGAAATAAAAAATAACGTCAGGGTCGGCCACAACGATGGCCTCGGCGTAGGCCGTGTCGTTGCTGCCGCCGGTGGCCAGTTCCTCGGCCCCGGCCAGCTCTTCGGCGTAGATATAGGAGTAGGGCTTGCTGGCCGTGGGCTCCAGGTCCATGGCCGTCACGCCCGTGAGCTTGTCCGTGGCGTCCATGTAGCAGAGCAGGCGCGCCGCGCTGCCCAGCGCGGCCACGGACTGCACTTCTCCCGGTATCTCCACCTCGCGCCCGAATACGTCCGTGACGGTGTAGCTCCCCGCGGAGCTGGAGCCCTGCGGTGAAGTCACGTCAGGCTCCGCCTCGGCCGCCCCGCAGGCGGCCAGGGACAGTATCATCGTCAGGGCGAGCGCCAGCGCCGCCAGTTTCTTAAAAGCAGGCATAGGGGTATCCTCCGAAATGTTCTTGCCCCTATGATAATCCCTCCTCCCGCCGCGCGCAAGCCGGGTGGGGGGATGCAAAATATGAAAACCGCCCGGTGACGGGCGGTTTTAGTTTACATAATATTCGCCTCATAGCCCACTGCAGGAGAGGAAGCCCCCGTCCACCGGCACGGTGACGCCGGTAATGAAGCCCGCGCGCTCCGTGTCCAGCAGCAGGTCCGCCACGCCCAGCAGCTCGCCGGCCTTGCCGAAGCGTCCCATCGGCGTGTGCGACAGGATGTTCATCCCGCGCGGCGTATAGCCCGTCTCCAGCGAGCCGTAGAACCTGATATTGTTGGCGTTGGTGATGAAGCCCGGCGCGACGGCGTTCACGCGGATGCCCGCCGGCGCCAGATAGGCCGCCAGCCACTGCGTGAAGTTGACGATGGCCGCCTTGCTCAGCGCGTAGGCCGGGCGGCAGCTCAGCGGCCGGTAGCTGTTCATGGAGGCGAAGTTCAGTATGGCCCCGCCGCCTTTTTCCGCCATTTGCCGGCCGAACACGCGGCTGCATATCACCGTGCCGACGACGTTGATGTCGATGACGCTGCGGAAATAGTCCATGTTCACGTTGAAAAAGCCGATCCTGTCGGCAAACGCCGCGTCGTCGAGCTCCTCCGGCGTGAAGGCGGCGTTGGTGGTGATGGCCTTGGGGTTGTTGCCGCCCGCGCCGTTGACGAGGATGTCGCAGCTGCCCAGCCGCGCGCGTATCTCCTCCGCCGCCCGGCGCATGGACCCCTCGTCGGAGACGTCGCCCGTCACGGCGATGCACACGCCGCCGGCGGCGGTGATACCGTCCACCACGGCCTCCAGCTTGCCCATCGTGCGCCCAATGACCGCCACCCGGGCCCCCTCCTCCGCCAGATGCCGCGCAATGCAGGAACACAAAGTCCCCCCACCGCCCGTGATGACTGCAACTTTGTCTTTGAAATATCCGTTATCCGCCATATCTGCGCCCTCCTTATGCGCACTATCAGCAATGCCGCCGTCGTT
>CHCFR05602__coassemble_1232_pt1 | contig 11349 bp, 11 predicted proteins | sample CHCFR05602__metabat2_high_PE_010 | metagenome-assembled genome bin CHCFR05602
GCGGTGATGTAGTCGCCCGCGCCGCAGCAGATGCCCACCACGATGGCCCAGAAGATATACGCCGTGTCCCGCGAGTCCTTGATGGCCGTGCGGAAACGGACGATGGAGAGCGCGCCCACCATGCCGAGGGACAGCGCTATGTTGTTGCCGATGACGATCATCACCGTGGTGGTGATGACGGTCAGCGCCGCCAGCGTGACGTTGAACTTGGCGCTGTAGACGCTGCCGCTGTGGCTGAGGCGGTATGACAGGAAGATGAACGCCGCGATCACCGCCGCCACGCCCAGGCGCAGGGCTATCGTGCCGGCGCTGAGGTCGCCGCCGCTCGTTTCCAGTATCTGGTGCAGATATTCCCTCATCGTTTTCCCTCCGCTTTGTCAGCCTTCGGCGCCCAGCGTGACGCTGCGGGCCAGGCAGTATTTGCTCACGGACAGCTCCGAGCGCTCCACGGCGTTCAGCGCGTCCTTGATGTAGCTCAGCATGAATCCGTTATATTTGACCTCCAGCACCAGCCGGGAGCCCGGCATCACCGGATAGAGCGCCAGATGCTCATCGAAAAGTCCGCAGTTCGACTCCGTGGCGGCGATCTGGCCGTCAAAGGTGACGCGGATGTTGTTCTCCCGCGCCACATAGGCCGTCCTCCGGTACTCCACCACCGCCTTCGGGCGGTAGCAGCGGCAGTGCATCAGTCCGAAACACTCGGCGGCGAAGGGGTCTCCGTGGCGCAGCAGGACGCCGTAATCCCCGCGGCAGAGCCTCTCGGCCTCCTCCCGCGGCAGGCGCAGCGAGCGCTTGCGCTGGTACGGCCCCTGTTTCTGCTTCATCTCCAGCATGGCGAAGCCCGCCTGCGGGCTGTATGTGCGCAGCCTTATCTTCCGCCGCAGCTCCAGCCCGTCCACCTTGTCGCGGAAGTCCTGGTCGTCCGGCGTGTCGAAATAGAGCGAGCGGATGGCGTAGCCCTGCGGGCCGTTGTGCCGGTCCTCGTGCATCACGAGCCCCAGCCGCCGGCGCAGCTCCGCCGCGTCCAGCAGGTTTATCGAATATTTCTTTTCCTGGCGCAGAACGTCGTTCATGGCTCGCGGCCGCCGTGCGGCCTCATCCCTCCAGCAGATAGCAGTTCTTTCCCCGGCGCTTGGCCTCATAGGCCCGCCGGTCGGCGGTGCGGAACAGCGTCTGATAGTCCGCGCCCTCCTCCGGGCCGAAGGCGCCGCCGATGCTGCACGAGACGGCGTGCGGCGCGCTCTCCGGCAGCGTCAGGCAGTTCACGGCCTCGCAGATCTGCCTTGCGCAGTCCGCGGCCCGCCCGCGGGAAGCCAGGCCGTGCAAAAATACCACGAACTCGTCCCCGCCCACGCGGCCCTGCAGGCTCTCTTCGCCGGATTGCAGCTGCAGCACCTGCGCCACCTTCCACAGCAGGCGGTCGCCCTCCAGATGGCCCAGCGTGTCGTTCACCAGCTTGAAGTCGTCCAGGTCCAGCACCAGCAGCGCGCTCAGCCCCGCGCCGCGCTCCAGCAGCTCCTCCGTGCGGCGGCTGAACCCGCCGTAGTTGAGCAGCCCGGTCAGCGGGTCGCGCTCCGCCCGCGCGCGGGCGGCCTCCAGCTCCTTCTGCCGCGCCCGCTCCTCGAGGTATATCTCCGTCACGTCCGTGCGGCACAGCAGCACCATGCCCGCCGGGCGGTCGTAATAGCGGTAGGTCAGCTGCTTGCGCGTGTAGCCCCGCTCCGGGTCCTCCACTCCGGCGGTGAGGGAGTAGACCTCCCTGTCGTTGAGCTGCTTCACCACCTGTTCCAGGCGCATCTTCCGTATCAGCGACTCGCGCTCCTCGGGCACGACGTAGCTGTTCGCGTACTCGACCATCGCGCGCTCATAGCCGCTGCCGAAGGAGCTGAGCCGCCGCTTTTCCAGCTTGCTGCCGCTGAAAATGACGTAACTGTCGTGATGTACGTCCAGGCAGACGAAATAATCGCAGCTGTCGTACACATACGTGTCGATGATGCTGCGCAGCATGTGCTCCTCGTTGCTCCGGCGCACGAAGAGGTAGGCGTAGAGTTCCCCTCCCTCGCGCCGGCCGAAGTCGGCCGACACCGTCACCCAGTTGGTGGCCGCGCCCTTCAGATAGGGCAGGTCGAACGAAAAATGCCCCTCGCCGCCCGCTCCGCGCTTAAGCAGCGCCCGGGCGGAGAACTCGCCGAACAGCCGCTCACGCCCCGACGAAGTCAATATACGGCTGTAGCGCTCCAGATAATCGTCCCAGTCCATCTCCGTGTCCACGGACTGGGGGAAGTCCCGGCTCTGCAAGATGAGCACCGTATTGCGCGCCGGATCTACCCTCAATATCGCGTAAAACCTCTGTGCGAGCGCGGACTCCAGCTCGCTGCGGGCGTCGCGCCTGTTGTTTTCCTTCCGCTCCATGGCGGCACCCCCTCCTCGCTGCCCCAGCGCGCAGTATAAAATAAAAGCCCCCGGCAAGCGGCTTTCCCTGCCGGCACGGAGGCTGATGATGCAGATTCAATAAAAAAAGCCTCGGCGTGAAAGTGGGATCGCCGGCTTTTTTAAATCGCTTGCTGTTTTAAAGTATATAACATAACGCACGTTTTGACAAGCAATTAATTTACAGAACAGTAAATTTGTCGCAATATTTTGCGCCCCACGCGGCGCTTGCCTGCCGGGTCCGCCGGTGGTATGATATATCCAAACGACAACGGGAGGCAAAGTTTATGGACTTCAAAGAAATGGCGCGCGAGCGCTACTCCGTGCGCAAATACTCCGCCCGCCCCCTGGAGCGGGAAAAGCTCGACGAGATACTCGCCGCCGCCATGCTGGCCCCCACGGCCAAGAACCAGCAGCCGCTGCGCATCTACGTCCTGCAGAGCGCGGAGGCCCTGGAAAAACTCAACGCGCTGACGCACTGCGCCTATGGCGCCGGCACCGTGCTGCTCTTCGCCTATGACAAAAATGAAGAGTGGCAGAACCCGCTGGAGCCGGGCGTGGCCTCCGGCGTGGAGGACGTGAGCATCGCCGCCACCTACGTCATGCTGCGGGCCATCGAGCTGGGCGTCTACACCACCTGGTGCAACTATTACCCCAACACGCAGCTGGAGCGCGCCCTTGGCCTGCCGGAAAACGAGCGCTCCGTGCTGGTGATGCCCATCGGCTACCGGGCGGACGACGCGCTCCCCTCCCCCTCGCACGAGGCCAGCCGCCCCATCGGCGAGGTCGTGCGCTATATCTGACGGCAAGACGCAAAAAGGCGGGGCTTTTGCCCCGCCTTTTCCATTTCTCAGGCGTTGAAAACATATTTATCCAGCCGCTCGAAGGCCTCCTGCACGCGCTGGCGCGGCAGCGCCAGGTTCATGCGGATGTGGCAGGGGCCGTTGAAGGCCCGCCCGTCCTGCCAGGCCACGCCCACGTCCCAGCCGCGCTTGATGAGCGCGCCGAAGTCCACGCCGTGCGCCGCGCACCACCGGGTGCAGTCGATGAAGAGCATGTACGTCCCCTGCGGGCGGAACACGCTGACGCCCTCGAAACGCCGCTCTATATGATCGCAGGCCAGTTCGGCGTTCGCCGTCAGCACCTGCAGCAGCTCGCCGAGCCACTCCTGCCCCTCCTCGCCGTACGCGCCGATGAGCGCGTGCATGCTGAGGACGTTCATCTCGTTGTAGTGCGCCAGGGAGGACTCCTTCTCCACCCGCTCGCGCAGCCAGTCGTTGTAGATGACATGATAGCTGCCCACGAGCCCCGCCAGGTTGAAGGTCTTGCTGGGCGCATAGAGGGCAGCCGTGCGCTGCCTGGCGTCCTCGCTCACGCTCTGGGTGGGCACGTGCTTATTGCCGGCGAGGATGATGTCCGACCAGATCTCGTCGGAGACCACATAGACGTTGTGCTTTTTCATCAGCTCCATGTAGCGCTCCACCTCCCAGCGCTCCCAGACGCGCCCGCAGGGGTTGTGCGGCGAGCAGAAGACGGCCGCGTGTATGTGCTCGGAGACGATGCGCCGCTCCATGTCCTCAAAGTCCATGCGCCAGACGCCCTCCGGCGTCCCGCACCAGCGGGCTGAGCACCATCTTGTAGCCGTTGTTGGTCAGCGCGCCGGTGAAGCCGATGTAGGTCGGCGTGTGCAGCAGCACCTTGTCCCCACGCGAGCAAAGCACGTTCAGCGCGCTCACCACGCCGCCGAGGACGCCGTTTTCATAGCCTATGTGCTCTTTCCTGAGGCCGGTGACGCCGTTGCGCCGCGCCTGCCAGCCGATGATGGAGGAAAAATACTCCTCCCGCGGCTCGAAATAGCCGTAGAGCGGGTGCTTCGCGCGCTCGATGATGGCCGCGGGTATCGCGGGGGCGGTGGCGAAGTTCATGTCCGCTATCCACATGGGGATGGCGTCGAAGCCCTCGCGCGGGGCGTCCGGCACCCGCCCGCCGGGCACGGCGCCGATGCTCTCCACGGCGAGCGCATCCCAGCCGCGGCGGTCTATGATGGATGTAAAGTCGTACTTCATGGCTGCACCTGGCCTTTCTTTTGTCTGCGCCCATTATAGCATCCCGCCGCGCGCCGCGCCAGCCCCTTTGCGCCCTTGCCCCGGGCGCCGGCGCGGTGTACAATACCATTTTGGAAGGAGTGAGCTCATGAAAACGCTCTATCTCATCGGCGGGCCCATGGGCGTGGGCAAAAGCGCCGTGGGCCAGTGCCTCAAGCGCATGCTGCCGCGCGCCGTGCTGCTGGACGGCGACTGGTGCTGGGACGCCGACCCCTTTGTGGTAACGGAGGAGACGAAGCGCATGGTGCTCTCCAACATCCGCTTCCTGCTGAACAGCTTCCTGCGCTGCTCGGAGTACGAGAACGTCGTTTTCTGCTGGGTGATGCACCGGCAGGAGATCATCGAGGGCATACTCTCCGGGCTCGACCTCTCCGGCTGCCGCACCGTCAGCGTCTCGCTCACGGCCTCGCCGGAGGCCCTGCGCGCCCGCCTGGAGCGCGACGTGGCGCGCGGCGCGCGCCCAGCGGACGTCATAGGCCGCTCGCTGGCCTATCTGCCGCTCTACGCGGCGCTGGAAACGCGGAAAATAGACACCTCGCACCTGGACGCCGCAGCCGCCGCCCGGGCTGCCGCTGCGCTGAAGTGATGCATAATATAACAAAACTGTATGAACTCTGCGCTTGCCACGGCGTCGTTTATGGAATATAATCATCACATATTCTGTTAATGTGGGGGTAAGCACATGCTGAACATAAGCGAAGCAGAAAAGAAGGCACTAAAAGGCCGCGGGATAATAATGACTAACGACGGGGAGCACTTCGTGGCTCGCGTCGTGTCGAGCAACGGCGTGTTCTCGAACGCGCAGCTGCGCGCGCTCACCGACGCCGCCGGGAAGTACGGCGACGGGCGCATAGCCATGACCTCCCGCCTGACGGTGGAGATACAGGGCGTGGCGTACGAGAACATCGAGCCGCTGATCGCCGCTGTCGAGGCCTGCGGGCTGGTGACGGGCGGCACGGGCAGCGTGGTGCGCCCCATCGTGCCCTGCAAGGGCACAGTGTGCGTACACGGCCTTGCGGACACGCAGGCCTTCGCCGACCGCATCTACAACGAGTTCTACCTCGGCTGGCACAGCGTGAAGCTGCCGCACAAGTTCAAGATAGGCATCGGCGGCTGCCCGAACAACTGCGTGAAGCCGGGGCTGCACGACTTCGGCATAGTGGGCCAGAGCGTGCCTGACTACGACGAGGACAGCTGCAACGCATGTAAGAAGTGCGCGGTGGTGGCGAAGTGCCCGGTGCACGCGGCTGCGCAGGACGAGGACGGCAACCTGGTCATCGACTGGGAGAAGTGCACGAACTGCGGCAAGTGCATCGGGGCCTGCCCGTTCGACAGCATCGAGGAGAAGGAGCGGGGCTTTGCGGTGTACATAGGCGGCATCTGGGGCAAGACGCAGCGCCTGGGCACGCCGATAGGCGGCATCTACTCGGAGGACGAGGTGATGAAGCTGATAGAGAAGGCGCTGCTGCTCTACCGCGAGCAGGGCAAGACGGGCGAGCGCTTCGGCCGCAGCATCGACCGCATCGGCGTTGAAAACTTCATCGCCCAGCTCAAGAGCGACGACATCCTCGACCGCAAGCAGGCCATCCTCGACGCCCAGCTCCACCTCTCCGGCGGCGCCACCTGCTGAAACAGAAGACATAAACCCAGCGCCGGCGCGGGCAAAGCCGCGCCGGCGCTTTTCTCGATCAATTGGAGTCTGATATGAAAAAATACACGATTTTTCTCCTCGCCTTTGTGCTCCTCCTCGCCCTCGCGGCCTGCGGGGCCGCCCCGGAGAGTCCCGGCAGCGCCGAAGGGGAATACAGCTTCACGGACGACCTCGGCCGCACGGTGACGCTTGCCCGGCCGGAACGCGTGGCGGCACTCATCGGCTCATACGCCGACGTCTGGTGCCTCGCGGGAGGGCGCGATACGCTCGCCGCCGCCGCGAACGACGCCTGGACGAGCTTCGACCTCGGGCTCGACGACTCCGTTGCCAATCTCGGCGCGATAAAGGAGCCCTCGCTCGAAACGCTGCTCTCGGCAGAGCCGGATTTCGTCCTTGCAAGCTGCAACACCGCGGCGAATCTTGAGCTCATGGACGTGCTCGAATCCGCCGGCATCCCCACCGCCTACTTCGACGTGCAGGGCTTTGACGACTACCTGCGCATGCTGGACATCTGCACTACGCTCACCGGTGCGCGGGAGAATTACCAGGCCTACGGCCTCGACGTGCAGTCAGAAATAGAGTCCGCCGTCGCGCGAGCGGACGGCAGCGCGCCCACCGTCCTCGTGATACGGGCTACGGGCGTGAGCTGCAAGGTAAAGGGCAGCGAGGACAACGTCCTCGGCGAGATGCTCGCCGCGCTCGGCTGCGTGAACATCGCGGACTCGGACAGCTCGCTGCTGGAGGATCTCAGCCTGGAGGCCGTCATCAAGGCCGACCCGGACTACATTTTCGCCGTCCTGCAGGGCTCCGACCCCACGGACGCCATGGCGACGTTGGAGCAGACGCTGCTCTCCAACCCCGCCTGGGGCGGGCTCACGGCCGTGCGCGAGGGCCGCTTCCACACGCTCGAGCACGAGCTCTATAACCTCAAGCCCAACGCCCGCTGGGGGGAGGCCTATGAAAAACTTGCCGACATCCTCTACCCGCAATAAAAAAATACCGCGGCTCTTCGCCGCGCTCATATGCGCCCTGCTGCTCGCCGCCGTGCTCAGCCTGGCCCTGGGGCCGGTGTCCGTCGCCCCCTGGCAGGTGGTAGCCGCCCTCTTCGGCGGCAACGACGGCTCCGCCGAAGCGCGCATCGTGCTCTACGCGCGCCTGCCGCGCATCTGCGGCTGCATCCTCGCCGGCGCGGCCCTGGCCGTCAGCGGCGCGCTGACGCAGAGCGTGCTGGCCAACCCCCTGGCCGCGCCCAGCACCATCGGCGTAAACTCCGGCGCGGGCCTGGCGGCGGCGCTCTGCTGCGCCGTGGCGCCCGGTTCGCTGGCGCTGGTGCCCGTGGCGGCCTTCACCGGCGCCATGGCCGCCGCGCTGCTCGTGCTCTTCATCGCCGAGCGCACGGGCGCGGCGAAAATAACGCTCGTCCTCGCCGGCGTGGCCATCTCCAACATCCTCTCCGCGGGGGTGGACGCCATCGTCACCTTCGCGCCGGACGCCCTCAACGCCTATTCGGACTTCCGCATCGGCTCGCTGGCCAATTTGACGCTCGAGCGCCTGGCGGCCCCCGCCGTGGTGACGGCCCTGGCCCTCATCGCGGCCTTCTCGCTGACGAACGAACTGGACGTCCTGATGCTGGGCGGGGAGACGGCGCGCAGCCTGGGGCTGAACGCCGGCCGTATGCGCGTCGTGTTGCTGGCCGTCTCGGCGGCGCTGGCGGGCGCGGCGGTGAGCTTTTCCGGCCTGCTGGGCTTCATCGGCCTGGTGGCGCCGCACATGCTGCGCCGCTTCACGGGCGACGAATCGCGCTATCTGCTGCCGGCCTGCGCGCTGGGCGGCGCGGCGCTGCTGCTCGTGTGCGACACGGCCTCGCGGCTGCTCTTCGCGCCCTACCAGCTGCCCGTGGGCATTATGCTCTCGCTCATCGGCGGGCCGTTTTTCATCTGGCTGCTGCTGAAGCAGAGGAAGGGGCGCATCGTATGATAGAGCTTCGTTCCCTGCGCAGCGGCTACGGCGGGCGGGAGGTGCTGCACGGCGTCAGCCTCCGCTTCCGCCCGGGCGAGGTGCTGGCCATCGCCGGGCCGAACGGCTGCGGGAAGAGCACGCTGCTCCGAGCTGCCGCCGGCATCGGGGAGGTCATGGGCGGCGAGGTGCTGCTGGACGGCGCGCCCTCCTCCTCCCTCAGCGCCCGCCAGATCGCCCAGAAGTGCGCCTACATGCCGCAGGACAGGCCCGCGCCGAGCATAAGCGTGCGCCGCATGGCCCTGCACGGCCGCTTCCCCTATCTCTCCTACCCCCGGCGCTACCGCCCGGAGGACTACGCCGCCGTGGAGCGCGCGCTTGAGCGCGCCGGCGCGCTGGACATCGCCGACGTGCCCATACCGGAGCTCTCCGGCGGCCAGCGCCAGCGCGCGTACCTCGCCATGGCCCTCGCCCAGGAGGCGCAGACGCTGCTGATGGACGAGCCCACGGCCTTCCTCGACATCTCCCACCAGCTCGCGCTGATGGACACGGCCGCCTCCCTCGCGCGCGAGGGGCGCGCGGTGGTGATGGTGCTGCACGACCTGGCCCTGGCCCTGCGCCGGGCGGACCGCCTGGCCGTGCTCAGCGCCGGCGAGCTGCTCGCCGAGGGCACGCCGGAGGAGATCTGCGCCCTTGGCGTCATCGACCGGGCGTTCAACGTCCGCCTCCGCCGGGCGGAGACCCCGGACGGCCCACAATACTACTTCGCCTGAACGGCCGCGCGCTCTCGCCGCCCGGCCGCCGGCCCGGTAAAGGAGTATCACATGCCACTATTCCCCATTTTCATCGACCTCAAGGGCCGCAGGGCCCTCATCGTCGGCGGCGGGCGCGTCGCTTTGCGCAAGGCCGAGCGCCTCATGCCCTACGGCGCGGACATCTGCGCCGTCGCGCCGGAGTTTGAGGACGCCTTCCGCTCCCTGAGCGGCGTCACGCTGCTCGAGCGCCGCTTCGAGCCCGGCGACATCGAGGGCGCGGCCCTCGTCATCGCCGCCACGGACGACGGCGAGCTCAACGCCGCCGTCAGCGAGCTCTGCCGCTGGGAGAACATCCCCGTGAACGTGGTGGACGACCTGGAAAAGTGTTCCTTCGTGTTCCCCGCGCTCGTGCAGCGCGGCGAGCTCTCCGTGGGCATCAGCACGGGCGGGGCCAGCCCCAGCGCCGCGCAGTATGTCCGCCGCGGCGTGGAGCAGCTGGTGCCGGAGGGCTTTGAGGACATCCTCGGCTTCCTCGCCGCCCACCGCGCCGCCGTGAAGGCGGCACTGCCGCCCGAGCGCCGCGCCGGGGCCTACGCGGGGCTATTCGAGCGCTGCATGGAGCTCGGCCGCGCGCTGAGCGAGGAGGAGCTTGCCGCGTTCCTGGGAGGCGATGGGCAATGAGCGGGCGCGTCTACATCGTCGGCGGCGGCTGCGGCGGCGCGGGGCTGCTCACGCTGCGCGCGCGGGAGCTCATCTCCCGCTGCGGCGCGCTGGTCTATGACGACCTCATCCACCCGGACATCCTCGCCCTTGCCCCGCGGGAGGCGCGGCTCGTCTACATGGGCAAGCGCGCCGGGCACAGCTCGGCCCGCCAGGAGGACATCTGCGCCGCGCTCGTCGCCCTGGCGCGCGAGGGGCTCTCCGTCGTGCGGCTGAAGGGCGGCGACCCCTTCGTCTTTGGCCGCGGCGGCGAGGAGCTCCTCGCCCTGCGGGAGGCGGGCATCCCCTGCGCGGAGGTGCCGGGCATCAGCTCCGCGCTGGCCGTGCCGGCGGAGGCCGGCATACCGCTGACGCACCGCGCGCTCAGCCGCGGCTTCCACGTCGTCACCGCCCACACGGCGGACACGGCAGACGGCCTGCCGGAGTATTTCTCCCGGCTCGCCTCCCTGCCGGGCACGCTGGTGATACTGATGGGCCTCGCGCGGCTGGGGCGCATCGCCGAGCGGCTGATGGAGTCCGGCGCCGCGCCGGACACGCCGGCGGCCGTGCTCTCCGGCGGCAACTCCCGCTGCCCCGCCGCCGTGCGCGGCACGCTGGGGGACATCGCAGAGCGCGCCGCCGCGGCACAGGTGGAGGCCCCGGCGGTGATCGTCGTCGGGCAGGCCGCCGCGCTCCAACTGACGGCCAGCCTGCCGCTGAGCGGCGTGCGCGTGGGCCTCACGGGCACGGAGAGCTTCCAGGGCCGCCTGCGGCCGCTGCTGGAGGCCGAGGGCGCGGAGGTCTTTGCCGCCGCGCGCAGCGAGACCGTCCCACTTGAGAGCGGCTTTGACCCCGCCGCCCTGGACGGAGGCAGCTGGGCCGTGCTCACCAGCGCCAACGGCGTGGACGCGCTCTTCACTCTGCTCGCGCAGCGCCGGTTCGACCTGCGCCGCCTGCGCTGCCGCTTTGCCGCCATCGGCCCCGCCACCGCGGAGCGCCTGGCCGCCCACGGCGTCTACGCCGATCTGATACCGCCATCGCCCACCACCGCCGCCCTGGCCCGGGCCCTGCTCGGGCACGGCGAGGCCGGCGCGCGCGTATATCTCCTGCGCTCCCTGCGCGGCGCGCCGGAGCTTTCCAGCGCGCTTGCTGAGCGTTTCGACGTGCATGACCTGGCGCTCTACACCACGCGCCCCGACGGGCGCATCACCGCCGCGGCGGAGGCGTACACCGCCCTCGCCGACTATCTGGTGTTCCCCAGCGGCGGCGCGGCGGAGGACTTTTTCGCCTCCGGCGGCAGGATAGGCGAGCGCACCGTGCCCGTGGCCATCGGCCCCGTGGCCGCCCGCCGGCTGGCCGAGCTCGGCGTGGATGGCGTCCTCACCGCCCGCCGCATCGGCCGCGAGGGCATCGTCGAGGAGATACTGGCCGCGGAGGCGGGCGGGATGCAGGGACGATAGGTCCCTGCGGCCTGATTCTGAGAGATTTCTTTTTGTCTTGTCAAAAAGAAACCCCTCAGACTCCAAAGAGAAAACCGCTTTGGTGCTTGTCGATGCGTAAAATCTGCCCGTTAGTCCGGGTGGTGACGGACTTTCAGGTGGTCATCCCGGCGTCGGATGGCTTTGCACATCGCCGACCGCGGTTGGCTTCGCTTCGCTCGCGCCGCTAACGAGATGATAATCGGCAGTGCCGCGAGCAAAGCGAAGCAATGCACGGTCGGCGATGCAGAAAACTCATTCACCGACGGGATGAC
>CHCFR05602__coassemble_1236_pt1 | contig 11314 bp, 14 predicted proteins | sample CHCFR05602__metabat2_high_PE_010 | metagenome-assembled genome bin CHCFR05602
GGGCGGCCAAAATCGCCCCGGGGCTTTGCCTCGGGGCGATACCTTATCTTGCGCCCCGTGGGCGCAACCTCCGCGCCGTGCGCGGAGAGGGGGAGCCTACGAGGGGGACGAAGTCCCCCTCGTATCTCACTTGGCGTAGTATTGCAACGCCACGCTATACACGACGATGGCGTCCACCTGGGCGTTGTTGAGCTCGGTGAAGAGGGCCTGCGCGCCGCCGGTGACGCGCTTTATCTGGTCCGGGCGCTCCATCAGGTCCTCGTTGGCGAGGACGGCGTCGATGTACTTCTGCTCCACGTCCACGGCCAGGGACGCGCCCGAGAGGCCGCGCATGGAGCGCACGTCGCTGCTCGCGCGCGTGACCACCAGCACGGAGTTCGACATGTAGGGCTCGGAGATGACGTAGTCCTCGCCCTCCCCCAGCGTGAGGCTGAGGCCGCCCCAGGCCACGTCCACATTGCCGCTGGAGAGCTCCACGAAGGCGTCCTCACCCTTGATGGGGATGAACTGCGCCGTCCAGCCCAGGCGCTGGCAGACGGCGTTGGCCGCGTCCACGTCGAAACCGGCGTAGGCGCCGTTTTCGTCGATGTAGCTCATGGGGAAGGCGTCCTTGTCCACGCCGATGAGCAGCGTGCGCGGCGCGGGCGTGCCCACGCTCTCCAGCGCGCCGGCGCGCGAGGGGAAGGAGGTGTCGTCCTCCGCGAACCACTTCAGGGCCAGGCTGTGTATGGTGCCGTCCGCGGCCAGTTCGCGGATGGCCGCCTCCACATAGGGCTGGACGTTGTCGCCGCTGCGGTAGCCGATGGAGAACTGCTGCTCGGCCAGCGTGTCCAGCACGCGGTAGCTGCCCACAGTCTCGCCGCAGGACGCCAGCGCGAGCATCAGCGCCAACACGGCGGCCAGCGCCGCCGCCTTCCTGACGCGCATGGCCCAAGCCCCCTTTCCTGAGAATGGGGAACGGCGCGCCCTCGCGCGGCGTTCCCGGCAAAAAATCATGGCTGTGTTTGTCACACAGCCATGATAATCGAATCTTACGCGCGATGCAAGTGGAAATTTGTAAACAAAAGTTCAGCGCGCGCCGGCGTATCCGGCGAGGAAACGGCGCGTGCGCTCCGAGCGGGGGGCGCTGATGACCTCCGGCCCGCCCTGCTCCACGATCACGCCGCCGTCCATGAATATCACGCGGTCCGACACCTCGCGCGCAAAGCTCATCTCGTGCGTGACGATGACCATGGTCGTGCGCTGCTCGGCGAGGCCGCGGATGACGCGCAGCACCTCGCCCGTCAGCTCCGGGTCGAGCGCGCTGGTGGGCTCGTCGAAGCAGAGGATGTCCGGGTGCATGGCCAGCGCGCGGGCGATGGCCACGCGCTGCTGCTGCCCGCCCGAGAGCTGGTGCGGGTAGTGGCCGGCGCGGTCCGTGAGGCCCATTTTTTCCAGCAGCTCGCGGCCCTCGGCCTCGATGGCGGCGAGGATCTCCTTTTTGTTCTGCTTGTAGTCGGCGCGCTCCTTCGCCAGCAGCTGCGGCGCGAGCGTGACGTTGCCCAGGGCCGTGTACTGCGGGAAGAGGTTAAAGCTCTGGAACACGAGGCCGAAGTGCAGCCGCTTGCGCCGCACGTCCGCCTCCCGGCGGGTGGCGGGGTCGGCGGCGTCGAACAGCGTCTCGCCGTTGACGGCGATGCTGCCGCCGTCCGGCGTCTCCAGGAAATTCAGGCAGCGCAGCAGCGTGGTCTTGCCGCTGCCGGAGGAGCCGATGATGGTCAGGGCCTGGCCCTTTTCCAGCGTGAAGCTGATGCCGTTGAGGACCTGCGTCTTGTTGAAGTGCTTTTCGAGGTCCTTCACTTCCAGTATGCTCATGCGGCCGCCCCCCTTAGCGGAAGAATTCCAGCCGCCGCTCCAGCCTGCCCAGCAGGAAGGAGACGACGCCGTTGAAGATGAGATAGTAGACGCCGGTGAAAAACAGCGGCCAGATGAGGCCGGAATAGCCGTGCGAGCCCTTCAGGAAGGCGTAGCCGGCCCAGATGACCTCCTGGAAGGAGATGATGCGGGCCAGGGAGGTGTCCTTCACCAGCGTTATCACCTCGTTGGCCATCGGCGGGACGATGCGCTTGACCATTTGCAGCAGCGTCACCTTGAAGAATATCTGCCCCTTGGTCATGCCCAGCACCTGGCCGGCCTCCTGCTGGCCCACGGGCACGCCCTGGATGCCGCCGCGGTAGATCTCCGAGAAATAGCAGGCGTAGTTGATGATGAACATCACCGCCGCCGCGGCAAACCTCCCCTCCGGGAAGCTCCAGGGGTTGTTGTCGAATATGTAGCCGGGGATGTAGAACACGATCAGCAGCTGGAGCATCAGCGGCGTGCCGCGTATCACCCAGACCACGAAGCGGCTGAGGAGCGAGATGGGGCGGAAGCCGAGGAACAGCTTCGCGCCGCGCGCCAGGCGCTTGGCCAGGGCGCGGGCCTGCTGCTCGCTGAGCTCGCGCGCCCCGTCGCCGGCGCCGGAGGCCACTTTCCCGCCCTCTTCCAGGGCGTGCAGCAGCGCCTGGCGCCGCGCGTTCTGCCGGCGGCCGATGAAGCCCAGGGGGGCCCAGCGGCTCATGGAGCCGAAGCAGACGATGAGGCCCAGGGGGATGGAGCCGACGAGCGTTACGAAAAACAGCTTCAGCGTCTCTATAAAGCCCTCGTTGAGGGCGCTTATCACGGTTTGAAATACTGACATGGGGGCTCAGACCTCTCCTGTCCGCGCCAAAAGCAGAGAGCGCCAGCGCCCTCTGCTTCCGGCTTTTTTGTTATGTATGGCTTATGGGGAGCGCTCAGCCCTGGGCTATCAGGGCGGCGCTGACGCCGTAGGTGTCGGCGATCTCCTGCATGGTGCCGTCGGCGTAGGCGTCAACGAAGAACTCGTTGAGCGCGGCGCAGAGGTCGCTGCCCTTGCGGAAGCCGACGCCGTACTCCTCGCTGTTGAGCTGGATGGTGTAGGTGAGGTCGGCGTAGCTGGTGCCCTCGCCCACCATGGCCGCGGCCATCAGGCTGTCGATGATGGCGGCGTCGCAGGTGCCGGAGCTGACCTCCAGCACGGCGGTGGCCTGGTCGACGACCGGGGTGCAGGCAAAGCCGTTCTCAATGGCCATGTCCTCGCCGGCGGAGCCGGTCTCCACGGCGAAGTTCAGCTCCGCCATGCTCGCGGCGTCCGGGTACTGGTCAGCCACGCCGGCGGGCAGGATGACCACCTGGGCGTTGTTGCAGTAGGCGTTGGAGCACTCCATGGCCGAGAGCACCTCGTCCGTGAGGGTCATGCCGTTCCAGACCACGTCGATGGTCTTGCCGTCGAGCTCCATCACCTTGTTGTCCCACTCGATGACCTGGAACTCGGCCGTCACGCCCAGGCTCTCGGCAAAGGCCTTGGCCATGTCGGCGTCAAAGCCGATCCACTCGCCGTCCGCGCTCTGGTAGTCCATGGGCTCGAACTCCGTGATGCCCACGATGAGGGTGCCCTTATCCTGGACGTAGGCGAGGTCGCTCTCGCCGGCGTCTTCGGCGGGCGCTTCGCTCTCCGCCGGGGCCGCGGACTCCTCCGCGGGCTCTGCGCTCTCCGCCGCGGGCTCTTCGCCGCAGGCTGCAAGGGCGAACACCATCGCCAGGGCCAGTATCAGTGCAAATAGCTTTTTCATTTTTGTCGCTCCTTCGTTTGAAAATGGAGTTGCTGTCAAGTCACTATACTACCACAGTAGCGAAATAAAGCAAGCCTTTTCTGCCAAAATAGCTGTGCGTTTACTGCACAGCAGGATCTTGTTGTGCAACTAAGTTAACTTTAGGCTTGACAAGTTGCATTAGTGCTGATATATTATGCCTATACTTGATTAAGTTGCCTATAAGGAGGCGGGGCTATGGCATTGACACAGGGCGGGCGCTGCACGGAGCGCTGCCGCAGCTGCGGCTACTGCTACATCGGGCTGGACATGGCGCTCTGCCGCTCCATGCCGATGTGCGAATACCTGCTGCAGACCGGGCGCAGGCGGCCGTGCCCGGCGGGGGATGGCTGCGCGGCGTTCCGGCCGGCGGAGGAGGGCGGCGAGCGCCGCCGGCGGGCGGCAGAGCGCATGTGGGGGGCGGTGAGCCGTGGCAGACAGGGCGTATGACGGCGGGACGGACAGCCGCGAGCAGATCGAGCGCTGCCTGAAGTGCCCCTATCCCGCGCGCTACTGCACGGGGCAGCTCTATGAGCGCTGCCGGACAGGCATGAGCCCCTCCGGGCGCGCGGGGCGGCCGAGGGGGCTCATTTATTCCATGCTGGGGCCGGTGATATCCGGGGAGATGACGGCGGCGGACTTCTGCCGCCTGACGGGCTACAGCGAGCAGCAGGTGAGCCGCGCGCGGCGGCGGCTGCGCGAGCGTCAGCCGATGAGGTAGCTGGGCACCTGGATGATGTAACAGCTCATCTCCGGGGCGTAGTTCATGATGGGCGCATAGCGCAGCGAGGCGTCGCCCACGGTCATGGGGGCGGTGAGGGTGTCCGCGTTGGCGCCGGCCTGCCAGGCCGTGGCGGCATAGCAGCACAGGCGGTCGAACACCTTTGTGAACAGGCCGATGTCCTGGCCGGAGAGGGCCGTCTGGCCCTCCGCCAGGGGCTGGGAGTCGATGATGGCGGAGACCGCGGCCCCGGCGCCGCGCACGGCGGCGGAGAGCGTCTGCGCCAGGGTGCAGACGGCGGTGGTGGGCGTGGGCGCATAGGAGAGGGCCGCGTTGTAGTGGATGGAGGCCTCCGTCACCGGGAGGGAGACGGCCTTCAGCAGTATCTCGTCGAAGCCGTAGCCGGCGAGCTCCTCGCAGAGCTCCGTCAGGTAGTCCACGACGGTGGAGCTGTAGGGGTCCATCCAGCCGCCCTGCGCGTCGCTGTAGGCCGAGCCGTCGATGAGGTGCAGCGCGGAGGTGGCCGCGCGCTCGCTCATCAGGTCGTCCACCAGGCAGCTCACCTGGGCCACCAGGTAGATATCCTGCTCCTTGAGCGACTGCACCAGGCCGGCCATGTTCTGAGTGCCGTTGACGGCGAAGCCCTCCGCCGTCTCCGACGAGCTGGCCCAGACGAGCTGGCCGCTGGTGGGCTTTACCTCCAGCACCAGGGCGTTGGCGTTGTAGCTGCCCATGAGGTTGACATAGGACTGCACGGAGACGGAGTTGACGCTGGCGGCGGGCACGAATATGGCGCGCAGCGGCTCCAGGCCCTCGCCCGCCACGGCCTCCACGTTCGAGTAGTCGGCCTCGCCGATCTCCAGCTGCACCTGTACTTCCTCGAACACGCGCTCGCCGGACTCGTCCACGGCGGCCTCCGGCGTTGCCAGGAGGGGCAGCTCGAGGGAGATGCCGTCCTGGTCAAAGACGATGTACTGCTGGAAGGCGTAAAAGAGGACGATGACCGCCACGGCCAGCATGGCCAGGGCCGAGAGCGCCAGGGCCAGCACGTTCAGCCTCCTGCGCTTGCCGCGGTAGAGCTCATTGTCCCGGCGGGCCATGTCAGTCCCTCGCCTCGATCTCCGCGAGCTTGCCCAGGCGGCGGGCGTGGCGGCCGCCGTCAAAGCCCGTGGAGAGGAAGATGTCGACGATCTTCAGCGCCAGGCCGGGGCCGATGACACGGCCGCCCAGGGCCAGGACGTTGGCGTCGTTGTGGCGGCGGCACATCTCCGCCGTGTAGCAGTCCGAGCAGGCCGCCGCACGCACGCCGTGGACCTTGTTGGCGGCGATGGAGATGCCGATGCCCGTGCCGCAGACGGCGATGCCCAGCTCGCACTCGCCGGAGGCCACGGCGCGGCCCACCGCCTCGCCGTACTCGGGGTAGTCGCAGCTCTCCTCGCTGTAGGTGCCAAAGTCGCGGAACTCGATGCCGCGGTCCGCCAGATGGCTGATGATGACCTGCTTGAGAGCATAGCCCCCATGGTCGCTTCCGATGGCTATCATGGTCGTGTACCTCCTGAAGTGATAAGTGATGATCCAAAAAGCCGGTTTTACCGGCCCGTCCGGTCAAATGTTTATCAGCAGAATCTGTCTCCCTTTTGCGCGGCAAACGCCATCGCGCCGGAGGCGCGGGGCCAAATTTGGCATTGAATGGCCGCCGCGCGGCCATTCAAGCCAGCCTCTTAAATTCCGCCTTGTGGTGGCGGTAGCTCGCCACGTAGCGGAAGCCGTTGGCGAGCAGGAGCTCGCTGCCCTCCTCCACGCCGGCGCCGGCGTTCTTGGGGCTGTGGGCGTCCGAGCCCACGGTGACGATGTCCCCGCCCAGCTCGCGGTAGCGGCGGAGGATGGGCACGGAGGGGTAAGTGACGGGGTCGGCGTCCGAGAGGCCGGAGCAGTTGAGCTCGATGCCGCGGCCGTTCTCGATGAGCGTGCGCAGCAGCGTGTCGATGCGGTCGCCGAAGCGCTCCATGTCCATCTCGATGTCGAAGCCCTGGCGGCGCATGTAGCGGCGGCAGTAGCCGATGTGGGCCATGATGTCGAAGCAGGGGATGGCGGCCAGCTCGATGAGCTCCTCCAGGTAGCGGTCGTAGAGGGCGAGGCACTGTTCCTCGCTCTCGTACTTGAGGTAGTAGAAGTCGCGCTCGCCGCGCAGGTTGTGCAGCGAGCCGAGGATGAAGTCGTACTCCGGCATGGCGTACACGCGCTTGCCGCGCGCCGGGTCGTGGTTGGCCTCGCCCAGCTCGAGCCCGAGCTTGATCTCGATGCCCTCCGGGGCCTTCTCCATGGCCTCGATGAACTGGTGGCCCTGGATGCGGGGCAGGAAGAAGTTGTTGGGGCCCAGCTGCAGCGTCTCCGGCGTGCCGAAGTCGCAGTGGTCGGTGAAGCAGACCTCCGTGACGCCGCGCTTGAGCTCCGCGCGCGCCATCTCCGCCATGCGCGCCTTGCTGTCGGCGTCAAAAGAGCAGCTGCTGTGTACGTGGTAATCGGCAAGGAACATAAATGCTATCTCTCCTAAAAATGCTTGATCTTCCGGGTCGCTGTGTCAATGGCCGGTCAGAACGGCCAACTGGGGAACCACTTGAGGAAGGCCGTCGTGTACCAGGTGGGAGTGCGCGCGCCGGTGAGCACCGGGTAGAAGGCTATGAAAAGCAGCACGCAGGCCGCGGTGAAAACATACATCTGCCGGGCGGCGGCCCAGGGCTGGCGCTCGCCCAGGCGCGTGAACACATGGCAGAGCGCGAGCACCATGAACACCTCGCAGGGGAAGTAGTGGTAGGCGAAGGTCAGCCGCGTGACGAGGACCCAGGGTAGGAACTGCGCCATATAGCCGGCGACGATGAAGAGCGCGCGGCCGTCGCGGTCCTTGACGGCGAGGATGGCGTTGGCGATCACGGCCAGCAGGCCGGCCCAGCAGAAGATGGGGTTCAAAAACGCGCCGAAAGCCATCTTCGTGCCGTCGTCAAAACGCACCAGGTAGTAGAGGATGGGGCGCGCGTCCACCAGCCACTGGTACCAGCGGGAGGCGTAGGGGTGCTCGGCCACCAGGCCCGAGTGGTAGTTCCACATGTACTCCTGGTTGTGGAGGACGATCTCCAGGTAGTCGCGCGTGAAGAACATGCCCACGCCGCCCTCCAGGCCGCGGGCCGTGCCGTAGAAATAATAGCTGGCGTAGTAGACGGCGCAGGGCAGGGCGACGAAAAACACGAGGCAGAAGCCACAGTTCGAGAGGAAGTCCCGCCAGAAGCCCTCGCGCCGGCGCTGCGTTATCCAGTAGAGCAGCCAGATCACGGCGAGGCCCGCGCCGGCATAGATGCACGTCCACTTGCTGGCCGCGCCGAGGCCGAAGAAGAGGCCCGAGAGGGCTAGGTAGCGCCACTTCCCGCTGCTGACGAAGCGCCACATGAAGAGGTACATCAGCAGGATGAAGAACACCGCGTAGGTGTCGATGGTGGCGATGCGGGTCTGCACGAAGTGCATGAAGTCGAAAGCGAAGATGAGCGTCCCGCAGGCGGCGACGGAGCTGCGGCGCAGCATACGCTTGAGGAAGGAGTAGAGTATGGGCAGCATCAGCGCGCCGAAGAGCGTGCCGGCGAAGCGCCAGCCGAAGGGCGTCAGCCCCCAGAGGGCGATGCCGGCGGCGATGATGAGCTTGCCCAGCGGCGGGTGCGTTATCTCGTAGGGGTAGACGTTTTCCAGATGCTCCACGGCCGTGCGGGCGTGGTAGATCTCGTCGAAGTAGGTGCTGTTGAGGTAGTCTATCTGTTCGGGGACGGTGTCCTGCTCGTCGAAGAGCGGGGCGCAGCCGGCGTCGTACTCAAGGAGGGAGGCGTCTATCCTCTCCCCGTCCGCGCCGTAGAGCGCTATCTCGCCCAGCCAGAGCTCGTCGGAGGCTATCAGCCTGACATAGCGCGCGGAGCCGGGGGTATAGTTCTCCTCCGTGCTGTCCATCCACTTGAAAATTTCAGTGTAGCTCTGCTCGAGCGAGCCGGCGTCCGTCCAGTTCTCGCCGTCCAGAGAAAACTGCACCGCGTACTCGCCCGTGTGCAGGCCGCAGAAATAGCGTATCTTCGTTATCTCCGTCTCCTCGGGGAGGGCGATGTCCACATAGCGGCCCCGCTCGGTGAACTTGCAGAAGCTCTGCGGGGACGAGGTCCGGCCCAGCCCGGTGAAGGCCGCGGCGGCGTAGACGAGGGTTATAACAAGGGCTATCAGCGCGTCGCGCCGGGTTATCCGGCCCTCCGGGGATGAGAAGCTGAGCGCCTTCCGCGCCCTTTTCGGCGTCTCCACGCCCTCATCCGGCGGGACGTCCTCCCGCGCGTCCTCAAACGGGTCCGCGAATATTGGCATCCAGCGCCAGGCCATGTATATCACGCAGAGCGCGGCGGCGATGGGGAAAATATAGGTGAGATAGGACAAGGTGAAGCCCTCCCGCTGTATCTAAGCGCCGATATTATACACCGTTTCCCCCCGCTTGTCCACTGGAAGGGATGCTTTGGGGAGGCGGGGAAAGAAAAGCGGCCGGGGACCTGCGTCTCCGGCCGCGCGTTTTATTGGCTGCTTATTCTCCCGCGGCGGCGAGGGCCTCCAGCGTGGAGACGGTGGTCAGCGCGTCCCTTTGCAGGTACTGCATGGCGCGCAGGGCATGGCGATGGGCCTCCTCACCGGAGCCGGCCACGGCGTCCGTCAACACGCGGAAGCGGTAATCGCGCTGATGGGCGTCCACGGCCGTATAGTGGATGCAGACGTCCGTCAGCCCGCCCACGAGCCAGAGCGTGTCCACGCCCAGGCCGCGCAGCAGTATCTCCAGGTCCGTGCCGAAAAATGCGCTGTAGCGGCGCTTGCTGATAAGATATTCGTCCGGCAGCGGGTAGGTCAGGCGGGCGTAGTCCGTGCCCGGGTCCGTCTCGATGCAGTGTACGTCCTCCGCGCCGTCCAGATCGCGGCCGAAGTCGACCATATCCGGCCGGTGGACCTCCTTCACCTGTATCACGGGCAGGCCCAGCGCGCGAAACACGTCCAGCGCGCGGCGGGCGCCGCGGATGCGGTCCCAACGCGGCTCGGCCAGGTTATCGTCGGTCATTTCCAAAAAATCCGCCTGCTGGATGTCTATCACCAGCAGGGCGTTGTTCTTTCCCAGTCCCATGGGGCATCCTCCTTTGATATTGCATACGTTTCACGGCGGATGCCCGGTCAATAGCGGTCCATGTTCACGCCCAACGCCTCCTGCACGGCGCTCACCCTCACTTTCTGCACGTGTGATGTATGGCATCAGGATAAGCGAGTCCGCCCGCCGCTGTCAAGGGAAAAATGTGCTTGACAGGGGCGGGGCGGGCTGGTATAATAGCAAAGCTCTTAAAACAAAGCAGTACGGTATCCGCCGTTCTCACCCGGCCGCTCAGCGCGCCGCGGTCAATACAAGCGTCCATCGCCCATGGCGGGCGGAAGGATGTTTTTGCGCGCGGATGCCGGTGGTATCCGCGCTTTTTGCGCAACTGCGCGATCACTATTATGGAGGTGTTTTTGATAGCCGTCAACGAGTACCAGATCAACGAAGAGATCCGCGACCGCGAGGTGCGCCTGATCGGCGAAAACGGCGAGCAGCTGGGGATCATGTCCGCGGCGGCCGCCATGGACATCGCCGTGCAGAAGGACCTCGACCTCGTAAAGATCGCGCCGGGCTCCAATCCCCCCGTGTGCAAGATCATGGACTACGGGAAGTACCGCTTCGAGCAGTCCAAACGGGAGAAGGAAGCGCGCAAGAACCAGCGCATAGTGGAGGTCAAGGAGATCCGCATGTCCCCCGGCATCGGGGACAACGACTTCCTCGTCAAGCTGCGCAACGGGCAGAAGTTCCTTGCCGACGGCGACCGGCTGAAGGTCACCGTGCGTTTCCGCGGACGCGAGATGGCGCACACGAACATCGGCGAGCAGCTCCTGCGCGACTTCGCCGAGCGCTGCGCCGAGCTTGCCAACCTTGACAAGCAGCCGAAGTTAGAGGGACGGAACATGTCCATTTTCCTCTCCCCCAAGCCCCAGCAGCCGGCAAAGAAGCCTGCCAAACCCAAGGCGCCGAAGGAAGGCGCCCCCGCCGCGGAGAGCGCGGCCACCAACGAGTAAGCACCCAACCCATCAGGAAGGAGTTAATAAGCCATGCCGAAACTTAAGACCCACAGCGGCGCGAAGAAGAGGTTCAACCTCACCAAGACCGGCAAGGTCAAGCGCGCGCACGCCTTCAAGAGCCACATTCTCACCAAGAAAGACACCAAGCGCAAGAGGGGCCTCCGTCAGGGCGCCTACGCGGACGTCACCAACGAGTCCGCCATCAAGCGCATGATCCCGTATAAATAAGGAGGAGGCAGCACAATGGCCAGAGTCAAAGGCGCGATGATGACGCGCAAGAGAAGGAATAAGATGCTCGGCCTCGCGAAGGGCTACTGGGGCAGCAAGTCCCGCCACTTCAAGATGGCCAAAGAACAGGTGATGAAGTCCGGGCGCTATGCTTACGCCGGCCGCAAGCAGAAGAAGCGCGACTTCCGCCAGCTTTGGATAACCCGTATTTCCGCCGCCTGCAAGCTGAACGGCATGAATTACTCCACCTTTATGCACGGCCTGAAGCTCGCCGGCATCGACATGAACCGCAAGATGCTCAGCGAGACCGCCATCCACGACCCCGCCGCCTTCACCGCCCTGTGCGAGAAGGCGAAGGCCGCAAAATAAAAAACTTTACGAGGGGGACCGGGGGTCCCCCTCGTATGCTCCCCTCCATAAAAAATATATGGGCATCCGGGGCAAAGCCCCGGGTGCCCATATATTTTGCGCGCCGCACGGCGGCGCGGTTGCGCCTCAAAGGCGCAAGATAAGGTAT